>ERZ1370068.10788-contig-9455_pt1 | contig 29679 bp, 44 predicted proteins | sample MGYA00561227_ERZ1370068 | MGnify/ENA primary metagenome ERZ1370068 (study PRJEB38410, sample SAMEA6850437) | metagenome | study: Metagenomic assessment of the ecological functions of the soil: analysis of the soil microbiota associated with the...
CCGTGCGACGGGCCAGGCTGAATCAGGAGGTTTAAGATGAAACCCGCTCAAGACATCAATCGTCCAGCGAGCCGACAACTGGATTGTCCGACACGGCCTCCTTCGTCTTTTGCTGCTCGGCATTGTATTCGCCACCACTCTCTTCACTAGCACGCCAGGTGGGGCATCCAATCAAGTAATCATCACTGAGTTCTCTGATTTTCAATGTCCCTACTGCAAGCGGGCGGCGACGGTCGTCGAGCAAGTGCGGAAAGACTTATGGCGCGCGCGTCGAGGTTGTCTTCAAACAGATGCCGCTGCGGATGCATCAGCATGCGTTCAAAGCGGCGTTAAGCTTCGTATGCGCGCGTGCGCAAGGAAAGTTCTGGGAATATCACGACCAATTATTCGCCGCGAGTAAACTCTCGGTTGACGAGTTAGGTCGAGCTGCCGCTGCGGTCGGGCTGAATCAGACTGACTTCAATCGTTGTCTGTCGTCAAAAGAGAGCAAGGCCGAAGTTGAGCAGGATGCGGCTGAAGCTGAGCGGCTCGGGGTCTCTGGCACGCCGACATTCTTCATCAATGGAAAGATCGTAAAGGGGGCGGCCAGCTTTGCCGCGTTGAAGCTGCGAATCGATCAGGAAATGGATCAAAGGATGATTAGTAATAATCACGCCTCGGTTTCCGGGATCAGCCAGCGAGAACTTACGACCAATGGCAGAGCTTCAGCGACTGGCAACATCGCGCCTGCGTTTCTGCCCCAGAGCGCGTGTGTGCCCTTTCCCGACGCCAACCGTTTCCGCTTGTGCCGCCGTCGAAGGTGGTTTGCCTACAGATCTTCTTGACTCTGTATCCGAGCAATCCAACGCTCGCAGCAAATTGCTCAGCGCAGTTTTCCGTCCTGTTGGGAGCCGGCACGCAGCAGTGCAACTTCACTACTCGCGTTCAGCAATGGACCTCTTCGAATCCCTCGGTGGCTATGATTGATGCAACCGGCAATACGGTCTGCACTTGCCGCCGGCACGACAACGATCACGGCCACTGAATTCATCGGAACCTCATCCGTGCAGACCTCAACAACGCTGACGGTGCAGGGCTCAGCTCCGACCCCAACCCCCACGCCGACCGCAACACCAACGCCAACTCCAACGCCCGCGCCGCCAATCACACTGTCGCCGACCACCATTAGTTTTGGTTATCAGCTAGTTGGCACGACGAGTTCGCAAATCACCGAAAGCGTGATCAACTCAGGCACAGCGCCGCTGGTGATCAAAGACATCATGGTGATTGGGCGCGACCGCGATGATTTCAAGCAGGCCGATAGTTTCAGCCTTCCAGTCAGCATCGCCCCCGGCAACAACTTCGTTGTCAACCTCGCCTTTACACCGGCCGCGCCCTGGCGTGCCGGAACTCGCGACGCGAAACTGAAGATTCAGCACACGCACGGAGTTGAATTCGTAACGCTCATTGGAACCGGCGTGAACTGTGGCGGGCCAGTGCCTGGGTGTTCATCGGGCTGCGCTGATGCCGACGGAGACGGACTGAACGATGCGTGGAGACTGCAGGTGGCGTTGATTTGAACAACGATGGAGAGATAGCTACCGCAAATGATTTGCTTCTTTCCGGATCAGAAAGGAACAAGCCGGATATTTTCGTCTGGTATGACTGGATGGGCTATGGAGGTAACGATCAAAGTTGCGCCACCAGCAATGATTGCCGTGGTCTCGGAACCTCCCATCTTGGCGAAACCTGTAATGGAGAAGGTCAATGCGTCTATTCATGCTCCAGCGATTCCGATTGCACCTCGCGCTGGCCTACTGAGGCGCACGCGGGCGAGCGTTGCGTCAGCAATACGTGCGAGCACACCCACGATCCACTGGTTCTGGATAGGGACGCTTTCCGGCTGGTGGTCGCACAGTTCGCCAACCACGGCATCAACCTGCACATTCTCCGCGGCAGCGCGCAGCCCCACTCGCACGTGGTCTCACAGCGGAGCAATGCGGAAATGACGATAAGCTGCGAGGGCGCCAGTGTGGCCAGTGGTAAGGTCGGTCTCGGCAGGTATGCTGCGAGTTTCTACGACCTCAAGGCCCTCGGCAATCCCGACAAGCTGAACGTCGCTTATCACTATGCGATCTTCTCTCACTACTCCAGCTGCGACAGCTCAGCGCACCGTCCGGGCAACGCGGGCAACAGCAGCAACTGCCAGGACTCTGGCCTCGACCTTTGGCCAGGCAGGAGTTGCTGAACGGTCCGGGAATGACTTTATTGTCTCACTCGGCGGTCTGGTCAACGACAGCGGGCTCTCGCCGCGCTTCCAGGTGGCCGGCACGTTTATGCACGAATTGGGACATGATCTGGTCTGCGCCACGACGGCCACCTCGACCAACCCTGCCCCAGCGGCGCTGGTTGCCCCACCGGCGACACGTGCATTGATTTAGATGACGGTCAGGGCCGGGTCTGCCACGAAACCGTCGGCGGATTATTGAGAACCGAAGAACCCAACTACAAGCCCAACTACCTGAGCATCATGAATTACAGGTACGAGAGAACGTTTATTCAGATAGGGGCCGGCATAGGCTCGCGCGTACCGCTCAGGTGCACCAACGATTTCGACTGCGGCGGAACGGCGCCTTCTGCGTGCTCAGGGACACGGGCAACCATTGTTCTCGTCAGCGGCCGTGTCTGTACCACTGAGTCTCCGACTGCGCCGCTGCCGGCGAGTCTTGTATCCCGCCAGCGCTTGTCTATCCCAACACCTGCTCCACGACCGGGTATGTCTGTTCGACATGACGCGGATTGCACCGGCGGTGACGACTTGCTCGCCACCGAGTCCGGGCTATTGTGCCCGGATGGATTACTCACGTCAGACGTCCGCCCACGGGCGGCCCCACACCCGGCGCGTTGGATGAGGCAAACCTCGACGACACCGTTGGCCTGGGCTCGGGTACATCAGACCTGTTTACTTACAATGATGCCTTGTGTCATACCTGCTGGCTGACTGCTCCGACGACGGGGCCGGTAAACTGGGCGGGACCGGCGTGTATACGGATCCCCCGCAGCTTGTATCGCTTCGGCGTTGAATCGTTCACCGATACTCACGTACAGGCGGGATGTTGATGAGACGGGATTTTACACAATGCCGTTCCGACGCTCATGATCTTTTGCACGGCCATATTGATTGAGCCAGACCTCTCTGGAATTCCGTTCAACTACAAATTCCAGTGCACGCCGAACGGCGGGAATTGATCTATGAGGCGAGCAGGCGCAACATGCAACCGATAACGAGGCGGCTGTTGGGTCCCGGCGCTGCTCGTGGCAACTGGTCTGCTGGCCTGCGTCAAGCCCTGAGACGATAACCGAAATCCGGCGCGTGTCCCGCTGTACCGATTGTCGAGCGCAGGCGCGTCAACAATTACTGGTGGGAAGTCTTTGTAAATGACAAACCTTTACTCCTGACGGATTTCCCAGTAACAAAGTTGGTCAATGCCAGGCGAGCCGTAATCCAGATGTGAAGGTGTTGGTACTGCTTTTACGCAGACAGTTGTTGACGCTTCGTTTGGATCGAGACAGACCGGTATTGACGCAGCTCGAAAGACCGGGCCGACATGGATTCAATCGAACAATTCAAGAGCGCCGACCTGGTCCTGTAGCGGGCATTGCCTTGTCTGGCCCGCACTACATGACGTTCGTGGACAGAAATGAAGTGAGAAGGTACCCGCGTCTGCCCTCCGACTTCATAACTTTTCGCCCGACCTGGAAACGGCAGTAACCGAAGGGGGTCAATGATGCCGAACATAATAAGTTGTCCCTGAAACTGGTTGACATGAAAACCTCCGCTGTCAACGAACGAATGTTGACGAGGGCAAATTATCTTTGGCTACTTGATTACACCGACGGCGTTGAAGGCATCGCAGCGCGCCTCAAATGGGAGCGAGCCGCAGATGGCAAGGATCACTTGAGTTATCCCGCGGCAGAAAACGCGAGCCAATGAAAAAGCCAGGCATAGTTGCGTTGGTGCTCACGCTCGTGGTGATGATTCCGGTTTTGTTCATCCTGAGCAGGAAACGGCGTCAGCTCTAATCAGTTCGTTTTCATCGTATCGGCGGTTCTGTTGTTAGGTGTTATGGACCATTCTCTACGCTATGCTGATCGATCCATATGCTGCGCCGCGGCGTGGGAGCGCTTCTGAATCTGCACATCGAATGGCGCGGGCCAAGCAAGTCAATCGCGTGGACTCCGGTGGAAGAGACGGGCTGCTTGCTTGGTCTCTTCATAGATCTGCTTGGATATCTTTTCATCATTCTATGGCTCGTGCCGTTAGCTGCTGTACTCGGACTAGTACTGTGAGCTTTCGTCATTAGAGACCGGCAGTGAAACTAACGGTCCGAGTCGAAAATTGAATCACTGCTGTCAACAGGAGGTAACAATACATGTTCTGCAGAGTCTCAACCGCAGCGCTGCTCGTGACGCTGTTTGCATCGGCATTTCTAGTGGTAGCTCAAAACGTCGCAAAGGATCTGGACAATGCGATTAGCGAGGCTTCCAATTGGGTAGGTTGGAAGCCCGACGATAGCATGTAACCGAAGGAGGACGGAAAGAAGGCGCTCGAGGACGGAAGACATGCATCGATAAAATAGACGAGGCGTTGTCTAAGGGGCTGGCTGCATCGACGATGGTCGAAACCCATAAAGGGAACATGACCGTTGCCGAGGCTCGCGAGATGTGCGTTGCGTGTTCGCGATGCGGGCCAGAAAGTTTTCGGTGACCTGACCGCGGCAGAAGAAGCGCAGTATGAACCGTTCAGAAAAATACTCACTGGAGATAAGCTTCAGCCTCTACAACGATCGCCTGAAGAAGTACAAACTCTACGGCGCCGCGGCAAAGTGTTGAATACGCCCGAGGCGCATCGTGATTCGCCTTTGTGGTGCACCACCGGCGTTGATCGCGACGGCATTTTACCCGTGTGGAGTGTTGATTGTTGGCACTTCAAAGGCATGACCAGGGTCGGTTCAGTTGAAAGCAGAAGCGGCAACGGCGATGAAGCGCCGGCGTCCGGCATTTCACTGAGGACGATCTCGGTCAACCCAAATGCCGCGACCAGGCGATTGGAGCACTGCTTTACGGCGCTCCTGACTCGCGCGCGCTTCTGCGTTACAATCCGCTTCATGGACGTTCTGAAAGTTCGCTCGCGGCAACGCGAAGAGCTGGTTGAGTTCACCGCTGAAGTGCAAAGGAAGCTGACGTAGCCTCCGGCGTACCGGAAGTGCGTCGTCGTATTGTACGTGCAACACACGACGGCCGGGTTGACAGTCAACGAGAATGCCGACCCTGACGTGCCGCGCGACATGCTTCACCTCGCTGCGCACTCTGATTCCGCAACAAGGCCTGGGCTTCCGGCACGGCGAAGAAAATTCCGACGCGCACATCAAAAGCTACCTTGGTGGGTTCATCCGTAACCACGTTCCCTTCACCAACGGGAAAACTGCCTGCTGAGGTCGTTAAGGCAGGGAATTCTTCCTTGCGAGCTTGATGGCGGCGTGAGCAGTCAGGTGATCATGATCGTAAAGTAGACCGGCATTCCTGCCGGTCCGGGTTGGAGGCCACAGTTGTTGTCAATTCATGGATGGAGCTGCTTCTACAGATGGAGAAGACTGCTGCTAATCTGACCAACACTGATACTGGCGCTGGTGCTGTTGCCCGCCCAACTCATCGCGGGAAAGCTGCTGAGTCAAACGGCCGTCTCGCAGCACAGGAATCCGCAAAGATTGAAACCAGCTACGACGCTGAGAAGGACAAAACCACTCAGTCAAACTCAGCGCCCATGCAGGTCTCGGGCGAGCAGGGCAATTACCGCAGTCTCCACATGAGCCCGTCGTTTGGTTATCCGGGTGTTCAGACCGTTACACCTGAGATAGTCGACTTCGAGCTGCAAACCGTGGTGAAGGGTAGGTTGCGCACCGACTTGTACGTGGTTTTCATTATCGACGGTGAGAAAGTTCATCTGAGTTCCAGCCGCTGGCGGTCAAACGCCCCGTGCCCGGCCGCGTTTGGGTGGGTGAGCGCCTCGTCTTTCGCATGCCTTACGAGATGTTCGTAAAGATCACGAATGCCAAAACCTTTGCGATTAAGTTTGATGCGATAACGTTTGCGGTGGGCCGAAACGCAGCTGCAAGCGCTGCGAGATTTGTCTGCTTACATGAAACCGCGCGGCTAGCTGTCGCCTGCTTCCCTGCTTAGGTTTTTCATAATCTCGGCGAACTTTTCCACCTCGGCGCGAGTGCGCCTGCCGAACGGCGGCTGTCGAGGTACGCGGTCCAGACCGGCGTTTGCGTAAGCGCTTGGTGGTGTCCTGGTCGAGCGTCTGCGCCATCAGCGCGATCAGGTCGCTGACGACGCGCGTGTGCTCGAGCAGCGATTCGATAATCGTGTAGGCAAGACGCGCTTGCTCCTGATCAAGGTCGCGCGGTTTGTCGTTGTCTGACATCTGTTCGGACATTTCGTTTGCAAACGCCTAACAGCACCGCGTAACCCCATCACCCCACGCGGGATGCCCGCTTGGCCACCCGGTCCGCGCAGGTGGTACCGACAAGCCGATCGGCGTTAATCCGCTGCTGGAACTTCGTCTGTACCAACTGCCGCTGGACAAACGGCAGATTCGTCACTTGCGCCGGCAGCTCCTCGTCACCGGCAATGATTTTCACGGTGGTTCCTGGCGCCAGATAGCTCGTACTTCAGAACCGCGAGCGCATCGTACGGCCCATTCGCGGCGAATCGGTGACGGAAGTAATGCCGGACCCGCGTCCTTATCGTCGCTCGATTTGACCGCCGCGCCCGCGGAGATTTTCACGACCTGGTCAAACGCGACGCCCGTCAACTTCCTGGCGACATGCCCGCGATACTTGATGCGCGCGATGATCTCCGGCCCACATAACAACCCCTTCGTGTAACTAACGGCGTCATCCAGTACCTCGGTCACGATGTTCGTGTCGTCCATGTCAACGCCGAACCGCGGGCTACCGCCTTCGATCCTGAGTGATCTCGAGCGCCGCGTACCAACCGGCTGGGCACCCGCACTTTGCAGAGCGTCTCCCACAAGCTGGCGGCATGGGCGGCATTCACGATCAGATCGAATCCGTCTTCCGTCGTGCGTGGCGCGCATCACAGTCACGCCGGCAGTCACATCGCCGTTCGCCTCGTCATCCCCACCCTCACCAATTGCCGGCCAGGTAATCATGGTCACCGGATGCGGTGCTAACGACCCGGCGGCGTCGCCCAAGACTACGCGAACAACGTCCGCAGCCTTTCTTCCCTGCACTGACAACATTCGCGGTTTCGCCAGTCGCGTCGCGCACCCGAAAGTCACCGGCAAGCGTGAAGCGTTCGATGGTCTTCAGCACCGGCGCGTGCGTCGCTGCTTCAGTGTCGATCAGAAAGCGGGACAGGGCATCGCGGTCCCCGGCGGGCAGCCCCGCTGGGGTGGTCATGCCCGTTCTTTTTGTCCGCGTCGTCTTTCAACTCACTATGCGAACACTGGCGATCAGCCGGCCCTGAACATTCGGAAACGCCGCCGGCATCCAACTAGTGCTCGGCGCAGTGTTTTCATGTCGTTGGTGACGAGGCTGCTGAGAAACTGCACCGCCTCGGTTCCGCTCACCAGCAGGCGGCCGCGGTTGGAAAGATCGATACGCCGGCGCGGCCTTTACGCACTGAAGAATATTCTAGTAGCAAACGTCGCCATAGGTCTCCGGCACGCCCCCCAACCGTCTTCGCTCGATCATCATCGCGCCCAGCCGGCGATGAACCGCGTCGAGCGGTAACCCTCGTCAGCATCTGTGTCTCAGTTGCTTCCAGTCGCGATTGACCGTCATCGGGGCGACGCCTTCCCCCTGCGTCATCGCCGACCCACTTCAGCTTACTTCCCCGACACGCCAATACCAGCGTGCCGGCCAGCTGATCTCCACCCGCTGCTTGCGCTCGGACGATAGGATAGCGATGCCGGCCGGCAGTCCGCCAAACAGCAGCGGGTTGACCTCCAGAATTCGCAAAAGCCGTTCCCGATGACCGAGGTTGCCAATCGCAAGTGACTGCCATCGAGCTTGCGCACGACGAGGCCCTGAAAGAACTTTCCCAGCGTGCGCGACCAGAGCGCTCTCTCGAGCACCACGAAGTAAGCCAGATAGACAAGAAAAAAAGTAGCGCGCCGCCTTCACTACCGGAAAATCGGCCGGCACCAGGGCGACGACAAATATCATCACGCCAAAGGCGCAGAGGCTATCGATAAACGTCGCTATCAATCGTGCTTTCTGTAGATGTGTCGCCAACTATGTTCATGTTAGTCGCCAGGCCGCGAAGTCGAGCGGAATCTCCTTCCAAGGCTGGCTTGCTCCTTTATGGCTCGCGCCACCACTTTGTAGCGTCACGCAACTGCTCCGCTTCTCGCGCCGGCGCGACGCCAGCACTGACTGCGGGCTGGGATGATAAATCGGAACCAGCACGCGACCGTTCCAGCAGTGTAGACCGCGCGGCTGATTCCCCTCAGACTCAGACCGTGCGGCTCCAACTGCCCCGAGCGCTTCGAGGGCCACCGGAACCAAGGGTTACAACCACGACCGGATTAATAGTCGCCAGCGTGCGGCGCAGAAAGTCGGAACAGTTTCTAACCTCAACCTTGCTTGGCTTGCGATTAGCGCCTCGACTCGGTTCGCGGATTACACAGCGCGCGCTGGTGATGAAGATCGTGCTCACGGCCCAAACCTATCGACGCGAGAAAGCGATCGAAGTTTCGGCCGGACTGATCGCCGGAGAACGGCTCGCGCGTCCGGTCTGGCGCCTTTGCGTCCCGGCGCCTCGCCGATAAACATTATCCGCGCGCGCTACCGAGCCGTTTAGTTCACTGAGAACCGCGGTCCTTTCACACATTGCCGGGCAACGAGTGCACCTGGCAGCTTCGGCGACAATGCGCTTGAAACTTGCAGGCTTCTTCAGTTTCGTGTTCACCATTCGGAATAGATTTCACCACAAAGAATGATAGACACAAAAACGCGTGGACCGAAGTTGATGCCGCGCTGAAGGCCGTTAGCCGAAGAAAGTAGTGAGTCGATTCCGGTACGCTCTGGTTGGGAAGGCGAGCTGGCTTTGTCAGCAGGCATCAGGTACTGGGATTAGCGGCGAGACCCGCAGCGCGCGCGCGTGTCCCAACTCCCGTCCAAGCGGGTCGGAGCCGATCGGGTCTGTAAAAAGCCTTACTGCCAGGGTTGTTAAGGCGGCATCGTCGGGAAGGCCCAGACGCTTCAGTAAACTCTCGATGTCGTTTAGAAGAAACCTACCCTCAGCTAGTAACGCCCGCGGCATCGGTCTCCTCGATTTGCAAGCGAGGCGGCAACAGCCCGCGCGAGCGAGCAGCAGATTGCGCCACGAGGCAGCATCCGTCTGCTGGACGCGCGCATAGAGCACTGCCCACATCTGAGTCTTCGGAAACTTCAGGCCGCACGTTGCGACCGTTGTGTATCGGAGTCGCGAAGGGAGCACGAACCCGGATCGAATCTTCGTGCGCGCCGCCTGGACAGACCAGCGGCGGGCGCGGGATGCCGCACGCCGGCCACTCGCAGCGGCGGCCCGAATCGTCCCTGGGCTGTGCACCAGCGGCTGCCGGTATGTCCGGAGCCGGATCTCATAAGTAAACATTCCCAGGAGTTCGAGTGAAGTCTCGCTCATTCCCCGGGCAGCGGCACCACGTAGTGAAAACCGCCTTCGGCATGCTGATCCAGAATATCCATCGCTCGCAGACCACTGTTGTCGCGCGGCTGGCCGGGCAAAATGAAGCGCATCCATTCGGGCTCGATAGGCAACGGTGGCTCGATAACTTCCGGAATGTCTTCATCAGTCAGCATCGGATCGGCGCGTTCGCCAGGACACGAACGAAGTAAGCATCGTCCAGATCGAGAGGCGGCCCTTCAAACTCCAGCCACAGGCTGCGGCGGCGTTGTTCGGTGGAAGAATAGTCATCCGCGGCTTCATATTTCGAAAGCGCAATACCGGCAGAGACGAGCTTCGGAACCTGCACCGGAGGGGTCACGATGGGCAACAAGAGTGGTTAGCGTCTCAGTTGCGGGCGGCGGCACATCACCTTTGAAAGCCGGAACGATTTCGTATTCGATCGTGATTTCGGTTGGAAACTCATCGGGCTTCGGTTTCGGATCGAAACTATCGAAGAAGAAAATGTCAGTCGCCTGCCTCACCGGGGTGCGCGGTTCGCCGGAAACATCCCTGGTTGCCGTTGCTGCCAGGGAATGCGGGAGGCGGATCGTGCCCGCCAGCTGAGTAACGTCGTCGTGCTTGGGACGCACGATTCGCCGGATTACGTCAATGCCATTTTCGGCCAGGCCGTCCCAGGTCCAATCGCGGGCCAAGCTCAAATGCAGGACGTTGATCCAGTGCTGAATTACGTCGGCCTCGGAGGCGATTGTAATGGCCGCACGCTCCGGTGAAAGCGTATGGCGCAGATTTGCTGAACATCCGATGACCGTGCGCTGGCCTGGACGTCCGGCGAAAGTGAGTGAGGTGTGATCGAGACTCAGTTCCTGGGCCAGTCGTTGCGCCGGGCTGGCGACCGATGCCGTCAGCCGGAGGTGGTTGGAAAAGAAGCTGCGCAATGGAGCGTCCACCGCCGCAAACAACGGCCCCTCGACCTGCGCGGCAGCGCGGAGCTCAACTGTGACAGGCACTCCCCGGGCGCGGGTCGGGGCGCGCGTGCCCCGGTCCGCAGGCGCGAAATAACCCGGGTCATCCTTACCGAGACCCACCAGAGTGATACGAATATCGCGGGCAGTCGGAATAATCAACTTTCCGTTTTCCGGCTGGTGCGGCTGCCAAAGATCCAATGTCGAGAGATCTTGAAGCTCAAGTTCCAAAGTGATCTCGTCAGCGTCAAAGTCGCGCGTGGTGGTATACAGCGGCAGAAAGAGCGCCACATCACCTTCAAGAGCGCGAGCTTCCACCGCAATCTCAACCTTGAGGACGTCCGGATCGGGCACACTGATCTCACGTTGGCGGTCGCCGGCGAGCGCGGCATCCGCTACCAGGTCAGCGAAAGTTGCAGCCTCGGTGAGACAATGCTTCGGGATAACCAATGCGCGGCTTCGCGATCTTGATGGAAGTGTCCGCCGGTGTGAGGCCGCCGCAGGATGCTGATCTGCGCCGGGCAGGCGCGACGCTGGAAGTTTATTGTTGAGGAGTCACATTTGGGATCGGCGGCGTATCGTCAGTGGCTGGAGGGCCGCCGCGAGTGAGATCAGCGAGCCGGACAGCGGAATTCGTAGGTCTTGCCATAACGGAGAGCCACTAACTTATCGTCAACCGGTAAGAATGTTTGTTCCCGTTTCAGAAGGAGAGGCGCCAACTCGGGATCGTCAGGTACGAGGCCCGCATGCAAACCAACCAGATCCGAATCTGTGAGGGCCAGTGAGCTGCCCCGCCAGGTGGTGAAGTAAGGCGGCATCCAGAAGTCGCCGGCGCGAGCGGGATCAATCTGCGCCGGAACTACTTCGACTATGCCTCGCCGCTGTATGGTCCGAGCACGAGGTGGTCCCAGCGTCAAGTCTCCGGCGCTCTGAATTCGCAGGAGCGAGTTCCAAAGACCATCCGGCTCGCGAACGTCTATGCGATAACCGGCAGTGCCCATCGGCACTTCGTTCGTAGGGTCCACCTGGCGATTGAGCCACTCGGCAACCTGCTCATCATCCCAGGCCAACTGGACCGAGTCACCTCGGCCACATCGCTCTGGCGCTCCATGGACCATGTGCGCAAAACCCAAATCGTAGCGTTCAGCCTCGCGAGAAAAGTCATCACCTACTCCCAGGCCATCGACCGGAAAGAGCACCGCAGCGTAGAGCGATCTGGCTCCGCCCAACGGCGGAATACGCGCGGCATAACACTCTGTGAGCGACGGTGCAACGGCGGCGTAGTCACTGTTGGCATGAAGATCAATGAACAACCAGCCGCCGGTGTCGAACACAGTAGGATCGGGAGCGGGATCGTTGCCTTGCCGATGAGCCCGAGCGCAATCGCGAGTTTTGGCTGTCGCAGTGCATATGCGAGCAACCGACCCCACGTTACGCTGTCGTCCAACACCGCCGGAACTGCCGGCTGACTGGTTTGCGCATCGTGTAGGGCGCACTCAAAATCTTTCTCGTTGGTCAGATACTTCGAGAGCTGACGGCGGCCGGTGAGCGAAAGATAGCTTTCGGTAATTGGTTTGCGAAACTGGGGCAGCGGCGCGACCGGCCCACGAGGCACGATGTTAAAGCGGTCCCTCAGTGCGGCAAACAACTCCGCTTTGTTAACCGGAGCATCCTCGATCGCCAACTCTCCCAACGCGACCGCGTTCGCAGCCTGCGGCAGCTGTTCCAGACCCCGGATGACGTGCGCTTCAAAAACAAGATTGGCCGTTGCGAATGAGGGCTGACCCAGGTCAGGGGATCTTCGGGATTGCCTCCGTTTCCTTTGGGCAAACACAGAAAGCGCAGCGTCAGCGTGTTTGGTTCCCAACTCTGCGGGAAAGCAAGTAAGCTCAGTCGTTTTGCTGGATCGGCCGGACGCATGGACAAGTGCTCCTTACAACAAAGCAGCAATGGGCGCCAGCGCCGGGCCAAACGCAGCTGCTGCGACCAGGGCTAAAGGAAGCCGCTGTTCAAACTGGGTCTCAAAGTCAACATCTTCGTCGATCAGCCAGGCAACCTGCACGCTAGCCGCCACGCGAATCTTGGCCCAGATGTCGATCTTATTGTCGACCAGCGAAATCCGTTTGATACGAGCCATCGCCTGGACCGAAAACGAGAAGCCGACCAGTCCTCCCAGTAGCTTCGCGCGCGCTTCGAGGCCAAGCAGTACTCCTGGTTCTAACGTCAGGGGATCAAGGTGTAGCCATACTTAATCGTGACCTCGACCTCAAGCAGGCCTTTGATCAGATCCCCGCCAAGGGAAGTGACCGTGGCCAGCCCCAGTTCTATTATTGGCCGTCCTGTTTCGGGAATCGTAAGCGCGAAGCGGAAGAAACCGCCCGCATATATCGCCGGAGGAATGATGCCTTGTTGAATGTCTCCCTGAAACTCGGCAGAGAGGAGACCATGCGTTTTTCCGCTGAGCGTCGTTTCCAGTTCACCTCGCACCAAAAACTCGCCAGAGAACTTGCCGATGCCGATGTCGATTCGCTCGGTTGGCTTGCCAATGAGAAACTTCAGGCTAAGGCTAATCAGGAACGATGGACTGGGACCATTACGCGTAGTGACGTCTACGTCAAAGTCGAATCCCAGATCCATGAAAAGTCCCAGCGAGTTAATTATTTCGCTTTACGTCCTGGAGATCGTTGCCGAAAGCCAGACTGGGCTTCTCGAGTTTGGGCAGGTCGCCGCTGACAGCGTGGTAGTTGGTAACGATCCTGAATAGGTCTGTAAACGGATCGATGTCGATCTTCAGTTCGTTCGGGGCGGAGGCAATTTCCCAGGGCTTGTTCTGTGTTGCCGAATCGAGAAGAACGTTCACGTCCAGCACCGCCGGAGGTGGGCGGGTGATGGCCATCTCGCCGCCCTTGACCAGATCCGGTGCCGGCGGCTTGTACTTGAAGTTTGGATTGGTTAGGCGCCATTCATTGTCCGCCAGAAATATTGAACACCGGCTCCGCATCGCAACGCAGCGTGTAGGTGGCGCGGGGAAATGAGCTGCTGGACTGGACCAGAAGGTAGGGGTCGGCGATGCTGGCTGGCTTTGTTTTGAGGACTCCTGGCTCAGTTATGAGAACGCCTGGCGCACCCGGGGCAACTGTCGGCTGGGGAAACAAAACCCGACTGGTGGGCGTGGTCATAAGGAAGCCAAACTCGTCAGGCTTTGGAACGATTTGCATCGCCCGGCTCGCGGAAGGTGTAAGGCTGGCCGGTTCGGCGGATGACCGGCATGCCGTGGCGAGGATCGACCGGAGAAGCCTCGAAGGTGGAGCCATTGATGCGGACGGCGGTCCATTGCCCGGCGCGCGGGAGTTTCGGCGACCCGTAAGCCGCAACCATGAGCGCAATATTCGACGCATTATCATTAGGAGCTTCATCGGCGAAGATGCCGGCCAGGTTCATCTCGAGCGTGCCGCCCACGCGAATCTTGCCGTCAATCGGTCCACCCACCATCGCTCCAATTTGCTTGAACAACGCTACGATGCGATTACGGGTTGGCTCTGGGTCGAGATCCTTCGGAGCGGAAGGCCTGATTTGGATGTAACCTACGTGGTCGAGAATGGGCACGCGTTGGCCGGCGCCTCCCGCGACTATTTTCGAGGTGAGCATCGGCATCAAAGATCACTTGTTGCCATTCAGACCCTGGAACGCCGGGCGCCGGCGAGATAATCAATCTTGGTGTATTCAAGACCCGAATGCGTCGAATGTTCCTGAAGGCCTTTAGGACGCCCTTCTCGAACTCAAAGTTTTTTTGCGGATCGAGTGGCGATGCTTTTGCTCTGCTGCTTGAACTCACCGTCATCAACCGGCTGCCAACCGCTGTCGAACCGAAGCACCTTGCCCGAGTTCCTCCGTTCGAAAATGATTGTGCGAACCACATGAGAGATGCAGAAGGCGAGGACTGTTCGTGCCTGGATCACTTCATACGACGTGCGGCCGCTGAGCACGTCGAAGCGCACTTTGGTGATCCCTACCGGTACATCCTTCCGCCAATTGCTGAACGTGCTAAGTCCATATCCCGAAAGATCCGCATGATGGAGCGGTACCTCGCTTTCAAACGCGTCAAACAACATTGTTTCGACGTCGAGAGGCAGCATGCTCTTAAGCAAGTTTTTGTTTGGCTGTGACACGTTGGGGAGTATTTTCATCGACCCCGGCATAGTGCGAGCCGGATTAAGAAAACCAAAACCGTTGCCCCCGGTCGCAATTAACCGAAACTGCTGCGCTGAGGTGAGATCGCCAAACCCCGGCTCATTTATCAGGGCCACAACCGGACGCACAGCTCCGAACACATTCTCGAAGAGCGGGATCCATGCGCACGAATGCACGTAAACCGAAGGGAAGTGAAAACAAGGCGCCCGCTGGTTCATTGTCGGCATTCGCTTTCGCGATCTGCATTCCCACCACCCCAGGTAACACCGGCACCAGCCTCACCGAACTCGTCCCGACCAGGGTGCGTGCTCCGTTGGTCGTGAAATTCAGTCTGTCCGCCAGAACTTTCGCATCTGCGTTTGGTTCGATTTGCACCGGTTCCCATTGCACTTGCGGTTGCATCAGCAAGCGGACCTCGCGCAGCGGTACGGTGAGACGATTTTCGGCAATGCGCACTGGACGGTCGGCCAACGACTCCAGGGCCACACCAAACTTGGTGATCGTTGCTTGAAAGATCCAGCAGGCTGAGCGACTCGAAACGCGAACCTAGGTAACGATCGAAAGCATTTCTAAGTTCGGGCGGTTCATCGGCCGGAAGGTTCTCAAGTTGGGGAAATCCACCGGGCGTTCCAGTTGCGCCTCAGAAGCCTGGCGTTTGAGCATTGGCCCACCGCATGGTGATCGAGAGCGCAGCTCCGCCAGTGAACCTGGAGTCAGGCAGCGACCAATTGGCCACGTATGGATCGGGTAACGACGGCTGCGCCAACAGAACATCGAAGAAAAACACTGCTGTGCCGGCAGACATAAGAGAGGCGCCATCGTAGTCGCCGGTGAATGCGAGCTTTCGCGGAGGCCGAACCATCAAGTAGAGGTTTTCAAGCGTTACCCCTTCGGTGCGTATTTCGGGTTGCTGAATCGCAGAGCAGGCAATGCAGAAGCAAACCAGTTAACTCAGCAATCACCGCGAACACTTCGATCTGGCCCTGGTAGGGAAAGGGCTTTCCGGCGGCGGTTAGCGGCAAGTCCCAGCGATTTACTAGTTGACCTCCGCTCACGAGCGCGACGTCAGGGCCGTTGCGCAGGCTGGAGAACAGAAAGCGCGCCATAGGCTGTTGGGAGCGAAGACGGCGTCAGTTTGGGCCGGCGTCCACAGATCAAGTTCGACGCGCGCTGAAGAGGTTACTTGTCGCAAGTCGACTTCTACACCTTTTCCGTTCGCGGTTAGCCTGGTGTTAAGGCACTTAAAAACGCTGCTTGCTCCCGGCAGCCGGCACTCAAACTGCTCATGCAGGCGCAGCCTGGAGCGAGCCTCCGTGGGCTGCTTCGCCAAACGTATTGAGAGGCACGTTGGTGACGGGCAACGTCAGGCGGCAGAAGTGACCCTGCTCTCGCCGGATAACTGGGCGGCGGCCGAACGGTTACTGGCGATGGACCAAACGGCGCCGGCGTCATCGAAGGGAACACGATCGAGGTAAGGTCGGTACTTGGTCCACCGGCAGGATTTGCAAACTCGAGATCGGATCCAAATCCGGTCATGGAAAGCGCGCCACTGACACTCGGTGCCCCAGTCGAACGCACCTCGAGGCTTGTTGGTAAACCGACAATAAGTGCATCGGCGTCAGAGCCGTTGGCATCACCGGCCTCGGGCTGTTCGGGTTCAAGCGTCAATCGCCACTGGTTGTTGGACGCAACCGCAAGGCGACGGCCCGGCATGGGTAGTGCCGGACGATCAAAGCGGAGGCTCCCTCCCTTTACGCGCAAACCTGCATAACCCGGCGAGTTGCCGACCAGGAAGCGCGCCCGCAACCAAACGGTGCCGGCGGGAATAGTGAAAGTTTGGTTCCCGTCGTTGGTGGATGTTTCCAGAGGCAGCAGGATCAGTGCTTCCTGAGGCAACGGAAAAGGCACAAATATGGCTAAGGTGCACCGCGAGAAAGCGCGTGTTCTCGAAAACCGCGAAACGCACCAGACTGCCATCGGCATCCACGAATGGGCCAAGCACTTCCCTGGGCCGATCCGGCGTGACAGCTGGAGTCAAGTAACTGTCGCGTATCACCCGAAAGCGAGTGCCCGCTTGGGTGAGCTGCGTTGCCAGCGTTACTCCCGCGATAGCGGCGTCGTTTATGGCTGGATCCACTGCGGGATCCCGGATGATTGGTAGGGAAGCTGGGTTCTGTTGAATCAGGCTGGCCGCTAGTTGCAGGCGAAGGGATTCGAGTGCATCTGCCGGGACGCCGGATTGGGCCTTGAGCCGGCCGGTTAGGGCGAGCAACTGCTCAAGCATGAGGTTCACACTTACCTCCCGCCGCATTCACCGCTCTGGGTTGCGAAAATTTCGAGACGCTGTGGCTTCTGCCTTTTTGTCGTCAAGCGAAATGACGCCGGAGCTCTGGTTTGGCTGGCTGCTAAGCTAGTCAGGCGGGGTTGACGAGAGCTAACCAATGTCGCAAACGTTCCAGGACAATCGAATTCGATGAGGTCGGGGTTATATCGTGACTTTCGATCCTGCTCACCAACCCGATCAATAATCCTTATCGGTACTACGCAGATTAGGACGCTTGCGAGTTTGTGTCAACGAAACTTGAGACACGATCTCTGTATTTGAAATCTGAGGTTGTGTTGTGACCAGGGGATCATCATGGAGGTTGAGTGCAGCAACCGGCGCCACAACTCGGCTCTGTCGCAAGGAATCACTACGGGCGCAGGTTGATGCGATAGGTTTTGATTTTGGAGTTGAGCGTGGTCGCGTTCATGCCCAGCAGGCGCGCGGCGCGAGATTGATGGCCGCCGGTTTGTTCCAACGCCCGGCGAATGAGATCGATCTCAAAGCGACGCACCTGATCGTAGAAGTTAATGCCGCGTCCCAGATCCTGAACCGCGCCGACGCTCGCGCCTTCTTCCGAAGCAATCGCTACTGACTGCGGATCGCTGATTTCGGGACGCAGACAATCGCGCGAAACTTCGTCACTCGGCGCAATCACTACGGCGCGTTCAATCGCGTTCTCGAGTTCGCGAACGTTGCCGGGCCAGGAATAGGCTTCGAGCAACGCCAGAACTTCCGGCGCGATATGTTCCGACACCGTCCGGCCGTTCTCTTCGTTGTACTTCTCGATGAAATGCTGGGCCAGCGGCAGAATGTCCTCGCGCCGGTCGCGCAGCGGCGGCAACTCTATCGGCACCACCGCGAGCCGGTAGTAAAGGTCCTCGCGAAACGTGCCCTGTTTGACGGCTTCCTTCAGCTCGATGTTGGTGGCGGCGATGATGCGCACGTCCACCCGGCGCGGCGTGGTGTCCCCGAGCGGCGTAAACTCACGCTCTTGAATTACGCGCAGCAGTCGCACCTGCGTCTCGGGCGGAATATCGCCGATCTCGTCGAGGAAGATCGAGCCACCGTCGGCCACCTCGAATAGCCCCTTTTTCGCCGCCACCGCGCCCGGTGAAGGCGCCGCGCGTATGGCCAAAGAGTTCCGACTCAAGCAGCTCGGAAGGAATGTTGGAACTGTTGACGGTCACGAAAGGTTTGCCGGCGCGCGGGCTGGCTTCGTGAATTGCTTTCGCAATCAACTCTTTCCGGTGCCGCTTTCGCCTGTGATCAAGACCGTCGAGCGCGCCGGCGCCACCTGGTCCACCAGACGAAAACTTCCTGCATCACGTCCGATCGTCCGACCATCGCGCCGCGATCGACAGCCCGGCTCATGGCGCGGCGCAACGTGCGTCGCTCTTCCTCGTTGCGGCGGCGCTTGATCCCGGCCGCCACCCGCGCGGTGATCTCTTCGTTTTGAAAAGGCTTGCGGATGCAGCCAAACGCGCCGTGCTCCCAGGCCGCGATGGCTGTGTCAAAGGTAGCGTAGGCGGTGATCATCACGATCACGGCGTCCGGAGTCCATCTTCTGAAACTCTTCCAACGCGCGCAGGCCGCCAATGCCGGGCATAGAAACGTCAAGCAGAACCACGTCGTACGCGCGCGGCCGTAAGACTCGAGTCCCTCTTCGCCGGTCTTCGCCAGGTCGACACGATAGCCTTCCGGGAGAGCAGCGTCTCCAGGACTTCCCGCATGATCTCTTCGTCGTCAACGATCAGTACTGAACCTTTTTAGCCACGGGTCTTCCCAGTCCTGCTGCGAATATCGATGTTTACTGAAGCGAGTTAGTTTAGGGGAGATCAGGGCAAAAAGCAGGGCGGACACGCAGGTCCGCCCTACAGATGTCTCGAACTCTGGCGATCGGGCGGACCGATTTGTTCGCCCAGTATTCGCCCAAAACCAGTTTTGAAACTTCAGCGTAGCCGATTAGTCGGCAACTGTCTGGAGCCGCGCGCGCGAATTCGCAGTCGGCAGGGTGATGCGGAATATCGTTCCCTGCCCGGGCGTGCTCTCGACGCTGATATGGCCGGAATGCTCCTGAACGATGCCGTAGGAAACCGCCAGACCGAGCCCGGTGCCGCTGGCCGACGCCTTTAGTTGTGATAAAACGGATCGTAAATCTTGGCGACGTTTTCCGGGGCGATGCCGGTGCCGCTATCCGAGACTTCGATCATCAGCGAGTGGTCTCTCGGAAGGCATGGTGGAAATCCTGATCGAGCCACCGGAGGGAATCGCATCGCGCGCATTCAGCAGAAGATTGGTAAACACCTGCTGCAGCTTCCCACTGTTGCCAAAGACCTGGGGCGACTCAGGATCGTAACCGCGCACGATTTCAATCTGGTTGCCGCGCAACTGCGGCTCCAGCAACTGCAGTGTGTCGTCAAGCACGCGACTGATATTGAGCTCGGTAAACTCGGTGGCGTCGCCGGTGCGCGAAAAGTTCAGCAGGTTGTTGACGATGTTCGTGGCCCGTTCAGCCTGCCGGCGTACTTTGAGCAGGAGCGCATGTTTCGGATCGGTTTCGGCGAGCATCCCGAGCAGCATCTGCGTATATGAAGAGACGCCGGTGAGCGGCGTGTTCACTTCGTGGGCCACGCCGGCGGCCAGCAATCCAATCGAAGAAAGTTTTCGCGCTGCTGCAACTGCTCTTCGAGGCGCACGCGCGAAGTGACGTCCTCGAGGACAACCAGCGCGCCGGTCTGTTCCAGCGAATCCTGCAACGGCGCGATGGCGATGTTGAGCACCAGTGGGTGGCCGGTGAAAGTGGCGGTGTGGATCTTGTAGATATTGCGAATTTCCCTGAGGCGCCAGCGATCGTTGCCAAGCACTTGTCGCAGCGTATCGGTAAAGTCTTCCGAAAAAGATCCTCGACGCGCTTGCCAACTGCCTGCGCGCGGCTCAAATCAAGAATCTCTTCGAGCGCGGAATTCAGTCGCGTTACCCGGCCTTCGAGATCCACTGCCAGCAGACCGACGTTAATCGATTCAATGATCGACTCGTTAAACTCCTTGAGAAGTTTCAACTCGCCGGCGCGTTCCTGTTGTTCCTGATAGAGGAGACTATTCTCGATGGCGACCGCGACATAGCCTGAGACCGTCAACAAGATGTCTACGTCTTCCGAAGAAAGCAACGCGCCATCGGCCGAACGACCCAGCCCGATGACCGCGACCATCCGGCCGCGCACCACGCAGGGCACATAGTAGTGGAGCGAGCGCCGCACAAACCCCGTGGTCTCCGGAACCAGGTCCATGTCGTCCGTGCGCACTACTCCCGTTTCGGCGGAGCGAATTCGAATCATCTCGCGAAAGTCAGGCGGCACGACCATCTCTGCCGATAGTCCCGCGGCCCGGGCCACGCGATACCCCGGCGCCGCGTGTTTGTCCTCGATGAAAATCGCGACGCGACCAACGTTCATCACCTGTTGCAGACGGCTGACAAGCGAGTCAAGCAGCGGGTCGAGCGCGGTGGTGGCGGAAAGCGTGCGGCCGAAATCGAGCAGGCTGTGGCGCATGTCGTAGCGCTCGCCATAGAACAACCGATCGATCTGTTCCTGCAGAAAGTTCTTCACCGGCGCCGCGATCATCACGATGGCGGCCATCGCCACGATGGCTAACACTACTCGCAGCGTGAGCTCGCCGGAACTAAAACCCGGATCGCCGCCGAAGGCGTAGAGTCCCGCCAGGTAGACGACGGCGCCAACCATCAACGCAATTGCCAGCGTCGTCAGCACGTAGACGAACACGCGACGTACAACCAGCTCGACGTCCATCAGCCGGTAACGCACCACCGAATAGCCAAACGAGAGCGGGATGAGAATTAGCGGCAGAACGGCCGCGTCCGTCAGCCAGGGTCCGTTTTTGCGTCCAGCAAAAGCCAATGCCGTAAAGCAAGCGTGAACGGAGCCACGGCTAACAACGACCCCCAAATCACCCACTTCATTTGTTGCCGAACTACGGCGCTACTCGCTCTAACCCAGGTTCTCAACAGGAAAAAGACACTGGCGCACAATGCCGCCAAAAATGGAAGAAGCACAGCTGGTAGAAAAAGCCAAAGAACTTGTCGGAAATCTTGGGGATGTTTCGCAGTTGGGGCAGGAGTGGCGTCAGCGCATCCCGCAGGAAAAGAAAACTTGCCAGCATCAACAACAGCGTTGCCGGCACGTAGCAAGCGAGCGGCCCGCCATCGTTTTCCCTCAAAGAGTTGTTGGCGTTGCGGGTAGACAATACAGAAATGGAGAAACAGCGGCGGGAATAGAATAAAAGCAGCGTTCCTCAGGAACGCAATCGCCAGGTCTAGATCTCTGTAAGTGCCGATCTCTGCGTAGGAGTGAAAGACAAAAGCGGCCAGGCATAGACCGGCAAAGTGTACGGCAAACGGCGCCCGTCCACCCTGTTTGAAAAGCACAAAGAAGCCGACAAACAGATAGACCAGTCCGATGAGATTGATGTAGAGGACGCGCGGAGTCCATTTGTGAGTCGCGTTAAGGTGGTCCAGATCCGCGTAATAAAATCTGCTTTCTTCGGGGTAAGAGGGGCGTTCAATCAGGTAGTGAATCTTGCCGTCGACCTGAGCCTGGTCCAGATAAATCTGTACTTTTTCAGCGCGACCTTGGGGCTCATAGTCAACATTATTCAGACTGATAGCCAGCAGCCGATCGCCCGGCATGATCTGGGCCCGCGCGGCCGAGGAACCGGCTTCAACTGTTTCGGCAACGATCCCCTGCCTGGTGTCGCTCCAGCGAACGCCATCCCAGGGCAGGCGTTTCATGTCTCAAGCGCTGCCCAAAGTTGAGCACGCCGGCCGTCACCAACAAAGCAGCGCCGGCCAGCACCAACCACGTCCCAGTTGAAAAAATCGATCTTTTCACGTCAACAGTTCTACAACAGCTCTACCGAACAAAACTTCGATCCGACGTAAAAGGCAAAGGTATGTACCCAAGGCCCTTTGCTATGAAGGTTGGGCCACTTGCTTCGACCTGGCCCCTCGCCTATCGCTGGCGGAGAGCAACGCCGTCGTGATTCCTCAACATTGATCAATTATCACGTCGTTGCCTTTCCAGCCTGGTCGTATTTTTGAAGAAAGCTCCCGCCGATCACACTAATCCAACTTTTGGACTTTTCCGAGATTTTGGAGAACAACTACGCGGGGCAACCTGAAGGACCAAAAACGAGAACGCAGAAGAGTTGGGACCTTTTCCCGTCTTCAATCCTTCCTTTCCAGCTCAAAACCTAAGCGAGATCCGCCGCGAACCGAACGACGGCCGGTCGCAAGTTGGGTAAGCATTTCGCCATTCTCGCTGCTCGGTTGTACGTCCAGAATATTGCGCGCATCCAGTACCGCTTCCGCGCGCACCGGCAGACCGAAGCTCAGCAACTCCTGAGTGACCTGGACGCTAAGCGACGGATCATAAACAGCGAGGCGCCCCGCAAAAGGATCGATTGCAAACACGGTCGCGTTTGGCGAGAAACGCAGCACCGTGCGGACGTTGGTGCCGGTACCAAAATCAGCGCCCAGTTGAAAAGCTGCCGTCTGGAAGAAGCCGCTCTCGAATATTTCTGTGGGTTGAGAAATGTCACCGGATGAGAGTCGCTGCCCGCGACCAAAGGAGTATCCGGCAGAAGCGGTCCACATCCGACTGAGACGGCGCGTGTAGACCAGACGCATGCCTCTCGACTGTCCCTGCTGATTCGCCACACTAATGAAGGTTTCGCCAGTCGCACCCGAGAATGCAGTCATCGGTGTACTGAGCAAACCTACGCCCCGTCCCGAAGTGGTATCGAAGAAGGCCGTGCCCTCAAGGCTTGACCGGTTGTCAATTACTCGCTCGATGCCAAACTCAAGTCGATGGCTGCGGTCCATTACCGCTCTGCCATCCACGAATGCGATCGGTCTCTTGCCGGCTTCTCTGAAGGCGACCTGCGTATCTTCAAAATCCGCCACACTCTGAATGTTGCCTTCGTCGCCGCCGGGCGCATATGCCGCCTTCACTCGCGTCCGGGCGTTCACGTCGTATTGGATTCCAATGCGCGGATCGAGCGAGCGAGCGCCACCGGCGCCGATAAAGCGAGAGTAGTCGAGACCAAGCACGACCACGATCCCGTCCCGCACGATCCATTCATCGATCGCGCGTACCGGAAACCTGACCGCGCAGGCCGGACTGATCGTTGTTAGCCTGAACGTTGTCCGTCGACGCCCACAGCGGAGCGCCAAAGCGCACCGCGCCGACACTCATTCCCATGCGATGCCGTTGTCCGGCGCGCAGGTTCGTGGTTGCTTCGAATCGCTCGGGAGCGCTGGCACCGGCGGCAGTTTGTCCGGCGAAGACCAGTTCAATGCGATCGGATGGAGACGCTGCGATGGCAAAGTTAAGACCCGGGTAACTGGGGCCATAAGAGTTGCCGGCAAAGTATGTTTCCACAACTCCCTGGATGCGAGTGTGAGAGTCGGTATCCGAGGTTCCGGCACTGGATTCTGAATTCGTGTCCTGTGCAACCGCGTCCGGAGCAGCCGCGTCGCTTTGGGGTTCGCTACCTGATGAGTTTGGCTCGGGCGGATTTCCGAGTATCGCTTGAATATCGACGTCCTGACCTTGTTGCACCTGGAAGATGGACCGGCGGGTTTGTGCCGCGCGCAGGGTCCATTTCACGTCGTCGCGATCTCTGCGACGCTCGGGCAGCGTTTTGCCAACGCCCAGCGGCACCAGGTTGAAGCGGTAAACGAGTTCCTGCGAAGGACGGACTTCAACAGACGAGAAAACAACTTCGCTAAAACCGGCGGCAATGGCCCTGATGCCATAACGGCCGGGCGAGACTACGGGTGCTGAACCGGCCGGCGGCGTCGCTGCGTGTTTGCTTGACGACTCTATTTGCGCCGTCTTTCAGCAACGAGATGAACGCGCCGGACACCGGATTGCCCTTGTTATCAACTACGGCGCCGGTGATCGTGGCCAGGGTGCCTCTGGTGGCGTTGGCAGTTGGAACGTGAAGGTAACCGCCTGCAGAAAACAGAACCAGCAACAGCGTAAACGCGCTTCTCCCCATGGTTCGTTTCGTAAACAAACTTGCGAATTCTCTCATCGCCACGGAAACCTCCTTACGCTCCGCCGGGAAACGTTTGAAGCAGTTCGACTGTGACAGTGTTTTTGTACAAAATAGGAAGAAGTCTCCCAAGGTTCTCGTACCTCAGCGTTAACAAGGCAGCCTCGCCCGGAACGCGTTTGAAGACGAACTGGTTCAGGCCAGGAGACTTACCGGAACCGTTGGATAGCTTCGCATTTTCCGCCAATAATCGAAGCCCTGTCAAGCAATGCAGCACGTTTCCGTAGTTTGTTAATAGCAGCTTCTCCCGGACGACTGGCTGCTTTCCCGGTCTTTGGTCTTTGGTCTTAGGTCTTGGGCTTTTACCTTCGCTATCATCCTGGTATGGCGCAAACGGTCAACTAAAAGGCCAAAGACCTAAGACCCGAGACCGCTTTTTCGGTACACTTTGCCGCCAGTTTCCGCCGTGCTAGGATGCGGAGCTGTATTAATTTCTGCCGGTTTTAGAAGTGTGCAATACATGATTGACGAAGTTCGCTTAACCAGGCTCCCCAACGGCATCACCATCCTGACTGAGCCCATGCTTAGTCTCCGTTCAGTGACCGCAGGAATTTGGGTCCGGCGGGGTTCGCGCCACGAAGCCCCGGAACAGAACGGCATCTGCCATTTCATCGAACATGCGGTATTCAAAGGGACCGAACGCCGAACGGCTCGTGACATTGCCGTTGAATCCGATCGGCTGGGGGACATCTCGATGCTTTTACGACTCATGAGATGACCGGATTCGCGGTAAAGGTTGCGGACAGAAGTTTGCCCGAGGCATTTGATCTGATTGCCGACCTGATCGCACACCCGCGCTTCGACCAGAACGATCTGGACCGCGAACAGAAAGTGATCCTCGAAGAGATGAAGATGGTTGAGGACACGCCTGACGAGCTGCTGGGCGAACTCTTCAACGCCGCCTACTTCCCGATCATCCGCTGGGCCGCCCAATCGAAGGCACCGAGGAGACGATTTCTTCGTTTGACCAACAAACGATCTCGGCTTTCATGCGCGCGAGTTTTCCGCACCAAACCTGGTCATCGCGGCGGCCGGGAACGTCGAGCACGACGCGCTCGTGGCGCTGGCTGAGAGGTCGTTTGCAGACGCGACGACTCGCGGCGACGCCTGGCGACCGGGCAGCGGCGAGCAATCGCCCGCTGTGGCCACGCCGATTTTAATCGAGCAGAAGAAGGAACTCGAACAAGCGCACCTCGTGATCGCCGCGCCGTGGCCCGACGCAAAGAGCGACGACCGTTACGCGGCGAGCCTGCTCGCGTCCGTGGTCGGCGGTGGAACTTCCAGCCGGCTCTGGCAGACAGTCCGCGAAGAACGCGGACTGGCTTATTCCGTCGGCGCGGGCGGCAACACCTATTCTGACGTCGGCGTCTTCACAATCTACGCGGGCACGTCGCCGGAACACCTGGATGAAGTGCTCGATCTCTCGCTGGAGGAGATGAGACGCGTGGTTGACGAGAGCGTGCCTGAGGAAGAGCTGAAACTGGCGAAGGATCAGGCCGTGTCGTCGATCCTGCTTGGGCTTGAGTCGTCGAGCGCGCGCGTCAGCGCCCTGGCGCGGCAGGAGATCATCCACGGCAGGCGCATCACCACCGAAGAAACGATCGCCAAAATCGAGGCCGCCACGCCCGACGATCTTCAGCGCGTCGCCCGCCGGTTTTTCACGAGCGAATCCCTCGCGCTTGGCGCTCTCGGAAACCTCAACGGCTTTCGCGTCGATCGCGACCGGCTGAAGATTTGAAATAACTTATAGTGAGCGGAAAGCAGTATCCGCGTCAGAATTAGTCGTCCATTGCCAGCGCTTGTACGGTTTACGCCCAGTGCTGACTGCTCACTGCTTACTGCTCACCGCTCACTGGTGTTCGCGATAGCCGTTCCCCGTATTAAATGCTAAAGTTTCTTCGTACACCTTTTCTTAGTAGCGCGTTCGTAGTTCTAATTCCTTAACATGAAACTTACCGTTCTCGGCAGCGGCTCAACTGGCAATGCGGTTCTGATCGTTGCCGGTGAAACGCGCGTGCTTGTTGACGCCGGACTGAGCGCCAAAGAGATCTCGCGCCGGCTCGCGCTGGTCGGCGAAGACGTGCGGAAACTCGACGCCGTGCTGGTTACGCATGAGCATGGCGACCACGCCGGCGGCTTGCGCGTGCTGCTGCGCACCGTCGACTGCCCCGTCTACATTTCCGCCAAAACCCACGACGCTTATGTCGGCGAGCGCCTGAACGTCAGCAACGATGAACCGCGCAAACGCGCTCGGGCACTTGCTGGTCGCGTCGAACAGATCGAATCCAGCCGCGACTTTCGCATCGGCGAGATCGACTTCCATCCTTTTACGATCCCACACGATGCGGTCGATAATTTCGGGTTCACGGCGACTCATCAGGGCGTGAAGATCGCCACGCTGATGGACTTTGGCCACATCACTACGCTGGTCAGCGAACGACTGCGCGGGTGTGCCGCGGTCGTCATCGAGTCAAACCACAGCCGGGACATGTTGAAGGCCTGTGATTCTTATCCCTGGGAACTAAAGCAGCGCATTCTGTCGCGTCTCGGCCATCTTTCAAATGAGGACGTGGCTGATTGGATTCGCGATGACTTTGACGGCGTGGCGAGATTTCTGGTGCTGGCCCATCTTTCCCAGCGCGCCAACAACCCGTATTTGGCGAAGATTTCCGCCGAGGTTGCACTGCAGGAACGCTATCCGCTCTTCCATGGTGACACGCAGGTCAGCCTGTCGTTTCCGGAAGGAACCAACTCCGTGGATCGAGGTGTAAACGGAAAGGATGAAGGCGGAAGGATGAGGGATGAAGGCGACTCGGGCTTCCAGAAATTCAACGCGACTCTCGCCCTGGCGTTAATCGTGATGGTAGCCGTTCTGAGTGTTGCCTGTTCGTCGAATCGCGGCAGTCAAAGCCTTCCGCCCGAAGTGGAGTCAACCATTGGCACGCTAAGCGAAGAGATCGCGGCAGGGCGTTACGACAAAATCTACCACGAGGCAGCTGAGCTTTTCGCCAGGACATTACCCTCGAGCAGTCCGGAGCGAACTTCAGGACGTTGCATACCAAGCTCGGCACGGTCGAAAGCCGCGTGTTGCAGTCTGCGATTGAACAACAAAATTCCGGCGGGCCGTTAGCCGGTCGGGCGTATATCGTTTCATACCGAACGAAGTTTCAGAACGCTGAGGGCATGGAGACTTTCACGCTGGTGGAGCGCGACGGCCACTGGCAGCTGGCGCGGTATTTTGTAAACTCAACGGCCCTGAAGTAATAGTTTCAAGTTTCAGGTTTCAAGTTAGCAACGTGCTGACGGATGAAACTTGGAACTTGGAACTTGGAACTTGAAACTAACCAGATGATCGAACGCTACACACTGCCGGAAATGGGTGCGCTCTGGAGCGAGCAGAACAAGTTCCAGAAGTGGTTGGACGTAGAGATTGCGGTCTGCGAAGTGCACGCGGAGATGGGCACGATCCCGCCCGCAGCGCTCGAGCAGATCAAATCGCGCGCGAAGTTTTCAGTCGAACGCATCAATGAGATTGAGGAGAAGACCAACCACGACGTCATCGCGTTTACTACGAACCTCGCCGAAAACATCGGTGAAGCGGCGCGTTTTGTTCACTATGGTCTGACGTCGTCCGACGTCGTCGATACGGCCAACGCCCTGCTGTTGCGCGATGCCTGCGATCTCCTGCTCGGGAAGATCGAAACGCTGCTGGCGGTGCTCAGGCGTCGGGCGGTTGAGTTCAAGCACACCCCGCAAATCGGCCGCACCCACGGCATTCACGCCGAGCCAACTTCTTTCGGCCTGACCTTCGCGCTCTGGTACGCCGAGATGCGCCGCAATCGCGAACGCCTCGAGCGGGCGCGCGAGGCAGTGGCGGTGGGGAAGATCAGCGGCGCCGTCGGCACGTTTGCGCTGCTCGATCCAGCCGTCGAAGAAAAGGTTTGCGCGCGACTCGGTCTCACGGCGGCAGCCGTTTCCACGCAGATCATTCAGCGCGATCGCTATGCGGAGTATCTGAGCACGCTCGCCATCATTGCGTCATCGCTCGACAAGTTTGCGCTGAACGTTCGCCACTGGCAGCGCACCGAAGTGAACGAAGCTCAGGAACGCTTTGGGGCCGGACAAAAGGTTCGAGCGCCATGCCGCACAAGCGAAATCCGATTACCTCGGAACGGATCTGCGGTCTGGCGCGCGTGGTGCGGGCCAACAGCCTGGTGGGCCTCGAAAATGTCGCTCTCTGGCACGAACGCGACATTTCACATTCGTCGGCTGAACGTGTCGTCCTGCCTGACTCGAGCATCGGTTTGGACTACATGCTTCACAAAGCTATATCGCTGATTGACGGGCTGGTGGTTTACCCGGAGCGGATGCTCGAAAATATCCAATTGACGCACGGCTTGATCTTCAGCGGCCAACCCCTGCTGGCGCTCACGCAGAAAGGCGTCTCGCGCGAGACGGCTTATGAGTGGGTGCAACGAAACGCCATGAAGGTTTGGGACGGCAAGCAGAACTTTCAGGAGTTGCTGAAAGATGATACCGACGATCACGTCGCAGCTCTCGGCGGCGGAGATCGATAGCGTGTTCACGCTCGACACCTACCTACGAAATATCGACGCGATCTTTGAAAGAGTTTTCGGCGAGGAGTAGTTGAGGCAGCATCTGCTAGGCTTGGGCTTGGGATTGTCGCTTGACACTGGGCGCACTTAGACTCGTTAAGGTCGTGCTCGCGTGCTGCCATGCGCACACGAGAAATGTCAAATGACAAACTGGAAAATCTTCCCGCGCTCCCAGCTCAGCTGGTAATCGCTACCGTGACGCTACTTGTTCACAATCTTCTCGGCGATGTTGCCGATGACCGGCAGTTTGAAGTACTGGCCCTGATAGGCTCGCACCAAACACAAGATCCATGCGATCAGGATGCCGAGTGACAAGACCAGCCACAGCAGCGTGGCCAACAGGCCCACCACCGAACCCATGACGTCTGACACCTGACTCAGGATCAGTACGAGCACGAACGTAATGATCCAAATTACGATACACAGAACGCCGACACTAAGACTGGAGCAGAATTGACTGCATTCCGTGAAAGCGAACCAGCTTTGCTGTCTTTTTCGATCAGGAAAAGATTAGGCCGGAGACCCAGCCAAAGATGTAAGCTAGAAGCGCCGCGATGTTTTCGCTCAAGGCCAGTGCTTGATTTACCGGCCGTAGCGGGGGCGGGTTTTGCATTATTAGAGTTCTCCTGATTTTGGTTGTTTGAATCTGAATACGAACCTGCGGGCCGAGATAGTATGCTATTCGCTACACATGAAGCAATGTTATGTCCTACTATGAACAGCTTCTAGCAATACGTAACTGAACGAAGCAA
>ERZ1370068.8597-contig-7439_pt1 | contig 29674 bp, 38 predicted proteins | sample MGYA00561227_ERZ1370068 | MGnify/ENA primary metagenome ERZ1370068 (study PRJEB38410, sample SAMEA6850437) | metagenome | study: Metagenomic assessment of the ecological functions of the soil: analysis of the soil microbiota associated with the...
GTACGAGGGCGTCTGGTTCAGTTGGGGCCACGACCCGTCGCGTCCGGTTGTTGCGGGAGGCTACTGCGGCGCGCCGGGTTCGCTGGAAGACATTTCTGACACGTCAGGAGGCATGAAAATGCCTGAGGCGGTCGCGCCGCGCTGGCGCGCGCGAGTCCGTTCTTTCACATGTTGCAGACCGGGGAGAGCATATTGCGGCGCCGCGTCCGCTAAAATGAGCGAACCCGATTTTCGCCGTTCTGCGGGATTGTCGTACGGACGGCATGACCGGACTTCATCGCCATCATCACCGCTTCGCGCGCCGAGAACGCGATCGGGGAAATGGATTTGCATCTATTCATCGTGGCTGACATCGCGCCCGGATGGTTTCACCGATGCGCATGTAGCTGCACTGGAAGCGCGCCTCGTACCCACGCTTGCACTGGCGTTCAAGGCGGCCGCGCTCGCACGCAATGAGCCGGCACCTTGCGATGGAAACTTATCTCGGCCGGCCGACGATGGCAGGGCGACTGGTGCTCAGCTTGGCCGCATCGCATGCGCGGCGTCACGGAGCGATATCGGCGATGCGGTCATCTGGTTCAGCTGACCTGCGCGGCTTCGCCCGGATCACCAGAATTCATCGCCGCAGCGGATCATTCCACGCTGCTGAACGACGCTAATGCCGACGTTGTCGTCTCGGCGGTCCACGCGGAGGGTGGGGACGTGCTCAAGCTGATCGGCGACGGCATTCTCGCGACTCTTACAGCCGAAAGATCGTGCACACGCCCCTGTGCGGCCCCCACTTGCCGCTACCGTGGAAGCACGCAAGCAGAGTGCATGCACTGAGCGCGCTGACGCACGCGAGTTGCTGCCGACGCCACCGATATGCTGTATGTCGGTTTTTGCATGTCGGCGAGGTGTTCTACGGCAATATCCGGAAGTACCGAGCGACTCGATTTCACTGTGGTCGGCCCCAGCGGTCAATGAAACGAGCCGCGTTGCCGCCAGTATAGCCGCTCGGTCGACCAACCAGTGCTTTGGTCTCGGGGCATTTGCGAATGTCGATGGGATGCGCAGTCAACTCGTATCGGTTGGCCGCTACGCCTTGCGTGGAGTCCCGCAGCCGCAGGAACTTTTCACACTGGATCCTGCTCGCGGCGTTTAGAACTCTGTCCAACAGTCACGCGTCCTTGACTGGACAGCCGCGACCTTCACGATTGGTATCGTGGGATCGATTGCATAGCAGAGCGTAGACACCATGCATCTCTTGAACCGGCGTGAATTCAATGGACTGTGTGTGGCGCTTGGTTCGTTCAGCCGACATCTGATTGATGCGGCTGTCTGGTGCGGCCTCGGCCGGCGCAGGGCGCACGGTGAAGTTTCGCGATGGCACCGTCGTCCCGGCATTGGGCCAGGGCTCTGCGGGTCTCGGAAAGGGAAAGCGTCCTCAAGCTGTTGAAGAAGAGGCGGTACGCACTGGCCTTTCGCTCGGAATGACGCTGATCGACACGGCGGAAGTGTACGGCTCCGAGGAATTCATCGGCCGCGCGATCGCTGGTCAGCGCAATCGCGTGTTCCTAGTCTCCAAGGTGTGGCCCAGTCATGTGGCGGGAGACGGCGTCATGCGCGCTTGCGAGGCGAGCCTCGAGCGTCTCGGCACTGATCATCTCGATCTCTATCTGCTGCACTGGCCAAATGGGGTCACCAATCTCTCCAGCGTTGTGACCGCGTTTGAAAATCTACGCTCGGCAGCGAAGATTCGCGCTTGGGGCGTGTCCAATTTTAAGGTCAGCGACATGGAAGATCTGTTCCGTATTCCAAAAGGCGATAGCTGCGCGACTAATCAGCTCCCTTACAGCCTCGGCGACCGCGGCATAGAGCGTGACCTGCTGCCATGGTGCGAGCAGCACGGCATGCCGGTGATGGCTTATTCTCCGCTCGGCGGAACCGGTGCCAACCTGCTGCGTGATCCCACGCTTGTACGTATCGGCGCAGCACACGGTTGCTCGGCAGCCGCTGTTGCGCTGGCCTGGACCATCCGCAACGGCAACGTCATTGCAATTCCCGAATCCGGTTCGGTGGCGCATGTAAAGGAGAACGCCGTCGCGCTCTCACTGACGCTGACACCGCAAGAGCTTCAATCGCTGGATGCGGCGTATCCGCTGCCAAAGCGTTAGGCTGAAATTGAATAGCCAACGAGTATTTAACGCGAAGATTATCTGGTGGCGGTATCGGAGCGCCGCCGGCCGCGGTTTCGCGAATCAAATTTGCGCGACGCGTATTCCATCACATGCGTGACAAATCAAAGTGAACTGACGCGTCCTGGTGTGTGCGCGAGACTTTGCTAGCTACGGCATAGGGCGACTACAGATTCAAGCGAGGCGCTCCATGAGCACGAACATAGTCAAACTTCTTCCGATCGTTTTTGGTGCGGCAGCCTTGATGGCCACGCCGGCACTCGCCGCTACACACAAAAGCAAGGCAACGCACCACTACGCGTCCGATTCACCTTCTGCGCCGCAGATGCAACGATCGCCTGAGGTTTACAGTTGGGACGGACGCGATCTCGGCACCGATCCCGATCCGAATATTCGCGTTTCAGGCTGCGCGACCAGAAGTTGGGGCGGCTACTGATTCCGAAAACTTCAATCGCACAACAACGAAAGAGGCTCGCTGACTGGAGCGGCCTCTTTCATTTTTCAGCGAATGAGCAGTGTGACCAGGATGGCCGCGAGCAGACCATTTCCGATGAACTGTGCAATCAACACTTCAACGAGAAGCTCGGTATGGCCGGAGACCATGTACCTCGTGAAAAAGATGCCGAGAAAGCCCGCAACAGCTGCGGCAATCACCGCCGTAGCTTTGTCCGACATATCGTCCCCCGGCGCGGCGTTATTTTTGCGGGGCCGCCCGCATGTTGCCCCAAGGATCGACTTTTTGCTGTTTGACGTCCGGCATCCTGCTTATCGTGGACTGGTAGGCATCGTCGGTCTTTCTGGAAGGCCCGTTTCTCCTGAATCTTGGCCTTTCTTTATCGCTCATGCTCGGGGGCGGCGAAGCGTGCTGCGCATGGGCGCATGGCGCCACATCAGGCGCGGCCGCGGCGGCCACCATTATCGCGAACGAGTACAGGACGCGATTTGCCTTTCACCGCGCCGGACGGCGGGCAGCAGGGTCGGAAGTGCGTGCATGGTCATCTACCGCATATCGCTACGGGAGGCCTTTACTATCCACGCCGGCTCTATGTCCGCCAAGGGTCACGCGCAGGCATCTCCACGAGGCTGCGGTCCGTCTCAATCCTTGCGAAACATTCTAAGTATGGCCCTTGCGACGACGCCAAAAGACACCAAGTACCACAGCAAGAAGTACGAACGTTTCTGCCAGGGGCCGGGGCGGAATAGATCAACGCCGCGGCAGAATGAAGAAGGGACATTTGCGTGAGATCGGCTTGGCGAGGAAATTCTTGCGCCGATTACCTGTCACGCGTCAACGCAAAGTCTTGTCGATCTCGGACAAGAATTTGAGTAGTTTTTGCCATCGACGCATAGGGTGCGTGACACATCACATTTCCATTCAAGGGAGGCCGGCGTGGCGGTAAGGATCGAAAAAGTGGCGCGAAGTTTGGACGGTGATCCATGATCGGCCGGAAGCTCCGGAACGCAATGGACCCTGCAAGCGCAGGTCGCGCCCCGACGCGCGGCATTTCTTGAGTTCGATGCCGACGAGGAGGCCTCGGCTGCCGTGTTCTACGGCGCAGGCGGAGCGTTCTGCGCGGGTGGGACCTCAAATACGTCAGCACATTGAACGCCGACTATCCGCTTGGTGAGCTCGACGGCACCCACGGCACGTCCTCAAGGCAATGGCGGCGGCATATTCCGCGCAGAGGCCGTTGGGGCCTTCTCGCGCTCGAGCTGGACAAGCCGGTCATCGGGGCACTTGAGGTCCTGCTGTCGCCGGCGGGATGGAGTTCGGGCCTGTGGTGCGATTTTCGCGTGATGAAGCGGAATGGATCTTATTTCGGCGTCTACCGTCGCCGCTGGGGCGTGCCGTTGATCGACGGTGGAACGGTGCGATTGCCGCGCATCGTCGGCCGAGGCCGCGCTTTAAGAGATTATTCTGACCGGACGGAAAAAGTGCCGGCCGAAGAATGCCTGGACATTGGCCTGGCGCGGCTGCGTACCCCAAGGAGGTGGCAAGCGCGCGCAAAGGCGGAAGAACTGGCGCAGGAGATTGCCCGGTTCCCGCAGGTCTGCGTGCGCGCCGACCGTCCTTTGCTTCGGCAACTGTCAAGAGGTCATGGATTGACGGTCCGCGAGGCTGTCTGATCCAGGAATGGGTACAATGGACGCGAAGCTTTTGATCGCAGAACTGGCGTTGCCGGGGCCTTCGCGCTTCAAGGACGGTCTTGGTCAGGCACGGCGACTTCGCGAAGATCCGATAGCGCCTCTCGGTCAGCGAGAAGCTCGGAGACTTCCATCAGAACAAGGAGCCCGAGTCAGTACCGCGCGCGCGTGCCTGAACAGCGCACGCCGTCGCGGCGTGAAACCACTTGTTCGCCCGCCGATCCATCTTGGCCGGCACAGCTTCAAGGATAATACGCCCGCCGGCCTTGCGTGGGCGGTGCAATGACGCGCGCTCGGACACGCGCAGCCGGCTTTCGCGAGACCGCCACATAGCTGAACTTCTCGTCTTCCCAGGGGACGTCCGCGCGTTTGGTTTGTCGATGGACGCGCGAGCGGGCGATGCGCTGGGCGAAGTGGCACCAGTCCGGCGGCTGGAGCGGACATGCGCGCGCATGCGGGCAGGGAGCGATCACCTGGCGCCGGCCTCGATCAGCTGATTGCGCGCGGCGATAATCCGTTGCCAGCCGGCCGGCGTTCCCGGTTCGACAATCACAAGCGTGTCTGCGGTCAGCTGCCAGAGCTGTTGCAAAATCGAATGCCGAGCTTTCGGCGCAAGCTCGTTCAGGACGTAGGCCATAGTGACCAAATCGCGCGGTTTGCTGTCGATGGCGTCAACGGCAATATCCGCAACGCGCCAGGTGACGTGCGGCAACTCAGCTTCCGCCGCTAGCCGTTCTCCGTAGGTCCGAAAAATCGGACTGGCCTCGACAAGCAAGGCCTCGGAGACGGCGGGCCAGCATCGGCGGCGGCCCAAAGCGCGGTCCCGGGCCGGCGCCGACGTCGAGCGCGTCGCCTGGCATGAAATCCGGGCGAGCTTCCGCAACGGCATTAAAGCTGGAGCGGATCGCCGCGTAGGTCGCCGGCAGACGCACCGCGAGATAAGCGAGTGCCTCGCGATCGCTTATGACGCGAGGTTTTATGTCGTGCCGCTCTTCGCGGTAGCGGTCTGACAGGGCGGCTGCCGTGGCCGCGAGATCGGACAGTGCGGTGCCGTTCAACGCGTTGTCGACCGCTCGGCGCAGGAGGGCGGTAATTCCATTGATCACCGTTGCCAGCGAAAATCCGGGTGCCTTGTTCATCAAATGGATGATAGATCCATTGTATGCAACTGACGATCAACTGTGACATGGGGGAGGGGTTCGGCCTCTATCGCCTCGGCGACGACGCGGCGATGATGGCGCACATCGATCTCGCCAATGTCGCCTGTGGTTTCCATGGTTCCGATCCATCGATCATGCGCGAGACGGTTCGACTTGCGAAAAAGTGCAAGGTCAAGGTCGGCGCGCATCCATCGCTGCCCGATCTTCAGGGCTTCGGCCGCAGGGCCATGGTCATTTCGCCAGCGGAAGTCACCGACATCGTGACGTATCAAGTTGGTGCGTTGAAAGCGTTTCTGGACGCCGAAGGCCTTCCGTTGAACCCACGTGAAGCCGCACGGCGCACTCTATGGCATGGCGGCTCGCGACGAAAAATCGCGACGGCGATCGCCGATGCCGTGCTGCCGTTCGGTGTGCCGATTCTCGGAATGGCGTTCACCGCGCACGAAACCGCTTACCGCGACAAGGGGTCGAACTGATCCCGGAATTCTATGCTGACCTCGAATACGACGGAGATGGCAATCTCATTCTCAGCCGCGTTCACGATGCCGTGGATCCCGCGAAAGCAGCGGCGAGGGTACTGCGCGTGATGCGGGATCACGTCGTGACAACGACGGCCGGCCGGGACATTCCTGTCAAAGCCGCGACGGTCTGCGTGCATTCCGACACGCCCTCGGCTGTCGCCATTGCCGCGCGAGCTGGACCGGGTTCTTCGCCAGACGTGAGACCTTGATTATTGCAGCCCTCATTCGGCTCTTGTGATGACAAATTTGTTCGATAGCTGCCTGCCGATGACGCGTGATCCGATATACGCGCTCGCAGTCCTGGCGACGGTGCTGGGGGCTTTCGCGCTTCCGGATGCATGTCCGAAGAGACCGCTAGCCGTTTGCTCGTCGAACCGGAGAGATACCTTCTCTACAGCTGCCCGAGATTGCAACGGCGTCCCAAGCCAATATCGCGCGCCAACATGAACTCGAGGGGCTGATGACAGAAGGCCGGCAGCGGGCCGGCGGCCAGATCGCAAGCGGCATGGCGTATGCCCCGGAATATTATCAATTGCGCGGGGAGATGGTCCAGCTTCGCAAGGCCGCGGCCGACAAGAACTGCAGCGCGGCCCCCGGGCTGCCCCCGGCGCAGGCTGCCGGCTCCGTACGGCCCCGAGCCAAGAGATCGGCGCTGAGGATCGGAACTTTTAGCGCCATGGAACTTATTGGCGTGGAACCCGCCACGACCGTGGTCCTAACTGGGGGCGAGCATGGGCATTTTAATCAGCATTCTCATAACCTTCCTTGTCATCATTCTAGTACTTTATCTGATCAACATGTTGCCGATCGACGGCCGGGCGAAGCAGATCGTCCGCGTAATCGTCATCATCATAGGCGTTCTATCGCTGCTGAAATACCTGGCGGTCTATTAGCGCCTAAAGCTTGGTTCCGCGCAGCCGCAACGCGTTGCCGATGACGCTGACCGAGGACAGCGCCATCGCTGCGGCGGCAAACGATTGGGGACAGCAGCAGGCCGAAGTGCCGGATAGAGCACGCCTGCAGCGACCGGCACGCCGAGCGCGTTGTAGATGAATGCAAAAACAGGTTCTGCCGGATGTTGCGCATCACGGCAGCCGATAGCGCGCGCGCTTTCACGATGCCCGTGAGATCGCCTTTCAGCAGCGTAATGCCCGCGCTTTCGATCGCGACATCGGAGCCGGTCCCCATGGCGATGCCGACTTCGGCCGCGGCGAGCGCCGGGGCGTCATTGACGCCATCGCCAGCCATGGCGACCACGCGGCCCTCGCGCCGCAATTTTTCGACGACGGCACTCTTTTGACCGGGCAGGACCTCCGCCTCGACCTCGGCGATGCCCAGGCGACGCGCGACGGCTTGCGCCGTGGTGCGGTTGTCGCCGGTGAGCATGACAACGCGAATGCCGTCCGCGGCGAGGGCTCTCAGCGCGTCGGGCGTGGTCTGCTTGATCGGATCGGCGATCGCAATGACGCCGGCCGTCTTGCCGTCGACAGCGAGGAAAATGGCGGTCGCCCCATCGCTGCGCAGGCGTTCGGCTTCCGCACGCGCAGGCGGAGGTGTCGATGTTCAGTTCGGAGAGGAAACGCGCATTGCCGAGCGCGATCGTTTACCTTCGACCGTTCCGGTCACGCCTTTCCCCGCGGGTGAATCGAAGTCGCTGGCTGTTGCAAGTTCGAGTTTCCGTTCTGCCGCCGCGGCCACGATTGCCGCCGCCAGAGGATGCTCGCTGCCGCGCTCGACGCTTGCTGCGAGCTTCAGCACCTGCGCTTCATCAAAGCCGGACGCCGGGAGGACCGACAGCCACCTTCGGCCTGCCTTCCGTCAGCGTGCCGGTCTTGTCGATGACAAGCGTGTCGATCTTTCCATGCGCTCCAGCGCTTCGGCGTTCTTGATCAACACGCCGGCCTGCGCGCCGCGCCCGACGCCGACCATGATCGACATCGGCGTCGCGAGACCCAGCGCGCAGGGGCAGGCGATGATGAGCACGCTGACGGCTGCCACCAGGCGCATAAGCGAAGCGCGGTTCCGGCCCGAACATCGCCCAGGCGCCGAATGCGGCGATCGCGGCCGCGATCACCGCCGGCACGAACCAGGCCGAAACCTGATCCGCAAGGCGCTGGATCGGCGCGCGGCTGCGCTGCGCGATCGCCACCATCTGCACGATCTGCGACAGCAGCGTGTCGCGGCCGACTTTGTCGGCGCGCATGATGAAGCTTCCGCTCTTGTTGATCGTGCCGCCGATCACGCGCGAATCCTTTGCCGCGTGACCGGCATGGATCTCGCCGGTGATCATCGACTCGTCGATGGCCGAGCGGCCTTCGATGATGACGCCATCGACCGGCACCTTGTCGCCGGGACGAACGCGCAGACGATCGCCGGCATGGATTTCGTCAAGCGAGACGTCCTCGTCGCTGCCGTCATCCTTGACGCGGCGCGCGGTCTTGGGCGCAAGACCGAGGAGCGCACGGATCGCACCGGACGTCGCCTCGCGCGCGCGCAGCTCGAGGACCTGGCCCATCAACACCAGAACCGTGATGACGCTCGCGGCCTCGAAATACGTTGCCGGCGCGCCGCCGTGGCCGCCACGGAACGCTTGCGGGAAAAGTCCCGGCGCGAACGTCGCGACGAGGCTGTAGGCATAAGCGACGCCGGTGCCCATCGCGATCAGCGTGAACATGTTGAGGTTGCGCGTCACAAGCGATTGCCAGCCGCGCACGAAGAAGGGCCAGCCGGCCCACAGCACCACCGGCGTCGCGAAAGCGAATTGCACGTAGTTCGACAGTGTCGGATCGACCCAGCTATGTGCGCCGGCGATGTGCGCGCCCATTTCGAGGACGAAGACCGGGACTGTGAGCGCGAGACCGATCCAGAACCGCCGCGTCATGTCGATGAGTTCGGGATTTGGTCCGATGTCGCGCCCGGCGAGCTCCGGCTCGAGCGCCATGCCGCAGATCGGGCAGGAGCCCGGGACCGACCTGCCGGATCTGCGGGTGCATCGGGCAGGTGTAGACGGTGTCCTCGGCGACCGGCTCGGGCTCGCGTGCGTCGAGATATTTTTGCGGGCCGTTGACGAATTTCGTGCGGCAGCCAGCCGAGCAGAAATAATACGGATGCGACCGTGATAGTCGGCGCGGTGCTTGGCAGTGTGCGGATCGACCGTCATGCCGCACACGGGATCGACCGCGCGGTCTTTAGGCGAGGCCTCGTGGTGATGTTCAGCCGTCACGCCTGCACCTTGGCTCAGAATACCCCCAGGGGGTATAGACGGCATGGCAAAGGACAGCAAGGCAGCGACGCTCAAGCGGCTCAACCGCATCGAAGGCCAGGTGAGGGCCTCGCGCGGATGGTCGAGGACGAGCGCTACTGCATCGACATCGTCACGCAAATCGGCGCAGTACGCGCCGCGCTACGGCGTGTCGAGGAAGAAATCCTGCGCGATCATGTGGCGCATTGCGTCGATCACGCCATTAGGAGCGGCGATAAGGCCGACCAGCGGCGCAAAGTCGCCGAACTGATGGATGTGATGGGCCGCGCGACGCGCTGACGCTCCGGCCCCTCCCGTCATGCCCGGGCTTGACCCAGGCATCCACGATGAATGGTCGCCGCGGGTGCCGCCTCATGGATTGCCGGGTCAAGCCCGGCAATGACCGCACAAGATAAGTCGCGGAAATTAGCCGAACTTCTTCCTCGCCAGGGCCACACCCTGGGCGAGCGCCTTAAGTTTCGCTTCGGCAACATCGCGCCGCATCGGCGCCATGCCGCAATTCGTGCAAGCGACGATTTTATCCTTGCGCACGAATTTCATCACCTCGGCAATGACCTGCTCCACCTGTTGCGATGTCTCGATCTTGTCGGTCGCAACGTCGATCACGCCGACCAGCACGTCCTTGCCCTCGAGCAGCGACAAAAGCTTGAGCGGGACGTGCGAATTGATGCACTCGACCGAAACCTGGCCGATGCGGCTTTTGGCGAGCGCGGGAAAATGTCTTCGTACTGACGCCACTCTTCGCCGAGAGAATTCTTCCAGTCGATATTCGCCTTTATCCCGTAGCCGTAGCAGATGTGCACGGCGGTGGTGCATTTCAGTCCGTCGATCGCGCGATGCAATGCCTCGATGCCCCAGCCAGCGACTTCGCTCATGAAGACATTGAAGGCCGGCTCATCGAACTGGATGACATCCACGCCGTCTTTTCGAGCGCGCGCGCTTCCTGATTAAGCAGATCGGCGAAAGCCATCGCCATCTTGATCTTGTCGCCATAGTGCGCGTCGGCGATCGTATCTGAAATCGTCATCGGTCCCGGCATCGTGATCTTGAGCTTGTGCCGGGTGTGCGCGCGCAAATCGCGCCTCCGTCTGGTGTACGCGGCCTTTGAGCTTTAACTCACCGCGCACAACGGGCACCATCGCTTTGTAGCGGTCGGCGCGGATTCCCATCTCGACCTTGTGCGCGAAGTCGATGCCGTCGACGAATTCGAGAAAGCCGTGCACGAAATGCTGACGCGACATTTCTCCGTCGCAGACGATGTCGATGCCGGCGTCTTCCTGCCACTTGATCGCGAGCAATGTTGCGTCGAGCTTGGCCGCGGCGAGCTCATCGCCTTGCAGCCGCCACTGCGGCCACAACTTGTTCGGTTCGGCGAGCCAGGATGGCTTCGGCAGGCTGCCGGCGACGGTCGATGGAAAGATCATGCTGGAATGGTCTCGTAGCGTTGCGGAGGCCGCCAACTATAGAGCCAATCGTAGCGCGCGCGCAGCCTCTCTCCGCCCATGGCCCGCATCGCCATGTTGCGCACGAAGCCCTCCGGTCCGCTTCGCCCATAAATACGATCCTGACGCCGGGAGAATTGTTGGGCACGTGCGGTGCCGGTGCCAGCGGGCGCCTTCGTAGGCGCGCAGCGCATCGGCCGGATCGTCGAGATATTTCGCCAGCATGTCGGCGACAACGACAGCATCCTCGATCGCCATGCTCGCACCCTGCGCCAGGAAAGGCATCATCGGGTGGGCGGCATCCCCGATAAGAGTGACGGGGTCCTTGGCCCCGCGGAACGGGTCTTTGCGATCGTATAGCGCCCATTTGAGCCAGCGATCGGGAATGGCAATGAGCGCGCGGGCCTTTTCCGACCAGGACCAGCGCGCGAAGTGCCGCAGAATTTCTGCGCGGTCGCCGGCGGCGGACCAGCCAGTCTCGTTCCATTCGTCGTGCACGATGCCGACAATGTTGATCAGCGAGCCGGATTTGACCGGATAGTGGACGAGATGGGCGTCCTGTCCGAGCCACAAATGCACCAGGGGCTGGCGAAACTCGGCCGGCACCGCGTCTGCCGGAACCAGCGCGCGCCAGGCGGTGCGATGCCGGAACGTCGGTGGTGGCAGCCGGCGCAGGCGCGAGGCGACGTTCGACCAGATCCCGTCGGCACCGATCAGCGCGATGCCGCGCTCGTCGAGCACCTGCGTACGGCGCTTGCCGAGGACGCTGACGCCTCTGCCATGGGCCGCGAAATCCTCGATGCGGACGCCAAGCTCGAGCGTGATGTCGCGTTCGTTAAGGACGGCGTCAACCAGCGCCGCCTGCAGATCGCCGCGATGGATCGACCAGTAGGGCGCGCCAAAACGGCGTTCCACTTCATCGCCAAGCGGGATGCGCACGACCTCGCGCGCGGAGCCGCCCGACATCACCCGGACGGCCTGCGGCGCGACCGCAACCGATGCAGCCGCTCGCGCAGCCCGAGAGCAATCAGAACGCGGCTTCCATTCGGCGAGAGCTGGACGCCGGCTCCGGTCTCTTCAAGCTTTTCGGCCTGTTCGTAGACGGTCACGCGGATGCCGGCGCGCGCAAGCGCGAGCGCTGCCGTCAATCCGGCAATGCCGGCTCCGGCGATGATGACATGACGCGGTTGCGCCATGGTCTGAAATCCCGATGATGGTCAGGCGGCGGCGGATAGGGGCAGCGCGCACTCCGGCGGGCGCGATGCATGCGAATCAAGCGCCGGATTGTAACGGTAGAGCGTCGAGCAATAAGGACAGATGATGTCCTTGTCCTCGCCTATGTCGAGGAACACGTGCGGATGATCGAACGGCGGCGTGGCCCCAACACACATGAATTCCTGGCGCCGATCTCGATCACCGGGACGCCTGGATCATTGTGGAAGTGGGGGACAACGTGTTCCGCCATGGAACTTCCTCGTGTTAGCCGCACAGCCGGGCGACGAATTTCGGGCGCACCATAGCGAGGCGGGTCAGTGATGCCTAGCTCAATTGCAAAATTCCACCGCTGGATGCCGCCGAAACGCCTTGGTTTGGCAGGCACAGAGCGCGCGGATCGGGATCGAGGGAGCCGGACCGTTGGAACAGCCAGTCATAGCGCGCGCGCCCCGCATCGGGCCGGCTCTCGCGGCCGTCTTGTGCTCGCGCTAGGCGCCGTCTATGCGGTGCCGCGCGCGATCGATCCGGTTTACGGCCTCGACGATCCATCCCGCATCGCCAACCGCGCCCTCGATGACAAATTCGATGCCGCTGTGGCCAGGACGCGAGATCGAGGCGGCGCTCGCCGCCAATGATGCCGAGCTCGCGCAGAGTTTCGTCGATCTTGCCGGCACCCGAAATGTGCCGCTCGATCCGGCACTCCAGGAAAAGTTAAAAGCGCGACCGCCGAAGCCGCGACGACCCGTCACAAGGCGCAAAGTTTCGCGCGTGGCCTGATCACCGGCGAGCCCGACGATATGGCCGCGCTCGCCGGGACAGCGGTTGGCGATCTCTTCGTGTTCGGCGATATCCGCGATGCCTTGCGCGAAGGAAAGCGGCTCGCGTCCGGAGAGCAAGCTGATGAGCTGGTGCTTGGGCTTGCCTGCGTCGGTATTGCGATCACCGCCGGCACCTATCTGACCTTCGGCGCCGCGGCGCCAGCGCGCGTCGGACTGACGCTTGTGAAGGTCGCGCGCAAGACCGGAAGTCTTGGCGCTGAGCTCGCGGGCAATATTGGCCGTATGGTGCGCCAGGCTGGGTTCACGGGCGCCGAGCGCGGTGTTGGCCGTGCGCGCCGCGCGCGATGCTGTGAAAGTCGAGCGCGCGGGCGGCTTGCTAGCATCTTGCGCGCGATGTCGGCCGCGTCGAACGAGCGGCAGGAGGCCGTGCGGCGTTCGATGGTCTGAAGGTCGCGAAAGAACCGGCCGATGTGACGCGCGTCGCAAAGCTCGCGGAGAAGGAAGGAAGCCGCACGCGTGCCATTCTCAAGCTCGCGCGGTCGCGGCGCGATTACGCTCGCCGCGCTTGCCTTCGATGCAAGCGTCTGGCTGATCGGCGCCTTGTTTGCCGTCTTCGGCTTCGTCTCCGCGCTCAAGAATGCGACCGAGAGCGATCGCCCTGCGATTCTTCCGCCGCCGCAGGAAAAGCGCAGGTTGAAGCAGTCGCAGCCGGTTGCTGTCGCCCTCGCGCACGGCTAAACATCCGCACATGCCGAGTTTCAGGAAGGACGACGTCGAGATCGCCTATCTCGACGAGGGGAGGGCGAGCCGATCGTGCTCATCCATGGCTTCGCCTCGACCAAAGAGGTGAATTGGTTGCTCACCAGTTGGGTCACGACTCTCACCAAGGTGGGCCGGCGCGCGATCGCGCTCGACAATCGCGGGCACGGCGCTTCGACCAAGCTTTACGATCCTGCCGCCTATCACAGTGCGATAATGGCTGAGGACGTGCGCGCGTTACTCGATCATCTGGAGATCGAACGCGCCGACTTGATGGGTTATTCGATGGGGTCTCGCATCGCTGCGTTTCTGTCGGTCGAGCATCCGGCGCGCGTGCGGTCGGCGATATCGGCGGGCTCGGCATTCGCCTCGTGGAAGGAGTTGGACTTCCGGAAAGCATCGCCGAGGCACTCGAAGCGCCAACGGTTGCCGATGTGAAGGATCCGACGGCGGCGGACGTTTCGCGCTTTTCGCAGAACAAACAAGATCCGATCTGCGCGCGCTCGCGGCCTGTATTCGCGGCTCGCGGCAGACCTTGAGCCGCGCGGAGGTTGCCAGCATCATGGCGCCGGTACTGGTCGCGGTCGGTACGAAGGACAAGGTTGCCGGCGACGCCCACGAATTGGCCGTGCTTATTCCGGGGCACGCGCTCTCGATATCCCCGATCGCGACCACATGCTTGCGGTCGGAGACAAGGTCTTCAAGGCCGCCGCTATCGATTTCCTTAACCAACGCGCATGAGCCATGCGCGGGGCGCCGGTCCAGTAGCTCTTGGCGGCTGTGAAAATGTGATAAAACACCTATGTGTGGGATCGAGAGACGCGAAGGAAGTTTGGCTCTATGGCTCAGTATCAGACGCGGCCCGCACGGGCGCTCGATAAAGTCGATCCGGTCTGGGCGCGTATCCGCAGCGAAGCGGAAGATGTGGCGCGCCGCGAGCCCGAGCTCGCCACCTTCATCTACGAGAACATCCTGCATCACGACACGCTCGAGACGGCGATCGCACACCGCGTCAGCCAGCGGCTCGACCACGCCGACGTCTCGGCTGACCTCATCCGCCAGGCCTATCACGATGCATTGGAAGATCAGCCGACGCTCGGCGAGGCATTTCGCGCCGATATCGTCGCCACGATCGACCGCGATCCGGCGACCAGCCGCTTCATCAGAGCCGGTGCTCTATTACAAAGGTTTCCACGCGATCCAGACCCATCGCCTTGCGCATTGGCTCTACGAGTAAAGGCCGCAAGGATTTCGCGCTTTACCTGCAAAGCCGTGCGTCATCGGTATTCCAGTGCGACATCAATCCGGCTGCGAAAATCGGTCGCGGCATTTTCCTCGACCACGCCACCGGGCTGGTCGTCGGCGAGACTGCGGTGATCGAGGATGACGTTTCGATCCTGCATGACGTGACGCTTGGCGGCACCGGCAAGGAGCACGAGGACCGTCACCCGAAGATCCGGCGCGGCGTGATGATCGGCGCGGGCGCCAAGATTCTCGGGAATATCGAGGTCGGACATTGCGCGCGGATCGCCGCGGGTTCGGTTGTCATCAAACCGGTACCGAACAATGTCACTGTCGCAGGCGTACCGGCGAGGTCGTCGGCGAGGCCGGCTGCCCAGAGCCGTCGCGCGCCATGGACCAGATGCTCTACGGCATCATGCTCGACGGTTGAAGGATGCGCTTGCGCCGGGCTGTCTGATCGGGCAAGACGTTGCCTTGAGATTAGGAGCAGTCCGTGGACGTCCAGGAAGTCCGAAAAATTGACGGTTATCTGAAGAAGCTTTTCGGCAACACGCAGATCTGCGTCGTGCCGAAATCCTCCGATACCGCTGAAATTTTCGTTGCCGAAGATGATCTTGGCGAGCTTACCGTCGACGAGGACGAGGGCGAGCGTTCCTACAATTTCCGGATGGTGATCCAGGTCGGCAATGACCCGACCATCCAACCGGTGCCGACGCTCAATGCCTATCTGCGCAACAAATTCGCCAACGACAATATCCGTGTCGTGCCGCGCCCGAAAAAGACCAGACTCGCTTGAAGTCTATATCGGCGACGAATTCATCGCGGTCCTGTTTCTCGAAATTGAAAAAGGCCGCCGGTCCTATATTCTCGAACTGCCGATCCTCGACGTCGATCTGGTGGATTAAGACCAAAACCACATTCTCTGCCGTCATCGGCCGATCTGTCATGGCCGGGCTCGTCCCGGCCATCCACGTCTTAGTTTGTGACGCCGTGAAGACGTGGATGCCCGCAACAAGTGCGGGCATGACGTTGGAAATCCAGCTACTTCTCTTCCGGATGCAGCCTGGCGATCAGGCGATCGATTCCGCTGGCGACGTCCTGACCATTTGTCCAGCCAGTCGCGCGGAAAGCGTAGTGTGACGTCGGCGTTGCCGATGCGCCTTTCCAGCAGGCAGGTGCCCGAATTTGTGACGCCCTTTGCGAGCAGCGGGCGAGAAAGTGCTCGGGCGCGCTCGACTCGAAGACGAGATCTTCGCCCTGATAGGGCGTGTCGCTGCGGAAGCCGCGAAAAGTGAGACCGGGCGGACCGGCAACCGGCTCGGCCACCAGATAGCGTGGATAGATGGTTTGCACACGCTCCATCAGGGGCAGGGTGGTATCTCCGGACGCAATCGTGACGAACAGGCGCTCGTTAGGATCGATCGGCGCGCCGACCGTCGGCTTGATCGCGGGATCCGGCGGCGTCAGGCTCGGCCAGAGGTAAGAGAGGTCGACGCGTTCGTGCGCGCCGGGACGTCGCTGGACGTTCATGCGGATCGCTGCCGGCTCGATATTGAACACAGTGCCCGAAACGACGATCGGCACGGTCGGCGCATCGAGTGCGACGGGGCTGTCTGGCCAGCGCGGCCACAGTACGTAGGCGACATAGGCGGCGCCGAATACGATCAACAGCGCCAAACACCACCAGAGGTGCCAGCAGTGGGCTGTGCCCAGCGCGGCGCTTGCGTCGAGTGCCGCGCCGGGCCGCAGGCGAACGATGTTGTGTGAGCGTTGTCAGTTTTCGGCTCCTGCCGCGAGATCGGCCGGATTATGCCACGCCACGTTCGCAGCGGCGGGACTTCGGCATTTACCATTCGTTAAGGATTGGCTGGCGCCGGCCCCGCGCCTTTGCAACAGATGGCGGCCTGTAATGCGTTGAGGCCCGCTGATGACCCCGGAATCGGTTCAGATGTTGTTCGCGCTGTCGCTTGGCTTTGCCGTCGCCGGCATGTGCAGTTCCGCCTACCGGGTTTTCACCACCCGGCTGCCGAGCTTCAGCCAGCTGAGTACCGGCCCGGGCGTCGCGGCTCTTGCGGCGGTCCCGCTGCTCGTCGTGTCGGCGCCGTTCCTGATCATGCGCAACACCATTCTCGGCCGACGGCAGGAAGGCCGCCGCTTCGAATTCGTGTTTCTGGCAACATTGATCGCCGGCTTCTGGAGCCTGATGTCGGGTCTCGTGCTGGTGATGACATTGCAGGCCTGCGGTTTCACTGTACGCCTAAGCCTCTTCCAGGTTAGTCCAGTTCAGGCATGTCATGCCGGGCTCGCGAGGCGGGCGACCCGGAATGGAGATTGCCAGCAATGCCGATTTACAAGCTCGACGGACAGGCGCCGGAATTTCCAGCCGAAGGGCAGTACTACATCGCCGAGACCGCGGTGCTGATCGGTCGCGTGCGCCTGAAGGCCGAAACGAGCGTCTGGTTCGGCGCGGTCCTGCGCGGCGACAATGAATGGATCGAGCTCGGCGAGCGTTCGCAGATCCAGGACAATGCCACATTGCACACCGATCCCGGATTTCCAATGACGATCGGCCGCGATTGCGTGATCGGCCACAATGTCATCCTTCACGGCTGCACGGTCGGCGACAATTCACTGATCGGCATGGGCGCGATCATGCTCAATGGCGCGAAGATCGGAAATAATTCTCTTGTTGGCGCCGGCAGCGTCGTCACCGAGGGCAAGAGCTTTCCCGACAATTCACTGATCGTTGGCGCCCCGCGCGCGTCATCCGAACGCTCGACGAGAAGGCAGCGTCGATGATCCGTGCGGGCGCCGACATTTACGTGCGACGCTGGAAGCATTATCGGCAACGCCTGACGCGGATTGGTTGAGATTTTCCTCTGCTGCACGCAGAAGAAATCCGGTAGTGCGGTACCGTGAGTTTTGCACAGACTTTCCAGCAATGCGCCTTTTGTGACGGCCAACACTGCGCTACCTATCTAGTGCCCCTAGCTTGAGCACAGCTAAAAAGATGGGGAATTAGAGATGACGATCGAAAGAGACATACCTCCACTGATCGAGCTGCTGCGAATGGCAGCCGACCAATGGCCGAGTTCAGAAGCAGGCGAGGTATCGCAAAGCGAACTATTTCGGCGCGATCAGGCCTTGCTTGAAATGTGGCCCGAAGCCTGTCGGCGCGTGGGCGCCGGCGAGCGTGAATTTCCGCCCGGAGTGCTCAAACTTTGGCAGCAGGAAATGAGCAGAGGTCGGGTCAATTGACGCGCTGGCACATGGCGCAGCAATCGGTCCTCAGAAAGAGGAGCCCCGGCAAGTTGGCCGGGGCACCCGCGCGCCGTCTTGAATGAGCATTACTAGAGTAGTTCAGGCCGACACGCAGAATGAGATCTGGAGTGTCCGGCGCCGAACCGGAAATGAACCCCCAAATCCCCGCAAACAAGGTAACGGTAGCGGGCGGCAGATCAGGGGCAACTTAGTACCGCCGCAAAAAATATGGAAATTTCCGAATTGTGGCGACGCTGCGGCCGAACGCGCAGGGCGAGGGCGACACGGTCAGGATGCGGATCGCTGCATCGGCACCGCTCGCTTGCGACGGCTTCCGCTTGGCGCCATCCGAACTGCGTTCGGAATTTCGATATCGACCTCTAGGGTCGAGACCTTGTCGCCGCGGTCCATGCGGACGTTGACGCGATTGGGATCGATCTGGACGTGACGGCCGACCGCGGTCAGGATCTCCTCACGCAGGATGGCGAGAAGATCGGGCGCCCTCGCGTGCTGCCACGCTCATACGCAAGCAGGATTTGTAAACGATCGCGCGCGACCGGCGCAGTACCTTGCCGTTTAAAAAAGTTGAACAGGTTCATGCCGCTCTCCGCCCGAACAGTTTGCCGAGGAAGCCCTGCTTTTCGGTCGGAATGGTCATTTCGACCTCTTCGCCCATCAGCCGACGGGCGGCATCAAGATAGGCCCGGGCCGGGGCGCTCGAGGGATTGTTGAAGGTCACCGGCGAACCGAGGTTCGATGCGCGCAGAACTTCCTCGCTTTCGGGAATGATGCCCAGAAGCGGGCGTCGACAGGATTTCAGCACGTCCTCGATGCTGAGCATTTCGCCGCGCGCGGCGCGCGCGGGATCGTAGCGGGAAATGAGAAGGTGTTTGTCGACGCGCTCGCCGCGTTCGGCCTTGACCGTCTTGGCGTCGAGAATGCCGATAATGCGATCAGGAATCGCGCACCGATGACACTTCCGGGTTCGTCACAATGATGGCGGTGTCGGCAAAGCGCATGGCGAGCGTTGCGCCGCGCTCGATGCCGGCAGGGCTGTCGCAGATCACCCAATCGAACATCTGTTTGAGCGAGTTTATGCACGCGCGAGACGCCTTCTTCGGTCAGCGCGTCCTTGTCGCGGGTCTGCGAGGCGGGGAGGAGTGCGAGCTGTTCGAGGCGCTTGTCGCGGATGAGCGCTTGCGGGAGCTTGGCGATCACCTTGCGTCACGTTGATGAGATCGTAGACCACGCGGCGTTCCGCACCCATCACCAGGTCGAGGTTCCGCAGGCCGACGTCGAAGTCGACAACGACGACATTCTGTCCGTGCTGCGCCAGCGCTGCTCCCAAGGCGGCGGTCGATGTGGTCTTCCCGACGCCGCCTTTCCCGGAAGTAACAACTACGACTTTGGCCATTGAAATATGCCTCCTGGGGTGATCGATATGTCAGTCCAGCGCGCTGATCTTCAGCGCGCTTCCTTCGAGCCAGCGCCTGCACGGGCCGGTCACGCAGGCCATATCCATCAGGTCGGCAGTCAGGTAGTGACCATCGATCGCAAGAAGCTCGGCCTCGATTTTGGTGCAGAAGATCCGCGCTCGCGCGTTGCCGTTCGAGCCGGCCATCGCGCGCCCGCGCAACGTGCCATAGACATGGATTGACCCGCCCGCGACAAGCTCCGGCGCCAGAGCCGACCGAACCAAGCACGGTCACGTCGCCATCCGGAAAATAGATCGACTGTCCGGAGCGAACCGGTTTTGTCGAGCAGGAGCGTCGCGGGTGCGGAGCGCGTCTCACGCACTTGCTGTTGTTTCTCGCGTTGCGTCTCGCGCGCCTTTGGCGCGGGCACGCTGACGTCCGCGCTCTCTCTCTTGGTGGAACGCAGTAATGGTGGAAGTGCAGCGTCCATCTGGGATGGATCCACATTCTCGACTCCCATGACGCGCACGCCGCGTTGCTCCAGTTGCGCGACCAGATGCGCGATCGCAGACTTGCTGAGCTTGACGGAGGAAAGGTCGAGAACGACGGGCGGTCCGACAAGAAAACTTCCCGTGTCTCTGATCTTCTGCTCGATGCTCAGCGATCCAGTCGACCAGTGGCGGCTCAGGTGCAAAGCGCGACAGCCATATAGGAGCGACAAACGAAACGCGGAGATTGCCGGGGATTAGCGACGGATGTCACGGCGACTCCCTGCTTTCAAAATATTTCTGAGCGCCACACATCCAAGGCAGCGGATCGCATCTTCGGCAGCAATTGCGTGGCGCCCGGCTGCCGTTCATCTCCGTTCATGAAACAGAGATGTTCAACACGTAGAACATGATTCTCGGTTGGACGAAAAACAACTTTTGAATCACGCGCGGCAATTTGCCGGCGTCTCGCGCATTTTCGGAATCGAAATCTTCGGTTCCATCGAGTCGCGACTCCGGTTTGTTTGCCACAATTTGAATCTGCAGTGCGTGGAGGCGAGGACGATGGTCGGGGAACCTCACCACACTACCGTTTGTGCGCCGTCGGGGCCCTCGGCATTCTCACGCGCGGTACCCGTCTTCGATGCATGTGATGGCAAGGCCTGCGCAAGACGAAGGCGTCATGGCTCGTCGCGACGTAGCGTTCAAAGCGCGCCGTCTTTCAAACACAAGCTTCATTCATGTTGCGGGGAGCGAGGCTGTATGGGGATTTTCATTAATTGTTAAATGCCTAAATACAGGCCTGTGGCTCAGTGGTATCCTGCTGCCAGCCAAGGATGATGATTTAATGCCACTATCGCTCCTGGCCGCCGCAACCGTACGGGTAAGTGAGTGTCGGAAATGATCCAGGCGATCATGTATTTCGGGATCGGCTTTCTGTTCGCATCCCTGATCGGCATTGCCGTAATTCCCATGATCCATGCTCGCGCCGTGCGGCTAACCTTGCGGCGTGTCGAAAACTCGATCCCGCAGTCGATGGCGGAAATCCAGGCCGACAAGGATCTCCTACGCGCGGAATTTGCAATGCAGGCGCGGCGACTGGAGATCGACGTTGAACAGCTCAAGGACAAGAGCGCGACCCAGCTCGCGGAACTTGGCAGGAAAAATGACGTCATCAATCGCCTCAAGATTGAGCATGAAGCGCAGAATGTTGAGGCCGTTGCGCTTAGGACCGAAATCGACGCGCTGAGGAAAGATCTCGGTACCGTCCGCAGGGACGTGACACGCGCCGGCCGTCGGCTACGAGCGTCATGAGCCCGATGTGGTCTCGATCGTTCCCAAGGATTGGCCGCGGGCCGAACCTGCGCGCGCCCCGCTCGAGCTTCAGCAGGTGGCAAAGCGGGACGATCGTCCGTCGCGCCACGAAAACGAAGTTTTGTCGCTGGTGTTGCCGCGAGCCACCGAATTAACAGGATCGGACGAAGGTCTGCGAAATCCGGATATCGTTTATCCCCCAGCCGATCAGCGCCATCGAACTATCAGACGGGGCACCGGGCATGGCCGCCGTCGCGGAGTCAGTCCATATTTCTCGCGACGATCAGATCACGCATAAGGGGCCGTCGACGCGCGGGAAAGTGTCGCGCAATATCGCGCGTCTTTGCGTTGCCGGATTGGTAGGCGCTACTGCCGCCGTTACGTGGCGGACTTACGGTGACCAGATCGGTGAGAGGGTCAATTCCTGGGCAAAGCCGCTTGACCGCCTGCTGTTCGCGGCGCCCGCGAAAGCGCCGCCTCCGGTGGCGTCGGGTGCATCGACTCCGTCCGAGACGGTCAAACAGACTGAGGCCGCGACGCGCGCTGTCTCCGAGATACGCAACACCGCCGATCAGGTGGCCGCCAAAGAGGAGCAGGCCGCCGATCAAAATTCGCAGCAGCCGTCGCAAGCGGCCGAACCGCCCAAACAGCTGGCTGGCGGGAGCACGAAAGAGGCGCCGCAACAAGCGAGCCCACAGGACAGCAGACAGGCAACGCAGGATGTCGAGCCGGACGCGAAGCAATCGCCGCAGCCGGCTGAGCAAGATGCCAATCAGAAGGTGGTGTCCGTCGCGCCGCAGGCCCGGCCAACGCAGCCGTACCCGGACACAAAGCCGACCACCATTGCTGGCTGGGCGCTCCTGGAAGTTGTCGACGGCACGGCGGTGGTGCAGGGCCCAAGCGGCGTCTGGCGTGTGAAGCACGGCGATACGGTGCCTGGCGTCGGCAGGGTCGATTCTAATCGTGCGCTGGGGCAACCGCTGGATCGTTGCCACCAGCAAAGGGCTTGATTTCCACGCCTTAGAATTTTAATTGCAGAGAAGCAAACGACCGGAGCGTTGCCCGCTCCGGTCGTGGTCGTTCGATTCTGAAGGCGGAAAACCGCCGCTTACTGCAGGTCGATGGGTTGATAGCGCCCGTTCTCGTCGATCTGTGTAGCCCCACACTTTGTGCACGCCCTGGTGTTCAGACCGCCCGAAGCTCACAGGCGTCCCAAGACCGATATCCAGGTCACGCAGATTTTCGAGAGTCGTCACGAGTTTCTCGGTGTCGAGGTCGGGACCGTTGCGTCTCAAGGCGGTGATCAGCACGTTAGCCGCCACGTAGCCTTCGAGAGATACGTAATCCGGTTGCTCGCCCGGGAAATATTTGGCGAGCGCGGCCTTGTAGTCGAGCACCAGCGATGAGTGGCCATCGAGCGCAGGCACGACCTGCGTCACGATAACGCCGCTCGCATACTTCTTCCCAAGAAGCATCAGCTCGTTGGCAAGCGCCGTGCTGCCGACGAACGACACGCTCGTGTAGATCATGCCCGGGAAGAGATCGCGTGTCTTCTCGATGAATTTTGCCGCAGCCCGATAGCCCGGCACCATGACGACCGCCCTGATCGGAACGCGGCTCTTGCGGAGCTGGTCGACGGCGTCGTCGACGTCAACGGTGTTGCGCTGATAGTGGAGGCGCAATATGGAGTTTTCGTCTCCGCCGAGAGCACGTATGGCCCTGGCCACACCGCTGAAGCCCGCGTCGCCGTAGGCGTCCTGCTGCGCAAAGACCGCGATCTGACTTGGCTTTAGCCGTTTCACCTTCACAAGATAGTTGACCGTTGCAGCGGTTTCTTCCGCATAGCTGGCGCGATAGTTGAAGACATAGCGGTCTGGCGGATCGCTCCTGAGGAGTCCCGCGCCGGTGAACGCACCGAAGAAAATCATCTTTCGATCGAGCGCGTACGGCAAGGCGACGGCTGCCGTGGGCGTACCGACATTGCCGACGACCGCGAATACCTGGTCCTTCTCGTAGAGACGTTTCATCGTGTCGGCGGTGCGAGTGGGCTCGTAGCCGTCGTCCGCCGCGACGAGCTTGAGTTGTCGGCCGTTGACGCCGCCGCGGGAGTTCGCCGCATTGAATGCCGCTTCAATGCCTAGCCGCATATTCTGGCCGAGTTCCTTGTTCGCGCCGCTGAACGGCGCGGACATTCCGAACCGGATTTCGTTGTCGGAGATACCGCGAACCATAACCTTCGGACCTGAGGGTTCCTGGCCTAGCGGTTGTGCGGGCGTCGACAGAGAGAGCTGTTGTCCGCCTGAGGACGCCTGCGCCACAGTGGTCGGTGCCGTCTGCGCGACAGCGGCCGGTCGTGCGGCAGCTGGAGCGGGCTGGGCGACAGGAGCCGGTACCGGTGCGGCCACGGAAGCTGACGCCGGTTCGCGTCGGTGAACCGGTGGACTCTGCTTGAGGACGCGTTACCCGCTGTCAGAAGATCGGTTGATTTGGACGACCCAAACAGCCGCGACGTTGCATCGACCAGCGCGTGTGCGCCTTGCGATCATCGGTCGCGCGAAAATGAGCACCAGTGCGACAACAGCAGCGAAAGTGACAACAAGTGCTACGCGTCCGATCAAGGCTGAGGGTCCGTCTTCTAGGCGATGGGGTGGGGGCGGCGGCTCCGGCACAGGCTCAGGCCAGGACGGAAAATCGGAGGCGGCGCGCCTCTCCGTACTGGGTGTCCTGGGCGCTGGGACTGTGGGGGCCGAAGGAACGTATGGACGTTCGGTCGAGGTCGGGGGCTGCTCGCGAAACCGCTTGGGAGCAAACCTACTATAGTCGGGGGACTCGTCGTCACGGGTTGGGCCACTCATGTTCGCCTCTTACTCACTACATTTCGTTAGGTTTTTTGTACTGTCTTTACGGTCAGTGATGCTTTGGCACTGCCGGGAATGCTGAGACGTTTCGAAAACACTACCATATTAGTTCCATTAGTCTCGGTAGTAACGTACCGCGAGCGCCTTCAGTGCCAATTTGAGACATGGCGAAAAAGCCCGGCAAATGCAGAGTTTTCTGTCGATTGCTCCATCCCGCCTCCCTGACGACGTTGATTATTTTTTTACGTACGAGGTGACTTTGCGCTGGCCTTGGCATCCGCGCGGGAGGGCTCCAGCGACGCTTTCCCCACACTCACGCGGCTTGATCGCGCCTAAGGCGGCCGCCTTCTTGCTCTCGACCTGCGGCGGGACACGAAACGCGATCGCGATCCTGTTCCAGCTATTGATGGCAATCGCGGCGGCAGTGAGGTCAACGATCTCCTTCTCGGAGAATTGCTGACGCACGGCCTCAAATGCCTCATCCGGCACATGGCCCTGCGTTACCAATGTGATGGCTTCGATCCAGCCCAACGCCGCGCGCTCACGTTCGGTGTAGACCGGGGCCTCGCGCCAGGCGTTCAGCAGGTGCATGCGCTCGTCGGTTTCGCCGAGCTTGCGCGCGTCGCGCGTTCGCGGCGAGGCTTAATGGGCGCAGCCGTTGATTTTGCGACGAGCGCGGATCTTGATCAGTTCGCGCAGCTTCGCGTCAAAGCACCGGACTGGCCGACATACGACTGGAGTGCTGCAACCGCCTGATAGGCGGCCGGAGCTTACCCCGGCGATATCAAGTCGCGTTGTTGCATGAGGACTTTCCGCGATGTTTGCCGCGTCACCCTTCAGCCAAACATGCGTGGAAAAAAATGCCGGAGTCTGGCCGCTTCGGCTGACAATCGCGTGGGATATGGGACGGCGCCTACGTTGAGGCGCTCATCGTCGCGCGCGCACCAGGACCATCATCGCCTAGCGCGCCTTTTCTTCGATGAAGTGGACGATGTCATCGAGGTCCCCTGGCCGATGCGGAAATTTGTCGCCGACGATGATTGGTCGAGCCCCGCGCAGCCGTCGCGCATCGCGCCGCGTCACTTCGGGCGAGGCGCCGACATGCGGTGCGAGATCGATGCGTGTTGATGACAACGAGTCCGGATCGCGTGATGCCCGGTCCGCCTTTCGAGGGGATCTTCTCGCCTGCCGCGACGTCGATCAGCGTGGGTTGTCAGATCGGCCAGCTCGGCGCGAAAAAGGTCGCGGCCAGGTTGTCGCCGCCGGACCCGATCAGCGCCAAATCGTCAGGTCGGGAAAACGTTGCTTTGCGCCATGTCGGCCACACGGCTGCGAGATTGGCTGAGGCATCCTCCCGGATCGCCGCACGAGGACAGCCACCCCTTCTCGACGCCTGTGATGCGGTCGGGCGCCAGCGCACCTGAGCAGAACAGATATTCGGCATCCCATTTCGTGTAGATGTCATTGGTAATCGCGGCTGATGTCGTAACGATCGCGCATGCGCTTGCACAGCGAGTCCATGAAAGCGGTCTTGCCGGATCCCGCGGGACCCCCGATGCCTACCCTGAGCGGACCGTGCGAAGGCTTTTCATAGCGGCGGCCTCCTTTTCTCATCAGCTCCGGAACAACCACGGGTGTATTGCGCTTCGTGGCCTGGGCCCGCTTTCGCAGGCTCTAAGTCGCAAGGCGCATGCCAACAGGGGTCGGTGAAATCGGATGATCCGCCTTCGCGCGCGGTTTGATTGGCGCCACGGCAGGGCAGGCATGCGCGAAGCGCTCCGGAAACTGCTGCATATTTATTGTGCGAGGGCGCGCCAGTCTTTGGGCACGTTGCTTACTTTCTCGGCCCCGAGCGCCGTCATTCCCAAGCCAATCCGAAACCTGTTGAGGGGCAATGCAACTTTCGTTGCATCGCAAAATAATAAATGCTGCAATGCAAAGCCGGGGAATGCGAGGCGTCCCAACATGGCTTCTGTGAAATTCTTGAGACGACAGGCCGAAAAGTGCGCCGAATTGGCAAGGCGCACGCACGACGACGACAGCCGGCAGAGGTGTGAGCAGTTGCAATCGCACCTACAGCCACCTTGCCGAAGTCGAAGAGGCAAGCCGCCGATCCTGAGCACAGGCCTGCTGTCTGATTGCACGCCTTGCGCGCGCCAGCGAAAGTTTCTCGCCCTCAGCCAACGCAAATTGGCCTGACGTTGTCGTATGCCGCCGATACCCTTAAAGGCGTCGTCGCGCAACGAAAGCTCTGAGCCATGGCCAGGTCGAAGGCAAAACCTGACCGGACCGAGCGGGGTCGATCTATCGCACTCTGCGCCACGCGATCATCGAGCAGGCGTTGGAGCCGGGCGCGAAGCTTCCTGAAGACACCATCGGCGAACGTTTCGGCGCTGAGCCGCACGATCGTGCGCAGTGCGCTGGGGTCAGCTTGCGGCTGAAGGGCTCGGTGGAATTGCGTCGCAATCGTGGGGCCGCTGTAGCGACGCCGGCGTGGGAAGAGGCCCGCGATACTTTTGATGTCAGGCTTGGGATCGAACACCTGGTCATGTCGCGGCTTGCCGGACGTCTGAGCCAGGAGCAGATCAAGACGCTTGAAGCGCATGTGGACCAGGAAGAACACGCGAGAGGCAACAATGAGCCGCTGTCGATACGCCTCGCGACGAATTTCACATTCTGCTCGCGCAAATGACCGGAAGCCCGGTTCTGGCGCGTTATGTCAGTGAACTCTCTCGCGTTGCGGGCTCGTCTCGCGCTGTACAGTCGGCCTCATTCGTCAGAATGCGCCGTCAACGAACATCGCGCGATTATATCCGCCCTGGCGGCGGGTGATGTCGCGCGCGCTTCGACGCGTCATGGAAAGCATCTCGAAGCTGTCGCCAGGCCGCGCGATGATCGTGTCGCGCGCCCCGACAGGAACCGCGACCTCAAGGGATATCCTGAGCACGTATGCGGACAAAGATCGAACGGCGGCGCCGGAATGGCAAAGGGCGCGCACAGCGGCGTAGTCTAGGCATCGATACCGTTTGCGCGTCAGCAGGCGCTCCGCGCTGTCGTTCCAGCACATCCATCTGAACGATCTTTCCGCCGCGCACGACGAAGCGGTCGAGCATAGCGGTTGCCCTCGAACGGCGTACCGTCCGGCCATTCGCCGTACAGGGTCGCCGATGTTGTAGACGATGGTCTCGCCATGACCGGGCACGACATCGGAGACGTCTCCATCGCCTTCTTGACCCGCTTGTAGCGCCTTGGCGTTGAACGCGGTGCTTTCGACGCGGATGACTGAACTCGCCGGCCGCCGCGTGAAGGTGAGTTTCAGCAGCGGCAGCGACGTAGCGCGCGCGCTGTTTCCGGATCCGGCACCATCGAGGCGGTGGCGGGAATTTCTCGACGACCGCAGCAGCCTCGCGGTCTCAGTCCGCGTGCGCGATCACGGGGCCGTCTGAGAGCGGGTCATGATGCGCTGCATCGGCGCGGCCTCCTTGAAGGCTCGCGCAAGTGTCGGACGAACCGCCAGCCATGCATTTCCGGCCAGTACCAGGTCCTGGACGAGCACGGTCAAATATTGTATACACTGTGGATACGATCTTGCCCAAGGCACGCCAATGATGCCTTAATCTAGGCGGCATACGAGGGCCCGAAACGCCGGATTGTCCTGGGTGTTTTCGGGGCCGCGTTGGCGGCACTCGGCTTGCGACTGCAATGGCGCACGGATCACCCCGCGAGAGGCATCACACATGCCCGTTTACCGAAGCATTTCGCAGATTCACGCCGACGCCTGCTCTGGCCGGCCTGGCCGCGGCCGCGACATCCGGCAGTCCCCGCGACTGCGCGCCAGGACACCGCTGCAAGCTCGGCCTGGTCGCCCGCAATGTCCGGGCCAGTCGGCCAAGTCTGGCGAGGCGATCGTGCGCGGCCTGTCGATCGCGATCGACGAGATCAACGCCAAGGGCGGCGTGCTCGGCAGAGAAGGTCGAGCTGGTCGTGCGCGACGACGAAAGCAACCCGGCCAAGGGCGTGGTCGCGGCGCGCGAGCTCGTTCAGCGCGAGAAGGTGGCGCGCGCTGTTCGGCGGCCTCGACACGCCGGTGTCGATCGCCATCGTGCCGTTCGCCAACCAGAGCAAGGTGCCGTTCATGGGCGTCTGGGCGGCCGGCACGCCGATCACCCGCAACGGCGCGGCGGAAAACTACGTGTTCCGCGTCTCCGCGGTGGACGAACTCGTCGACAAGGCGCTGGTCGACTACGCGATCAAGAAATATTCCGCGAAGAAGCCCGGGATGATCCTGATCAACAATCCCTGGGGCGAGTCGAACGAGACGGGTCTGAAGAGCCGCGCTGGCGGCAAAGGACATGCGCCTATGCCGGCATCGAGAAGTTCCAGGACGCCGACGTCGACGTGGTGCCGCAGCTCACGCGACTCAAGGAAGCGGGCGCCGACGTGCTGTTCATGGTCGCGAACGTCGCGCCGTCGTCGCAGGTCGTCAAGTCGCTCGACCGCATGGGCTGGAATGTGCCGATCGTGTCGCACTGGGGCCCGGCCGGCGGCCGCTTCAGCGAACTCGCGGGACCCGAGCGGCCAGCGCGTCCACTTCATCCAGACCTTCAGCTTCTCCGGCAAGCTGTCGCCGAAGGCCGAGACGGTGCTCGCGGCGCTGAAGAAGAAATATCCCGAAATCAAGACGCTGGCGGACGTGACGCCCGGCGGTCGGCATCGCCAACGCCTATGACGCGATGCATCTGACGGCGCTCGCCATCGCCAAAGGCCGGCTCGACGGAAGGCCCGAAGATCCGCGAGGCGTTCTACGCGATCGACAAGCTATGACGGCCTGATCAAGACCTACAGCAAGCCGTTCACGCCGACGAACCACGACGCGCTGACGTCGGACGATTACCTGTTCACCTACTTCAAGGAAGGCGAGATCCTTCCGCTGACGAACTAGACTCGAGCAGTGCTAGCGCGGCGGGACGCAGGTTCCGCCTGCGTCCCGCCGTTTCTTCGACCGGCGCGGAACCGATGCTGCTGATCTCTGCGATCGTCACCGGCCTTGCGGTCGGCAGCATGTATGGGCTGATCGCGCTCGGCTACCACGTCACCTACGTCGTATCCAACACGGTCAATTTCTCGCAGGGCTCCTCGATGATGCTCGGGGCCGTGCTCGGCTACACCTTCGCGATCAGGTTCGGCTGGCCGATGCCGCTCGCGGTCGCGATGTCGCTCCTGCTCTGCGCGCCTGTTCGGTCTCGTGGTCGAGCGGGCGCTGGTGCGGCCGTTCGCCGAGCGCGGCTCGAACGGCTGGCTGATGGCGACGGTCGCGGGCGGCATCGTGCTCGACAACATCGTGTTGTTCACGTTCGGCAAGGAGCCGCGCGCGCTTTCCCGTCGTTCCTCGCGCAGAAGCCGATCGAGCTCTTCGGCACCGGCGTGTTTCCGCTGCAGCTGATCATTCCGCTGGTCGGGCATCGGCATCACCATCGCGCTGCCAGTTGCATTCCATCGCACGCGGTTTGGCAAGGCGCCTGCTCGCCGGTGGTGCAGAACAGCGGATGCCGCGCGCCTGATGGGCATCAATGTGCGGGTCGCGATTGCACTCTCGCTCTGCACTCTCGAGCAATACGTAACTGAACGAAGCACAA
>ERZ1370068.3078-contig-2200_pt1 | contig 29673 bp, 36 predicted proteins | sample MGYA00561227_ERZ1370068 | MGnify/ENA primary metagenome ERZ1370068 (study PRJEB38410, sample SAMEA6850437) | metagenome | study: Metagenomic assessment of the ecological functions of the soil: analysis of the soil microbiota associated with the...
GTTATTGTACTTCGTTCAGTTACGTATTGCTAACGGGAGATGCAGCGCAGCTACACATCGACTACGCGATGAGCGTCATCGTCGGTCGCGCGCTGCCCGACGTCCGCGACGGCCTCAAGCCGGTGCACCGCAAGATCCTCTACGCGATGTACGACACGCGGCTTCCGGCCGGACCGCGGTTACGGTCGGCAGCTCCGCGTGGTCGGCGACGTGATGGGCAACTACCATCCGCACGGCGACTCGTCGATCTACGACGCCCTGGTCCGGATGGCGCAGCCGTGGTCGCTGCGGCTACCCGCTCGATCGACGGCAACGGCAACTTCGGCTCGCCGGGCAACGACCCGCCGGCCGCGATGAGATACTGCGTTGCCGCGGGACGCCCCTGGATGCAGGACGCTGCCGTTCCGGCCAATCGGTGCGGATCGGCAGACATCGCGCCCGGGGCCGAGCCGAACTCCGACATCCGATGGTCGACGCTCAAGGTACTGCGACCGGCACGGTGACCAGCGGTGGCCGCGCCAGCAAGCTCTTCCACCCGGCTTGCGAGCATCCGACCTACACCGCTGCGCACGGCGGAGGGCTTCGAGGTGATTTCCGGGCACACGCCAACCACCCGGTTCTGTGCCTGGTGGAGGTGGCTGGCGTGCCGACGTTGCTGTGGAAGCTGCTGATCGGAGGTCAGCCGACGGCGACCGCGTGGTGATGCAGCGCGTCGCCGCCGGACCGAGTTCCGGTGTCCGGGTGGGCTCTTTGAGCTTACGCTGGAGGCAGCGCCAGTGCTGGCCGGCGCGTTCGTGAGCGAGGGCTGGGCGTCAGCAGCAGCGTGCCGGGCTTCAACAATCATCGACGGCGAGCTATCTTCACCCGCGTGGTGCGCCGCGTACGATCGCCGTCGTGGGTGGTCCGCGGTACGGAAGCTCGGAACCGGACGATCGCGTCCGGATCGCGTCCTCGCGATGAGCTAGACGTGCAGAACCCTGGGCACGCGTTCCGGAAGAAGCTCGCCGGGCCGAGCTCGTCGGTTCAGCGCAGCGGTCAGCGGATAAGTCTCGTGCCGCCAGTGGCGTGTGGCACGGGCCCCGGCGGCCGTGAAGCTGAGCGTCTCCTGCAAGCGCTGTTCGAGGGCGACGGGTCGTGATCTGCCGCTGCCGCGCAACACCATTCAGGTGTCGTACTCGACGCGGAGCGGAGCGGCTGGCCAGCCGACTGTGCAGCAGCCGTTCGTCGAAATTCGGCGTGATCGTCGCGCCGGCAATGCCGGTACGACGAGCGGCGAGCATCAAGGTCGTCATCGCGAACCGGCGCGACGCGCTGAGCTGTTCGCCGGCCGCAAGTCGGCTTCGGCCGGTGAAGCAGGCGAAGCTGATTGCACTCCTGCAACGCGCTGCCCGCGAAGGCTGCAAGGGTTGGACACCGACCACGTTCCAGGCCTTCGCGGGCGATTTCGTCCGCGCGAAGCGCGGCGGGTCGCTGGACCGAGCAAGGGACTGGCTGCGTCAGGCACAACGTCGACCGGCTCGAGCGGTGGGAGCGCGACGGCGAGGCGATCCGCCGCGCACATACAGCCGAATCCCGACGTTCGTCGCCGTCGTCGAAGGCCCTGGCGGACGGCCAGGTTCTACTACGCCGAGCGTCGCAGCGGTCACCGACGCCGGCGTCCAGCCGGTGTGCAGCATCCGCGTCGACACCGATGACCACTCGTTCGTCACCAACGGTTCGTCAGCCACAACACCGAGGCCCGGCTCACTCCGCTTGCCATGGACGATGCTGCGCGACATCGACGAGGACACCGTCGACTTCCGCGACAACTACGACGGGCAGGTCCGCCGAGCCCGTCGGTGCTGCCCAGCCGGTTCCCGAACCTGCTGGTCAACGGGTCGGAGGGGCATCGCGGTCGGGATGGCTACCAAGATCCCGCCGCACAACCTGCGCGAGGTCGCGAGCGGCGTGCAGTGGTACCTGGACAACTTCGACGCCGATCCGACGAGACCTGCTCGAGCCGCGCTGATCGAGCGGATCAAGGGCCCGACTTCCCACCAGCGGGCCTGATCGTCGGCCGCCGCGGCATCGAGGAGGCGTACCGCACCGGCCGCGGCTCGATCACCATGCGCGGCCGTCGTCGAGATCGAGGAGGACGACCGCGGGCCGCACCTGCCTGGTGGTCACCGAGCTGCCCTACCAGGTGAACCCGACAACCGTCGCCGCGCAAGATCGACGAGCTGGTCCGCGACGGCCGGGTGGCCGGGCATCGCCGACGTCGACGACGAGACCAGCGACCGGACCGGCCAGCGGCTGGTGATCGTGCTCAAGCGGGACGCGGTCGCCAAGGTCGTGCTGAACAACCTCTACAAGCACACCCAGCTGCAGGACGACGTTCGGCGCGAACATGCTCGCGCTGGTCGACGGCGTGCCCCGCACGCTGCGGCTCGACCAGCTGATCCGGCACTGGGTCACGCACCAGATCGAGGTCATCGTCCGGCGCACCAGCTACCTGCTGCGCAAGGCCGAGGAGCGGGCGCACATCCTGCGCGGCGCTGCTCAAGGCGCATCGACCGGATCGACGAGGTGATCGCGCTGATCCGGGCGCAGCGAGTCGGCGACGCCGCCCAGCAGGGCCTGATGGAGCTGCTGGAGATCGACGAGATGCAGGCCCGGGCCATCCTCGACATGCAGCTGCGCAGGCTGGCCGCGCTGGAGCGGCAGCAGCTCATCGACGAGCATGACGAGCTGATGGCGCAGATCGCCGACTACGAGGACATCCTGGCCTCGCCCGAGCGGCAGCGGCAGATCGTCGGCGACGAGCTGGCTGAGATCGTCGACAAGTACGGCGACGACCGGCGCACCCAGCATCGTCGCCTACGACGGGCGAGGTGCCCGACGGAGGACCTGATCGCCGCGGAGGACGTGGTCGTCACCATCACCCGCGGCGGCTACGCCAAGCGCACCAAGACCGACCTGTACCGGGCGCAGCGGCGCGGCGGCAAGGGCGTGCGCGGCGCCGCAGCTGCGCACCGACGACATCGTCGACCACTTCTTCGTCACGCTCGACGCACGACTGGATCCTGTTCTTCACCAACAAGGGCCGGGTCTACCGGGCCAAGGCCTACGAGCTGCCGGACACCGCCCGCGGACGCCCGCGGCCAGCACGTGGCCAACCTGCTGGCCTTCCAGCCGGACGAGCGGATCGCCCAGGTGCATCGCGCTGCAGGACTACTAGGTCGCGCCGTACCTGGTGCTGGCCACCCAGTCCGGCATGGTCAAGAAGTCCCAGCTGACCGACTTCCCGACTCGCCACCGCACCGGCGGCATCATCGCGATCAACCTGCGCGAGGACGACGAGGTGGTCGGCGCCCGGCTGGTGCTCGGCCGACGACGACCTGCTGCTGGTCAGCAAGAAGGCGCAGGCGATCAGGTTCCCCGCCACCGACGAGGCGCTGCGCCCGATGGGCCGTGCCACCTCCGGCGTGCATCGGCATGCGGTTCGCGAACGGCGACGAGCTGCTCGGCATGTCGCTGGCGATGGGTGCGCGCGGATACGTTTGCTGGTCGCCACCGGCGGCGGCTACGCCAAGCGCGACCCCGGTCGACCAGTACCCGGTCCAGGGCACGGGGCGGCATGGGCGTGCTGACGGCCCAGATCGACAAGCGCTCGCGGCGGGCTGGTCGGGGCGCTGATGGTCGATGCCGAGCACGAGGTGTTCGCCATCACCTCCGGTCAGGCGGCGTGATCCGGACCGCAGCGCGCCGAGGTCAGCAAGGCCGGGCCTAGCAGACCATGGGGGTCCGGCTGATGAACCTCGGCGAGGGCGACAGACACTGGTTGCCATCGCGCGCAACGCAGAGGAAACCGAGGTCCCCGATGGCACGGTGGCCGACGCCGACGCGACGTAACGACGTTAAGGAGCCGTAGGTGGAGTTCACCGAACGAGCCGGGGCCCCGCCCGCGTGCGGGTGAAGCCCCGGCAGCGCCAACGGCTCGGCGGGCGGCTCGTCCCAGCATGACGGCGGCCCGCTCGGCGGCGCGGACGTCGCGCACGGGCCCGCTACCGTCTGGCCCGGTCAGGGGACCACACATCACCACGATCCCGGTGACATCCCGCCGTGGCAGCGCGGTCCGGCCGCACGGGCGGCCCGGCAGCCGCAGCGGCAGTCGCCGGAGGGCGGCCACTCCCCCGCTGTCGACGCCAGGCTGAACCGCTTCATCGCCGGCGGGTCGTCGCCTGCAGCGGCGCCTGCGCACGAACAGGGACGCCCCACCCCGCGGCAGAGCGGACCGAGACGGCTCCGGCCTCGACGCCTACGCCCAGTGAGCCTCGGACCTGTCCGCCCCGACGCCACGCGCGCCGCAGCCAGCGCAAACCGGCGGCCGAACAGCGCCCGTCATCGGAAACCGGTGAGCCGGACCGCCGCCGCCAAGCCGGGTGCAGGTCGGCACCAAGCTAACAAGGGTCCGGTTCGAGGGCCAGCACATGCAGATCCGCCGGATCGATCCATGGAGCACGCCGAAGGTGTCGCTGGTGTTTGTCGGTCGCGCTGTTCTTCGTGTTGGATGATCGCGGTCGCGTTCCTGCACCTGGTCCTCGGCGGCATGGGCGTGTGGAGCAAGCTGAACAGCAATGTCGGTGATCTGCTCACCAGCGGCGCCAGCGGCTAGCTTTCGGGGGTGAGTTGGTGTCCAGCGGGACGATTTTCGGCGGCGCGTGGCGCTGATCGGTCTGGTGAACATCGTGCTGCTGACCGCGATGGCCACGTGTGCGGCGTTCATCTACAACCTCACCACTGATCCCTCGTGGGGTGGTGTCGAGGTGACGCTGGCGGATCGGGATTGAGTTTGGGCGGCGCTACGATTGCGGTAGTCTCGTCGCTCGGCCGTGCGGGAATACGGGGCTATAGCTCGAGGCGGTTAGAGCGCTTCGCTGATAACGAAGAGGTCGGAGGTTCGAGTCCTCCTAGCCCCACGGAAAGGTCCCACACCATGAGGCTGGTGGTGCTGATCGCAACGGGCATCGTTGCGACAGTCGCCGTGATCGTCTGGCGGTCACGGCACGGCGTCGAGGTGTGGCATGCGGCGGCCGATGCGCCGTCCTGACCAGATCAGGGGCCTTTAGCTCAGTTGGTAGAGCGCTACCTTTGCAAGGTAGATGTCAGGAGTTCGATTCTCCTAGGCTCCACGTGAACCCGGCTCGGCTGGGCCAGGCGCTGTCCGGATCCGCAACGCGCTAGCACTCCACCACGTTGAGGGCCAATCCGCCCAGAGACGTCTCCTTGTACTTGTCCTTCATGTCCGCGCCGGTGTCGCGCATCGTCTTGATCGCGGTGTCGAGGCTGACGTGATGAGTTCCGTCCCCGTGCAACGCCATTCGCGCCGCGGTGATCGCCTTGACCGATGCGACGGCGTTGCGCTCGATGCACGGAATCTGCACCAGGCCGCCGACCGGATCGCACGTGAGCCCAAGGTTGTGCTCGATGCCGATCTCGGCAGCGTTCTCCACCTGTGCCGGCGTTCCGCCCAACACCGCGGCCAACCCCGGCTGCCGCCATCGAGCACGCCGAACCGACCTCACCCTGGCAGCCCACCTCGGCGCCGGAGATCGACGCGTTGGCCTTGAAGAGCTGACCGATCGGCGCCCGCCGTCAGCAGGAACTCGACAATGCCGTCGTCGGTCGCGCCCGGGACGAACCGCGAATAGTAGTGCAGGACTGCCGGTATCACGCCCGCGGCACCGTTCGTCGGCGCCGTCACCACCCGGCCGCCGCCGGCATTCTCTTCGTTGACCGCCAGCGCGTACACGGTCAACCAGTCCATCGCATAGAGCGGATCTTCGGGATCGAGTGATTCCGCCAGCAAACGTGCGCGCCGCTTGACGCGCAGCTTCGCCCGGCAATACGCCCGTCGCGGCGAGGCCGGCATTGACGCATTGCTGGAACGCCGCCCAGATGCGCAGCAGGCCGGCGCCGACGTCGGGCTCCCGACCCAACGCCGCCTCGTTGCGTGCCATCAGCTCGGCGATGCTGCACCCGTTCTCTGTCGCGAGCCGAACGAGTTCCTCGGCCGAGTTGAACGGATACGGGACGGCGATGTCCTCGCTAGGGCCGGCGGCCGCCTCCCTCCTCGTCGACGACGAACCCGCCACCGACCGAGTAGTACACGCGGCGGCTCAGCTCCGCACCGTCGCCGTCGAAGGCCAAGAACACCATGCCATTGCTATGAAAGTCCATGGCGCGCAACGACAGAACGATATCGGCGGTGTGCTCGAACTGGATCGTGTGCGCGTGCCCGCCAGCAGCAGCGTGCCGGTGGAGTTGATCTCCTCGACCCTGACCTTCGCGGCGGCCGGATCGACGGTCTCGGGGCTCGTTGCCCTCCAGCGCCGAGGACGACCGCGCCGGGCGTGCCGTGCCCGGCGCCGGTAGCGCCCAGCGAGCCATACAAGCTCGATCCGTACCCGCGCGACGCTCGGCAGCAGCCCGTCGTCGGTGAGATGACGGGCGAACCGACCAGCGGCGCGCATGGGGCCGACGGTGTGCGAGCTCGACGGCCCGATCCCGATGGAGAACAGATCAAATATTGAAACGGGCATGACGGACCCCTGCAGCAAACTAGGGTTTGGGAGCCACGTCGACGCTGGGCGGCAGCGGCGACGGCTCGGGCTGCATCGACCGGCGCACGATCGTGAACGCCACCGCTCCCCGGCCAGCACCACCCCGGCCACGGCGGCGAGCACCAGGGGCCGACGCCTGCGCCTGGGCTTGCGCGCGTCGGCGATGACCTGAGGCAGGTTCGCGAGAACCTCCTGTGCCGCAGCGAGTTCCTGCGCGATGGTGTCCTGCGCATCGCCGAGCTCCTTGGCGAGCCGGCTCTTGTCGAGTGCTGCGACGGACGCGGCTGACCGCCAGACTGGGCGCCCTGCAGGCTCAGCCCGACTGTGCCGCGTGTGACGTCGACCGGTCCGACCGCGGAGTACTTCAGGCCACGGCCCAGCCGCTGGCTGGGGGTCAACCGGACGTCCGTCTTCGAGCTCATGGGCACCTCTCTTCGCGGCGTGATCAGATTCGGCTTCCAGCCTGCCACCAAGTGCCACCCGCGGAGGCCGTTGGACAGCGGATGGCAGACTGGCATCCCGTGACGAGCCCTATTCAGACAGCGACCGCGACCCTGCACACCAACCGCGGTGACATCAAGATCGCTCTGTTCGGAAATCACGCCCCCAAGACCGTCGCGAACTTCGTCGGACTGGCGCAGGGCAGCAAGGACTACAGCACCGAGAACGCATCGGGCGGCTCGTCGGGACCGTTCTACGACGGCGCGGTCTTCCACCGCGTGATCGACGGCTTCATGATCCAGGGTGGCGACCCGACCGGCACCGGCCGCGGCGGCCCTGGGTATCAATTCGCGGACGAGTTCCACCCCGAACTTCAGTTCGACAAGCCCTATCTGCTGGCGATGGCCAACGCGGGGCCCCGGCACCAACGGGTCGCAGTTCTTCATCACGGTCGGCAAGACGCCGCACCTGAACCGGCGTCACACGATCTTCGGCGAGGTTGTCGACTCCGAGTCGCAGAAGGTCGTCGACGCCATCGCCACCACGGCCACCGACCGCAGCGACCGGCCCACTGATCCGGTGGTGATCGAGTCGATCACGGTCTCCCGACGACGCCGCGGGCGAGTCAGCGGGAGCCGGCGTAGCTGGCGGCAGTCAACGCGTCGAGCACGTTCAGCGGGTCTGTGCCCAGATCCCAGCGGGTGAAGACCAGCAGCCGATCATCGGTCGTGTCGATCTCGAGCAGCCGTACCTTGCGGGCCAGACGGCGAAACTCGGTGATGCGGATGATCTTGATATCGCCGCGCTGCAGCAGGTTTGTCCGCGACCAGCCGCGGATAACTCAGCCCGTCGTCACTGATTGCCAGTTTCGGCCGGGCGCGCCACGAAAGGCTTGCAAACGCCAGCAATCCCATCGCGGCAATCCCCACCAGAATGCGGCCGGGCGTATCTGTGATCAGGGTCACAGCTCCGATAGCCAAGATGAGTCCGAGTATGCCGCAAGCTGCGATTCCGAGCGCCGGAGGGCTCCATTCAGTTTGCTGCATGGGCCATTAACACCCTTTTACCGTTGCTAATGAGGTTATCCACAAGTGCTATCCCCAATGGGGATGAATCACATGAGTGTGATCTGATGGCCGCGAGGTTGCTAAACGGGTAACGCGCGGAGTCCAAGTTGAATTCATACCGGTGCCCGGTACGGCTAACGCCACTTCATCGTGAGCAACAAGCCGGTGATCATGAAAGCAAATGCGATGGCGTAGTTCCACGGACCAAGATCGGCCAGGAACGGAGATCTGGTTGGACCGCGAGCTGGAACACGAGCAGCCACGCCAAGCCGATCAGCATCAAGCCACAGAACAGCACCACGAACCACACGCTCGACGGCCCGGTCTTGACCTTGACCGGCGTCCGGCTCACCTGGTTGATGGTGAAGTCGTTCTTCTTGCGAACTTTGGACTTGGGCATTGGTACCTTCGCGGACAGTCGGCGTCACACGGTGCGACGATGTGACTACGAGCCTAACGCAGGCGTGCCCCAGCCAAGAATTCCTGGAGAGGAGCAGATGGCCGAGCCTCCCCAGCGTTCGCGGGAGCCCAGTCGTTCCGCCTGGCGGTTCGCCGTGCCGGTGGTGTGCGTGCTCGCGGGGCTGCTGCTCGCAGCTACTCACGGTGTCTCCGGCGGTAGCGGAGATCCGCCGTAGCGATGCACCGCGGCTGGTCGACCTGGTCCGCGAGGCACAGCAGTCGGTGGACCGGCTCACCGCCTCGCGCGACTCGCTCGTCTCCGATGATCGACAACCACCACGGCGGATCCCCGGCGCTGATGCCGCGCTGGCAGCGATCACCAACCGCTCGAACAGGCTGGCCGTCGATGCGGGCTTGGACCCGATGCGCGGGCCGGGGCTGGTCGTCACGCTCAACGACGCGCAGCGCGACGCAGAGGGCCGCTTCCCACGCGACGCCTCCCCGACGACCTGGTGGTGCACCAGCAGGACATCGAGGCGGTGCTCAACGCGCTGTGGAGCGCGGGCGCCGAAGGGCATCCAGATGCAGGATCAGCGGATCATCGGCACGTCGGCGCCGCGGTGCGTCGGCAACACGCTACTGCTCAACGGTCGCACCTACAGCCCGCCGTACGTCGTTACCGCGATCGGCGACGCTGCCGCCATGCAGGCGTGCGCTGGCGGCGTCACCGTTGGTGACGCTCTACAAGCAGTACGTCGTGCGGTTCGGATTGGGCTACACGGAAGTGCCGCAGGCCCCAGGTTGATCTCGTCGGCCACAACGAGCCCGTCCGGATGCGTTTCGCCAAAGCCGGCCGGCCCGGTCGGCTACTGAGCGATTTCGGCGCGCTGTGGACGCTCAGCGGGCGTTTCCGCGCCGAAATCACAACAAGTAGCCTTGGCAGATGCAGGTCTTGGTCGTCGACAACTACGACAGCTTCGTGTTCAACCTGGTTCAGTACCTGGGCCAGCTCGGTGTGCACGCGCAGCGTCTGGCGTAACGACGACGACCGGCTGCGCCACCGAAGACGGATGTCGCCAAGGCGGCGGAGCAGTTCGACGGCGTGCTCCTCTCCCCGGCCCCGGCACCCCTGAGCGCGCGGGCGCGTCCATCCCGCTCGTCAAGGCGTGCGCCGCAGCGAAGACCCCGCTGCTCGGCGTGTGCCTCGGGCACCAGGCAATCGGCGTGGCGTTCGGCGGCACCGTCGACCGCGCACCCGAGCTGCTGCACGGCAAGACCAGCACCGTATTTCACGCGAATGCCGGTGTGCTGCAAGGTCTTCCGGATCCGTTTACCGCCACGCGCTACCACTCACTGACGATCCTGCCCGACACCGTGCCCGCCGAACTCGAGGTGATCGCGCGCACCGAGGGCGGCGTCATCATGGGCGTGCGCCACGTCGAGCTGCCGATCCACGGCGTGCAGTTCCACCCCGAGTCGATCCTCACCGAGGGCGGGCATCGGATGCTTGCCAACTGGCTCGGCTACTGTGGCGCAGCGCCCGCGGAGTCGCTGGTGCGCCGGCTGGAGGACGAGGTGGCCAACGCCGTGCAGGCGGCTACGACGCGAACGCCAGCGTGATCGGGTCGCCGAACTTGACTGTGCGTGCCCGGCGCCGGGCTCTGAGTCACCACCGCGTTGGTCCGCTGGCCGCTGTTCTGCACGTCGGGTGCCCTGACCAACTGGCCCGTCCAGCCGTAGGCGTTGCGCAGGTTCGGCTCGACGTCGGTCCAGAACCCGCCGCGCACGTCGGGCATCACGAACTGGTTGCACCTGCGACACCTGCATCTGGATCGCGGTGTCGAGCCGGACGAATCCCGTCCGGCGAGCGGAAGGGTGCCGACCACCTGACCGCAGCGGCTGATGTGCTGTCGACCTCGAACCGGCACCGACGTTGAGTGAACCCGGACGCGGTGAGGATCTGCCTGGCGCCGATCCTCGACGGTCTGGCCCTTGACGTCGGGCATCGGCCGGCTCTCGGACCGTGCTCCGACCACGATGGTGATCTCGTTGGTGACCGCCGACGTCTGATTGGCCGGCGGAATGGTCGCCAGCACTTTGTCCTTCTGTCTCTGGTGTCGACTGGTGACTGGACTGCTTGAACTTGCCGAAGCCCGCGCCGGTGAGCTTCTGCACGCAGTCGGCGTAGGTGAGGTTCTTGCAGTCCGCGACCTCGCGCTGCTCGGGGCCGGTGGACACGTTGAGCGGTGATCTCGTCACCCGCGCCGACGGACGTGTTCGGCCTCCGGGTCGGTGTTGATCACGTGATCGGGCGGGACGGTCGAGTCCGGCTTCCGCTGCGTGGTTGACCTTGAAGCCGGCGTTCTGCAATGCTTGGCGATCGCATCGGCGCTGACCATGCTGGCCTCGCACGTCAGGCACCTGCACATCGCGCGTGTTGCCCGCCGAACATGTTGATCGCGACCGTGACCACGACGGTCAGCACCGCCAGCACCGCGACCGCGATGAGCCAGCGGCCCGACCGAACCGCCGCGTTCGTCCTTGTCGCGTAGTCGGGCTGCGGGCGCCCGACCTGATCGATCGGCTCGGTGCGGTGCTGCGACGGTGGCGACGACAGCAGCGAGGTCCGTTCGGCGTCGGTCGAGCACCTTCGGCGCCTCCGGCGCCTCGCCGCTGTGCACCCGCACCAGGTCGGCGCGCATCTCGGCGGCGGACTGATAGCGGTTGTCCGGGTTCTTGGCCAGCGCCTTGAGCACCACGGCGTCGAGCTCGGGGAGATGTCGTTGTGGCGCTGCGACGGCGGCACCGGATCCTCGCGCACATGCTGATAGGCCACCGCGACCGGCGAGTCACCGGTGAAAGGTGGCTCCCCAGTGAGGATTTCGTAGAGCACGCAGCCCAGCGAGTAGACATCGGAGCGGGCGTCGACCTTCTCGCCGCGGGCCTGCTCGGGCGACAGGTACTGCGCCGTGCCGATCACCGCGGCGGTCTGGGTCACGCTGTTGGCGTCGGCCAGCGCGCGGGCGATGCCGAAGTCCATCACCTTCACCGCGCCGGTCTTGCTGATCATGATGTTGGCGGGCTTGACGTCGCGGTGGATGATGCCGTGCTGGTGGCTGAAGTTCAGCGCCTGGCAGGCGTCGGCGATCACCTCGATCGCCCGCTTGGACGGCATCGGGCCCTCGGTGTGCACGATGTCGCGCAGCGTGACCCCGTCGACGTACTCCATCACGATGTACGGCAGCGGCCCGTTCGCGGTCTCCGCCTCGCCAGTGTCGTACACCGCGACGATGGCGGGATGGTTCAGCGCGGCGGCGTTCTGCGCCTCGCGGCGGAACCTGGAGATAGAAGCTGGGGTCGCGGGCCAGGTCGGCGCGCAGCACCTTGATGGCCACGTCGCGGTGAAGCCGCAGATCGCGCGCCAAATGGACCTCGGACATGCCGCCGAAGCCGAGGATCTCACCGAGTTCGTACCGGTCGGACAGGTGTTGCGGGGTGGTCATTGCCATGTCTGTTCTGAAACTGTAAGTCGCCGGCCTTCCGGCTCCGTGGTCCCGGGCGGCACCTGCACCTTTGCGGGTAGCGCGATCGCGTCGAGTTGGGTTACCCCGGTCTCCAGTCCACCATGACCGACGGTGCCCTCATCGGTCCAACCGGGGCATCGCCGACGGCGACTGGAACGGGGTCGTCTCGGTGATGGTATTCGTCACCGTCGGCGGGGGCGACTGCTGGCCCTTCTTGTCCTGCGCATTCAGCACGATCGAGGATCGCGATGACGATCGCCAGCGCGCCGAGCACGCCGGCCGCCCACAGCAGCGCGCGCTGGCCGGAGGAGAACGTGCGCCGCGGCGGCGGAGTGCGGTGGCTGCCGGTCGCGGGCCGCGGCCGGGCAGCGGTCGCCGGTGCCCGCGCGGTGACGTCCGCGGCGGCCCGGGCCTGCGCGGCCGACGGCACCGCCGCAGGCGTCGCCCTGCCGATCGACGGCGCCTGATTCGGCCGCGGCGGACGACGGCCGGACCGCACCGCGGCCACCGCGTCGGCGAACGGCCCGCCGGAGCGGTACCGCATGCCGGGATTCTTGACCAGCGTGATCTCGATGAGCTCGCGCACGTTGGGGGCAGGTCGGCGGGCAGCGGCGGCGGCGTCTCCTTGATGTGCTTCATCGCCACCGTCAGCGCGCCGTCGCCGGTGAACGGCCGCTTGCCCGAAACCGATTCGTAGCCAACAACTCCCAGCGAGTACACGTCGCTCGCGGCGGTGGCGTCGTGGCCCAGCGCCTGCTCCGGCGCGATGTACTGCGCGGTGCCCATCACCATGCCGGTCTGGGTGACCGGAGCGGCGTCGACGGCCTTCGCGATGCCGAAGTCGGTGAGCTTCACCTGCCCGGTCGGCGTGATCAGGATGTTGCCCGGCTTGACGTCGCGGTGCACCAGGCCGGCGGTGTGGGCGACCTGCAGCGCGCGGCCCGTCTGCTCGAGCATGTCGAGGGCGTGCCGCAGCGACGAGCCGACCGGTGCGCTTGAGCACCGAGTTCAGCGGTTCACCGTTGACCAGTTCCATCACCAGGTACGCGGTGCGGCCCTCACCGTCCATCTCGGTCTCGCCGTAGTCGTACACGCTGGCGATGCCGGGGTGGTTGAGCATCGCGACGGTGCGGGCCTCGGCGCGGAACCGCTCGACGAACTCCGGCGTCGGTGGAGTATTCGGCCTTGAGCACCTTGATGGCGACGCGGCGGCCCAGGCGCGAGTCGATGCCCTCCCAGACCTGGCCCATGCCGCCGGTGGCGATCAGCCGCTGCAGCCGGTAGCGGCCGGACAGCGTCACTCCTACGCGGGGGCTCATTGCCTCGCCTCCCGCTCGCTCGTGCGATCCTCGCGTCGTCGCATGCTCGCTGACGCGTCCTCGCTCGCGCTCGCCTTCGGAGTCACATCTGAGCTCACGACCCTCCCGCAGTGCGGCTGCGATGGTGGCGCGCCCGATGGGCGCGGCGAGCGCGCCGCCGGTGGCCGAGAGCCGGTCACCGCCGTTCTCGACCAGCACGGCGACCGCAACCTTGGGGGCCGATGCCGGCGCGAAGGCGATGTACCAGGCGTGCGGCGGGTGTTGCGCGGATCGGTACCGTGCTCCGCCGTGCCGGTCTTCGATGCGATCTGCACGCCGGCGATGGCTCCCTTCTGCTGCGTCACCTGCTCGGCGGCGACCATCAAGTCCGTAAGTGTATTCGCGACCTGCTCGGACACCGCCCGGCCGCTGCTCGCGCGGCAGCCGTCGTCGCTGATGTTCGCGAGGTCGGGTCCCTTCAGACTATCGACCAGGTACGGCTGCATCGGTCACCCCTTCATTCGCGATGGTGGCGGCGACCAGCGCGTTCTGCCAGCGGTGTCAGTGCAACATCTCTTCTGCCCGATGCTCGACATGCCCAGCGCGGCGGCGTCGGCTGATCGGGCCGACGGTGGATTCGGGCGACCTGGAGTGGAATCGTGCGGGGAGGGGCTGTCGAGGCCGAACGCCATCGCGGTCGACCTCAGCGCGTCGGCACCGGTGTTGATGCCGAGCTGGACGAAGGCGGTGTTGCAGGATTTCGCGAACGCATCGCGCAGCGAGGCGGTCGGTCCGGCGCCGCACGACGCGCCGCCGTAAGTTCTCCAGCGTTGCGGTGCTGTCCGGCAACGCGATTCGGGTGCGGCGGTCAGCTGGGTGTTCTCGGTGCGCACCGGCCTGCAGCGCGGCCGCGGTGGTGATGACCTTGAAGGTGGACCCGGGCGGGTAGGTCTCCGAGATGGCCCGGTTCAGCAGCGGCGAGTCGGGGTTGTCCCGCAGCTGCTGCCAGGCGGTCGACTGCTGCCTGAATGTCGTGGGTGGCCAGCAGGTTCGGGTCGTACGACGGCGCCGAGACCATCGCGAGGACCTTGCCTGTCGACGGCTCCAGCGCCACCACCGCGCCCTTGCAGCGGACCGTTGCAGCCGTCCTCCATCGCATCCCAGGCCGCCTGCTGAACCTGCGGATTGATGGTGGTCGCGACGTTGCCGCCGCGCGGATCGCGGCCGGTGAAGAAGTCGGCCAGCCGCCGGCCGAACAGCCGCTGGTCGGAGCCGTTGAGAATGGTGTCCTCGGCGCGCTCCAGCCCGGCGCTCGAATAGCTCAGCGAGTAGAACCCGGTGACCGGGCGCGTAGGCGAGCGGATTGGGATAGACGCGCAGGAAGCGGAACCGGCCGTCGGTCGACACCGAGTAGGCAAGCAGCTGGCCGCCGGCCGAGATCTGGCCGCGCTGGCGTGAGTACTCGTCGAGCAGCACCCGCTGGTTGCGTGGATCCGCGCGCAGCCCGTCGGCCGTGAAGACCTGTGTCAGTGTGGCATTGGCCAACAGCAGCACGATCAGCGCCATGATCGTCACGGCGATGCGGCGCAGCGAGGTGTTCATACGCGTCTCGATCACCTCGGTGCTCGCCGCCGCGATCGGCGTGGTCGTGCGGCCGGGTGACGATCGGGCGGCGTGCGGCGTGCGAGATGCGCATCGAGTATCGCCAGCAGCACGTAGTTGGCCAGCAGCGACGAACCGCCGTACGACATCCACGGGGTGGTGAGCCCGGTCAGCGGGATCAGCTTGGTGACACCGCCCACCACGATGAACAACTGGATCGCCAGGGTCGACGCCAGGCCGGCGGCCAGCAGCTTGCCGAAGCTGTCCCGCACCGCGATCGCGGTGCGCAGGCCGCGGATGATCACGATCGTGTACAGCATCAGCACCGCGGCCAGGCCGACCGAGCCCGAGCTCTTCGCCGATCGCGGCGATGATGAAGTCGGTCGACGCGGCGGGCACGGTGCCGGGCTGACCGTTGCCGAGACCGGTGCCGAAGATGCCGCCGGTGGCGAAGCTGAACAGCGACTGCACCATCTGGTAGCCGGCGCCGTCGGGATCGGCGAACGGGTCCAGCCAGGTCTGCACCCGGATCTGGACGTGGTCGAAAACGTAATACGCCGCAACGCTTCCCGCCGCGAACAGCGCCAGACCGATGACCACCCAGCTGAACCGGTCGGTGGCCACGTAGACCAGCACCAGAAACGACGCGTACAGCAGCAGCGAGGTGCCGAGGTCCTTCTCGAAGACCATCACGCCGACCGAGGCGATCCAGGCCGCCAGCAGCGGCGCCAGATCGCGGGGACGCGGCAGGTCCATGCCGAGAAGATGCTTACCGGCGCTGGTGAACACGCTGCGCTTGGCCACCAACACCGCTGGCGAAGAAGATGAGCAGCAGGATCTTGGAGAACTCGGCGGGCTGAATTGAGAAGCCCGGCAACTCGATCCAGATCTTCGCGCCGTTCTGCTCCGACATCGACCGGGGCAGCACAGCGGGGATGGCCAGCAGTATCAAGCCCGGTCAGACCCGCAGACGTAGCCGTAGCGCGCCAGCATCCGGTGGTCGCGCAGGAAGATCGACCACCAGCGAGAACGCCGATCACCCCGACCAGGGTCCACAGCATCTGCTGATTGGCGCTGTGCCGCGCCAGGCCTCTTGACGACGGTCCGCCCGCCGCGAGGTCCAGGCGGTGAATCATCGACCAGCCCAAGGCCATTCAACAGCGCGACCACCGGCAGCAGCAGCGGGTCGGCGTACGGCGTGAAGCGCCGGATGGTCAGGTGCGCGCCGCTGAACAGCGCGAGGTAGGCCACCGCGTACTGCGCCAGATCCCAATGCGAGCCCTGCTCCTGGTTGGCCTCGACGAGCAGCAGTGCCACCGTGGTGATCACCGCGGCGAAGCCGAGCAGGAACAGTTCGGCAGTTGCGCCGGTTCGGCAGCGGCGGCATGACGGTGACTGGCGACTGCGGCTGCGTCGTCATGACACGTTCCCGGCAGTTCGTTCCCGGCTCGGTGGCGGGGAGGCAGCGCCGTCACGGTGGGCTGACGGCGAGGGCGACGGCGAAGGCGGTGACGCGCCTGGCGGCGGGCTCCAGGGCGCGGCGGCGGACCCGGCGGTCGCAGGGTCAGCGAGGTGACGGGTCGGTCGGCGGTCTCCGGTGCGGGGCCGGGCGATTGCCGGCTGGATTCGGAATGCCGGGATTCAGCGGTGTCGCGGCAGATGGTGTCGGCGTCGTCGTGGTCGGGGTCGGAGCGCGCGGCGCGCACGTCGGCAGCACCGAACTGCGGGCGAGTTCCTCGATCTGGGCGATGGCGTTCGTCGAGCGCTGCCCGACGGCAGACCGGCGACCACCTGCGCCCGCTCCGACGGCCGCATGTCGTTGACGCCGAGCATGCGGCAGTCCAGGTTGGTCTCGGGATTGCCCGGCGCTGATGAGCGACAACTCATTTCGCGCGTTGAGACAGGCCCAACAGGTAGGGCTCCTGAAGTGCGAAACCCAGAAAGGAGCCCTGAACACCCCGCATGATCGACACCGTGCCTTCGTGCTCGGTGACGTAGTAGTTGCTGCGCACGATCTCGCGGCCGACCGCCAGGCCGGCCAGCACCACCAGCACCAGCAGGACGCGCAGCGATGATGCATACGGCGCCGGGACCGTGGTTTGCGTCGCGGCTCTTCCGGTTGCGGCACAACGCGTTTGGCCTCGTTGCGGCGTGGGTTGAATGCCGAAGCGCGTCCGGCCGCGGTGTTGGGCGGCGCGACCTGGTCGTCGTCGCCGGACACCGCACCCGCGAGGATGGGCTGGGTCTGGCCGCCGTAGTCGTAGTCGATGACGTCGGCCACCACCGACGGTGACGTTGTCGGGCCCACCGCCGCGCAGCGCCAATTCGATTAGCCGGTCGGCACTTTCGGCGACATCTGGAATCTGCAGCGCCTCGAGGATGGTTTCGTGGCTGACCGGATCCGACAAGCCGTCGGAGCACAGCAGGTACCGGTCGCCGGCGCGCGCCTCACGCATGATCAGCGTGGGCTCCACTTCGTGCCCGGTGAGCGCCCGCATGATCAGCGAGCGCTGCGGATGGCTGTGCGCCTCCTCGGCGGTGATCCGGCCCTCGTCGACGAGCGTCTGGACGAACGGTGTCGTCCTTGGTGATCTGGTTGAGCTCGCCGTCGCGGAGCAGATAGCCCGCGGGAGTCGCCGATATGCACGAGCCCAAGCCTGTTGCCGCGCGAACAGGATTGCGGTCAGCGTCGTGCCCATGCCCTCGAGTTCGGGATCGGCTTCGACGTGCGCGGCGATCGCCGAGTTGCCCTCGCGGACCGCGGCGTCGAGCTTGAGAGCAGTCGCCGCCGGGCTCGTCGTCGTCGAGGTGGGCCAGCGCGGCGATCACCAGCTGCGAGGCCACCTCGCCCGCGGCGTGGCCGCCCATCCCGTCGGCCAGGGCCGAGCAGCCGTGCGCCGGCGTACACCGAGTCCTCGTTGTTGGCGCCGGACCAGACCGCGGTCGCTGCGCAGCCGGCGTATCGAAGCACGCAGTGTCACGGGCGCAGCTCGATTACCGGTCTTGCCGATTCGAACCGGCGTGCCCATCGGAACCCGTACCGCCGTCGTCACCTTCGCGCCCTGTCAAGGTATGTGCCGTTGGTCGATCCTAGGTCCTCGACATACCATTCCGAACCTCGTGGGAGAGCCTGGGCGTGCCGCGTCGAGGCGTAGTCGTCGGTGAGCACCAGCGTCGAGTCGTCGGCCCGGCCGATCAGCACGGGCTGACGTGCCCAGCGTGATGCGGGTACCGGCCAGCGCGCCTTCGGTCACCACCAGCTGGCGCGCGCGACGTGGCGGCGGCCCCGGTTGGGCAGCAGCGAGCCGCGCAGCGCCAGGCCCCGTCGCACCATGACCAGCTCCGGTCGGTGCGTAGATGTCGGTCCGCAGGATCCGTAGCACCGACCAGATGAACAACCACAGCAGCAACAGGAATCCGACGCGCGTCAGCTGCAGTACTAACCCTGCATCTGACGTCCTCTCCGTCACCGTCGCCGTTCCGTCGCGCCGACAACCGGCCGTCGCGTCTGCTCCGTCGTGCCGCGTAGCGCTCGGCCAAGCTTCGGCAACGTCACGATACTTGGACAGCCGATCGGCGTGAGGGTGAAGCTGCAGCTTCTCGCCGCGGCTGCGACCGGCCCGGTCCTCAGTGAACGCGGACGATGATCTCGAGTGGCCGAGCCGGATCACGTCGCCGTCGGCCAGCTGCCACTCCTGCACCGGCGCGTTGTTCACCGTGGTGCCGTTGGTGGAGTTGAGGTCGGACAGCAGCGCGACCTGGCCGTCCCAGCGGATCTCCAGATGCCGGCGGGACACACCGGTGTCCGGCAGCCGGAACTGGTGCGTCCTGGCCGCGACCGATCACGTTGGCGCCTTCACGCAGCTGGTAGGTCCGGCCGCTGCCGTCGTCGAGCTGCAGGGTGACGGTGGCGCCGCCGGCCGCGTAGTCGCCCTCGGCCGTAGCCGCCGCCATAGCCCCGCCCGGCGGCGCCGTGGACCGTAGTCGTATCCGCCGCCGCGCGGGCTCGCCGTAGCCCGGCTCGGCGTAGCCGGCGCCTCGCCGGCGGCTCGCCGTAGCGGCCGTAGTCGGGCTGGGCGTAGTCCTGGCGCGGCCATACGGCTGTCCGCCGTAGCCGCCCTGGTCGGGATAGCCGCCCTGGTCGCGGATAGCCGCCCTGGTCGGGATAGGCCGGACGCGGCTCGCCGACGGTCAGCCGTCCGTCGTGACGGCCGGGCGTGGGCTGACGGCCGTAGTCGTATCCGCCGCCTTGGGGCCGCCGTAGCCCTGCTGGCCACCTTGCGGCGGGCCGTAGCCGCCGGGCGCCTGCCGGTAGACCCTGGTCGCGATAGCCGCCACCGCGGCGGGCCGAGCCATAGCCGGCGGGCGGACGCTGCTCGTAGGACGGCGGTAGCCCGGTCGGGTAGCCTCCTGCTCGGCGGTAGCCGCCCTGCTCCGGGTAGCCCCTGCCGCGGCGGATAGCCGGCTCACCCGCGGCGGGTAGCCGCCCTGCTCTGCGGTGGGTACTGACCGCGCGGATCCTGGCCACGGTCGTCCTGCTGGCGGCCGTACCGCTCGTCGTAGTAGCTCGTCGGCGGGCCGCCCCTGTCCCTGGCCGCCGCGGTGGCTCGGGTTGTCGCGTCATCGGTGGTACTCCTGGTTCTGCGGTTGGACGCACGGTTCTCGAGGTGGGGCAGGGTCGCCGGTGGTCAGTATCGGGGTTGACCGCACCACGCGCGCGAAACTGTCCGGTGTGCAGGTTCGGTGACGCTCGAATCTGACGACCACATCACCATACGTTTGCCATCCCTGCTCATGGATGTATCCTCCAAGTGCTTGGCGAAAGTCGTTGATGTGAGATCCGGGTCCGCGCTCACCTTCTGATAGTCAGGCACACTGAGGGTAATGACGTAGTCGTTTGGCGCCAAAATCCGGTCGCCAAGGACTCCGCGCGCGCCGGCGTCGGCTTCTCGTGCAAGCATCGCCTCGACCTCTTGCGGCACAATCGATCCGCCGAACACCGCGCGAAGGCGTCGCCGACAGTCGACTCGAGCTTGCGCTCGATGCGGTCGACTAAGACCCATCATCGACCGCCTCACCTCGCTCGTTGTCCGTCGGTTCCCTGATCACGTGCCAGCGCGCCCGCGTGTCGCGTGGCCACTACTGTCATACTTGCATGGTATCGGCCCAGCGACAGCGGTGCAGGGACCAACAGAACTCTGAGAATCGAATCGACAGCAGGTCAGCGTGCCTGATCGTGAGCTCGCACAACGTCATCGGCGGCTCACGGCGATCGGTACGGTTGGGGAGCGGGGTGCCTCGCGTGATAGGCTCCCCCGGTTGTTGGGGCGAGTGGCGGAATGGCAGACGCGCTGGCTTCAGGTGCCAGTGTCGGCTTCCGGACGCGTGGGGTTCAGCACAGCATCCATACAATCAACGGCCTCCGGCCGTCTGAAACCACAGTATGCTCACGTCACAGCAGACGAACGGCGCAGCGCGGCTGGCGACCTGACAATTCCGATCCTTTGCGGTACCCTCGCGCACGGCATGCGGGCGCCTGTTCGATCGTCGTCGCCGATCGCGGCCGCCCCGGGCCGCAGCGGCCGCGTGCTGTGTCAGTCGGTACGGCGAGCCATTCACCCGGCCGGTGCAGCGAGGGCGGTGGCGGCTATCCCAGCGTCAACGGCGCGTGCCATGTATCCCGGGCCAGCACATGGGCATCGTGTAGGGTTCTTGCAGAACATGCCGCGGCCGGGCGCGACCCTCGGCCCGCGCCGTCGGATCAGTAGTCGACAAGGTGCGACGCGGCGGTGATCGCCTTATCGCCTGCGCCCTCGTCAGTGAAGCTGGCCCACTGCGACGGCTCCGTCGGCACCGACGAGCGGTTGCGCCTCGACCCGGAACAGACCGAACCTTCCACGCAAAGACATCCGTGCGACGACCTGCCCTGGAGCTGGTCGGTGTCCTGACAGCGGCAGCCTGCCGCGACGTCATGGGCTGCGGTCTCCAGAATGACGAACTGCGGCCCGATGACCGCAGGTGAAGCGTCGGGCGCGAGGCCACTTCGGCAGACAGTTCGGGCAGCGCCCAGTGCCCGTCGGGCCTGACGCGCCGCCGACACACCGCACAGCGGCGGCAGATCTCTCAGGTGTCGACCATCCGGGGAGGCACCGGATTTCCATCTTCTGCAGCCTTTCGGGCGGCACGCCGTGCTGACGCCCACGCCCGCCGGTCAATGCCAGGACCCGGTTCGGTTTGTCGGCATCGACGATGGTCGAGCGGCTGTAGGCCATCTGCCGTCCCTGCTTGAGGCACCTCGGTGTTGATTTCGATGCGCCGCACGTCCCGGCCCGGGTCGAGGATCTGGCACGGAGTGGATGACCGGGTTCGGCACGGCCTCCAGATCCGATACGCCGCCGCTGTCCGGTGGGAGGCGATGCCGAGCACGGCCAGCGGCAGTCCGCCAGTAGGGTTGCGCATGTCGTGGCGCAGCGTGGGCGGTGTCGTCGACCGGGCCGGTGTCCATCGAGGCCGTGAGAACGGCCGATGTAGCGGTAGCTCAGCAGCCCGCCCCAGCGCCTGCGGAGTTCGGCTGGCGGCATACGCCTCGGGGTCGCCGGTGAGTTCACGAATGTCTCTGACTATTTTCGGTACTCCCTCGCGTGCGCGGCATATGCCCGCTTCCGAGTCCAGCACACCGTTTAGAACGAGCTCGGTCAACTCCTCGGCGGCGCGGTCGGTATTACTGACATGCGCGCGTACGCACCGCACCGCATACCAGGCACCGCCGGCGTCACGTCCATGAGGGTGTCGGCGCTGACGCCGGGTCGCGCCACCCCGGCGGGCGGACGCGTCGTCCACTTTGGCAGCGAGCTGGCTGCGGGCCGCGGCCTCCAGGCGGTCGCTGAGCAGCCGGCGCATGCCGCCGGTCGGACCGCAGATCCACCGATCAGACCGGGAATCGCTTCGCGCACCGCGGCATCGCCGTACATCCGCAAGCGCTCCGCGGCACAAGCGGGCGATCTCGGCGGCGAAGTCGTCTTCTGGCGGTGTCGCGGGCCGAGGTCAGGAAAGAACGCCTCGTGCACCAGCTGCGCCTTGGAGCTCCACCGCGGTGATACGGCAGGCCTGCTGACGTCCCGGCGGTGGCGGCGATCAGGTCGATGGTCGTCGCCGCAGTAGCCACGCTCGACCAGCAGCCGCCGCGTCGCGGCCAGCACCGCCGTGTCGATCGACGGATCGCGGCGCGACCCTGCCGTCGGTGCCGCGCTGTCGCCATGCCCGCGTTCACGATTCGGCGCTCCCGCCGCGCGATTTGTCGTTACAGTGTGTGCACAACAAATGCCGGCGAGGAGGCCGCCGATGACTGACGGAACTATCACAGCCGGTCGGCAGGCGTCGGCGAGGACGGCCGACACCTCATATACCTGTCCGCTAGTGCGAGGCCATGTGCGGCCTGGAGATTCAGGTGGAGGGCGGTCGCGTCGCAAGCATCCGCGGCAACCGCGACGACACCTGGAGCCGCGGCACATCTGCCCCAAGGGCGCCACCCTCGGCGCGGTGCACGAGGATCCTGATCGCATCCGGCGCCCGATGATCAAGGTCGACGGGGCAGTGGCAGGAGGTCAGCTGGGATGCGGCCTTTCGCCGCTGCACCGAACTGCTGGCCCCGGTGATCGACGAAGCACGGCATCGGCGCGGTGACGTGCTACACCGGCAACCCGCTCGCGCACTCGTTCTCCCTCGGCCGCTACACGGGTGTGCTGCTTGGCATGTCGGGCATCCCGATCAGCTACTCGCCGGGGACGGTCGACCAGTGGCCGAAGAACCTGTCGTCGCACCTGATGTACGGCGGATGGTGGACGCTTCCCGGTGCCCGACATCGAGCGCACCGACCTGCTGATCGTCATGGGTGCCGAACCCGCCGCATCGCAGGGATCGCTGCTCGCTGCGCCCGACGTGATGGGCATCATCGACGGAATTCGCAAGCGCGGCAAGGTCATTGTCATCGACCCGGTCCGCACCGGCACCGCAGCGCGCGCCGACGAGTGGCTGCCGATCACGCCCGGCACGGATGCGGCGCTGCTGCTCGCCGGTCGCGCACACGCTGTTCGCGGAGAACCCGTCGTCGACGCTCGGCGACGTCGCACGCGCACCATCGACTGGCGTGGACCGGATGCGCGAGGTGGCCGCCGAGTGGTCGCTCGGAGCGCGTCGCCGCTGTCACCGGTATCGACGCCGATCGCATTCGCGCGCTGGCCCGCGAACTGGCAGCACCGCACGCGCGCGTCGTCTACGGCCGAATCGGCATGTGCAATCAGGAGTTCGGCAGCCTGGCCAGCTGGCTCGTCGACGTCGTCAACATCCTCGTCCGGGCACTTCGACGCCCACGGCGGCAGATGTTCCCACGGGCCGCGGCGTGGTCGGTCACGGTGCAGCCGATCCCCGGCCTCGAGGACGGCGCGCCGGAGTTCGGCCGGTATCCGCACCGCGTCCGCGGTGCGAAGGAGGTCTCGGGCCAGGTGCCGGTGTCGTGCCTGGCTGAGGAGATCGCGACGCCGGGCGAGGGGCAGATCAAGGCGGCTGATCACGGTCGCCGGCAACCCGGTGCTGTCGACGCCGCGCGGGCCACAAGCTCGACGAGGCGCTGCCGACGCTGGACGCGATGATCTCCGTCGACCTGTGGCTCAACGAAACCACCCGGCACGCCGACGTGATCCTGCCCGCGCCGTCGCCGCTGGAGCAGCCGCACCACGACGACCTGATCCTCAACTTCGCGATCAACAGCATCGCGAACTACTCGCGCACCGGTGTTCGCCCGACGCGATCCCGACCGGCCCGGAGGAGTGGGAGATCCTGATCCGGCTGACCGGGCTGTGCACCGGAACGCCCGCCGAGGACGTCGACGTCGCCGCGATCGACGACGGGTTCTTCGACTACATGGCGTTCACGCAGGTCTCGACGGCGCGAGCATCCGCAAGCCACTACGACGCGGTTGGTCTGGCTGGCACCCCGAGCGCATCCTCGACTTCACGCCTGCGTACCGGACCGTTCGGCGATGGGTACGGCGCGAACCCCGACGGCGTCACGCTGGAGAAGCTGAAGGCCCAGCCGAACGGCATCAACTTCGGGCCGATGGTGCCGCAGGTGCCAGATGTGCTCGGGACGTCGGACGGCAAGATCCGCCTCGCCCCGCAGTACCTGCTCGACGACCTGCCACGGCTCGCCGAGCGGTCTCGACCGGGCACCCGATGAACTGGTCGCTGGTCAGCCGTCGCCACCTGCGGTCGAACAACTCGTGGCTGCACAACGTCGGCGCCGCTGATGAAGGGCAAGGACCGCGTGCACCCTGCTGATGCACGATGACGACGACGAAGCGCCGGGATGTGACGTCCGGGCGACCTCGTCACGGTGACGTCCGTCGGGCGGGCAGCATCGAGGTGCCAGTCGAGGTGACCGGCGCGATCATGCCGGGCGTGGTGTCGATGCCGCACGGCTGGGGCCACGGCAAGCCCGGCACCCGGATGGCGATCGCCAATGACTCGCCCGGCGTGAACACCAACATCCTGTCGCCGCCCGGCTTCATCGACGAGCCGTCGGGCAACGGCGCGCTCAACGGCATCCCGGTGACGGTCACCCCGGTGGCGACCTGAAAGTATCTCGGCGTGGGCAAGAACGAGCGCGCCAAGATCGTCATGAGCGACGACGAGATCGCCGGATTCATTGAGCGCAGCCGGACCGCGACGATGGCCGACCGTGCTAGCCGGACGGGCAGGCCACACCTGGTCGCGATGTGGTACGCGGTCGTCGACGGCGAGATCTGGTTCGAGACCAAGGCCAAGTCGCAGAAGGCGGTGAACCTGCGCCGCGACCCGACCATCACGGTGATGATCGAGGACGGGCAGAGCTACGACACGCTGCGCGGGTGTCGATCGACGGCCAGGCCGAGATCGTCGACGACCCGGAAACCATTCTGCGCGTTGGGACAGCGTGTGGGAGCCGCTACACCGGGCCGTACCGACGACGATGCGCCCGTTCAGTCGACCAGATGATGACACAACCAGGATCTGCGTGCGGGTGGTGCCCGAGCCGGATGCGCAGCTGGGATCACCGCGCAGCTCGGCATGCCCGTGATGCCAGTGGGCGGCAGCACCGCGTCCAGTATCTAGGTTGATGCCAGCTGGATCCAGCGGCCCAAGACAACTGGACTCGCCCATTCGTCAAGACGGCGATGAAGCTCTCGAGCAAGGCGGTCGTGTGGGTGTACCGGCGGACCGGCGGCAGGATGCGGCGGTAACTGGCGTATCGGCGCCGGCTTCAAAAGCCGGTGCCACACACTGCTGCTGCGAGCACCGCGGACGCAAGTCCGGCAAGGTGTTCGTCATCCCCCGCTGGTACGCATGACTCGACGGCGACAGATCGTGATCGTCGTCGCGTCAATGGGCGGCGCGACCGAGAAGCCCGCAGTGGTACTCACAATCTGCTGGCCAATCCGGACACGTGCACATCGAGATGGTCAGAGGCCGGGCGGTGCGCGCCGTTCTCGCCAGCGTCCCGAGGACCGGGCGCGGCTGTGGCCGAAGCTGGTCGAGGCCGCTACGCCGGACTTTCGACACCTACCAGAGCTGGACCGAACCGGGAGATCCCGGTGTTCATCCTGCAAGCCGCGCTTAACCGCGCTTCGGTGGACTGAAACCGGGATTCGCACCAGTCGCGTTTGCCACACCGCTGCCGATCGGTCCGAGGCGATCGAAGATAGCGGCTGTCCCGGTGGCCACTCCGGCGCATGGCTGTAGTGCGTCGAGTGCGGCAAGACCGATGTACTCACCATCCGGCAGCCGGCTGAGGTCAGCGTGTAGTCGGCGTTGATGAAGTTCAAACCGCCTGTGCTGGAAATGGGTTAGCCGAGCTCGTCACGTCGCCGGCCATGGCGGCGCGGATGAACGGCGTGACCGGTTCGCTACCTCGACCAGCGGCTTCACGGCACGCACCCAGGCGTACTTCGGGCCGCCGTGTCGCCATTCGGAGAGATCCATGCTGGGACCGGGTCAACGCCGGAGTTCCCAGCCGTAGGCCCACGAGTTCCATGGTGAAGTCGCCCGGCACGTCCGCCGGTTCGGTTGGCGGCGGCGGCATCTCGATCGGCGACGTCCACACCGGGTCGGCGGGTTGTTCACCGCGGCGCAGGAACAGCGCGCTGGCCCGGGCGACGACGGTGTCGTTCTGCGTCATCGCGGCGTCCACCAACCGAATGCGCCTACTCTGTCACGCTCGACGTTGGTGTCGACCCACACCGGTCTGTTCGGCGCAGCGCGCGGGCGCAGCGGGTCGACAGTCAGCCGCGCGGGCTGCAGGTCGGGTCGCCGCCTGCACGTTCGATAGCCTCGGGCCAGCAGGCCGCCGAGTATGAGCGCTGATCGTCGAACCCCACGGCCCCCGCGCGATCGGGTTGGGTACCAGGGCGTCCCCGTCGGCGGTGAAGAACAGCCTGGTCATGAGTCGTCATCGCCAGTGACGATAGCGGGCTACGTTGACCGGGCTAGTCGACCCGGCTGTACATCGAACGACGTCCTTGAATTCGTCGTGCTTCTCCACGTAGTTGGCCACCATCGGGCAGTTGGCGACGATCGTCGCAGCCCGGCATCGCGAGTTTCCTGCAACGCCTCCGGCGACGAGAATCGTTGCCAGGCCACGTCCTTCGTAGTTCCTCATCCACCCCGGTGTGGGTGAAGACGCGTTGAGGTGTCGCCAGGTCTGACCGAGCTCGGCGTGGCCGACCTGTGGCCCCAGTCGATCGCGGCCGGATGGTGTAGCGATCGGTCGCGGCGGAGACGGTGGTGGGTGCGCAGTCTTGTCGGTGGTGCCTCGGCTCCGCTCATAGCTCCGGTCCTCGCTCGTACCTCGCTGCGATCCTCACTCGCGCTCGTCGTCCGGGTCGTCATGCCGTTCCACCGGGTTGCGGGCGTGGTCCGCAGGCGCTGGCGACTGGGGAGCAGGGGCGCCCGGCGACGGCAGGCGACCGCGCCGCGGGTAATCCCTCGACAGCGCCGAAGCGGGCGCTCCGCGGTCCTCCCACATCCGGCGGTAGGCGGCGATGTCGTCGTGGCTGCGCCCGACGAGTTCCACCACATGACCAGTTGCTCGGTAAACGGCGGGCCGCCGAGCAGCACCGCCTCGGGCCGGGCTGTCGCCTCGGTTGTGCAGCGTCAGGACGTCGCGACCGGCGCGCCTGGAAACGCCAGAGTCGGCGACATCGAGCGCGGTGCCCGCCGCCTCGAGGCGGCCCTGGTCGAGCAGCACGCCGTGCTCGAAGGACGGCTCGACGTCGAGGCGCAACGCGCCGCCAGGGTCGAGATCGATCTGTGCGCCGAGCAGCGGTGTGAAGGTGTGCACTGGTGATCGGCTACCCGAAAGCTCGCCGAGGAACACCCAGAGGACGGCACCGGACACCGAGACGGGCTCAGGCGCGTAGTGGGCGGGAGTCGCGGCCGGTGTCACGGATCGGAGTCGGGCAGCGCTACCACAGCTGAACGCCGTGCAGGACGGTCATGCGCGGCGGTGGAGACCTCCGAATGGCAGATGCCCGCGCCCGCCGTCATAAGGTTCAGTTCGCCAGGCCGCACCAGGGCGTGCACACCCGGCGCTGTCGCGGTGTTCCGCCTGCCGCCGAACAGCCAGCTGACCGTCTGCAACCCGGTGTGCGGATGCGGCGGCACGTCCATCCCGCGCCGTCGCACGTCGTGTGGTCCGTAGTGATCGGCGAAACACCATGCCCCGATCAACGACCGCTCCCGCTGCGGCAACGTGCGACGCACCAGGATGGCACGCGGGCCGCCCGCAGCGGCACTTCCGCGCGGATGCAGCACTACCGGCGAATGTCGATGCCGCGCAGGCCGCTGCGGCAGAGTTCGCGGTATCGGTGTTGCTCACCACCGCTTGCCACTAGCGCCGACATGAAGCGCGGCTGCAATGCGGTCGCGCCAGGTGCGCGACGGCAGTTCTGCGCCACACGCTGCGCGCACCAGCCCGAGCAGGGCAGTTTCAGGAACCGGAATCGGCGTCAGCGGGTTGCCCGGCGCGATCGACCGGTGCAGTTCTGCGGTGCCGGCACTCCGGCGAAGCGCTGCTTGATCCAGGCGATCGAGTTCGCCAGCCAGATCACGATGCTCGTGACGTGGCTCAGCGCGTCGTACTGCTCGTAGTAGAACCTTCCGTGCCGCACCGGCGCAGTAGTCGCGGGCCAGCGTGCGCACGTCACCGGCGATCATCACGCCGTCGCCTACTGCGCCGATGCCCGCCTTGTCGCCGGGGTGCCCTCGGCTCCCCGAAAGCGCCCTGACCGATGAACCGCCAGCGGGGATCGTCGGCGTACCGCCGGTGCCCATGATCAGCGTGTTGGCCTGCGTGACGTACAGCGGCAGGCTCTCGGGAGTCGGATAGGCGGGGCGCTGGCCAGAGTCCGGTCCACCTCAGACCCGGGCACGCCTGGCCGAGAGACGTTGACGATCGACGCGGTCATCATGTGGTCGCAGCGACTTTCACGCCGTTGGCGCTGGGGTAAGTGAGCGTGAAATCAATGTCGAACAGCGCGCGCGATGCCGACGATCGCCATCGCCATGACGCCCAGCCCAGATCGGGGTGCCCTCGACGTAGTGCAGGTTGTGCGCCGGATGAACGAGTAGGCCGCCCAGCGCCGCCCCGATCATGCGCGCGTTGACATCGAGGCGCATACGTCGGCGCAAGCTCGGCAGCCCACTCGGTGGCGAGTCGCACCGCCGGAGTAGCCGAGCATCCCAACCGTTGTGTCGTTGGAAAGCCCTGACGGTAGACGAGGTGGAATGGCGGCGGACCGAAAGTCCTCAGGGTGTTCATTGCGTATCATGGAGCCTGCGGCAAAGTCCGCCCGTTTGAGCGCGTGTCGTCGGTGACGATGACCGTCGCGCCCGTCAGCGGCGAGTGGCCAGGGCGAAGACAGCCAGCTCGACGCCGCAGCTGCCAGAGTCCGCGCCGGCGTCGCGTCGCCAGAGATCGCATACGACGGCTCGTGGTTCTGGTTGAGCGGGTCATGGCGGAGACCTGATGTCGGAGAGCAATCCCCGCTTCGTGTGGAGGCGGCAGCGGCGGCTGAATGACCGAGGTGACGGTGACGGTTCGCTTTTGCCGGTCTGACTCGTGGACCGGTAGAGTTACAGCTGCGTGGTCGCTGGGTGGCGCGTCGGGACCCCAGCGAAGATGGTAGAGCAATACCGCACGAGTCTTCCAGCACCGTTCCCGGACTTGATGCTCGCCAGCGGCGGGGTCCGGTGTACGAGTAGAACGGACGATCATCACTTAGGCTGGGCGGCCGCGGCTGGGCGAAGAGGCGGCTGACGGCAGCGCGGCTGTGGCTCCGAACGATCGGTTGCAGCGAGTCCCCTGTTGAACCCCTAATTGGAGGCAAGGGCAGGTGTGAGACAGCGGCGCTGAACGACGACCTGCATGATCGGCCCCGGCTGCGCCGGCGTGGTCGTGCCGGCGAGAGGATGCAGTGGATGCGACTGCCGGAAGATCAAGAATATTCGCGCGTCGCCGGGAGATGTGGTGTCTTTTGAGACTTCTCGCAGAGCCGTTCTTAGCTGTATCCCGAAACTGGCCCGTGTTGCCCAATCGACAACCCCTTGTCACCACGCTCTCAATGGATGGCGAGAGTGCGAATGGCTACCGCAGGTCGAGTTCACGAACGAGTCGTCGTACCTCTGGTGGAGTGAGCAATACATGGCTT
>ERZ1370068.179-contig-1016_pt1 | contig 29671 bp, 48 predicted proteins | sample MGYA00561227_ERZ1370068 | MGnify/ENA primary metagenome ERZ1370068 (study PRJEB38410, sample SAMEA6850437) | metagenome | study: Metagenomic assessment of the ecological functions of the soil: analysis of the soil microbiota associated with the...
GCGTGAACGCGCAGCAGCTTGGGAATCGTCTCCGGCGGCCTCCGCCCGAAACCGCATTCGGTGGCGATGCCGAAATCCCGGGCATATTTCTCCGCGGCGGCGATGCGCCTTCTCGTCCCCGCGACGCCGTCCGAATCGTGCACCAGGCCGAGGAAGAGCCGCGTGCTCGGGTCGAGATCGAGCCCGGCGAGCGGCGCGAAGTAGGCGTCGTCGCTGCGGCCGACGGGCACCGGCATGTGCAGGTAGTCGATCGGACGCGCGAGCCTCCCTTGAGCCGGTTGTGGACTTCGACCATGTTCGCGGTGCTGTCGGGCTCCTTCCAGTGGCGCCCGCCGTAGCTGCCGTAGCACAGGTGCACGCCCAGCTCGACTCCGCGCGGCACGCGCGCGCAATGCAGCGCGAGGCGCTCGATCACGCCCGCCTTCACGTCCGGAAAATGCGCATGGCGCACGCCTTCCCACTGGCCCATCTCGGTCGAGACGTCCCACTGGAGAGCGAGATCGCCGTGCGGGATCGCCGCCAGGATCTCGTCCACCTCGGCGAAGAGCCGCGCGCGGTAGACCGGCTCGACGATCTCGTGGTGCTCGTAGACTACGTGCGCGTTGAGGAACGCGGCAGTCGTGGGCAGCGCCACCTGAAAGCGCAGGTCCTTCGGAACGACGCCTTCCCGCGCAGGCGGCGGAGCACGCGGTAGGAGTCTGACGGCCGCCTCGGGATAACCGAGGCCGCCGATGCGGATATCCCGCGGGTTCACCCCGGCGCGAAGCCGCATCCGCGGCGGCGGCGGCGCTCCGCGAGGGACGATCGCGCTCCCCTTCCAGGTGCGCTCGCCCTCGGTGGGGTGCGTGATGCGCCCGCCCGCGGCGACCTCGCGGGGATCGTCCTCGAAAGCGGGGTTGTTCTCCAGCGCGAAGCGCAGGCGCGCGACCCAGGAGGTGCGCAGCCCGGTCTCGCCGTCGGGCACGCGCCGCATGCGCGCGCCGAGCAGCGGACCGACCGCGCGGAACACCTCTTCGTTGTCTTTCAGCCCCACGCTGCCGACGAGCAGCACTTCGCGGGCGGAGGTAGCGGGCTTCACGCCCGCATTGTAGTCGCTCGGCCGGGAAGCCTAGCCGGAGTGCTGGCTCTGGCTGACCGCTCTCGCCGGCGCCGGCAGCGGCCGCGCGCGACGGACCGATGCGCCCGATCGAGCGGCAGCTTCAACGCAGGGTCGAAGGGATTGACCCCGAAGGTGAGGCCCAGCGAGATTCACTTCGAATCCCTCGACGCCGCTCGCGGTGAAACCCCGCCGAGGCCGAAGAGCGAGACCTGGACGCCCTTCCCGCTCGGCGCGGAACTCAGCAGCTTCTTTCCGCTGTAGTCCTTGCCGATCGCGGTCGGCGGCAGGTCGGCCTCGAGCTCGGGAACCGCGCGCAGCACCCACGCGGTGAAGGTGTTCGAGTTCGGCCCCGGCCACATGGTGTACTCGCCGGCCCAGGGGTAGGCGTGTGCGGCGCGCGTCGACCCGCGGGATCGAGCTCGGCCGCCGCCGGACCGCGCTTCTCGGCGATCAGCTCCGGCACGCTGCCGAACCAGCGCGCGTCGGGCGCGCGGTGCCTGCACGGCGAGCGCGCGTGTCCTGCCAGCGCAGCCGCCAGCCGATGATCTCGTATACGGTGTACTGGCTCGCCGCGGCGGGCTTCGCCGCGATCCAGGTGTGCACGCCGAACACGCCGCGCCAGCCGATGACGCGGGCCGCGTAGACCTGGACGACGGCCTCGCGATGGGTCGCGGGATCGGGCGCGAGCCCCACCGGCTTCCTGGCTCGCGGTGCGCCAATCCTGCGCGTTGACCCGGCCGACCATCGGCCGCACCGAGCGCGATCGCGCCCGCTACGGCGAGAAAACCGAAGACGATGCCCACGCGACGCCTCATTGAGCTTTCAGTGCCCGTTTTACCGATAGAGTGTGACGCGCACATTTCGTTCAACGAGGCGAAAGGGCGGGGTTGACGCCGACGAGGCGATGCGCTCGCGCAGTATTGCGCGGTCTAGTCGAACGCCTTGTCGCCTTCGCCCGACAGTCGTGCCGCGTCGCGCGCACCGCGGCGAAGTCGAAGAGCCTGCGGTCCATCAGGTGCGAGGGCGTGAGGTTCGAGAGCGCGCGGAACATCGAGTCGACGCGGCCCGGGTGCAGCTTTTCCCACTCGCGCAGCATCTGCTTCACCTGCTTTCGCTGCAGCGTCGGCTGCGAGCCGCACAGGTCGCAGGGAATGATCGGGAAGCGCTTCACCTCGGCGTAGGCCTCGAGGTCGGACTCGGCGACGTAGGCGAGCGGCGGATCACGACGTGCTGCCCGTCGTCGGACTGGAGCTTGGGCGACATCGCCTTCATCTTCCCGCCGAAGAAGAGGTTCAGGAAGAAGGTCTCGAGGATGTCGTCGCGATGGTGGCCGAGCGCGATCTTGGTCGCGCCCAGCTCGCGCGCGACGCGGTAGAGCACGCCGCGGCGCAGCCGCGAGCACAGGCTGCACATGGTCTCGCCTTCGGGAACGAGGCGCTTCACCACCGAGTAGGTGTCCTGCACCTCGATGCGGAATGGAATCCCCAGCGACTCGAGGTAGTCGGGAAGAACGTGCTCGGGATACCCGGGGTGGCGCTGGTCGAGGTTCACCGCGATCAGCTCGAAGCGGAGCGGCGCGCGCTCGCGCAGCTTCATCAGTACGTCGAGCAGCCCGTAGCTGTCCTTGCCTCCGGAGAGGCACACCATGACGCGGTCGCCCGCCTCGATCATGCCGTAGTCGCCGATCGCCTCGCCGACCAGGCGGCACAGGCGCTTCTCGAGCTTGCCCGCTTCGAAGCGCTGCTTGCGGGTGAAGTGGATCTTTTCCGGCGCATTCATAGGTTGATACTCCTGCCCCCGTCGACCGCGATGATCTGCCCGGTCACGTACGGCGCTTCGGCGATCAGATAGTACACAGCCCGCGCGATGTCGTCGGGCTCGCCGGTGCGCCGCAGCAGCGTATGCGAGACGATGCGCTGGCGCGTGAGATCGTCCCACGAGCCGTCCTCGGGCCAGACGATGGCGCCCGGCGCGACGCCGTTCACGCGCACCTCGGGCGCGAGCTCGCGCGCGAGCGAGCGCGTCAGCCCGACGAGCCCGGTCTTCGCGATCGAGTAGATCACGTAGCTCTTGAGCGGCCGCTCGGCGTGGATGTCGGTGATGTTGACGATCGCGCCGCCGGTCTTCTTCAGGTGCGGCGCCGCCGCCTGCGAAAGGAAGAGCGGCGCCCTGCAGATTCGCGCCGATCAGGGTGTCCCAGTTGGCCGGCGTCATCTCGCCGACCGGCGTGGGAAAGAAGGTCGGAAGCGTTGTTGACCAGCGCGTCGAGCCGCTCGAAGCGTCCCGACGGTGTTCCTCACGATCTCGGGCAGGCCCTGCCGACATCGAGCAGATCGGCCTGCACCAGCGCGACGGAATCCGGCGCGCGCGGCGTTCAGCTCCGCGCGCAGCGCTTTCGCCTCGCGCTCCGATCCGCGGTAATGCAGCATCAGGTTCGCGCCCTCGCGATGCAGGCGGCGCGCGATCGCCGCGCCAACGCGCTTCGCGCCGCCGGTGACGAGCACGACTTTCCCTGAAAGCGACTCCGCTCATGGCCTAGAATGATACCGGAATAGTCCTTCTCACTCCCGACATGGCGCTTCCCGAACCGACGCCCGAGGCGCGCGCGCACAGCGATCGCGTCGCCGAGCACATCCGCGGCGACATCGCAGCGAGCGGCGGCTGGATCAGCTTCGCCGCGCTACATGGAGCTCGCGCTGTACGCGCCCGGGCTCGGCTACTACAGCGCCGGGGCGAGGAAGCTCGGAAAGGCGGGCGATTTCGTCACCGCGCCGGAAATCTCCCGCTCTACGGCCAGACGCTCGCGCGCCAGGTGCACGAGATCCTGCAGTCGGGATTCGACGAGGTGCTCGAAGTCGGCGCGGGAAGCGGCGCGCTCGCGGCGACGCTGCTCGAGGAGCTCGAGCGCTGCGGGACAGACCGCCGCGCAACTATCTGATCCTCGAGCTCTCGGCCGACCTGCGCGAGCGCAGCCGCGACACGCTCGCCGCTCGCGTGCCGCACCTGCTCGAGCGCGTGGCCTGGCTCAACCGCCTGCCTCCGGCGTTCTCCGGCGTCGTGCTCGGCAACGAGGTTCTCGATGCCATGCCCGTGCACGTCGTCCGCGTGCAGAGCGGGAAGGTGGAGGAAGGCGGCGTGGGCGAGCGCAATCGGCGCCTCGGCTGGTCATGGCGCCTCGCTTCGGGCGAGCTGCTCGACGCTGCGCGCGCGCTCGCGCTCCCGAGGGCTTCCGCACCGAGATTCCGCTGGCGGTCCGCGGTTTCGTGCGCTCGCTCGCGGGCGTGCTCGAGAAAGGCGTCGCCCTGTTCGTCGACTACGGCTTTCCGCAGAAGGAGTACTACCACGCGCAGCGCAGGGAGGGCACGCTCATGTGCCACTACCGCCACCATGCGCACGCCGATCCCTTCTTCCTCCCGGGCTGCAGGACATCACCAGCCACGTGGACTTCAGCGCGGTCGCCGCCGCCGCGCGCTCGGGCGGATTGGAGCTCGCCGGCTACACGAGCCAGGCGCAGTTCCTGGTGAACTGCGGAATCACCGAGGTGATGTCGCGCACTCCCGCCGAGGACGGCGGCGAAGTTCCTGCCGCTCGCCAACCAGGCGAACCGCCTGATGAGCCCCGCGGAAATGGGCGAGCTGTTCAAGGCGATCGCGCTCGGCCGGGGGTATTCGGCGCTCCGCTCCTGGGTTTTCGCGAGGGAGACCGGCGGCAGGCGCTGTAAGGTGTAGGCTATGGTCTCCGACCAAGGCCGAAGCAAGGCCTGAGGACGCTCGATGGAACCGTCGCAATCGCAATGGGTCAGCATCCACCCTCTCGTCGTGCGCATGACGCACTGGGTGAACGCGTTCGCCATCCTCATCATGGTGACGAGCGGCTGGCGCATCTACAACGCCTCGCCCCTCTTCCCTTTCAGGATCCCGCAACGAGACTCACGCTCGGCGGCTGGCTCGCGGGCGCGCATGCAGTGGCACTTCGCGGCGATGTGGCTGCTGGTGCTGAACGGCACTCGTCTACGTGACCTACGGGATCGTCGTCGGGGCACTTCCGCAGAAAGTTCTTTCCGCTCACCCCGGCCGCCGGTGCTTCACGACGTGCGCGAGGCGCTGCGCGGCAAGCTCGCGCACGACGACCTGTCGATGTACAACGCGGCGCAGCGCGCACCGCCTACCTCGCGATCACTCTTCTGCCTGATTGGTGCTGGTGTTCACCGGGCTGGCGATCTGGAAGCCGGTGCAGTTCCACGCGATCGGCGCAGTTCATGGGCGACTACGAGGGCGCGCGCATCGCTGCACTTCTGCGCGATGGCGCTGATGGTGTTCATCGTGCTCGTTCACATCGCGATGGTCATCCTCGTGCCGCGCACCTTCCCGACGATGATCACCGGCCGCGCAAGGAGGGCCTCATGAAAAAGACGCACCATGGAAACGAGCCTCGCGGCGCACTCGCCAAGCTCATCGCGCTCGGTCGAGCGGCGCCTGTTCCTGCGGCAGGGGTCTGTCGGTCGGGGCCCTGGCTATGCTCTCGGGCTGCAACCTGACCGACGACGAAAGCGTGCAGAAGCGTGCTCGAGCGCAATGTCGCGCTGGAACGACCGCGCGCAAGCGCTGGATCTTCAGGCCAGACCAGGCTCGCCCCGGAATTCCCGAGAGCGCGATCACCGAAGCCCTTCCCGTTCAACGCCTTCTACACCGAGGCCGAGGTCACCGTCGTCGACGGCGAAGGACTACAAGCTCGAGCTCGCCGGCATGATCCGCGACACGAAGCCCTGGACCCTGCCCGAGCTCTACGCGCTGCCGCAGACCTCGCAGATCACGCGCCATATCTGCGTCGAGGGCTGGAGCGCGATCGGCAAATGGAGCGGCGTGCGCTTCTCGGACTTCCTCGCGCGCATCGGCGCCGACACCACCGCGAAATACATCGGCTTCGAGTGCGCCGACGACTACTCGACCAGCATCGACATGGCGACCGCGCTGCACCCGCAGACCCTGCTCACCTTCCGCTTCGCCGACGAGATCCTGCCGCCGAAATACGGCTTCCCGATGAAGCTGCGGATCCCGACGAAGCTCGGCTTCAAGAACCCGAAGCACATCGTGGCGATGACAGTCACCAACGAGTACCCGGGCGGGTACTGGGAAGACCAGGGTACAACTGGTTTCAGCGGTTCCTAAGGTCGCGGCGTCACAACCTGTCGGCATGTCGCTCAGCGCGGCCGGTCCATGCCGGCTGCAGCTACAGGTTAGAACCCTTTTTGCTCAGACATGCTTGACCACAAAACGACTCAACTCAGCGCGAACGCGTATCACGTAGCTGCCGTTCAGAATTTCGCGATGAATAGCGCCTGTGGATCCACGGCGCAGGCAGCGGCACGGTCGCGTTAGCGATGCCCTCAGTGAGGAGCAATCGGGGAGGACGCGCGGGCGCCTTGGTCACCTCGAAAGAGGGACTCCCACTCCCTATTTCTTATTGCTTCATTCGAAAACGAAAAGATTCGCATCGACTTTACACTCGCCTGCGGTTGAGCCGACCGCCAGGCTGCAAGGTCGACATTGAAATCGGCACGAGTCTTCGTCTCAAGGCGAAACCTTTGTGTCCTTGTCGAACGACAGTGGCACGACCAGTATGGCCGGCATCTGTTCAAGTTTGGCAAGTGGGCTAAACGAGAGAGTGCGAACATGCGCAATGCCCGCGTCCGCCAACGCCGGCACGCGGGACTGATTGTAATTCACCTGGATTTCAGAAATTTGGCCGGCGGGCGTCAGAGTGACATGCAACACAACTTGCCCCTGGACTCCTGCGGCAGCCAATTCTTTTGGATATGCTGGCATGTCCGGCGTGAGACGTATCGTGTAAGGAAGCCAGACCGGTTCGTCAATCTTTATCCGCAGCAACGAGCGTGGAAGTCTGGTGTCCGCTTGAGTGCAGTCGGCTTCGCCATCGGGACAAGGCTTCCGTGCTTCACGCACATCCATGGGGGCGCCTTGGCGCCCGCGTCCGATGCCAATCTCAGGGCACGATTGAAGACGTCCTTAAAGCGAAGTTCGGGGTTACTGGCACATCCGCTTGACTGTGGCCTCTTGTGCAACTGGCAATGCGTCGAGAATGCGGCCTCGTACAAAATGACTGACATTCATCCGCGCCAGGTTGCCTGTCACACGGAGCGCGGGCATCTCCGTTTCCGATCGTTCCGGAAATGCGCTGCGGAACCATGTGACATCGACGTTGAAATCCGCACAGCTCTTGCTTTGTAGTGACTCAACCGTGTCACGTCGAAACTCGATGTCGAGGCTGGCGGTTGCGGGTGGCGCACCACGCCCTTGATACTTCATCGTAAGGGACCGGCGTACGGCAGCGGCGTCTAGCTCACTGAGATCGGGAACTCGTGTGCACGCGGGCGTTCTTCACATAGCCCTCGTTCGTCAAGTCGAGAACGAGGATTACTGTTCCCCTGCATCCCGCGGCCGCAAGCTCCATCGGGTAGAACTCGCTTCCAGGCTCGATGAAAGCGCGTCACCAAGAATCCGCTCACGAATTCCGGTAGGTCGGTGCTTGGACGCGTCGGCGGAGGCGGTGGGAACGTCCGACACAGTCCGTGGCAATTTGGTCTGCGCGGCGCCTAGGGTCCCAGCGGAACGGCAGAATCAGGAAGTACAAGCGCTGGCCACCCTAGGTGCGACATCGCAAACAGACCATTCCGCAATACGACATCCCCCTCGCACCAGTGCCCAAGAATAGTTACCTAGGCTTATTCCAAGCATTCGTGACTCTTTCAAATCGGTAACAAGGGGCGGGATGGCGAGCCAGGCCTATGGTTCCAGCCTCCGCCTTATTTCTACACCCTTCCAGAGCTTCGTCCCATCTGGCCAGGATGATGCGAACAACGGGATCCCTTCGCGGGGATCTCGGGCGGAGAGTTTCTTGGGGATTCCGTCTTCGCGAACTGTTCCGCAGCAGCGCTTTGTCCTCCGAAAGATTCCGCTTGGGTGGAACGAATTGCCCAGGCTGTTCGAGAAAGCCCGCCAAATTCGCCGTATCCTGTTCGACAACAATCTGACCAGCCTGGCTCTCATAAAAGAGCAAAGCGATCGATTTCTTCTTTCGAGTAGGTTCTGCGCAGCACCGTCTGCCAAAATGTCCGTCACCAACGAACTGTCGAGGCCATCAGGCATTCAGAGAACCTAGTCTCCCCTTATCCTGTTGCCAGGATTTCGCCGGGTCGCGCTGAGTGCCGGTAGCATCAACAGCTCCGCATGCCGGTAAGGACTGCTCGGTCAAGCTGTATTGCGCGCACCAACCGCAACGCGTTTCCTGTTGATGTCTCGTTGCCGCGTGCGAGGGCTGGCAAAGACAGTATCAAGAAAAGCGCGAGTACTTTCATGGCTTGAACGATCGTAATTCGAAGGACAGAAGGTCTGCGTAGCCATTGCGCTTTAACGTCGTGGTGAACAGCGGGCCATAACATTGGCCAAAGGAACTGAGATGGCTCATGGCCGCATCCGTTCCACCTAGAAGTTAAATCGCTCACGCTGCCACTGGAAAAGCATTGTGAGTCGGTCAATTGAAAACGCTACTGGAAGCGCTATGTATAGGAACGCGTCAAGTGGTTGCGCTAGGGCTGTAATCGAACCGTAGGGTTTCACTTGGTGGAAAAAAGTTTCCAGATGACGCAAAGGCGAGCAGCGCAGCGATATAAAGACACTACGCGAACGGATATGCGTCTCGGACTAGCTTCGCCTTTCGGTTCACCATCCAAGCGATCAGGGCCACAAGATAAAGGATGGTTGCGAGGGAGAATGACAACCAGAATGCCAGCCGCCTTGGCCTTCCAGATCTCGCGACGTTGTCAAAAACGCCAGTTGCAGCCAGATGACAAACGCCGGTAAAAGGACGAGAGCGCCGACCACGCAACGAGACAAAGAACCAGAGCCACTGGTTTGGCGCGAATCGCGCAGTTCATTTGAGCGCTCTAACGTCGTGTTGTGCGGCGGGCCGGCACAGTCGTTAACTGAGCGCGGTGGCTCCCGGCCCGTCCGCACCAACTAAGGGTTAGCGTGCACTCGGGCGCCATGACTTTTGCCGCTCAACTCTGCACGCAGATTAGGCCCGAGCAGTGGCGCAATTCGACTAAAGAACGACTCGCCCTCAAGGCCTTCAATGAAAGATACTGCAATTGCATTCTTGAGTTCATGGATTACCCGCGATGATTGCACCATCGAGGATTTGCAGCACTCCCTTTACTTCATTGGCACTAGGCGGCTGCGCAGGCACTGTAGAGACGCCCGTGAATGCGACCCTAGATGCCTAAGTAGGTCAGACATTAAGACATGGACCAGGAGGTCATCGTTATCGCGAATGTGCTCTTCCTTCACACTTCGGAAGCCGACCGCAGCTGCTATCACGGTGTCGAACAAGTGCTCGGGCGTCACGGTTCTGGTGCACGTTAACTTTGCAATGATCCTCGCATTCGCCGCATCCTAAAACCATATATCGGCATATGCAAACATCTACCCGTATATAGAACCATATGCCGCTATATACCGACGCGCGACCAGAGTCGGCCAGTATAATTTCCCGATGCGCCTTGGCACCCGTCGCCGCTCTTTTTCTCGCGACGGCCGCTTCCGCGCAGGACCCGGCGCAGCTGGTTGCCCGAGGCGAAACAGCGCTGGGCCGAGAGCCCTCACGGCCCGATGCTCGAGCGCATTCTTCCGCCGACTTTCGAGCCGCAGCAGCTTCCGCGCGCCGAAGTCGCGCGGCGCGCCGTCTTGTCGTCCAGTATTGCGTGCAGTGCCACAACCTGCCCAACCCGGCGATGCATCACGCGGCGAAGTGGCCGGCGATTTTCGAGCGCATGGTGGTGCGCATGCGCGGCAAGGGCAACATGGGCGAGCTGATGCACGAGATGATGGCGGGGGTGCAGGCGCCGAGCGACGAGGAGGCGAGGGTTCTTCTCGCGTATCTGAGGAGAAACGCTCAGAAGCCGATCGACCCGAAGAAATATCCGGAGCTCGTCCGGCGCCGAGGGCCGCTCGTTCAAGCTCGCCTGCGAGCAGTGCCACGTGCTTCCCGATCCGACTGCGCCATACCGCCGCCGAGTGGCCGGCGGTGGTCGCGCGCATGGAAAAGAACATGGAGTGGATGAACCGCGTCGTCGGCAACCAGCATCCTCCCGACGAGCCTCAGCTCAAGGTCGAGGAGATCAACGCGTTCCTGGTCAAGCGCGCGGACGGGTTAGGGCCGCCGGAATAGCCTGTGACGGCACCGCCATGCCGCGCTTCACCGCGGGCCTCGCGCCGATCGCGTCGAACCAGCGCTTCACGTTGGGATAGGCGTTCAGGTTGGTCTTGTGCCATTCGTAGCGCGCCACCCAGGGATAGGTGCGCGATGTCGGCGATCGAGTACTCGCCGGCCAGAGTACTCGGCCTTCGCCCAGGCGCTTGTCGAGCACGCCGTAGAGCCGGTCCTTCTCCTTGACGTAGCGCTCGATCGCGTAGGGAACCTGTTCCATGGCCGAGCGCAGGAAGTGGTGCACCTGGCCGAACATCGGGCCGATGCCGCCCATCTGGAACATCAGCCACTGCATGCACGAGTACTTGCCGCGATCGTCCTGTCGGCAGGAATTTCCCGGTCTTGTCCGCGAGGTAGATGAGGATCGCGCCCGATTCCATCATCCGCGATCGGCTTGCCGCCGGGGCCGTCGGGATCGACGATCGAGGGAATCTTGCCGTTCGGGTTGATCGCGAGGTACTCGGGCGCGAACTGCTCGCCCGCGCCGATGTTGATCTTGTGGACGTTGTAGGCGACGTGGCATTCCTCCAGCATCACGGAAACCTTGCGCCCGTTGGGCGTGCTCCAGGTATAGAGCTCGATCATGGTTTTCCCGCGAACGTGACTGACCGCGGAGTGTAGCGCGAAGCCTGCTAAAGTGTCGCCATGCTGAAGTGGGTCCTGGCGCTGGTGATCGCGCTCATCGGTAGCTCTTCGGCGATCTCGCCGTGGCTGGCGCGGTACGGGCTCGGACCGCCTGCCGGGCGACCTCACCGTGCGTTACAAGGGGCGGCTCTACTACATCCCCATCACCAGCACCATCGTGCTATCGCTCCTTCTCACCGTGATCACGCGCTTCTACTGAGGGCCCGCGCGCAGCCGTGCGCCGAGGCGCTTCTCGAGCGCGGCGAGCTTGTCGCTGCATCGCCTCTCCCATCGCGATCTGCGGGTTGGACGGCGCGGTAGCCTCTCGGCGCGCTCGCGCTCGCTCACCGCTTTCTTCGCCGCGTCGAACGCCTCGGCGAACGAGAAAGTCTCCGCGCAGGGCCTCGTCGTAGAGCGCCTCGCTGAACCAGGTGTAGTCGCTGTCGTAGCTGCAGCCGAAGGACGGAATGGAAGGCGTCGGCGGCGGTGATGACCAGCGTATTGTCGTCCCTGAGGGGCTCGACGAAGCCGCCGGAAAAGCACGCCGAGATCACGATCACCTTCCACTTGATGCCGCTGTCGGCGAGCATGCGCGCGAGCGCGCTCGGCGTGAGCTGATCGAGCTCGAGCGGCGGGAGGTCGAAGCGCCAGCCGGTAGTCGCTGCCGCCGTGCGTGGCGATATGGAGCAGAACGATATCCTCTTCGGTGTCTGATGGAGTTGCCGAGATAGGCGCAGCGTGTCCCTGCAGGTTGCTCACCGTGGCGATAGGCTCCTCGGTGAGCGATGCGGGGTTGTTCACGAGCACGACCGACCTCCCGGCGGTGTCGAAGCGCTCGTCGAGCAGCTCCTTGATGGAGGCGACCTCCGAGTAGAAGGTGTCCTGGCCGCTGTCCGCCGCGACCCCGACGAAATACAGAGTCCGCGACGCCGCGGCGCTCGGGCGCGAGCGCGGCCAGCCGCTCGTCGAGCAGCCGGCCCTGGCGATGAAACACCTCCTCCTGGGTCAGCCGCTCCTCCGCCCTCGTCGGCTTCGTCGCCCGCGGCGACCCAGAAGGTCTCCGACCGGAGCGATTTCCGGAAGGACCGCGAAAGCGCGATGAACAATCCGAGCGCGAACGCCGAAGAGCGGCCTCGCCAGCCGGTGAGAACGTATTGAGCGCGGACGAGCACGGCGAACGCCCAGGCGAGGAACGCCCAATCCAGAGTCTTCGAGTAGGGCTCGAGCGCGGGAAGATCCTGGAGAAGCTCCGACGAGGGTGTCGACGACGAGGAGAGCCGGGACGACCGCCAGAAACACGACCGCAAACGCCGGGCGAGCCGCGCGTCGCGGAACAGCCTGCGCGGCCAGAAGACAGGCGCCGAGCAGGGCCGGAATCCAGGCAAGCGCCGCGCGTGAGCGCGCCGAAGTCCACATTGCCCGGAATGCCCTGGCGCAACACGCCCAGCGCGAGCCAGAGCGCGAGACACGAAACCACCAGCGCGAAGCACTGCGCGGCGGAAACCCGGAAGTCGAGCGCGCGCACCGGAAGGAAGAGAGCGAGGCGCGCGCCGGCGAGAAGATTCTGCGATGAGCGCGCGCGACCGAGCATCGCGGCATCGGACCTGGATTCCATCGCTAGCCGATCTTTCTCGATGGCGGCGATGCGCGCGTCGCGAATGCTCGCCGCGATGTCGGACTTTCCGGCGCTGCGAGGCGATCGCTCGCCGCATCGACCCCGGCTGACGCGCGCAGCGCGCGAGCGAGTACCGCCCGCGGCGCATACGGTACCTGCCCCCAGCCGCGCCCGCCGCGCTCGGCACAGGCGCGAAGCGGCGAGCAGCTCGTCGAAACGCTCGGGCCGGCGGAAGGCGTCGCAGCGCTCGAGGAGAGCGAGGAGGTCCGGCGCGCTCGCACCCGGCAGCGACGCTCGAAGGTCAGCGGCATGCGCGATGCGCGAGCACCGCGAGATCGCGGCATTCGCCCGGGCGCCTGCAAGCCGCTCGCTCAGCGCGCGCGCCATCTTGCAGGAGAAGGCGCGCGAGAGCGCGACCAGCGCGATAGCGCGGCGCGAGGCAGAGGCGCTCGGCTGCGGCGCACTCGAGCGAGCGGACCAGGATCCGCGCGCAGCGTCGTTCGCCGGCCGCCCGCGCTCGAAGGCAAGGCCGAGCTCGGGCAGGAGTTTCGCGAGCAAGCCAGCCTCGGCGAGGACGGCGAACATGAGCGCCGGGTCGCCCTCCATCAGCCCTCGGGAAAATTCCTGCCACACGCGCTCGGGCACCAGAGCGTCGGCCTCGCCGCTCGCCACCATGGCGCGCATCAGCGCCAGGGTTTCGGCGCCACCGCGAAGCCGAAGCGCGCCGCGAAACGCGCGACCCTGAGGATGCGCACCGGGTCTTCGACGAACGCGGGGCTGACGTGCCGCAGCAGCCCGCGCTCGAGGTCGGCTGCGCCGCCGAAGGGGTCGATGAGCCGGCCCGTCCTCGTCGCGCGCCAGCGCGTTGATGGTCAGGTCGCGGCGCTCGAGGTCCTGCTCGAGCGTGACGTCGGGCGCGGCGTGCACCTGGAATCCCTTGTAGCCGCGCGCGACCTTGCGCTCGGTGCGCGCGAGCGCGTACTCCTCGTGGGTTTCAGGGTGCAGGAACACCGGGAAGTCCTTGCCTACCGGCTTGAAGCCCAGGCGCTCCATGTCTTCCGGGGTCGCGCCGACCACGACATAGTCGCGGTCCGACACCGGCAATCCGAGAATCTCGTCGCGCACCGCGCCGCCGACAGCGTAGATCTTCACGCTGCCTAGCGGCCGGCCTTGTAACGGAACCAGCTGTACCGCGAGCGCGGAGAAGCGCCGTGAAGATAATCGGGCGCCACCACCTCCAGGGGCGTCGGCTGGATCGAGAAGGGAAACGGGCCGTCGCACACGCTGTCGACCTTCATCGAATTGTAGTTGTCGCGCGACATGAGCTTCGTGCCGGGCTTGAATTCCATGGCCCAGGCCTGGAGGAAAGACAGGCGGTCGGAAAGCCCGATCACGGGTCGCGGATGGCCGCTTGCCGTTCCGGCATAGGTCGCGAGCTCGCGCAGGGCATACACGCTGCGGCCCGCACGAGGTCGTAGCGCTTGCCTACGCTGTCCCGGTCGAAGAGGCTCGCCGCGAAACACCGCGCCACGTCCTCGACGTACACGGGCTGAAAGCGCGCCCCGGGGCTGGGGAGAAGGAGCACGGGCAGCCAGCGCTGCAAGCCAGGCGAAAGTGTTCAGAAACCGGTCCTCGGCCCCGAAAATCACCGATGGCCGGAATGCGGTCACCGCGAGATCGTTCTGCGCCGAGAATACCCAGGCTTCGCCGTCCCCTTTCGAGCGCAGGTACTGGCTGGGCCCTTCCGGATGGGCGTGCAGGGCGCTCATGTGCACCAGGCGCTGCACGCGCTTCTTCTTGCACGCCTCGACGATCTTCTTGGGCAGCTCGACATGCACGCGCGCGAATTCCGGACCGTAGGGATCGCCCCGCCGTCCCGTGAAGAATGCCCGACCAGGTTGATGACCGCGTCGCAGCCGGATCACGAGGCGCAGGAGCGTCTCCGGCTCGTGCACGTCGGCCTGGACCACGTCCACCGTCGGCAGGAGGATCAGGTGCTTTCGCGCGTTCGCGCCGGCGCGTGGGCACGAGAACGACATGCCCCTCGTCGACGAGCTGGCGCACGATGTGGCGGCCGACGAAGCCCGCTGCCGCCGATGACCAGAATCCGACTCATGAGAACCGCGATAGCGCGCTCGGCGAAAGCGCCAGTTTAACCGCGAAGCCGCGGCCGGGCCGAACGGAAGCTACTGGACGACGGGCTCGCTGCGGATGGAGGCGACGCCCTCGGGGGTCCGGCGCGGCGACACCACGCCCAGACGCGCCTTGAGCGGGGTCGGCTCGGTCCCGAGCACCGCCGAATAGTAGACCGTGTTCGCCATCACCTTCTTAACATAGTCCGCGCGTTTCGACGAAAGGTATGGTTTCCGCGAAAATCGCCCCTCGACCGGGGCGCTGCCGCGCCAGAGCTTGGCGCGCGGAAGGACCGGCGTTGTAGGCGGCGGCCGCGAGCACCGGGCTGCCGTCGAACTGGTCGAGCACGTGGCGCAGATAGTAGGTACCGAGGGAAGCGTTGACCTCCGGCTCGCGCAGGCGCGACCACGAGAAGTCTTTCATGCGCATCCTCTGCGCCGCCCACTTCGCCGTCGGACGCATCACCTGCATGAGGCCGGTCGCCCCGGCCGAAGACTTCGCGCCGATTGATGAAGCGGCTTTCCTGCCGCACCACGCCCAGCACCCAGGACTCCTCCAGATCGCGCGATCGCGCCTTCTCGGCGAGCACCTCGCGGTACGGCGCGAGGTAGCGGACCGAGAAATTGTGGGCGAGCGACGGTCCTGTCGGCGGTGCTGATCGCCCGGTCCCAGGCTTCGTTGCGGCGCGCGAGCTCCGCCGCCGCGAGCAACTTCCTGTCGTCCATGCCGCGGATGGTCCAGAGCCACTCGCGCGTCGCCTCGGTGCGCATGTCGATGCGATACAGCGCGAGCGCCCGCGCGAGGCCGGGGATGGCCGCGACGTCGGCCAGCTCGGCTTCGGTCGGCAGCGGAGCGCGCGGCGGAATGCTCAGGCTCACCCCAGCTCATCGGCGGCAAGGCGCCCGTAGAAGCTGTGCTCCCCAGCGATGCGCGCGAAGTAGCCCTGAGCCTCGAGCGGGTTGCCGAGCTCGCGCTCGGCCCGCCCATACCAGTAGGTCCAGATCGGATCGTTCTTCGCGATCGCCGACATGCGGTCGATGGAATTCTTGACCTCGGCCCACCTTTCGGTTCGCATCGCGATCCGCGCACGCCACGCGAGCTGCTCGTCGCTCAGCACTCCGGCCTTGCCGAACCAGTCGAGCGCTTCGGCACGTGGCGCTGCGCGCCGTTCATGGCGAGCATCAGCCACACGTATCTCACGTCGTCCGCGGAAAATGCATCGCTCAGCCCGCCGCTCCACAGCTTCGCGACGGCGACGGGCTCGGTGTCGGCTGCAAGCGTCATCGCGGCGATCAGGAGCTCGCGGTCGGCGACCCTGGCCAGATCGACCTGCGGACTCTTCAGGAACCTTGCGGGCGCCCGGATGACCGCCGAGAAGCGCTTCGACTCGATCACCTCCCCGCGCGGCAGAAATTCCGTGGAACGCTTGGCCGCGCCCATGAGCCCGGCGTCGACCAGCATGCGAAACCGGCCCCAGACTTCGGCCGAGCTGAGCCCTCCGGACTTGGCAACCGCGCGCGCGAGCTGCAGGCAGCCGTCGGGAAGATCCCGGGGCGCGCTCCAGAATGCCTTGAACTGGTCGAGCACCGATGTGTCGTCGCGTTTCCGGCGCGCGAGCAGCGCGTAGCAGGTCGCGTCCGGATCGTCGCCCGAGAGCGCCGGATACTCTTCCTGAAACAGCTCCCAGCGTCCGCTCTTGGCGAGCACCTTGAGCCAGTCGGTGCGCAACTGCTCGGCGAGCGCGCTGCCCGAGTAACGGGTGAGATAATCGCGCACGTCCTCGGAACGCGCTGCGGGCAACCTGAGGAAGAGCTGCCAGTACTCGACGTAGGGCCAGAGCACGTGACCCTGAGCTGCGATGCCACCGCCGCGAGCCTTGCGCGGTTGCTCGACTCGAACGCGTCGCGCGCCGCGAGCAAAGCGGCGTCCTGCGGATCGAGCTTCGCCGCGTGGCTGAGTCCGGTCGCAGCGAGCAGAACCGCCACCGCGGCGAACCTTGGCAATGCTAGTTTCAAATCGCTACCTCCCCGCCTAGGGTACCATGGCGAGTCACGGCTCCCGAGTGACGAAATACCGGGTAATTCATGAGCTTTTCAGAGATATCCGCGGAACTTACCGCCTGGCGCAAGAATGAGCGAGCGCGGTTGCTGCGCGAAAGAAGCGCCCTGTCGGAAGAAACACTCGCCGGGATGCGGTCGCGGATCGACATTCATATTGAACGCACGTTCCCGGATCTGGTGCACGGCGTCCTCGCGTTCTGTTGGCCGTACAAGAACGAATACGACGTGCGGCACCTCGCCGCCGCGCTGCGGCGAAGAGGCGCCAAGACCGCGATGCCGGTCGTGGTCGCGCCGAAAACGCCGCTGATTTTTCGCGAATGGCATCCGGGCGTGAAGCTCGCCAACGGACCGCTCGGCATCCCGTATCCGGTCGACTCGGACGAACTGCAACCCGACCACGTGCTGCTGCCGATGGTCGGCTGGGACGGAGACGGATACCGTCTGGGTTACGGCGGCGGTTTTCGACCGCACCCTGGCGGCGATCGCCAAGCGGCCGCGCGTGATCGGCATCGCCTACGAGCAGGCGTACCTGAAGACGATACAGCCGCAGCCGCACGACATTCCCGTCGATTTCGTCGTCACCGAGCGCGGCGTCTACCGGCGCGAGCCGGAGGGCCTCAAATTCCTCGACAACCCGCAGGGGCTTTTCATCGCCGCCGTGCTACGTCGGCGAGATGGCGCCGGGCTATTTCGGCGAAGATACGAAAACCTAGCCCAGGAACAGCCGGTACGCCGGGTTGCGGCTCTCGTCGACGTACGGATAGCCCAGGGTGGTGAGAAACCGCTGGAACTGACGCATCTCGTGCCGCGGCACCTGCATCCCGACCAGCACTCTGCCGGTGTCGCTTCCGTGGTTGCGGTAGTGGAACAGGCTGATGTTCCAGTCGGTGCGCATGCTCGACAGGAACTTCATCAACGCTCCGGGGCGCTCGGGAAACTCGAAGCGGTAGAGCAGCTCGCCGCGTGCGCCGCGCGCGCCGACCGGGGCGTGGCCTCCGACCAGGTGGCGCACGTGGAGCTTGGCCATCTCGTCGTCGGACAAATCGAGCGTCTTGAACCCTTCGCGTTCGAGCGCCTTTACGATCCGCGCGGTCTCGTTCACGGTTGTGCACCTCGACGCCGGCGAAAACGTGGGCCTCCTTCGGATCGGCGATGCGATAGTTGAACTCGGTGACGTTGCGCGCGCCCAGGGTGACGCAGAATTTCCTGAAACTGCCGGGGCGCTCGGGGATGGTGACCGCGAGAATCGCCTCGCGATGCTCGCCGGATCTCGGCGCGCTCCGCGACGAAGCGCAGCCGATCGAAGTTGGCGTTCGCACCCGAAGCCACCGCGACCAGCCGCTTGCCGCGGATTCCGGTGCGCTCGACGTAAGCCTTCGCCCCGGCGACGCGCAGCGCGCCGGCCGGGCTCGAGCACGGTGCGGGTGTCGCCGAACACGTCCTTGATCGCGGCGCAGATCTGGTCGGTGTCGACCAGCACCATGCCGTCGAGCAGCTCGCGGCACAGCTGGAAGGTCAGCTCGCCGACCTTCTTGACGGCAACGCCGTCGGCGAACAGGCCCACGTGATCGAGCGCGACGCGCCGCCCCGCCTTGAGCGAGCGCGCCATCGCGTCGGCGTCGACCGGCTCGACGCCGATCACCTTGACCGAGGGGCGCAGGCGCTTGATGTAGGCCGCGATCCCCGAGATCAGGCCGCCGCCGCCGACCGGGACGAAGACCGCGTCCGGCGGCTGCGACGACTGCCTGACGATCTCCAGGCCTATCGTTCCCTGCCCGGCGATGACGTCGGGGTCGTCGTAGGGATGAACGAAGGCGAGCTTGCGCGCGCGCTCGAGGCGCTTGGCTTCGGCGTACGCCTCGTCGTAGGTGTCCCCGTGCAGGATCACCTCCGCGCCGCGCGCCTTGACCGCGTCGACCTTGATCTTGGGCGTCGTGGAAGGCATCACGATCGTCGCAGAGCAGCCGAGCTTCTGCGCGGCGAGCGCCACCCCTTGAGCGTGGTTGCCCGCCGACGAGGCGATCACCCCGCGCGCGATCGTGGCCGCCGGAAGGTTGACCATCTTGTTGTACGCGCCGCGGCACCTGAAGGAGAACACCGGTTGCATGTCCTCGCGCTTGAGGAACACCCGGTTGCCGAGCCGTGCCGAGAGGATCGGCGCGACCTCGAGCGGCGTTTCGATCGCGACATCGTAGACGCGCGCCCTCAGAATCCGTTCCAGATAGTCGTTTTTCATCGATTTGATGGACCCCCAACGGGGGTCCAGCGAATACCCCTTTTGGGGAGGCGCTACTCTACACCAGGCGGAGATTTCTCTCAATCGCGGGCGCGCGTAGAATGCGCGCGGAGGGGTGGCCCATGCCGAAGCGCTCCGCGAAGAAGGCGAAACAGGCGTTCTGGGAACGCGGCTATCTGTCCCACGGCTACTGGCTGGGCAAGGAACGTCTGGGCACTGGTCCAGCTCGGTCCCAAGGGGGAATGGGACGGGGTCTACCGCTGGCGCTCGGGCGGCCACTCGGGCGAATCGGCGACGCTGGAGGAGGCCAAGCGCGCGGTCGAGCAGGCGGCATTGATCGGAGCGAGTCAGCTCCGGCTATTCGACAAGATCTAAGATACGCCGCCTGAGCAACGCAGGCGCCTCTTCCGGTCACTGAAACTCGTACGCGCCGATATCGATCGTGACGTCGACCGGCCGGTCCTCGCGGTTCGCGGATGCACGTATTGGCTGACCGGCACCAGGCCTCCGCGCCCGCGCTCCCTGGGTTCGTGCCCGCGTTTCTCGCGGAGGAAGCGGACGTGAGGGTGATAGTCGAAGTTGCGCGCGGTCGACCAGGGCCCGAGGTGCTCGTGGAGGAGATTGGTCGTGGTCGTGATGCCGGTTCCGGTCGGCACGCTGAGCCCGGACGAACAGGTTGTTCACGACACGGATAGCCGGCGTGAAACCCGCCTCCGATCGAGGCTGCCTGTGCGCCCCTGGCGGTATCGTCGTTGACGAACGTATTGTTGACGACGGTAGAGCTCGAAGTCGGCGTTGTTCGTATTCTCCACCCCGTAGGAGATGAAGGCGGGTTGGTTGTCGTTGAGCGGACCCTTACTGAAGCAGGTTGCCGATGGACGAAGGAAAGCCCGGTCTCGGGCAGATCGATGCTGTAGCTTCGCGTCGCCGTCCGCCTCGTCCATGATCCGGTTGTAGAGGATGTGGTTTTCCGGGCGCCCGGCTCTTGACGTTGTGGCCGATGTGAGCGCGATGGACATAGCTGTAGCGCAGCGTGAAGACCGTGCCCCGCCCCCGCCGGGTTGATGTACATGTTGTGCGCGCAGCCGCTCAGGTCGTCGCAGTTCCCGTTGCGGTCGAACTCGGAGTACTCTGATCAGGACGTCCCCTGCCCGCCGAGAATGCCGCCCTGATTGTCGTGTACATACGCGTTGCACACGATGAGGCCGTCGCCGTCCGCGCGGATTCCGGTGCCGTTCAGATCGGACCACGGTAGCTCCGGAGAACTCGATGTTCTCCACGGTCATATTCGATGTACCAGGGGGCTGGGACCCAGATCCCCTTGCCGTTGCCTATCGGGTTCAATAGCGTGCTCGTCGAGCGCATGTGCGGGCGGCCGCCGACGCGCGCGCAAGGTGAAGATTGTCCTGGCTCCAGGTGACGTTGTCGTCGGGATAGTCTCCCGCGTCGATCTCGATCACGTCGCCGTTCAAAGCCACCGCCTGCGCAGCGCCCGGCGTCTTGAGCGTCCGCGCGGGCCCGACTTGCAATCGCCGGTTGGGCGGAAACGGGTGATCGGCCGTTCCGGAGGTGGCGATGGTCACCGTCGCCGTGCCTCGGAAAGTGGCCCCGTCGCTGCTGAGGGCCACCGTGTACGCGCCCGCCGACATCGTGCCGAACCGGTAGCTGAAAGTGCAGGCGCCGTTGTCCTGCGTCACGGGCGTCGTCGCGACGGCGCGCAACGCTGCCCGGCGTCACCGTGCCGTTGTAGAGAGATAGACCGTGTTTGCGGCGCTGCGATCGATGAGCGAGCTGTCCACGTTGCCGGAGAGGCTGGACGTGGCGGGCGCGTTGGAAGTCACTGCGATGGTGGCGGTACCCGCGTTGCCGGCGGCATCGCGCCGTCACCGTGATCGTGTTGACGCCCGAGACGAGCGATGCTCGCAACGGTCCAACTGCCCGTTCCACTCGCACCACCGCTTGCACGCGGTGCGCGGCGTTGCGCCATCGCTCGCGACGCTCGACGTTGTCCGCGGCGGTTCCCGATAGCGCCACGGGGGTGCTCGCCGTGCAGCGTAGCTTCCGGAGTTGCTCGGCGAGGTAATCGACACCGCCGGGGCCGCCGTGTCGGACGGATTGTTCTGAGGCGGATTGGAATTTGAGGACGTCCCGACCGTCTTGCTGCCACACGCGGCCAGCGTCAGAGTCCACAACTGCGGCTAAAGCGATACGGGTGCCATTCTCTCCTCCTCAGGCCAAAGGGCTGTTTCCATTTGTAAATCGCGTAAGCAAGGCCGTGCGATGGCGATCAGCGATGCTTCAAGGAACTCGTCGATCGCCAAACCGATGTTCTTGGCGATCTGGCGCGAAGAGGATCGGCGAGATGTCGCGCCCGGCATTCATCGATGACGACGGTCTGGGTACCGACGAACTCGGCCTCGAGCTTCAGTTACCACCGTCCTCGAGCAGCATCGCGATCACTTCGCGAAGGTTGGCGTGCAGCTCATCGAGCGTCGCGCCGCCCTGGCTGCGCGCGCCGAGGACCCCGGCACGTAGCCCACGTAGAGCTGCGTATTGGGGCAGTGCTCGATCACGGCGTGGCGGGAGGGACATGGCGCGACTTCCTGAAGCGACGAGATGCACTTTAGCCGCTTTGCGAGCGGACCGCGCAAGGGCATGATGCACTCGCCCACAAGCACACGACAACAAAGGCCGTCCGCATGCCTCGCGTTTCTCCTCGTGCTGCTCTTCCACCTCGTCCGTCTCACCCAGTCCGTCTCGCGCCACCGCCTGCACCACTATCGAAAACTCCATAAACCGATGCGGATCGCGTTTCGCGCCCGACCCAAGCCACCCTGGGTACGACGCGAAATCATCCGCCTCAAGGTCCTCATGCGAGAAGCCGGCACCGGGCAATGCCGAAAGACTTTCAATCGACGTTTCACCCGCAAGAAACATATGACAGTCGGCAGAACCTTCGTCAACGAGCTGATCCGCAAGCATCGGTATCAGATCGAAGTGGAGCGACTGCAGAATCAAGAACCACAAACCCCGGCGCGCACCGAAAGGAACCTGGTTTGGGGCCTGGATCTCACCGGCAAGACTGACCTGAGTCAAACGAGTCACTCCGTCCACGCCATCTTGGAGCACGCGGAGCTGCGCCGCGCTTTGGCTCGAGGCGCTCCAAGGAACAAATCCGAGCTGGACACTGATCTTGAAACTCATCCAGGCCATTACCGGCGTTACGGCAAGCCGCACATCATCAGAACGGACAACGAATCGATCTTTCACTTCTGGAAGGTGTTTCCAGTCGCGCGGCGCACTGCCTCCTTGGCATCCGTCACCAGAGGATCGACCTCCACTGCCCCTGGCGGAACGGCGAGAGTGGAGCGCTTCTTCCGGGACGTTGAAGGGTACAGGCTGGACCAGCTCCTCGCCGAGCGAGACTAAGCCCGAGCGCTCAACGCTGCGCTTGGGGAATTCCCGCTTCTTCTATAACCACGTCAGACCCACCAGAATTTGGACGGCAAGACGCCCGCGGAAGCCCGGACGGACGTCGATCCGTTCAAGCAGCTTAAGTGCCAGCGGCGGGAATTATTGGTCCGGGAAGCCACGGGGCGGATTGGCGTGCAATGCGGTTGCTACCCCGAGGAGATAGAAACAAAGTCCGGTAAGCCGAGAAAAACATCCCTCCCGGACAACGAACATGCCGTCCGGGACTTGCTCGCGCGCTGAGCGCACGCGATCAGGCGGTGAAATGCGCACAGAAACCGCAAAATCGAAGGGCACCTGCAAGGTTCAAGTTGGCGAAGCTGTGCGCCGATTACGTCAGGGTGAAATTCTTAAAAAACGTAGCGTCTCACGGCACAAACCCGGCCGGCGGACGAAGCGGACCAGGACACCGGGGTTTGCCACCGAGACGAGAAAAAGCCTCGTGTTCGGGTCCTGGGCGTTATAGGCGCGCGCGGTGTACTTGTGGAGCGCCCCGCGGGCACGTTCGTATCGGTCGCGGTGTAGGGCGGACGTGGTGAGCGTGGCCACCAGCGTCGCGTCCCGGTAGAGAACTCGATCTTGTCCACCGCGCCGATGGTCACCGAGGCGGTTGCAGCCAGTGGTGCACTGCGGCAGGGGCCGCGAGGATGGCTCCCGCAAGCGGCGAGGTGAGGCTCACCGTGGTGGGGCCGTTCGAGACCACTGAACTCCAGGCGCCGCACCGGCCCCGGAGGGACTGTTGAGTTCGGCACCGCATGTTACCGGGTCGGTTGCTCCCTGGTCCCACCTCCACACGGTGGTGCCAGTCTGAGGAAGTTCGCAACTATCCGCGGTGTGTTCTGCCCAAAGTCTGGCGCGGGCAAGATAGGGCGTAAGCATCCCTTATCCGCCACCGCTACCAGTCCACTTCACTAGACTTTCAAAGTCGAGCAAGGAGGAAGATGATCAGAAATGCGCGCGAGAACGCGTACGCAATACTATGCCCAGAGATAACCCTCGTTTAACGACGTAGTACGGAGTGAAGCTAATAAGCCGGCACCAACACCGACAAGCTAAGACGCCACGGCGGATACCGAGACCGATCGCCTGCTCCAGCTATGGACGAGAAACTCCAGCGCCCATCCTGCTGATCCGAGACCACAGGGTTCAAAAGCGAAAGAATCTCCTATTGGAACGGATCAGACAATAGTCTTTGCGCGCATATGGCGGTATTGTGTTGGCGGCAGTGTGTGTGGCGTGGTGTATGCGTATACACCGAGCTCTTAAGGGCACTGCGGCTGGTCAGCCGGGAGCTTCCAAAGCACTTTCCCGGCTGTAATATGAGATTCGCGCCAGTTCCAGGGACGATGGCTGTTCCGATTCTCGAAACCGTGACCTCGCGGTTGAGTTGGTAAAACCGATTAGCCCCTACCCCGCCCGGGCCAATCCACCGTTGCGCCAAGAATAGCGCTCTGCAGTTGCACCGCCTAGCCCAACGCCGGTAGCGGAGATTTGTCGTGATTGGCAAGCCGTTGTTGATGGTACATTGACGATCGTCAGTCGTTACTCCTGCTGCAGCCGCCGCAGGCCGGACTCCAGCTACTGTGCGAGAATCACTCCGACCGGCCCTAGGTTGCCTGAGAGGATCGCTACGGCTGAGTGGATTGCCACCGACGTGGCATACGGATTGATCCCACCACGCAAGCCTATCGGGTCAGATTGAATGTAGCGGCCGATGCTCGACTCGTAGTCGCGATAGTAGTTGTAACACGCGAGACTCGTTTCCCGATCGAAATACTGCCCCGGGAACCTCAAGGGGAAGTCGAAGGCGCCTGCCCCGAGGGATTGTTGTTCGGCACATCGCTCCCGAACGGTTCTCCTGATCCCACCGCCACACCGTCGTACCCGTAGAGTCTGCAATCAGGCGGTGGTGTGTCCAGATGGTCCGTCTGGATAATAAAATACAGCTGCTGCGCTACCGCCGCGGTCACCGTCACACTGGCCGCCACCGACACCAGAAGCTCGTGTTCGGATCCTGGGCATTGTACGCGCGCGCTGTATAGCTGTAGGTCCCCCGGCAGTACGCCCGTGTCGCTCGCGGTGTAGGGAGGACTGGTCACGCGCTCGCCACCAGCGTCGCGCCGCGGTAGAACTCGATCTTGTCCACCGCGCCGATGGTCACCGCTGCGGCTGCCGAGAGCGCCACGGTACGGGCAAAGCTCCCCCGGCGAGGGGCGAGGTGAGGCTCACGGTGGTCGGGCCGTTCGAGACCTACCGGAGCCGCTCCGCCCACGTTGAGCGTAAGGATGCCCGTGGCCGGTGTCGATCGGCACCGAGACGGGCGTTGAGGGTGAACACGTCGAAGCACCAGCCCACACGGATGGAGCCGCTTTGCTGGAAGGCGTACGCGGTCCCGTTCACTGTGACCGAGCGGCTGAAACTCAGGCTGCTGAGCACGCCTCCGGCGCCCGGATCCGGACAGGTGCCGTTCAGAACAAGCCTCCGTCGCCGCGATTCGCCGAAGCAGCGTAACTAATTCGCCCGCCGGAAGGGGGTGTCAGGTGATTACCGTCGCTATACACGCTGGTGACTCGATCGACCTTCGGCCGCGCCACCGTGGCCAAAGCGCTGGAACGACCTCGATCCGCCGGGTCGATCACCCTGTCGAAGCTGGGGTTGTCCAGTAGACCTTCCCTGCCGATCCCTCTTGGCTCGAACATACCCTCCTATCATGAGGCCTAACACACTCGCCGCCAGAACTGAGAACCAAACGATACCGAACCGGGCGACCGTATCAAGCGCTTTCTCCACGCGTGCGTGGAGAGCTTGGCTTCCTGCGAAGTGTGCAAGAACCGTGGGTATGTACTCAAAGCACAAGATATAACTTTGGGCAGAAAAATCAGCGACACGACGATTAGATATATTACGAGCCATTTCGTCTTGATTCTCTCGCTCATTGCTTTCTCACTTTCAGGATTCCATTCAGCCCCCTAACGCTGGCAGGCAGGTCCCGGTTGCTGTGGCTCGGATTGGGGTTTGGGGCCAAAGAGCTCATCGATTTCGTTCTGCTCCTTTTCTCCTTCTGCTTCTGATCGGGTCGACGGCTTTCTGCGCGTTGTGGACGTCTTCCCACGCATCAAACAAAAATCAATCCGCCACCAATCCAGCATCATCCCGACTCCTACGACTATCACAGGGGCAGTTCCAATAGCACCGCCGCCGGAGGCGACCAGCGCCGCTCGACTACCAATCCGTCACCCACCCATCCAAGTGTGCCTAAGCCTGACGGGTCAAAAGTACTGTGGGATCCCGGGACGTAGGCGTAGGTGTTCAGTCCAGCACGGAGCTCCAAGAGGATCGCTCTGCTTATAAGCGCCGAGACTGGGATCGAAGTCTCGGTAGTAGTTATAGTTGCGCTCGTCTCGGTCGAAATACTGCCCCGGGAATCTTAGGGAAGTCGAACGCTCCAGCCCAGATGGATTGTTGTCTCAGCACATCGTTCCCGAACGAGCTTCTCCCTGGTCCCATCTCCACACGGTAGTGCCCGCCTGGTTGGCGATGAGTCGTGGCGTGTTCAGATGGTCCGTCTGGACAAAATACAGCTGCTGCGCTACCGCCGCGGTCACCGTCACACTGGCCGCCACCGACACCAGGAAGCTCGTGTTCGATCCTGGGCATTGTACGCGCGCGCTGTATAGCTGTAGGTCCCCGGCAGTACGCCCGTGTCGTTCGCGGTGTAGGGAGGACTGGTCACGCTTCGCCACCAGCCGTCGCGCCGCGGTAGAACTCGATCTTGTCCACCGCGCCGATGGTCACCGCTGGCATTGCCGAGAGCGCCACGGTACCGGCAAAGCTCCCCCGGCGAGGGCGAGGTGAGGCTCACGGTGGTCGAGGCCGTTCGAGACCACCCGGAGCCGCTCCGCGCCACGTTGAGCGTAAGGATGCCCTGGCCGGTGTCGATCGGCACCGAGACCGGCGTTGAGGTGAACACGTCGAAGCACCAGCCCACACGGATGGAGCCGCTTTGCTGGAAGGCGTACGCGGTCCCGTTCACTGCAGACCGAGCGGCTGAAACTCAGGCCGCTGAGCACGCCTCCTGGCGCCCGGATCCGGACAGGTGCCCGGGTCGGGGCCGCCGGAGCCCCGCCGGTGCCTCCGCCGCAAAAAAGAAAACCCGGCGGCATCGGGATGGCGAGGCTTCCCGGCAAGGCCATCTGGATAGGACCCAGCGTCGTCCCGGCGAGGAGCGCCTGGTCGAAGCGGCAGGCCGCCGCTCCCGATCTCGACCGGGGATCCGGAAGGGTTGCCGCCTGCACCGGCCCGGGCCACTGGGGTGCAGTCGCCCAGGCCCGAGGCCATGAGCGGATCGAGTGAGAGGTTGATGGTGACCGCAAAGGCCGGCGCGGCGAGCATGGTGGCGCCCGCGAGGAGCATGGCCGATGCCAGCTGAGGCGCAGAGTGTGGCTCCCGGCGGCGCTCATGGCTTGCGTCCTATCGCGCGCTCGCTGCCTTCCGCTTGGGGAGTTTCGCTCCTTCTACAACCAATGCCGGGCCGCACCAAAACCTGAGTGGTGGAACGCCTGCCGAGGCTTGACTGGTGTCGATCCGTGCACAACACGATTCAAGCGCGAGTACCGGTTCGAAGCTTGGGACGGATTGCTGTGCGGGTTACTACTTGAGGAGGTGACGACACGCTGCCGCCTGGAATAGGGAACCTTACGACGTCGAGCCGTCGTCCGGAAAACGCCTCGCTCTGTGAGTGTCGATCCCCCGAAATTCCAGGTGCGGCGATAGCAAACCGGCCCGATTCACACGAATCGGGTGCTCATTTATATCGATAGGGGGTGAGAAATCTCAAAAGCGGCTTCGATAGTCGCAAACGTGCTCGGCGGACAAGCGGACAGGACACCGATTAGTGTCCCCTCTTAGCCTGGTACGTGCAATATGGTTGCGCGAATTCAGGCCCTACGTTACTGCCAAATTATTCCAGTGGTACATGATGCAGGAACGGCAGATTCTGGGTAACCTGAACATCCGATTTGTGATTTTCCAACGCCGATCCTCGGCGTAAGACTTGCTAGCGTTCGGCTGGCAAAATCAATTCCTGAAATCTCACCATTTGGCGAGACCTAGTACAGCCGCCGCTTCTCACCGTCGGTTGATGGCAATTTAGAGCGAAGTTTCGCGATGTCAAGGTTGACTCTTTGGTGATTGGAGATGCTAATTAAGTTGCTCCAGCAATTCAGTTCTTACGCTGGATAGTGCCAGCACCATTTCCATGAACGCTGCCTTGTACTGTCCTGAACCACATCCGTGCGCAAAGTAGCAATGAAATAGGCGACGACGGCAATAATAGCGAAAGTCGCCGCCACAAGAAGAAGAGCCCTTTGCTTGGTGGGTGTCTTTAAGGGCATGTGCTCTTGCTGCGATCGTTAAACCTCCTCCACAGAGAATTCGAGATGTTCTCTCCTGTTTGATCGAGTGTGTCGTGCAAACTGCGGTCCAAGTTAGTAACTATCCTTTCAAAAATGTTCTGTTGCACATGCAACATCTCATGAGCAATTGTTTGTAGAAACGGTTGCTCAAGTCCAGCGCGCGAGTGGCGTGTTTAAATCGCCATATAAATTTGCATGTATCTGGATGTTTTCCGCTCAAGTCGGTATAGCCTTGAACGGGATCGCCTCGCCAATTCGACAAATCCTTTACCGGAGTTACGGACGTGGGCGCCGTCGGAAACAGCTCAGGTGCGTAATTCCGAATCATACCGATAGCAAGATCTATCTCTCCCTTGTGTCGCCAATCCTTTTGAATCGATCTGCTTGATCGGATTGTCTTTGACGTAGGCGTACGTATTCAGCGTGGCCCTTAACCCAATCGGATCACTCTGCACATATCGACCGATGTTCGGATCGTAATCTCTGAAGCCGTTGTAAGAGAGTCCTGTTTCCCGGTCGAAGTACTGTCCCGGCAGTAGTTCAATAGACCTCTCCCTTATAGAGCTACTTTGGAAATGGGAAGCGGCGTGCATGCGGATCGCATCCTACCGGCGGGAGTGAGATTCGGGGATTGTAGGACTGGCGGCGAGGGGTGTCGATTGGCCGCTTTACTTTGCGTCCTCGTCGGGCTGCTCGCGCGGGTGGAACTTGCTGTGCATGGCCCGCAGGTCGTTGATGGTGACGCGGGTATAGACCTGGGTCGTCTCGAGCGAAGCATGGCCGAGCATCTCCTGCAGCTGGCGGATCGGCGCGCCGTTACGCAGCATGTGCGTGGCGCAGCTATGGCGCAAGCTGTGTGTGGAGACGGGTTTGTCGATGCCGGCGTGTTTCGCGTACTTGTGCACGACGTGGGCGACCGCCTGCGGGTCCATGCCCGTGCCCCAGCGGTTAAGGAAGAGGTGCTTCTCGCCTGCTGCATTGACCCACTCGGGGCGCACGCCCCCGAGATAGCTCTTCACGAGATCGCACACCGATTGGCCGAGCGGGACGACCCGATCCTTGCCACCCTTGCCCTCGCGCACGAAGACGTAGCCGCCAGCGGCGTCGATGTCGTCGATCAGCAAGTTTGCCACTTCCTCCCTGCGTAACGCGGTCGAATACAGCACTTCCAGGATCACCCGGTCGCGATAGCCGCGGGCGGTGGTCATGTCCGGTTCGGCGAGCATGCGCACGACTTCGGTCGTTTCCATGATCGCGCGCGGCAGGCGCCGGGGCTTCTTGGGGCGAGGCAGGTTCTTCGACGGATCGGCGAGCAGCCAGCCCTGCGCGAGGAGATAGCGACAGAAGCTGGCGACGTGAGTGATGAGCTCAAGTTGGCTGCGCACGGAGAGCGGCGTCCCCTTGGCGGTCAGCCGCCAGGCCAACTCCTCGCGGTAGCGCATGAGGGACCTCGCGGTCGAGCTGGGCGAGGGCCTCGACACCGATGGAGGCGAGGAAGGCGAGCAGCTCCTTGAGCGCGCTCTGGCCCCGCGCAGCGTGTGGGACTGCGCCCTCGGCGAGGAGCGCATTGAGGTAGCGGCGCGACGCATCAGCGAGCCGCATCGCCATTGCCCATCGGATGGAAGCGGGCGTGCACGATTTTAAGGTCCATCGGTACGCGCCGCGGCAGCATATTGCGTGCTGTGTCACTATGCTTCCCTCGCGTGAGCAATACGCAACTGAACGAAGTAATAC
>ERZ1370068.8222-contig-7095_pt1 | contig 29661 bp, 33 predicted proteins | sample MGYA00561227_ERZ1370068 | MGnify/ENA primary metagenome ERZ1370068 (study PRJEB38410, sample SAMEA6850437) | metagenome | study: Metagenomic assessment of the ecological functions of the soil: analysis of the soil microbiota associated with the...
AGTTACGTATTGCTGTCGAACAGTCATGGATCTCCATTCTCGGCAACGCCGCCCGCAGGTGGCGCAGTCCGGATCGCGTGGATGCTGGTTTCCTCACCTCGGCCTCCTCACCGCTTCTTCGCGAATCTTGCTTAGACGTGGCGTCATCGCGCTCAAGGCGTGGGTACCCACGCGGTAGTTGACGCCGTTCGCGCCATAGGACGGCTGGAACCACGTGTTGCCGCACAGGTAGTACGTCGCGCCCTGGACCTTGGCGAGATGCAGCCCACGGGCAGCGTCGGGTAGATCCCGCCCATCGCATACGCGGGTGGGACCGCGCTGCCGGCGGCGACGCCCGGCATTGTAGGCGCTGGCGGTGCTGGCGCTGCCCGCGGCCACCCCCGCGGTGTAGGCGCTCGACGTGGCCGCGGCCGTGTTGGCGCTGCCGGTGGCGACGCCGGCGGTGTAGGCGCTCGACGTGGCCGCGGCGGTGTTGGCCGAGGCCACGGCCGCCCCGCGGCCATGCCGACCACGGCGCCCGCGGCCGCCGCGCCCGCCGCGGACCAGCCCCCGCAGTTGCCGCAACTGGATCCGTAGTAGTTCACGGTGGTGGGCGGATGGTACGGGTAGTAGGCCGCAGGCGGCGGCGGGTAGTACGCCGCCGGACGCGTGATAGGCCGTCGTGCCGTAGGCGCCGGTCGCGGTCGTGCCATACCCGTAGTAGTGCGTCGCGCTGCCGCCATAGGGATTGGTCACGGTCGTGGACCCCGATCCCGTGGCGTGCGTCGCGGTGTCGCCGTAGCTGGTTGGTCGCGGTCGTGCCCTGCCCGTGCCGTGTGGGTGGCGCTGCCGCCGTAGGGGTTGCTGGACGGACGTCTGCCCTGACCCCGTGGCGTGCGTCGCGGTGTCGCCGTAGCGGTTGGTCGCGGTCGTGCCCTCGCCGGCGGTGCGCGACGCGCTGCCCCCGTAGGCGCCCGTGCCGCTGAACGAGCCCCCGCCGCCCGATGCACTGCCGCCGCGGTACCCGCTGCCGCTCCAGGAGCCCCCGCCGCCGGATGCGGAGCCGCCGCGGGTAGCTACTGCCGCTCCAGGAGCCTCCGCCGCCGGACGCACTGCCGTACCTGCCCGCGTGCGACCAGGCCGCGGCCGGCCCACATGCGAGCGCCATGATCAGAAGACCCACGAGGGCGCTGACGATCGTGTGCATGATGTGCTATCTCCTCATCGGGTTTTCGAGGGCTCGCCGCCCGCCGGAGGCGTGGCGTCTGACGGCGGCTTGGGGTCCGGGTGGGCGAACGGGATGGGCTTCGCCTTGGCCGCGCGCGCGGACGCGAAGGTGCCCGCGGGGACGGCGGAGCCGAGCTTCCAGTTGGAGAACTCCACCTGGTGGCGCAGCTGCAACGGATCGTTGCGGAAGACCGCGCGGGCCATGCGCGGCAGCTTGTCCTCGGCGCCGATCCACATCTGCACGAACACGCCGTCGCCCGCGTAGGCCACCATGTCGGTCTTCGTCCCGCCGACCACGCGGGATTGACCGGATGTAGAACGCGAGCTCCAGGGTCTTGGCGATGTCGCCGTACGGATCGGCGACCATCACGTCGGCGAACGGAAAGTAGATCGCGGCGACGTGGTAGGCCGCCTCCAGCACGGCGTCGATCGTGGGCGGGGCCTCGGCGACGGCGACGAGGTTCTCGGCCGGCATGAAGGCCACCATGGTCTTGCCGTCGTAGTAGAACTCGGAGGCGGGGCCGTCGCCGGGCGAGATCACCCGCAGCTTGTCGGGCCGCTGCAGGGTGACGTCGGACCGCGTCGTGTACACGAGGGGCGGGCCGGGCGGCTCGGGCTCTCGTAGGAGACCACCGCGGTGAAGCTCATCGAGCGGGCCGCGGCCAGGCGGGCGCTCGACGCCTTCAGGACCTCGATCGCCTTCGGCTCGAGCGCGGGCGTGTCACTCGGCGCCGCCTTCTCCGTCGCCGGCGGAGGCGCTTGCTGGGCGCCGGCGCCGGCAGCGCCAAGGAGCACGCCGAACGCGACGAGCAGCGTCCAGCCCGGCGATCGGGGCCGTATCATCACCCCTCTGGCCGAGCGATCGGATCGAGGCGCTTGCCCGGTGACTCTCATGGGATCATGCCGCACTCGAACATCTTGTTGGCGACCGGCCCGGCGATCCGGTTGATGAATTCCGTCGCGCATCTGCGGATCATTGCGCAGGAACTGGATCATCTCCTGCTCCTGGGCGGTCTTCGGCTTGCCCTTCTGCTCCCACAACTGCTCGCAGCTCGATTGCTGGTACTTCTGGATGACCTTGTTGGCGGCCATGTCCAGCAGCGGGTGTTGAGCGCCGGCGACACCGACGACAGAGCAGCATGGGCACCACGAGCGAGCAGGCAGAGTCGTTTCATCTTGGCTTCCTCCTCATCTCGCGGTTGTCGTTCCCGTTGTTCCGCTCGTGCTCGGCGATGCGCCGACCCAGAAAGCCGAGGGGCAAGGGCGCGCTCAGGTCGCTCGATGGGCGCAACCCGTCCGCGCTCATCCTAGACGGAGGCAGCGCGTCATGGACGCGGGTAGCGTGTCAGATCCCCGAGGGGCCGCGCCATGGGACCTTGGTCCTACGGCCGAGAACGAAGGACCCGGGCTCCGCCGGCCCGTGAGCGCGGCAGCAGGCAGCTAGCTGGGAGACTTGCTCGGCCCGCTGAAGCAGCGACGGCGGAATCGTCAGTCCTTGAACATGGCATCTCCGGGGACGAAGAGGGCATCCATGCGTGCATACGCTACTGGAAGGTCGGGAGCAGGAACTGGACCTGGAAGCGGAGCCGCCAGTCCGTAACAGCTTGCCCACGCCCCCGCCCACGGGCACGGTCCACTTACCGCCGCTGGCGGCCTCCCAGTTCGCCGTCATGATGGGCGAGCTCGTCAGGTACCATCCCTGCGGGAGATTGAAGTTCACGAAGGGCTGGAGGAGCATCTGGTTCACGTCCTTGTCCCCCCAGCCCGCCACCGACCACTGATTGTTGATGAGCGCGCCGAACACCCACGGGCCCTGGATCGTCAGCGCCACCGCGGTGGGGCCCAGGCTGAACTTGCCGCTGCCCAGCTTCGAGTCCGTCGCCGTCGGGATGGTGAGCGTCGGCCCCACGCCCCAGATGACCGCGCCGGGCTTGGCCGGCGAGAAGAAGAGCGACGGATTGATGTCCCCCAGCCCCCAGGCACTGCCCGATATGCACCTCGAGCCGCGCTCGTCGCGGCGTTGATCCCGGCGATCCGGCCCATCGCGCGCTGCCGCATCGTGACCTCTCGGCCTCCGGTCAGCGCTTCCCAGATGTCCTGGAGCGCCTCGACCAGGAAGGCCCGCGCCGGAGCGCACGAGCGCCTCGGCGCGCGCGATGTCGGACTGGACGCTCGGCCGGTCGCGGAGCAGGCTCTGCGAGCCGGTGGGCGTCTTGGTCGAGGCGAGCTCCACGAGCGCATCGATGGCGCCGCGTGCGATGCCGAGCGGCGGGCCCGCGATGCTCGCGGCGAAGTAGGTGACGAACGGGCACGTGTACAGCGGGCCCGGCTGGTACGGCTTGGCCGTGAAGGCGACCAACGAGCGCTCTTCCGGGACGAACAGGTCGGCGACGGAGAAGTCGTGGCTTCCCGTGCCGCGCAGGCCGCTGACGTGCCACGTGTCGTGGATCTCGCACTGGTCGACCGGGAAGAACGCGAAGCGCATCTCGGGCGCGTCGCCCTGCCCGCGGCGCGGCGTGTCGCCGTCGTGGACGACGCAGTTGCCGTACACCCACGCGCTGTGGTGGATGCCGCTGGCGAAAGTCCAGCGGCCGCTGATCCGGTAGCCGCCGTCCACGGCGCGCGCCACGCCGCTGGCGTTGACGGAGCCCGCCACCACCGTGCGCGGGTCGTCGCAATAGATGGCGCGGGCGACGTCCTCGCGGAGGTACGCGCCCAGGGCCCCGTGCACCGCTCCGATCGACAGACACCAGCCGGCCGCGCCGTCGACCCTCGCGACCTCCTCGACAGCGCCGAGCAAGGTCACCGGATCGACCTCGAGGCCCCCAGCGTCTTCGGGACGTACATGCGAAACAGGTCCGGCCTCCGCCATCGCCGCCACCAACGGCGCGGGCAGCCGTCGTGTGCGCTCGATCTCGTCTCGGCAAGACCGAATCAGCGGAGCCAGCGCCCGGGCGGCGGCAACGACTGGATTCATCCGCTCCGTATCATGCCTGATTCATCCATGGTGGCGCGCGACGAGTCGAACACGACCTGGTCGTACTGCCATAGCCGCTCGAAGAAGGCCAGGGCTTGGCGCTCGCCAGCCACCGCCCTGCCCGACGAGCTGGAGAATCTCGGCCAGGGTGCGCTGCCCGTCGATCGCGCCGAGCAGCCGATCGCTGGCCGAGTCGACGGGGAGAATGAGATCGGGAAACGGGTGGGCCCGGTTGATCAGGACGGCGACGCTACCTCGGGGACTCTCTCTCGAATGCACACGGTCCACGGCAGGCGGATCGGCACGTACTCCCGCCAGCCATCGCCCGCGAACGCGATCGGCTGGCCGGCGCCGGCGCGATCGTCGCGGTAGGCGATCACCTTGTGCCTGACCATCGTTCCGCGGAACAGCTCGACGGCGGCGTGCTGCGACGGCGCCGGAAGCGAGGCGAGGCGTGCCGCGAGCGGGGTCCTCGCCACCATCCCGCACTGGGCCAGGTACGGAGCCTGCTCGACCCAGCGCCCGAAGGACATGCCGCAGCGCTCGAGCCAGGCATAGAGCTGTGGAACGGTATAGGCGCGATCGAGCGGATGGAGCAGGGCATCGGCCAGGGCATCGGGATGGCCGAAGTCCATCGCCGCCCGCATCGCGCTGCCGAGCGGATGGTCACTGGGCAGGGCCTCGAGCGTGGCGCCGAGATCGCGCAGGTCCTTTTCCGAGTAGCTGATCCCGAGCAGGCGACAGTACTCCTGCATCATGTAGATCCCGGCCCGGCCGTAAGCCGCGTAGACCATCAGGTGCATCGCCCCCTGCGGATTCAGGGCGTCTCGAAGGGCGCGCAGACCGAGGTCCGGGTCGGGAAGGTGATGCAGCACCCCGGTGCACACGATGTGATCGAACGTGCGCCCAAGCTCCTGGACCCGCTCGATCGGAAGGTGGTGCAGATCGAGGTTCTCCAGATCGTACTTGCGCTGGAGATCGCGCGTGTGGCGAAGGCTCGTCTCGCTGATGTCGATGGCGATGATTCGCGAATCCGGCTCGCGGAGCGCGTATCTCGCCGCTTGCGAGGTGCCGCAGCCCGCGACGAGGATCTCCTGGCCTCCGCGCATCGGCTCGGCCGGCCACAGGAGATGAAACAGCGCACGTCGACGGTCCGGGTTCCTGTACAGGTCGCGATGCTCATCCAGGCTGGTGAGCGGCGCCGGATACGGCACCGCCTCGTAGAAGGCATGCACCTCCTCCGAGACAGCTGAGCGCGGCGTCCTACGATCCTGCGTGTCACTCATTCCGACCCGTCCTCACTGCGAACGACACCGAGGTGACGAGGAGGGGGCCGCCCCGCTCGCGCAGGGCAGCCCCTCGTGCCTCGCTATCGGTTCCTCTGGCCGGCGGCCGTGAGCTTCTCCATGACCTGGTCGATGCTGAAGCTCGCGGGCTTCTGGCTCGGAGGGAACTCCTTGAAGCTCGAGATCCACTGGGCGACGAAGCCCTGGGCCGGCACGAGCAGAAAGACGCGCCGGATCAGCCAGTCGTTGTAGTAGATCGCGTTGTGATCCGCGCGCTCGAACGGATCGCTGCGGAGGTTGAAGAGCTTCGGCACGCGCAGGTCGACCATCGGCTCCGACCAGACCGTGGAAGCTCTCCGCGCGCTGCTCCTTGAAGACGGCCTTCCAGTTCTCGTAGCGGAGCGCCATGAGATCGCCGTCGTCGCTCCAGTAGAGCATCTCCTTCCGGGGCGACTCCTTGACCTCGCCCTTGAGGAGGGGGAGCAGGTTGTAGCCGTCCAGGTGGACCTTGAAGGTCTTGCCGCCTGCCTGGTACCCCGTGAGCAGCTTCTGCTTCACGTCCGGCACGCCGGCCGCCGCCAGGAGGGTGGGCAGCATGTCCTCGTGGGCGAAGATCTCGTTCGAGACGGTGCCCGGCTTGATCACGCCCGGCCAGCGGATCATGCAGGGCACGCGCCAGCCCGCCTCCCAGTTGGTGTCCTTCTCACCGCGGAACGGCGACGTCCCGCCGTCGGGCCACGAAAACGCCTCGTTGCCGTTGTCGGTCGAGTACATGACGATGGTGTTGTCGGCGATGCCCAGCTCGTCGAGCTTCGCCAGCATCCGTCCGACGGCCGCGTCGTGCTCCACCATGCCGTCGGGGTACGTGCCCAGGCCAGTCTTGCCGATCGACTCCGGCTTGAGGTGAGTGAAGATGTGCATGCGGGTCGAGTTCCACCAGACGAAGAACGGCTTGCCGTCCTTGTGCGCTTTGTCGATGAAGGCCAGGGCCGCGTCCGTGAACTCGTCGTCGACGGTCTCCATCCGCTTGGTGGTGAGCGGCGCCGGTGTTCTCGATGCGCTGCTTTCCCGACGCGGCCGAACACGTGGGGTCCTCGGCCGGGTCGTCCTTCTCGGCGGCCCACGAATGCATGACGCCGCGCGGCCCGAAGCGCTTCTTGAATTCAGGGTTCTTCGGGTAGTCGGGGTTCTCCGGCTCTTCCTCGGCGTTCAGGTGGTACAGGTTGCCGAAGAACTCGTCGAACCCGTGGACCGTGGGCAGGAACTCGTTCTTGTCTCCGAGGTGATTCTTGCCGAACTGGCCGGTGGCATAGCCCAGCGGCTTGAGCAGGTCGGCGATCGTCGGGTCCTTCGCTCGCAGGCCCTGGTCGGCGCCCGGCAACCCCACCTTGGTCAGCCCCGTGCGGATCGGCGACTGCCCGGTGATGAAGGCGGCGCGTCCCGCGGTGCAGCTCTGCTGGCCGTACCAGTCGGTGAACATCGCCCCTTCCCGTCCCACGCGGTCGATGTTGGGCGTGCGGTACCCCATGACGCCGTGATTGTAGGCACTGATGTTGTACCAGCCGATGTCGTCGCCCCAGAGAATCAGAATATTGGGTTGCTTGGTCGCCATGCGTCATCTCCTCCTCGCAAGCCGAGCGCCGCGCTCGATCTGCACAGTGGGCGAGATTGCCCAGTACCCCGACCTCACTTCACCCTGCCCTGCTCAGGGCACTCTGAATCTGCCTCCCTCAAACCGGCCGCGCAATTGGACCAAAGGCCTACGGCCGGCGGCGGCCCACCTTCGCGAAAACGAGCGCTTCGCGCGAGGTCGCCCCTGTCAGGTCCTGGCCAGGCCGGCGACGGCCGCGAGCTGCCGCCGGCGCCACGCCAGATACGCGACCGACACGATCAGGCTGATGACCAGGTACAACAGGATCCCATGACGCTCGTCTCCTGCGGGAAGTTGGCGGTGGCGATCGCCAGCGCCACGCCGGGATGGCGAGAGGCGGTCGAGAGCGCGAGCACGACGCGGTCTTCCGGATCCGGCCCCCGAGCAAGTGGCCGACGATAAGCCCGATGGCCACGAACGCCGCCAGGGCGAGCACGTGCCCGTTGGTCTTCAGCTGTCATGGGGCCTTCGGCGGGACCGCGCCCGTCTTCAAGCCCGCGTGCAGCCGGAGAATGCGTCGCACCTCCTCGACGGTGTGCGGGATTCCCCTGCGCGGAATGGCTGGAGCGCACGACCAGTTCGGACTCGACGGGTTCGATGTGAGCGGCGGCGTACTTGACCACGCCATCGTCTCCCTGCTCGACCTCCCCGTCCCCTTCGACCGCGATGATGGAGTTGACCGTCACGGACGGGACGACGGGGATCGCCTGCAAACCCAGGATGAAGGGGTGCCCCGGCGACATGTTGTCGACAGCCGACGGGAGGAACCCGACTTTCGAGGCGCCCAGATTTCGGTTGATGTCGGCCGCCACCCCCGTGAGGACGAAGGGCAGGGTCAAGAGCTGCCGGGTGAGGTTGGCGAGGACGCGCCGACCTGCCACGTAGCTCCCGCGATGCGGGGTGCAGATGAATATGGTGCGCGACACCATGGGCAATGGCTCGACGAAGCAGCCCGCGGCGGAACAGATCGCGGGTCTGGTCGAGCAGCTGCAGCTCCTCCAGCGGCTTGCGGCTGACGGCGTTCCAGAGCTGATCCCCGGTGCTGATGGCCTGCATCTTGACCAGGAGACCCCCTGACTGTGCCCGATCAAGATCATCTGACGCAGGGCCGGATCCCGCCCCTCGGGATCGAGCCGCGCCACGGCCGCGGTCAGCGCCTCGCGCAGGCGGAGCGCCGACAGCGCGATCGGGTTGCCCGAGTCGTACTGGAAGAACCAGAACTGGAAGCGGCTGCGTATCGCGGGGTCGGCGAGCAGGCGGTTGTACATCTCCATCCACCGGACCGTGCTCGAGGCCGTGCCGTGCACGAAGACGACCGGGATGAGCCCGGGACGGTATGGCGTGGCGGAGACGAGCGGGGGTCGGTCCCGCAGAATCCCGGAGAGCCGGCCCAGGAGCCCGAGCGTCTCCAGCTCCATGATCGGCACGCCGGTGAACGTGAGCGCCAGGGCCGCCGATGGCTCGTTCTCGAGGGGCACCTGCTCGCCGGCGATCGAGACCGACTCCGCGTCCCAGGCGAGATGCATCTCCAGCGTGCCCGTGAGCGGTCGGCCCTGCACGAGCGCGCGCCGGGCGTCAGGGATCCGGAGGAGCGCGGTCACCGGCACCTGCAGGCGCGGGGCCACCATGTCCCGGCCGGGTCGCGAGGCGTCGATGGGCCGGGTGGAGGCGGCGAGTGGAGCGCCGAGCCCCGGCCAGCGGTAGCGCATCTGGAGGCCGTAGACGTCCAGCTCCGCGACGGGGATCAACCGGTACAGCTCGCGGTCCCCGGCGCGCAGCGCCGCCGGGTCGAAGGCCACGTCGATCCGGCCGAAGGGCAGCGTGAACGCGCCGCCGCGCGGGACGACCTCCGACGCGTCCGTTGACGTGAACGCCCTGGTCAGCGCCCAGTTGTACAGATCCGCCGCGATCCGAACGCGCGGGTCGAACCGCCCCGGGGCAGGGTCCCCGGCATTCTCGGGGAAGAGGAAGGCGTAGGCATACACGGCGGCCGCCAGGGAGTAGTCCGGCTTCGTGGCCGTCTGGCCGTGCAGGAACGACAGCTCGGCCAGCGCGAACAGCAGGTCCTGGTCCCCCTGCGACGCGACCATCGCCCGGTGCAGCTCGGCAATGGCGGCCTCGGGACGCTCGTCGAAGGCGTCGAAGAGGCCCTGCTCGAAGAGCACATTGCGTGTCGGGATGCTCGGCTCGCCCGTGGCGACGGCGCTCCGGCCGAGCGTTGCGAAGGACGACCTTGGGGTCGATCCCGGGCCGTGCCCACCGGCCCCGCACAGGCGGTCAGGGCCAGGCACAGGCCGCCGAGCAGCACGAACCACGCGGCGAGGCATCGGACTCATGGCATCACTCCTTCACTGCGGCGGTCGAGGGACATTCGCGGCAGGCCGTCCCTGATCCGGACCGAGAATCGCGGGTCGTCGTTGGCGGCCTTGGCTCGCTCGTTGATATGGCTCTTCGCCTTGAGGACGGAGAACGGCCGCGAGCGATCAATGCCGCCGAGGTCGTACGCCAGCTCGTCGAGGTAGCCGTTCAGGAAGCGCTTCCAGCTCCACCACGACCAGGGCTCGCCCAACCGGGCGAGCCCCCTCGTGCATCGCAATGGGATCTCGATGCCGCCCGGGGTGCCCGCGCTCCACGGCGACGTGCATCTCGCCCCGGATGCGCTCCCCCGTGTCGAACGAATCGACGAACGCGCGGATCTCGAAGTCCAACGTGCGCTCTCCGCAGCCCGCGAAGAACCCCGCTTAGTACCTCCTGGTGGCGGCGGCACGGGCATGTAGACCACACCGCTGGCTCGCGTAGCCTGCCGTATACCAAGTCGCGCCGCACTTGTAGTACGGCACGCCGCTCACGGGGATGGGGGCGACGTCGCACGGTGGGGCGACGGGTGCGGAGGCCGGTGCGCAGGCGCCCTGACAACCACGGTCGTCGGGGGTGGCGTGCTCGCGACGGCGGCCACCGTACCGGCGACGATGGCCCCAGCCACGAAGCCGGCCGCCGCGTCGCCGCTGTCCCAGTTGTTCGAGCAGTTGTTGCACCCGCTGCCGTCCTGGTAGTTGTTCTGTACGTTGGTGACGGTCGACGATCGGGTGTTCTGCATCCCCGTTGCCGTGGACTGCCGGGCAGCCTGGTTCTGGCTGGACGTCTCCTGGCGTTGGGCCTGGTTCTGGCCCGATGCCTCCTGGCGCTGGGCTTGCGACTCCTGCCGGCCTTGTTGACCCGCAGCTTGCGTGCTTTGCCGGCTTTGCTGCGCAGAAGACTGCGCAGCGCTGGCCTCGGCCTTGCCGTCCGCTCGCTGCGGCCTGCGGCTGTGCGCCACCGCCCTGCGCGGCAGCGCCGCCAGCGCCGCTGCCCGCCACCGGAGGACAATCCCGCCCGACGCGCTGCCGCCACGGGAGAAGCCGCCGCCCCCGCTCGCCGCAGGCTGAGAAGCACCACCGGCGCCGCCTCCTTGTCTCCCTCCCCTCCGCCTCCACGCCCCCTCTCTGCGCATCCACCTCGCTAACGAGCCCCAGAACGAACAGGGCCGCAACGAGTCCCGCCCCGACACCACGCCATGCCGTGATCTTCATCGCTTGGCTCCTTTATCCGCAGATGGCTTGCGAGCGGCCGGCGATACGCGCGGAAGCCGCGCCGCGAACGCCACCTTCTGCGCCCCGTCCGGCGGCTTCGCCACAAACGTCGAATCGTCCAGCGCGGGCGCGAGATTCCAGTCGGAAAACTCCGCCCAGAACTGCTGGCTCGCCCTTGGCCTGCTTGTAGGTGATCACGACACGCTGCGGCAGCGGCCGATCGCCATCGGCCACCCAAATCTGGAAATCCACCATGTCGGTGCGCGCGGCGAGATGATGCGAGGGGGAACCGTGGATGTTCGTCCTCTCCACATAGTCGACCGACCGTACGCGGGCCTTCAATTCCGCAGGCAGTTGGCTCACCAAGAGCACGGCGAGCGGCAGCTGCATGCCGAGATCCTTGACGAAATAGACGATGGTGTCGTCCAATCCGCCAGGCTGTGGCGCCGTCGCATAGACGTTGCGCGTCTCGTCGATCAGCACGATCTCCTTGCCGTTGAACACGGTGAGCGTCTTCACCCCGTCGCTGCGCTCGCCTTCCATGCGCAATCGATCAGGCCGACTCACCGTGACCTTGCGCATCTCGCCGAACTCGATCTTCTGCCCGGACTTCTGTACCGCGTCGTAGCCCGCGCGCACGCTGACGCTGAAGCGCTGCGTTCCTCCGAGGAAGTCCGCCATGCGCATCAGAATTGCGCTGGCCTGCGCTTGCGTCTCGGTCTCTGCGGCTGCGCCGCCGGCGCCTGCTTGCGAGGTGCGGGCTGTTGCGCGTACGCCAGGCCCGCTGCCAGCAAGAGGGCGACCGTGCCCGCGGTCCAGAATGCCTGGTGCCAGCCTTTGGTGTTTGATCTCATGGACTATTCCCTCCTTTGGATTTTCAAGCGACGCCGCACAGGGCGACGCACCTTGCTGCAGATCAGCTTACCGCTTCGCCATGATGAATCGCCTCGCTACCACGATGGCGGGAGCTGCCGCGTTCCTCGCCCGGAGGGCAAGATCGAGGGCGGCGTGCTGTCTATTTCACCAATTCGATCTCGCTCGGCCGCCATGTTTGTCGAAGAACGCCTCCTCAGGGCTGTATAGGCGCAGAAGCATGAACCAGCCCTTGCCAGGCATGGTCTGGATCCAGTTGCCATCCTTTGCGTCGGCGGGCCGGGATATTCGGAACCACGCCAGTTCAGTGCCCGTCCGGCGGCGTTGCCCACCGCGGCTGCGTCGGTGAGAATCTTGCGCATCCGGGCGTCCGGATTGAAGGGCTTACCCTTCACGGCGCCAATGGCCGCCAGTTGGCCCAGCAGCTCGGACAAGGACGACGACACTCCTCGAGGCCGACGGTGCCCTCTTCCTCATGACAGAGGATCAGGTTCAGATCGACGGCACCGAGGTCGACGTGAAGTGCTCGCGCAGGTAGGCGGCCTCCACCGTGGAGTCGCACCCCGAAAGGCCCGCTGATTCAATGGGCTAATTAGCTCTCGTGTTCATGCACGGCTTCCTCAACCAAAGGGAGATCGGCGGTGCCGTGAACGACAGCCCTCGGTCTTCAGCGCAAGCCTCTCAGACCGCCAGCGCGCGGTCTATGGGACCGTTGGGCCTATGCACCATACCCATGCCCGCATCGGCCGCGGACGGGAAACGGCAGGTGCTCGCTAACGTACCGAGTTAGATGGCGAAACCGTTGGCGAGGGGCGACGAGAGCCGCGCTGCGGAGCAAGGCGAAAGGCGATACCTTCAGGGGAGATGCCGGCCGAGGCTGGCCCCGGCGTCCGGGAACGCGACCTTCGTACGATATCGGAACAGCGCGCCAGAGCTTGTCCCAGAAGTCTCCACCCAGGACGAACACGCTGACCAGCAACAGCAAGGTCAATGGCACATGGGCCACCAGCTCGTACAGCCCGCCGGCGTCGAGGCTGAACGCGTAGGGCTTGACCCAGGACAGGCCGATGGCTATCGCGAACAACACGATCCCGACGCCGTAGCGGTTGCGGCTCACCCGAGCAGGTGGACCGACCCGGCGCAACAAGCCGAACAGCAGGCGCTTGAGATGATTGAAACCCGGCTTGCCCATGACGGCGATCGCCACCAGCATCCCGACCTTGTTGGCCACGAAAATCCCGCCCGTCAGGCTGGCGATCTGCGCGCCGCTCCATCCGGCCGCCGATGCGAGGGGCACCAGTCCCCAGCTCAGGTCCGCCATGGCGAAGATCGCGACGCCGATATAGAAGCGCGCACCGACCTGCACCGGCGCAGCCACCTGGCCGGAGGCCTCCACCGTGAGCGCCTGCACGGTCTTCGCGTCATAGACGAAGAGCGCGTACACCTTGTCCCAGAACTCGCCACCGAGCACGAACAGGCCGATGAGCAATACCAGATCGCCCAACGCACCAATGGCGACGCGATGCAATGCGACGGCAGGAACGTGCCGCGCCAGGACCGGCTCGAGCAGACCGAACAGCACCGGGACCATGCTCACCAGGAGCCTGACGAGATAGCGCGCGCGGCTCACTGGTTTGAGCAACGCAGCCGCGGCACCTTGCCCGGCGAGACTGGCGGTCAGCTCGCCGAGGCCTTGCCGACCGGCTGCCGCGATGACGCCCACCAGCATGATCTGGGGCACGCCGAATAGGAGCAGCCTCGAGAGAACCCGGTCTGGCCCCTCGGGTACATTCAACCAGCGGATCAACAGACCCAGGACTGGCCCGAGCACGCCCACCACGAAGCACAGCAGCGCGATTCGCAGCCGCCACGCCGAAGGTGCCGGAGCACCGACCGTCGCGATCGATTGGTTCATGCCGTCCCTCCCTCCGACGCGGCCGTCTGAAGATCACACCTCGGCGAACTGGACGACCACCTTGATGTCCTCCGGCGTCCGCTGCAAGGCGCGCGCAAAGTCGTTCGGTCGCTCGCGTCGCGTCACGAGTTGAGCCAGCCAGGCGCGGTCTGCACGGGCCAGAATATTCGAAATCGAAAGCGGCGGCTCGCTTCCGCTCTCGAAGGAAGCGCCTGGTTCGGATTCCGCCCTCCTTTGCTATACTCCCGCCTTGGCAGCCACTCGAACCAAGGAGACGGACATGAACGCACTGGCTGCGATCGCGCTGGGGCTGACGATGCTCGCGGCGGCGTGCACGACAGCCACACCGAGCGGCCCGCAGATCCTCGACGTCCGCGGGGTCTGGATCGGGGACTGGGAATTCGAGCCGGCGAGCGCCGGACGCGGGATCTTCACCATGACCCTGACGCAGAACGGCACGGACGTCGCGGGCGCCGTCCAGCTCACCGGGCTGGACAGAACCAGCCCGACCACCGTCACCGGTGTATTGAAGGGCGATGAGATTCACCTCGTCGGGATGGCCTCCACCGGCATCCTCAAGGTGAGCGGCAACGAGATGACCGGCACTCTTAACCGTGGCGGCCAGCCGGCCCGGGTGATCGCGCGGCGTCAATGGAACTAGCCAGGTTGCCGAGACAAGACTGATCGCCCGGTCGTGCGACAGCCGCGCGGTAACGCCCGTTACCGGCTCGCGCCCTGGGTCGTGCCCGTGAGCACGAGCACCTTCCCGGCGCGGAGCACGTTCATCTTGAATGGGGTGCCCCGCGGCACGCCGGCCAACTTGTTGCGGATCTGCTCGATGTTGTCCTCGGACACCACGGGGATGTCGTCGACCGAGAGGATGATGTCGCCGCCAATGGCAATCTCCTTCCCGCCGATGGTGACGATCTTGTTGCCTCCCTGCAGGCCCATCTTCCACGCCATCGAATCCTGGGCGACCGTCTTGACGAGGAACCCGGCGGGCGCCGGGACGTTGAAGATCGCCGCGAGGTCGCCGGTGAGTAACATGCCCTGGAGGGCGCCCCAGAACACCTTCCCCTCGACCAAGAGCTTCTTCGCGCTGTTGATCGTCACGATGAAGCCCAGGCCCTCGCTGCCGCCAGACTTCGAAATGTTCTGGCTGACGATGCCGATGACCTCGCCCGCCATGTTGAATATGGGGCCCCCGGAGTTACCCGTGTTGATCGTGGCCGTGGTCTGAAGGAACTCCGCCAGGGGCATGTCAGGGAAAATGGTGTTGGGCGGCCAGCGTGCGCTGATCCAGCCCACGCTCATCGAATACGCGAGCCCATAGGGGGCCCCGACGACCATGACCTGTTGGCCGACCCGCACCGTGTCGGAGTCACCTAGCGGCGCCACCCGCATGGCCGCTGTCACGCGCTCGAGCTGCAGGAGCGAGACATCGGCGGCCGCATTGGCCGAGATGATGGTCGCGCGCACGACCTCACCGGCGATGCCCTCGACGGTGATCTCGTCCATGCCGTTGACGACGTGCGCGGCCGTCATCACCCTGCCGCTGTCGGAGATCAGGACGCCCGAGCCCGTCTCGTTGAAGCGGGTGACGCCCCCAGCGCCGACGTCACGCCCCTTGCTCCGCACGACGACGACGGTCGGGCTGACCTTGCGGAAGATCTCCTCCAGGCTCTGGGCCCGGGCCGCCGGGGCGAAGGCCGGCAGCACGGCTACCGCGAGTATCAGCGCGAGGACTTTGTTCATGGGCACCTCTTCGTGGGCCGCAGCCCCGCTCCGGTGGGGCCCCCATCCAATCATTCAGAGAAGCCGGTCCACGTCATCGCGAGCTCCACGATCTTGCCACCGCGGAAGACAGTGACACGCAGGTTCTGGCCCGGCTGGAGGGTCTCGAGCGTCTTGAACTTGACCAGGCCCTCGGCGGTCACCTCCTGGCCCCTCGCACGGATCACGGCCACGGAGGTGCTGACGCGGAGGTACGCGTCGCCGAGCGTCTCGCGCCTCCGACGTGAGGTCCTTCACGGTCAGTCCGGCCAGTTATCCTACGCGCTTCCCGATCACTTCATCGGCGGCAGGAATTGAGTCGGGAAGCCGGTCCACTTCATCTTCAGCTCCACGATCTTCTCGTCGCGGAGGACGGTGAACCGCAGGTCGTCGCCCACTCGGAGCGACTCGAGACCCTTGAAGACCTTGGCCCGGTCAGCGCCGCTGGCCATGGGAATCCCTGGACCGCGAGCAAGATATCGCCCCCGACGACGATCTTCTGGCCTTCCACGATGGCGATGCGGTCGCCTCCCTTGAGCCCGATCTGGCTGGCCACCGTATCCTTGACCACCTTCTTCACGAGGAACCCGCCCGCCTGCGGCACGTTGAGGGCCTGGGCCATCGCCCCCGACACCAGCATGGCATCGAACCCGAAAAACCCGCGGTTCCGCTCCGACCAGCAGGCTTCTCACGGTATTCGAGGTGACGACGAAGCCGAGCCCTTCGCTCCCGCCCGACTTCGTGATGTTGTGGCTGACGATCCCGATCAGCTCGCCCGCCCGATTAAACATCGGCCCGCCGGAGTTGCCGGTATTGATCACCGCGGTGGTCTGGAAGAACTCGGCCAGCGGGAAGTCCTTGGTGACGGTGTCGGGGGCCCACCGCGCGCTGACGATCCCGTCGCTCAGCGAATAGCTGAGCCCGTAGGGCGCGCCCACGACGAAGACCGGATCGCCGACGGAGACGGAATCGGAGTCGGCGAGCTTCGACACGGTGGCGCCACGGGGCACCACCGAGACCTGGACGATCGAGATGTCGGCCCATTGCTCGGAGGCGATGACGCGCGCGGCCACCGGCTCCTCGCCGAGGAACTCCACCGTGATGTCCTCCATCGTCTGGACCACATGCGCCGCGGTCGCCACCTTCCCGTCCGGCGAGATCAGCACGCCCGAGCCGATCTCCGAGAACCTGACCGGGCCGAAGTCGCCGATCTCCTCCCCTCGCGCCCGGATCACGGCCACCGACGTGCTGACGCGGAGGTACGCCTCGCCGAGCGTCTCGCCCTGTCCTAGAGACGGCGCCGGCGCCGCGAACAGGAGCGCGAGCGCCAGTGTCGCCGCGCGCGGCGGCCATCATTGCTCATCACGGCACCTCCGACGTGAGGTCCTTCACGGTCAGTCCGGCCAGCTATGAAGGAGGTAGAGGGCCTTCACCAGCGGGCTGGCATTGTCAAAGGGCCCGAACCACCGCTCGTAGATCTGGACGAGCCCAGAGCGGTAGAGCCTGGAGAGCGTGCGGTTCACCTGCGCCTGAAAGGCGTTGTCCCCTCGACGCATCATGAGACCGTACGGCTCGTACGAGAAGAACTCGCCGCTCAGCCGGAGCTTCGCCGGGTTCTTGGCGGTGGTCAGCAGGCCCGCGAGCAGGATACGATCCGAGGCGTAGGCGTCGAGCCGCCCCTCCTCGAGACCCCGCAGGCCTTCAACGTGCTCGGCCACCGGGATCACCGTCGCCTGAATGGACGCGCCGGCCAGTGCCGCGGCGAGGGCCTTCTCCGTGGTCGTGTTGGGGATCACACCGACGCGCTTGCCGGCGAGGTCCTTGACCGTGCCGATCCCGGAGTCGGCGGTGGCCAGCAGGCTCCCGCCGTCGACGGAGATCATGTGGCTGAACGCGACCTGCTCCATGCGCCCGAAGGTGATCGTGGTCGACCCACACTCGAGGTCGATCGTGCCCTTGACGAGCTTCGCGATGCGGTCGGCCGGCGTCACCGGCACCCAGGCGACCTTGAGCCCGGGGAGCTTCAGCGACTCCCGGAGGGCGCCGACCACCTGCAAGCAGAGGTCGATCGAGAATCCGGCCGGCTGACCGTCGCTGCCGCGGAAGGAAAATGGACGGGACGTTTCCCGGTAGCCCAGCTGGACGACACCGGTCTCCTTGATCTTGTCGAGCGTCGGCCGGATCTCCTGGCCGGCGGCCGGGCCGGCCAGGGCCAGCAGCGCGACGCAGATCGCAAGCCCGGATCTCATCGACAGGATCATTGCGCTCGCTCCCACCCCAGCCGGAAGCCGGTCATGGGCCGCGGTTCCGGAGGCACGTATTCGGGTGGCGGGGAGTGCGGCGCCCTCACGCGGTAGACCCATACACTTCTCCCTTTGTGAACCTGCCTGTTCCGGAAGGACTCGAGACTCACGGAGTAGCGCCGGCATCCGGGTAATTCTACAAAAAGTCGTGCGCCTCGAATACCCACCCGTCGAGCGGTACGAACATTGCTCGATCATTGGGAATTGGCCACCGCTAGCCCGAAGGCGTTCGTCACGATGCGGTCATCTCGAACACGTGGTAGCCCCAGGGCGGCAGGTCGAGATAGAGGCCTCCTGACACCAGGTCGCTGCCCTCACGATCGTAGCTGGCGGGACCCGTCAGATCCTTGAGCCGCACCGCGCGCCCGGCGAGGTCGGGAAACGGGAGGCGGACATAACACTGGCTCTGGTTCCCGGCATAGTTGACGACGGCGATGAGCCGGTGACTGTCCTGGCCTTCCCAGGACCAGGCGATGAAGCACTCCCACGTCCAGTTGCCCTCCCAGGCCGGCGCGCATTCGAGCAGGCGCCACTGGCCATCGCGCACGGTCGGCTGCCGGAGCACCGCCAGGAGATTGTCGTAGAACTGCTGGAGCCTCTGATCGGCGCGCTCCACCGGCGCGCGCACCAGGTGGGGCGAGATCCGCTTGTTCCGTCCCTCGAACTGGCCCTGATGGAAGAATCGCAGCCCCGGCGAGAGAAACGTGATGACGGCCGCCGCCTCGTGCGGGCCGGGCGCGAAGCTCGCCGCGGCCCGGGGCTCGTCGTGGTTTTCCAGGAACCGCGCGAGCTTGCTCTGGTAGTCGAGCCCGGCGTGAAGGTGCTCGCGCGCCGGCCGCGCGTGGCCCTCGCGCAGGCGGTCGTAGAGCCGCTTGTCGTAGGCGTAGTCGAACCCCTGCTGCAGCATCGTCCATTCCAGGTCCCAGTACACCTCGGCCATGAAGCAGAAGCCCGGAACCCGCTCCCGGACGCGCCCGGTCGCCAGCGGCCAGAACGGCGCCGGCCGGCGCCCCAGGTCCGCTCGAAGACGTCGGGCAGGACGAGCATGGCCATGTCGCAGCGCACGCCGTCACATTGCCCGGCGATCTTCAGCAGCTCGTCGAGCATCGCCTCCTGCGTGGCCGGATTGCCGTAGTCGAGCTGCAGCGTATCCGGCCAGCCGGAGAAGTACGGGTCCCGGCCATGAGCCAGGAGCCGGTCGCCCCGCCGCTGAGGTGTAGTTCTGTGGCGCGCGCGCCAGGTCGAGCCTCGGTGCCGGGGACGTAATACTCGGGGTGGTCCTCCACCCAGGGGTGATCCAGGCCGGTGTGGTTGGGGACGAAGTCGAGCATCAGCAGGAGCCCGCGCGCCCGGAGGCGCTCGCGCAGACGGGCCAACGCCGCGTCGCCCCCGAGGTCGGGATGCACCGTGTAGCCGGTGATCGCAAACCCGGAGCCGGCGATGTCCTCCTCGCTCAGGTCCGGCAGCGTCTCCTCGAACTCCCTTCGCCACTCGCGGTTGGCGCGCGGACACCTGCTGCCCGGCCGGCCCCGGTCCGCCACACGCTCAGGAGCCAGACCCAGTCGAACCCCAACCCCGCCACGCGATCCAGCTCGGCGTCGGGGATGTCATCGAGCGTGGCCGGCCGCCCGAGGCCGCGGGACAGGTCCGTGAGCCAGACGCGCGTGTTGATCTGATAGAGCGCGGGATGGCGAAGTGGCGACATCGTCGTGACTCCTCTCTGATCCCTTACAGGAGCATCCCCAGCAGTTTCTTGAGGATCTCCTCTGCGGGTAGCATGCACAGGAGCAGCGTCACCGACCAGCAGCGCCGAGCCGAACAAGGCCACAAACGGTCTACGATTCAACGACCGCTTTGACGCGTCCCTCTCGGATCGCTTTGACGAACGCCTTGTGATCACGCTCGGCCTGATCGGCATAGTCGACGGCAAAGTCGCAGATCGCCTCGTCAAAGATGCTGCCCGACCCCATGTAGCCCGCGATCATGGCGGCGTCGCCCGAGCGGGCGTGCGCTCGCGCCAGCGCCCACCCGCACGCTTCCGCGTATCGCCGCAGTACCGCATCGTCCATGCCGTCAATGTCCGCCGAAATCTTCATGTCGCGGAGCTGGCGCACGTAGAAGTGGCGCCCTCGCTGTGTCTGCGTCCACCCCAGGAAGCTGTCGCTCGCCGACTGCATCAGACGCTGGCCAACGACGACGCGCTGACCGTGGTTGCTCGTGCAGACTCTTCCCGGCATAGGGTTCGAGCACCGACGCCTTCGCCTGCTTGATCTGCAGGAACAGCGGGTCGTCGTCCGCGGCCATGAAGAGGGCGATCAGGCACACCGTACCGACGCTGCCCACGCCAACGACCTTCACCGCCATGTCGCACAGATGAAAGCGGTCGAAGAGCACGCGGATGTGCTCGGGCAGGGAGTCGTGGTAGAGCGCCCATGCTGCCTTGATGTCCTCGCTCTCCACGTCTTCCGTTGTCTCGGCGGAATGGAAGATGAGCGGTGGGTTGTCCTTGATGCGCGGCGTCGAGCCAACGTGCTCGGCCAGCTTTGGAAATCGTGCTCGGCCACACTGCGCCCGCGCGCCTTCTCGACTGTTCTTCTGCCGTGCGCGCGCGCTCCTCTTCGTCGGGCAGTCGCATCGAGCAGACGTTGGAGGTCGATCCTGTCGTACCAGATGTCCAGCGCCTTCATGAAGGCATACTCCGCCATGTGTTCCCGGTAGGAGCGCACCGCGGCGCGTGCGGCGCGCGCCGACTCGCTCTGTTTGAGCTGGATATGACGCCCGGCCAGGACCACGCTGGCGGTCAAGCGCTTGACGTCCCATTCCCATGGAGCGGGAAGCGTTTCATCCAGGTCATTGATGTCGAAGATCACGCCGCGCTCGGGCGTGGCAAAGGCGCCGAAGTTCGAGAGGTGGGCGTCGCCACAGGCCTGCACCCTGAGGCCGGAGCTCGGGGTGTGGGCCAGGTCGGCGGCCATGATCGCGGCGGTGCCGCGATAGAAGGCGAAGGGCGACTGTGACATCCGGCCGTGGCGAATCGGCACGAGGTCCAGCAGCCTGCCCTCGTTTTGTGCCAGCACCACCTCGACCGGATCACGTCGGTTCTTGGGCGGCTTCCATCCGCTATGCTCCGCGCGGGGCACGGCGTCGCGCAGCGCCTTGCCTTCGGCCCGGCGATCGGCCTGAGACCGATACGGCGCTTCGCCGGGCGCGTTGCCGTGACCATTCGTGCCATCCGCGTGTACCCCTTGCTTAGAACTTGGTCTTCACATCTTGCCTCCCGCTGGCATCGCCTCTGTGCACTCACTGGTGGAGCACGTCTCCGCCACGCCGCCGAACCGTCAGCCCGAGCATCCCCCTTTCTCAGATCCTCGAATGCCGGTTTGGAACCCAGCCAGATCGAGAAGACTGCGTCGGCAGAACCCTTCCCTTCGAAGACACCCAGCTCCTTGTCTGACTCTTGCAGCGTCGTGCCTTCTCCCGGCATGTACGGGGCCGGGTCGGGCTCGTCTTCGCGGGGCTGTTCATGCCGCCGCTAAAACCGGCGCCAGATGCGAACGCGCTGCTATAGGACCAAGGGCCTAAGCCAGACGGCCTAGAGCGCCTGCCGTGGATGCGCCGATCACCGCGTGGTCGCGAGCGAGCGCGGAAGCACGCCGATCGCGCCGCTCACGTGCCGCCACCTACTGCACGTACGGCCGGCGTGCGACTCCGCCCGTGTACGGTCCCTCCGTACACCGGCCGCCGTCCGGTGGCGTCGCGCAGGAACGTACTCGCCAGCCGGCGGGAGAGCTCTCGCGCCACTTCGAAGAGCGTCATGTACCGCCCCGCAGGGCGTGGGACGCCGAGGATCCTCGTGGCAGCGTCCGCTACTTCAGAGCCTCGACAATCTGCTGCCGGTCCTCGAGAATCGCCATCTGCACATCCACCGCCACGCGCCGGAGTGCGCTGTTGCTGTCGCGATCGCTTCCCGCCTGAAAATCCTGAAAACGGTAGACGAACTGCGACTGTCTCTCGCGGGCGGCCTTCGTGTAGGACACAATGGTCTGCGCCTTCTTCGGGTCCACGAGCTCGAGGGTGATTTCGACGTCCGTAGTCGCGACCGACACGGGGACGCCGAAGGCCGCGAGGATGCCCAATCCGGGGATGAACGGGGGAAGGTTGTACCGCGGAGACCACCGGAACGAGCGGATCTCGCCGCGCAGGATAACGTCGGCGGCGGCCTGCTCGGTCTTCGCGCGCTCAATGGAAGTGAAGACCCGGGCTTCGCTCAAGTCCGTCAGCATCACGACAGTGACGCGCTCGGCGAAGTCTTCGATGGCCCCTCGTCCCTCCCGCTCCTTCGCCGGCCCCGCGTCCGCGAGCGTCATCATGGCGGCCTTCAGGGGCACCGTGCCTTTGTGTTCCAGGAGCGGATCTGGAACACCGCCGTCTCGAGCTTCGGCAGCGCCGTGCAACCGGCGACGAGGGCGACGACGACGGCGCACAGACACCACCACGCGGCCAAAGACAGCAGATCGCACAACTCGCGCCATGCACAGCTCCTGTTGGTGAAGGTTCTCGACGAGACGTCGGCGAGCCAAGGCTAGCCGGAGGGCGTGCGAGTGTCAATCCCGCGCGCCTTTTCTCCGCCCACTTGCTCCCTCACGAGCCGGTCGGACACTTGCCCGAGCTCGAGCTCCAGATCCTTGGTGTCGACACGCCCGAACAGGTCGAGAAGGCGAGCGACCAACCCGTCCACCCCGTCTGGTGGCTGGCGCCGAGCCCCGCTCCGTTGTCACCCTGGAAGTATTCATAGAAGAGGATCAGATCGCGCCAGTGCGGATCGTCCTGGAACTTGGCGGTCCCGCCGTACACCGGCCGCCGTCCGGTGGCGTCGCGCAGGAACGTACTCGCCAGCCGCCGGGAGAGCTCTCGGGCCACTTCGAACAGCGTCATGTACCGCCCCGAACCCGTCGGACATTGCACCTTGAAGTCATCGCCGTAGAAGCTATACAGGTTCAAGAGCGCGCGGACCAGCAGGGCGTTGACGGGCATCCAGACGGGGCCCCGCCAGTTGGAGTTGCCGCCGAACATCCCGGTATTCGATTCGCCAGGCAGGTACTGGACCTTGTATTCCTCACCACCGACGTGAAACACGAACGGATGATCCAGGTGATACCGGGAGACCGAGCGAATCCCGTGGGGCCCGAGAAACTCGTTCTCGTCGAGCATGTAGGCGAGCACGCGCTCCAGCTTCTGCTTGTTGAGGATCGACAAGAGACGCCGTCCTTTGTAGCCGACGAACCCCTCGTCGGTCGGGGCCACATGGGACACGACCTCGGGATGGCGTTTCTTGAACAGGGCGATCATCTCCATCAGCTTCGGATAGCGACTGGCCGCATCCGCCTCGAACACCGTCGACGCACACAGCGGCAGGAGCCCCACCAGCGACCGCACCTTCAACCGCATCGCCTGGCCGTCGGGCAGCCGCAGCAGATCATAGAAGAATCCGTCCTGTTCATCCCACATCTCGTCCTGATGCTCGCCGATGCGGTCCATCGCGTAGGAGATCCAGGTGAAATGCTCGACGAACTTGTAGGCGATCTCTTCGTACATCGGGTCGTATTCGGTGAGAATGAGGGCGATCTCCAGCATGTTCTGGCAGTAAAACGCCATCCAGGCCGTCCCGTCCGCCTGCTCCAGCGAGCCGCCCGTGGGGAGCTGGGCACTCCGGTCGAACACGCCGATGTTGTCGAGACCCAGAAAGCCCCCGGCGAACACGTTGCGCCCGGCGGGGTCCTTGCGGTTGACCCACCAGCTGAAGTTCAGCATCAACCCCTGAAACGACCGCTCCAGGAACCGAAGATCCGCCCGGCCGAGGGCCCGCTCCACTTTGTAGAGGAAGAGGGTGGCCCAGGCGTGCACCGGGGGATTCACATCGCCGAAGTTCCACTCGTAGGCGGGAATTTGCCCATTGGGGTGGGCATAGAGACCGCGCAGCATCAGCAGCAGCTGCTCCTTGGCGAAATCAAAGTCCACCAGCGACAGGGCGATCGTGTGGAAGGCCAGGTCCCAGGCCGCATACCAGGGGTACTCCCACTTGTCCGGCATCGAGATCACATCGGCGTTCAGCATGTGAAACCATTCCGTATTCCGCACGCCGCGGCCAGCCGGATTCCATGAGCGGATGACTCCGGTGCTCCTGCAGCCATCGATCCACATCGAAGTAGTAGTACTGCTTGCTCCAGAGCATGCCCGCCAGCGCCTGGCGGTGCACCCGCCGTTCATCCTCGTTCAGCGAGGTCGGCGAAATCCGATCGTAGAACTCGTCAGCGTCGGCGACCCGGCTCTTGAATATCTCCTCGAACCGGCCAAAGGCCTTGTCCACCCTGGCGGCCGCCAGACGGAGGCGGACGGTCTTGCTTCCGCCTGCCGGGCACGTCGAGGACATAGTGCGCCGCCGCCTTGGTCCCGACCTTGGCGGGGTTCACCGCCTCGCCGCGGCCCGAGATGACGTACTCGTGGAAGGCGTCCTTGACATAGGGAGTCGCATTGGGCTGGCTCCAGAGACGGGACGCGTTACTCTCATTCTCGGTGAAGAGCAACTCCGGGGCTCCATCGCAGAGCAGCCAGTACTCGCCAAGCTCGTGGTGGGTGGCCTGAATGGCGCCAGGTCCCACCTCGCGAAGCGACGGCTTCGGCTGATCGTCGCCCCACGACCAGGTGTTGCGGAACCAGAGGGTCGGCAAGACACGCAGCCGGGCCGCTTCAGGCCCGCGATTGTGCACGGTCATGCGAACGAGGATGTCTTCCGGGCCCTCCTTCGCGTACTCCACGAACACGTCGAAGTACCGGTCGTCGCCGAACACGCCGGTATCGAGCAGCTCGTACTCGAACTCTTCCCGCGATCGCCTCCGGTTCGTTTCGATCAGGTCCCGGTAGGGATACTCCCGCTGCGGGTACTTGTAGAGATACTTCATGTACGAGTGGGTGGGCGTGCTGTCGAGGTAGAAGTAGTACTCCTTGACATCCTCGCCATGGTTCGCCTCACTGTTGGTGAGGCCGAACAGGCGCTCCTTCAGGATCGGGTCCCGCTCGTTCCACAACGCCAGCGCGAAGCACAGCCGTTGCTTGTCATCAGAGAGGCCCGCAAGCCCGTCCTCGCCCCACCGGTAGGCGCGTGAGCGCGCCTGGTCATGGGTGAAATAGTCCCAGGCGTTGCCGTCATCGCTGTAGTCCTCGCGGACCGTCCCCCACTGCCGCTCGCTCAGGTAGGGTCCCCATTTCTTCCAGGGATGTGCGCCTCGCGCGCGTCGTTCAACCGTTTTTGCTCAGTGACATCCACCACAGGGTCCATGTCTTGCCTCCTCGATGTGGTCACGTCTCTCCTCGTGCTGAGTTGAAGGTCCAACTTGGATTTTCCGGGCGTCGAAGTCTGCAGTGGACTTTCGTCCACCACTCTGCGGGGGCCACGGCACTTCCTGGCTTGGCGATGGCTGTTGGTGGTCACCTTCTCAGATCCCGATTGCCCCCTCCCGTGCTGGCACCGAGTTTTTCTCCTTCGCGAGTGGAGCACCTCTTCGCGCACGCCGCCGAACCGTCAGCCGAGCATCCCCTTCCCCACCCTGTTAGCGGGGCGCAGGATGACGGCGCCTCGCGAGTGGACTATGAGGCGCGAGACGCACACCATATCGGACCAGGTGGACCCGGGACAGGGACACGACCGCCGCCATCTCTTCCGAACGAGCGGCGAAGGCGCGGGGTCTTCATGCCGGCGCCGCTAACATTAGCAGCGAGGGCGAACGTGCCGCTATAGGACCAAGGACCTAAGCCCGACGGCCCTCGAGCGCCTGCTGGATGGCGCCGATCAGCGCCGCTTCGCGAAACGGCTTCTGCAGATAGGCCACGCCCGATCGCGCCCGCTCACGCGTGAGCGGATCGTCGTGCGCCGTGATGAAGATCGCGGGAATCGGGACGCCGGCCGTGGCCAGGCGCTGCTGAAGGTCGAAGCCCGCTCATGCCTCCGAGGTAGACGTCCAGCACGAGGCACGCCGTCGCTCCCGCGGACTCCGAGGCCAGGAACTCCTCCGCGGAGGCAAACGCGGCGACACTGAGTCCTGCGGCGCTCAGCAGGCGCCGGAGCGGACGGCGGAATGAGGGGTCGTCCTCCACTACAGCCGATCATCAATGTGTCGGGCACGGTACCTCGTGTCGCTGTCAGAAGCTGTTCGCGGGCCATCCTCATCGGTGGCCCCACGCCGTGGTCACAGCCTGAACTACGCGGCCGTGAATCGCTATAGGGCCTTGGTCCTAGTAAGCGCACGCCCTCTCTCATGGCCTCGAGCCGGGCGGCTCGAGCTTTTGGGTCATCGCGACAGAGCTCGGCGACGGAGCCCGCCTCCATTTTGTGCATCATATGGCTGCGGTGAATCTTGACGGTCTTCTCCGCGATACCAAGCTCGCCCGCGATCTGCTTGTTGAGCATCCCGGTGACGAGACGAGCCGCAGCTGCACAGACCCTGGAGCAGGATGAGAGTCAGCGCTCCAGCAATAATCAGCCACCGGTACTGGTCCCACAATGACGGCTCCCGGAAAGCGGGATCACGCGTGCCGGGAGGCAGCCGATTCTCCTTGAGCCCTGCGCCTGAGCTGAGCGCCAGCGCTGGAACGACGTAGTGTTCGTGTTTTGCGTGACGATATCGGCGGGTCCGGAGTTTCGCCCCGGAGCTACAAGCCGGTGGTAGCTTGATTACTCGGCTCGCGAGGAGCTGTTCGCGGCGACCGACACGTCGTGGGCGCCTGGTACGACGCCAGATCGGACGACAAGCGGCGCGCGCGGCGCAACATCATCTCACCTCCTCAGCAAGATCGACTACGAGCGCCGCCGCGCGGCAAGGTCGAGCTGCCGAAGCGACAGGAGCGGGGAAGTACCGCGAGACCCGATTATCCGTATAAGTTCATCCCCGAGAAATACTGAGAGGGGAGCGTGGCGGAGCTGCGAGCCGGCGCCGGTCGCGGCAGTCGCGAAGGAGGATTTGTGGAAAAGGTGAGCGAGTCTCGGAACTCGCCTCCCGAGGATCGTTCTTCCCCGTATCCGCGAGTCTGCGCGGGCTGACGCGCGCCGGCGCCGACCCCGGAGTCATCCTTCCGACCCTCGAAGACTTGCTCCGCCAGACGCGCCGTCAGCTCGTCGAGTATGCGCAGTGCGCCGGTCTCACGGGAATCCACCGCCTCACCAAGACCGCGCTCGCCGCGCGGTTCCTGCAGGAGGCTCGAGCGACTGGCCGTCCTGGCGGGCGAGCAGGAGCCTGCGGACGCTCCACGCAAAGTTCGACCTCGGGCTCACGTCCGATGAGGGCGGCGAGGCGGAGCATATCCCGTGGGGGCACGGGGAAACCCGGGTGACCGCGATGGTCGTCGATCCCGAGAGGCTCTACGTCTACTGGGAGGCGACCGACGAGGCCATCGAGCGGGCGCGCGCGGAGAACTCGGCTCCCGGGGCCGGGACGCCTGGCTCAACCTGCGCGTCTAGCGACGTCACAAACCGGATCTTCGACGGCACCAACGCCCACCATTACTTCGATCACTCGGTCGCGCGGACCGACCGGCAATGGTTCTTCGTGATCGGCAGGCCCTCGTCCACGGCCGTCGTCGAGATCGGTCTCAAGTCGGCAGAGGGCTACTTCGTGCGCTTCGCGCGATCCGACGGGCGGACTTCCCTCGCCGGCAGCCAGCGTCGCCCGACCGCGTGGAATGGCTCACGGTGCGCGCGGCCAGCGGCGAGGTGGGCGAGCCGGTCACCGAGGGCCTCGCGGCTCGCGGCGTCACCTCCGAAGGCGCCGGGCTCACCGGCCAGCCCGAGCCCGTGCGCGTCTGGGACATCCGCCGCACCCACGGTGAGTTGGACGGTGAGTGGATCATCCGCGACGAGAGCTTCGGGACGATGTGGCAGGAGGGAGGAGAGTGGGTGCGCGAGCGGACGCTCTTCTGGGAAGGGCCGATCATCCGCACCGCCTGGGAAGCCGGCCCGTTCCTCTACCCGGTGGAGCCGCCGCCGCTAGTGTCGAGGAGCGCTACGAGGGGATGGCGACGGTCCGGTCGGTAGACGCGCAGGTCTCACATCGTCTACGGCCCGTGGCGCGTCGTGATCCGAGGGCTCGGAGGCGAGCCGAGCGGAAAATCATGGCCGTCTGGGAGGTCCACCGCTCGTGGATCGCCGGCGCGGGCGTCGCGGTCCGCACGGTGAGCGGGGCGGCAGGCGCGGCCGGCGGCTCGGAACAGCTGTTCCTCGGAGCCAGCGAGCTTCACCAGCGCGCGGCGAGCGAGCTGCGGCCCGGGGGGCCCCGAGCTCCACCTCCTCGGCGCGAGCGAGCCAGTGCTCGGGGGCCTCCGAGCTCTACCATCCCTCGGCGCGAGCGAGCTGCGCTATCTCGGCGCGAGCGAATGGCGGGAGCGCGGGGCGAGTGAGACCCGCTACGCTGGCGCGAGTGAACGGCTGTATCCCGGCGCGAGCGAGCGCGCGTGGTCGGGCGCCAGCGAGAATCGTCCCGCTATCCGGCCGAGCCGTCGCCGCCGTCGCAAGGCTGAATGCGATGCCCGCCGGATATTTCGCGCTCGTCCTCCACGCCCATCTCCCGTTCGTCCGGCATCCCGAGGACCCGACGGTGATGGAGGAGCAGTGGCTCTACGAGGGGATCACCGGCACGTACCTGCCCCTCGTGCAGATGTTCGAGGGCCTCGTCGCGCGACGGCGTCCCGCTATCGCTGCACCGTCTCGCTCTCGGCGCCGCTCATCACGATGCTCACCGACGACCTGCTGAAGGAGCGCTACGCCAGCCACCTCGACCGCCTGATCGAGCTCGCCGAGCAGGAGCTCGAGCGCACCCGGCCCGAGCCGCACTACCATCGCCTCGCCGGGATGTACTCGGGATCGCTTCCAGTCGATCTCGCCACACGTGGCGCTCCCACGATGGAAACCTGGTCCGCGCGTTCAGGCGCCTCCAGGAGGCAGGCCGGGTGGAAGTGATCACCTCCACAGCCGACCCACGCCTTCTTTCCGCTGCTCGATCGCAACTGGGCCGCGCTGCGCGCCCAGGTCCACGTGGCAGCCGATCTCTACGAGCGGCACTTCGGGTGCCGCTCGCGCGGCATGTGGCTCGCGGAGTGCGGCTACGTGCCGGGCGTCGACGAATTGCTGCGGGAGGCGGCGATCCGGTACTTCTTCGTGGACACCCACGGCATCCTGCTGCGCCGATCGCGCCGCCGTCTACGGCAGCTATGCGCCGGTCTACTAGCCGCACGGGCGTGGCCGCCTTCGCGCGCGACCTCGAGTCATCGCAGCAGGTCTGGAGCGCGCGCGAGGGCTATCCCGGCGACCGTCACTACCGCGATTTCTACCGCGACATCGGATTCGACCTGCCGCAGGAATACGATCGGCCCGTGTATTCACCCGGACGGCCACCGGACGCTACACGGGCATCAAGTATCACGCGATCACCCACGAGCAGCTACACGACAAGTGGGTGTACGATCCCGACCATCGCGCGGCAGCGGGCCGGGCGAGCACGCGGCGCATTTCCGGACAGCTCGCCAGCAGCAGGTCGAGCGCTTCGCGGGCAGCATGGATCGTCCCCCGCTCGTCGTCAGCCCCTACGATGCGGAGCTGTTCGGTCACTGGTGGTACGAGGGCCGGTCTTCCTCGGAGATCTCTTCCGCCAGCTCTACCACGACCAGCAGGCCGTCCCTACCGATCACGCCCGGGGACTACCTCGACCGGCACCCGACCAACCAGGTCGCGACCCCGTCGACGTCCTCGTGGGGGTGGAAGGGGTACGCCGAGTACTGGCTCGACGAGAGCAACGCGTGGGTCTACCGGCACCTGCACAAGGCCGGCGAGCGGATGGTCGAGCTGGCGATCGGCACCCCTCGGCAACGGGGATCACGAAGCGAGCCCTCAACCAGGCCGCGCGCGAGCTGATGCTCATGCAAAGCAGCGACTGGGCCTTCATCATGCGCACCGGCACGACCGTCTCGTACGCCACCCGGCGCATGAACGAGCATCGTCCTGCGCTTCAATCGCCTGTACGACGGCATCATGGCGGGTCAGCAATACGTAACTGAACGAAGTAC
>ERZ1370068.9166-contig-7964_pt1 | contig 29651 bp, 50 predicted proteins | sample MGYA00561227_ERZ1370068 | MGnify/ENA primary metagenome ERZ1370068 (study PRJEB38410, sample SAMEA6850437) | metagenome | study: Metagenomic assessment of the ecological functions of the soil: analysis of the soil microbiota associated with the...
TGTACTTCGTTCAGTTATAGCATTGCTCCAACGCGCCCATCTTCGGTTTAGCACGCAACGGGCCGGGCATCGTGGGCGGCCCGCTGCTGTCATCCAAGATAGCCGACCAGACACTCGCCGTCGCATGCTCCGCGGCAAATCGCCACAAGTCTCACGACAAAGCGCAGATTGCGACGCCGGCCTTCGACAGGCGCGAGCTGCGCCGCTGGAGAATAGCGAGGATGCGGGCAGCGTCGTGCTCTTTCGCCAGCCGACGGCGTGGCAACGATATAGACCCCAGATCATCGCGGGCATCACCTTCCCGAGTGTCAGGCGGTGGTCGCGATCGCCTTGCTCGCGAGCCTGGTCAACAGCCGGCGGGCGAACAGTCGCTCAGGAACAGTTCCGCCTGCTCGAATGCCGCGCCAGTCATGATCTGGAGCGCAGGTCCCGAACAAGCAGTGCACGAACATAATCACGCCGTCTCGATTTCACCGGCCGACCGATCGAGGCGGAAGGAGGCTGGACCGAAGCAGTCCACCCTGATGATCGCCACGGCCGCGGAATTTCCACAGGCCTTCGACGCGTAAACCCTCCGAATGGATACGCCTCCGCCGTCACGACGGTGAGTACCGATGGATCCTCGACACTTTGGCATTGCCGAGATTTACCGCGGCTGGCTTCTCCGGGTACATCGGCTCCGCGATCGGCTTATGACCGAGCTCAGCTCGCCAGCGTCGCGCTGCCGAGTTTGAGCCGCAGGCGTACAATCGCGCGAAAACGAGCACGCCAGGATCGCCAGGGAGCTCAGGGACCTCTGCCAACGGATGATGGGGCTCACGTTGGAGCTGCACAGCTTGAAGCACGGGCTCGCGCGGGTAGAGGTCACCGAGATGCGCGCTCGTGTCGAGGAACTGAAGCGCGCAGTTTGGACATCTGGCAGAGCGAGATTCAGGCCATCTCCGATCAGTCGTACCGCAAACTCTGAGCTGCTCCGGACCTTGCGACATCGGTCCGGAGCTACCTGCGGCGGCATCTGTCCAGCGAGCCACGGGGCCACGATTGACTTCCGAGATGAGGGTGTGCCCGACGATGTCCCGACCACGATGTTGCGCTGGCCATGTTCCGCGTGTTACAGGAGGCGCTGGGCAATGCCGTCAGACACGCCGCGGTGGGTGCGCGTCTCGGTGTCGCTCGGCGGCAGCCGCGATGAGTTGCGACTCGACGTCGCCGACGAGGAGTCTGATTCGATCCAGAGGTCGCCATGAGAGGTCATGGACTCCGGATTGGTCGGCTTGCGGGAGAGGCTGAACTCCGGTCGAGGGTGAATGCCTGATCGAATCGCAGCCTGGTGCAGGGGATCCCGGATCCGCGCTCGCGTGCCCGCTGCGCCGCGAGCGCAGCGCTGCGCGAATCGCATCGCCAGGAAAGAGTGAGAGCCTCCCCTTTCTCACTTCTCGACGCGAAACAGCGATTTGCTCACCTCGCGTCGCGGGCGCCGTCGCGCGTTGTGCCGCCGAGCGTGAGCATGTAGTCCCCCGGCGCAAGGCGGTCAGCCGGCAGCGTCAGCTCAAGGGAGCCAGCCCGACGGACGTGTGCGCGGTCGTGCGTGCCTGCGCTGCTGGATACTGGCTGGCCGGCTCGCCAGCGCTCGTCCGCGGCAGATCGCACATGACGGGCGCGCCGCGTCGCTGGCCTCGGCGGACGCGCTGCTCTCCGTAGCGGTCGAGAATGGGCTTCTCCTGAAAACGCGCGCCGGTTCAGCCGCATGGCGTCCAGAATCTGGGCTCTGAGCTCCGCCGTCAGCACCGTGATCTTCGGTGGAGGAGCCGGCGGTGGTTGCGCCGGCACTGGCGTCACAGCGATCGGCTGACGACTCGGACGCAGCCGCGGTAGGTGTGGAGTGAGCCGCCGCCGACGTCGACGCCGGATGTCTCTTGCCAACGGTGATCGAAACGATCAGAGAAAACGACGGCTTCAGAAATGACGAAGCGCGTGGCATGTCTCCGCGTGCAGATACGATTCTAGAGTGTCTTCGCGTACGCCGGCAGCGCACCGACCTGCGAGCCCAGCGGTCGCGTTTCGATCGTCTTGCGATCAGTGATGGGATCCAAACCCGTCGTATCGGGACAGAGTTCGCCGCCAGAGGTGGCGACCGGTGTTGGCCTTGCCAGGAACCGTCGTGTCGTACTCCTTGATCAGGATCGTGTCGTCGGGTGCATACCGGGCCTTTGGTCTGTCCGACCATTCGAAGCCGACCAGCGCCTCGTCGTAGTACAGATTTCCGCGGAGGAATCGACGCGGGCGCGTGGCCGAGCACACCAGCTGGCCCAGCGTGGGGACCGATCCGTTGTGCAGGTACGGCGCCTGGGCCCAGATGCCGCGCAACATGTCCGCCTTGTATCCATTCGTGCCCTCCGCCACGCGCCGTGGCGTGTCGCGGAAATACTCGTCGAGCCGCGCCTGCCAGTCACCCTTCGGCATGCACCAGTCGGCGCCCGGCTGTCCCTGGTTGTTCAGGCCGTAGATGCTGCAGGCCTCCATCACCAGCGCGGCCAGTCCGTAGCGGGACACGCTCGGTGTTCACCATCGTGCGATTCGGATCGACGCCGAGCGTCGAGGCCGGATAAATCGTCTGGTTGCGCGGCGTGTGGCACGCCGCGCAGTGCGTCTTGAACAGCGCCTTGCCCTCGCGCGCCCGCGCCAGGTCGACGCTGCCGAAGGGATACGGCGGCGGCGGCAGATTGTCGATGAACGGGTTCAGCGGCTCATGGATTCGCACGTTGACCATGCGCGGGTCGCCGGTCGCCGAGGCGCCGGAGGCCAACGTTCGCGACGAGGCGCCCTGATTGCCGTCCCAGTTGGCGTGGTAGCGCTCCGTCGCCCAGTTGACGCTCTTGATGTCGATCGGCGCCGGAACCGGCGGCGCCCACGCGGGAATGTTCTTGAAGATCCGTTCGGCGGCGGCCTTGGCGTCCGTGACGCGATCGGTCATGCCCGGGGACGTCGGCGGGCAAGCCGTTCGCCTTCGAGAATCCTGCGAAGAACGGACTCTCCGGATTGTCTCGACGCACGAATTCCAGAAAGCTGTTGTCTCGACGGCGCGTGTGGATCGCGACCAGGCCCGAGGCGACGCCAAAGGCATCCATCTGGCCGGGACGGTCTTCGAAGACGTCGGGCAGCGGCCGCTTGTAGGCGTTGTTCTTCGCCACGACGTGGTAGATGAAGTGCGTCTTGACGCCGACGGCGATGAGATCCTGCATGACGCTCGGGAACTCGTCGGCAACCGCCAGGGTCTGAATCTTTCCGCGGGCGATTTGCGCCGGCGAGGAGCCGTACAGCGTTTCCGGCCGCAGACGCGCCTTGTCCGAGCATCTCGGTGTAGAGCGCGCGGACGGCGCTCGTGTTGGGCTTGATGTCGGCGGGGTTCACCGGAGTCGTGGACGCGGGGTCGAAGCCGGACTCGACCAGCGCCGCTGCCGGTGAGCATCAGCAGCTTCGAGTAATACTGCGCTTCGATCTCCGTGTTGGGCATGCCCGGCAAGGAACTTCATCTTTCCCGACACCATCACGCGGCCGACGTGGCAGGCCGCGCACGACAAGAACACCCGATCCATGCGCGCCGGGGCTCCCGAAACCCGGCCGGTCGCGCTCCCAGTTCTCCTCCTTGTCCGCCGTTCGCAGCTTGGCGATCAGCAGGCGTCGTGTTCTGAACACGCGCCGCGCCAGCAGCCGCGCATCGGCGGCCGTCCGTCTCGGGCGGCGGTCAACGGCTCGAACGATCGCGGATTCTCGAACGCGAATCCGAACGGCAGCGGCGACTGGCGCTGGCCGGCCGGGCGTGCGACGCCGTCGACGTAGTCGGACGGGTCGGGTCCGACGCCGATGTGATCGAGCGTCCAGCGCGGTGCCGCGGCTCCCGATCCGGCCGGCACGATCGCCTCGCGCTTCCAGATTCGAGCGATGGCGCGCAGCGTCGGGTTCTCGTGGTTCGGATCGAGATCGAGAATCGTCTTGAGCAGCACGAACGGCACGCCGTTGAAGCCGACCGGGTTGTCCCGGAACCAGCTCCACGCCAGGCGAGGATGCCGCCCGCGGCGAGGCCCAGTACTCTTCGGCGCGACCTGGATCGTCATCGTCCAGAGATAGCCCTGAATGGCCTGGTCGCGTTTGGTGATCTCCGCCGGCCAGTCGGTCACCGTTTTTCCATCGACCCACGAGACGATGTCTGCGCTCGAGTCGTCGTTCAGGGAGCGACGCGTCCTCCGCTTCTGGGCTTCTCCGGCTGCAGGATATCCACTATTGTCTTTCGCAGGGCCTCCGCGGCACGCGCTACGTGACGAATGCCATGAGCCCGACGCAGAACACCCGGCGATTTGTGTAGATCGACATGTAATCACCCTCTGACATGACGCCGCATCACGGCCAGAAGCGGCGGAACGTCCCCTCGTCTGAAAATCGAGCGAGAAGGTGGTGCTGTAGATTCTGGTCGTCGAATTGAAGCCGGCCGAAACGACGCCCAACGGGAACGACGACTCGCCAGGTCCTCCGGCTCAGCCGCCCAAGATCCTGCAATCCAAGCGAGCGCAATCACGGATTCGGTGATGATCACCGGCGACACATACCGGCCAAGGCATGCATGCCGGCTCCAATCTGTAGTGCAGGTAATGGCCAGGCGGTCGGTCCAGAATGAAGGCGGCCGGCTCGCACGCGTCTTTCATCGCGGATCCGTGAGAAGCGAACACGAAAGTGACACGGCGGAAATCGGCCGACTGTCCGGGCGTGGCAGCGGCGCACGCGCAAACGGCGGCTCGACAATCGACGTTGTCCTCGGCGAACGCAATCCTCGTGCGCGAGGTTGGTCACCCTGCCGGCGTCGTCGCGGGTGCACGCGGCCGACAGCAGGCGCTTGTCCGGCTCGCTGTAAACGGTGCTGTCGTCCGTGCTGAGAATGAATTTGCTCGAAGCCGCCATTGTGCAGCGGCGGCCCGCGGCCTTCATCATCTCGACGCCGTACGGTTCGACGGTGAACTCCTGATTGCGCTCGAGCACATCACGAACTGCGGCGCCGTCGACGTCTGCGCCTCGCTGAGCTGGCCTAGGCGCGCGCCTTTCCGGCCAGCTCCTGAAGTCGGGCGACGGCCACGGGATTGTCGGCGGTTTATGCGATCGACGGTCTCGAAGGAACGATCGCAACGCGGTCGCGAAATCACGCCGTGAGAAAGGCTCCAGATCCGGCACTGGTCAGGGATCGGCCGCGACCAGCGCACGCGTTCCCAGGGGTTCAGTGTTGTGTTCGATGGAGAGTCGCATGGTCGAATCCGTTTGTCGAGAATCGACGTGTCAAGACACCTCTGGCTGTCGCCGGGGGGCGACACTCGGTGTGCCAGAGCGCGTTCATTCTCGCCGCTGGCATGGCCGAGGGCAAGATGGATTTCGATGCGGCTCGATGGAGTTTCCATTTCTGTCGAACTTACTCACCATAACGATCGAAACGGCGAACTCGAACGATCATTTGCGGTCGTTCGGCTCTTTCGACAACGCCTTGCAATGGCCACGCGAGTAACTCAACAATGCTCCCGGCCATTCAGCGCCCCGCCGACAACGCTGACACCACACCCAACATTCTCAGAACTCACTGACAGGTTGTTGGTTGGGATGTGGCTTGCGCAAGACGAAGCTCGCCGAATGGCGAGCGAAATCTGGTAGCAGCACGGGGACCTGTAACTCCGCGTAGCTTTTCCCCGGCTGTGGCACTGGACGTCTACCGGAGCTTGTGCGAGATTGGGCGTGCCGCGTGAGGCTATCTGCCCTGTGGAATGCGTTACTTTTTGCACGCAGCCGAAAAGCACCCGAGAGCGGCGTCCTCGGCTCCGGCACCGGGAGCCCGGCTGCCTCGGCCATCAGCTTGCGGATCAGCTTCTCCGCTTCCGGGTGACGGATTGCCGACCGCACGCCCAACCCGGACGACGCCTTTCGCGTAGTCGAGCGGCGTCCATCCGGTCCCGGCCAGTTGCGAGCGTGGTCCCGTGTCTCGATTCCCCTTGTCCTTCACGTCCAGCCTGGCGCCGCGCCCGACGAGCATCATGACCGCCGAGTTGCGCCCCTTGTGGGCGGCGCCAGTGCAGCGCTCCGCGGCCATCTTGATTGACGACGTTCACGTTGGCGCCGTGATCGAGAAGGAATTTCATCGCATCCAGGTTCTGTTCCTCCGACCACTCGTGCGTGATGCCGTCGACCCAGCCGATGCCGGCGGCGGCCATCAACGGCGGCGTCGTGCCGTGCCTGGTCGGCAGCGTTCGGATCGGCGCCGTATTCGACGAGCAGCTTCATCAGCACGATATCGCCGGCCTGCGCCGCGCGCAGAAACGCCGTGGCGCCGTCGCTTCTCGATCCACGTGGTATCGAAGGCGGTGCGGTGCTGAAGGTTGGCCCGCGAGCGGCCGTCTGGATTGGCGCCGTAGTCGAGCAGTTTCCTGATCAGATCGAGCGGATCGCCGTCCGGCGCGCGGACCGGCATCGTGCCGGCGTCCAGGTTGCGGTTGTCGGTCGCGATGAAGAGTGGCAGCCAGCCGAATCGATTGGGAATGTTCGGATCGGCGCCGTGATCGAGGAGATACGACGCCAGGTTGTTGTAGTTGTTCTGGACGGCCACCAGGAGGCGTCCACTCGTCGGCGCTGGTCTTGTTCGGATCCGCACCGGCTTCAATCAGGATCCGAGTCGACTCCAGGTTGCCCGAGCGCGCGGCATAGACGAGTGGCGTCATCGCCCCGGCCACGCCCGACGCGCCAGGGTGTCGTCATCGTCGGAATCCGGCAGCGGCGCCGCGGGCGCCGCGCTGGCCACCCGAGGCGCGCTCGCCGCGGGCGGGCGCGGAGCCGCGCGCGGGCGCGTCGCCGAAGCTCGCTAGGCGCCGCGGCGAACAGCGGGGCGCCGTCGAGCCCACCGGGCAGACGGCCCGTGGCCGAGACGACCTTCGACTGCGCGTTCACATCGGCGCCGTGCGCAATCAGCAGCGCGGCGGCGGCGGGATGCTCCTGCTCGATCGCCCACATCAGCGGCGTCAGTGCCGCGCAGCGTGCTCACATGGCGTTGACGTCCGCGCCGCGATCCAGCAGCACCTTCAGCGCCTCGAGGGCGCCGGTGCGCGCGGCCAGCATGAGCGGTGTCTCGCCGTGTGCGAGCACGGGAGCGTTGACGTCGACGCCCGCGTCGACGAGCAGCGCGATCATCGGCGCGCTGCCGTTGATGCACGCCAGCAGCATCGGCGTTGGCGCCTTCGCGCGCGGCCGCCTTCGCATTGGCGCCGGCGCGAATCAGCAGGTGGGCGAGATCGAGATCGTCCCACTGTGCCGCCCAGTGCAGGCGCGGTCGTCCCGTCGGCTTGCGGGACGTTCACGTCGGCGTGCTGGTCGAGCAGGCGGCGAACGGCGGCGATGTTCCGCTGCTGCACGAGCGTCGGCGACGTCGCTGCCGTTGGTGGCGACCAACGCCTGCATGTAGAGCAGCAAGCCGGCCGCCAGCGCGCGTTTGACCCACATGCGTTTGCCTACCTCCCAGCGTGAGAACGTCAGCGCTACGTTCTCCGATTCAACGCGTCACAGGTCTAATGTGCCTGGACTGTCACTTGTCGCCGATGGTGTCCGGGGTGCATGTCGAAGCATCGAGCGTGCTCATCAGCAGATGTCCGGTCGTGCACCGTGCTGCGTACGGCAGCCTGATGTGACGCTCCGCCCTTGTGCGTCCTGCACGCCGCCGCCGACGAGCACCATCGGCACGTCGTAGTGGACGTGCTGGTTCGAGTTGCCCATGTTGCTGCCGTAGAGCACCAGCGATGTGATCGAGCAGCGTGCCGTCGCCGTCCTGGCGTCCGCTGCAAGCTTGCTCGATCGAGGTACGCCAGCATCGCCACGTGGTACTGGTTGATTGCGGCAGCATCGTCGATCCGGCGCGGATCCTCGCCGTGGTGCGACGCCGCCGTGGAACCGCTGCGAACGTCGCGCTCGCCGGGTAGTTGGTGGCGCGTGACAGTCGCGCGCGTAGAGCAGCGTCGACGACGCGGGTGATGTCGCCCTGGAACGCGAGCGCCTGCAGGTCGAACTGCAGCTTGATGTGCTCGTCGAAGGTTCGCGGCACGCCGAACGGCACCGTCGCAATCGGCGACGTCGGTCGGACGCCTTCGTCGCCATCTGGAGCCGGCGCTCGATTTCGCGGACGTCCTCGAGGTAGTCGTTGAGCCGGTTGCGATCCGACGCAGCCGATGTCGGCCTTCAGGCGCGTCAGCTTGCGCGTCAGCGAATCGAGGATGCTGCGATCCGCCAGCCGGCGCGCCAGCCGCTCCGCCGGCGCTGCCGTCGCCGAACAGCCGCTCGAAGACGACCTGCGGGTTGATCTCCATCGGCAGCGGCTTGTTGGGCGCCGCCCACGAGATCGTGTTCGTATACGCGCAGCTGTAGCCCTCAGCCGCAGCACCCCGGAATTCGATCCCGGATCCTCGATCGCGAGCTGGATCGACGGCAGCAGCGTGTCGCTGGCCGATCTTCTCGCGCGATGATCTGATCGATGGTCGTGCCGACGCAGATGTCCGCGCCGGCGGTCTTCCGCGGCTCGTGACGCGCACAGAAACGCCGCCGCCACCGAATGATCGCCGCCCGTCTCACCGGGAGGCGGCTCCGCCGACCCGAGTGCAGACCGCTCAGGATCGTCGTGTAGTCCCGGAACGGCTCGAGCGGCTTGGTGATCACGGAGAAGTCGAACTCGCGGCCGACCTTCTCCGGGCTCCAGTAGCCCGGCGCCGCGCCGTGCGGCACGAAGATGCCGGCGAAACCGGCTTCCGGCGACGCCAGCCGTCTGCGCCAGCAGCGTCTGCGCGGGCAGCATCGCCTCGAGAAACGGCATCGCCAGCACGACTCCGGCGCCGCGGAGAAAGGTCCGCCGGGGAATGTGCTTCCTGGTGATGAACGGCGCTCATGCAGCCTCCACTGGTTGTCTACACTTATAGCGCTCGCTTGCGAACCGGTTCCGTGGCCTTCATGGTTCATCTGAAACGGCTGACTCCCGACGATCCCGACGACCAGCGACGAGAACCGGTATCTGCTTGCGGCTCGCCTCGCGCACGATCGCGCGAACCACCGGCATGTCGGCCGACTCGACGCCGCGGCCCGAGCGCATAGCGTCAGCAGCTTCTCGGTCACGGCGCGGACGAACTGCGGCGAGTAGCGGAGCAGCGCCTGCCGCAGACTCGCGAGGATCCGTCGATCTTCGTCCCGTCGGTGAGTCTCGCCCGGACGCGTCGATCGGCCTCTCGCCAGTCGCGCGTCTGCCACTTGCCGATCGCGTCGAAGTTCTCGAGCGAGAAGCCGATCGGATCCATCATCCGGTGGCAGCTCGCGCACTGCGGGATCGGATCGGTGCTGCCCGTCCGCTGGCGCACCGACACACTCCCGCGGCGGCGCGCAGCGCCGTTCTGGTTCTTCACGTTCTCGTCCAGCTTCGGCACGATGGCAGGCGGATCGGGCGGGATCGACGCCCAGAACGTTCATGAGAATCCACTTGCCGCCGCTGGACTGGCGACGTCCGGTTCGGCTGCGACGGATACCAGCAGCGACGCTGCCCTTCGCCGAGCAGGCCGCGCGCGCGCTTCGGTCGGCTGAGCGTCACACGCCGGAAATGGCTGCCGTAGACGTTCGGAATCCCGTAGTGCCTGGCGAGCCGCTCGTTGACGAAGCGTGTAGTCCGCCGGTCAGCAGATCGAGCACGCTGCGGTCTTCGCGGACGATGCTGTCGAAGAAGAGCTCCGTCTCGCGCCGGAACGCCTGCCGCAGGTTGTCGTCGAAGTCCGGAACGATCATGACGATCGGCGACCGCGTTCGCAGATTCCGCAGCTGCAGCCACTGGCCGGCGAAGTTGCGCCACCAGCGCGTCGGCGCGCCGGATCGGCCAGCATGCGCCGCACCTGCTCGCTCGAGCACGGCGGGCGTCCTTCAGCGTGCCCTGCGTGCGCCAGCGTCGAGCAGCTCGTCGTCCGGAATGCTGCTCCACAGGAAGAACGACAGTCGCGACGCCAGCTCGAGATCGGCGATGCGATAGGCGCGGCCAGCCGCCACACCGGGGGATCGCGCTTCCGATCCGGAACAGCGAACTCGGATCGCTGAGAATCCGCCGGAGCGCCATCTCGATCCCGTGCTCGAAGCCGCCTTCCTTGCGGCCCGATTCGTAGAAGGCCGTGAACGTCTCGAGGTCGTCGGTCGCGCGTCGGGCCGCCGGAACGCGCCGCGCACCAGCCTGGTCAGGGATTTCGTTGGCGCACGCCGGCTCGTCGTGTGCGGTCGGCGGGTCGACAGACGAGCACCTTGCGGCGGCTCGCCGTTTCGTCCGCGCCCTTGGCGTTATACGGTCCCGTGATCCAGACGCTGCCGATATGGGGATAGAAGTAGTAGCCGGGAATGCCGCCGGTCTCGATCATGCTCCGCAGGAAGCCCTCTGTTGCAGATCGTTGGTCGGCGCGTAGTTCGACGCGAGGAACGTCACGCCGACGGCGCGTTTGCCCGCCTTCACCGTCATGCGAGTCTCCAGCTTGTTGACTTCCTTGTCGAAGTCGAACAGCTTCACGCGCTCGCCGTCGATGATCACCTCGAGCTGTTCGCCCTTCACGCTGCCGAAGAGCGCGCCGGTGTTGCCCCGCAGCGGCAGGATCTTGACTGTGTATTCGCCGTCAGCGGGGAACTGGTGGTGGATGAGCAGCCCGCCGCGCGTCCCGAACGGCAAGCCTTCGACGTGGTGCATCTGCGTGCGTAGTCGGCCGGGACGCTGTAGGAACCTCTGCGCCGGCGCCGTGACGTCGCCAAGCGCGATACGGCTGATCTTGCCCGCCGCCGGAGATACGCCTCGTAGCAGCGCCGGCGACACGGTCAGTGACGCCGCCATGTTGTCGAACCCATAACTCTCATCGTCGACCGGGCAGCAGCGACGCCGCGTCGATGTCGACCGCCAGCAGATCGCGAATGGCGTTCGCGTATTCGGCGCGGTTGGAGACGATGGAGGCCCGGCGCGCGCAGATCGGGCGGCGCGCCGCGATCGAGCTCACCCTCGGAGCCACACCGCCAGCCGTCGTAGGCTGCCGGAAGTGGGCGCCGCGCGCCAGCCGGCGGCATCATGCCGGCGCGAAGCTTCCGGACGACTTTTTTCCCAGATCTCCGCCCGGTCGCGGATGCCGGTGAGGTCCATGGTGTCGAGCGCCAGGCCGCCGGTCTTCGTCTTGTCGTTGTGACAGGTGACGCAAGCACTGGTTCAGGACCGCTCGATGTTTCGCAACAGACGACCCGGCCGTGCCGGACACGGGCCGCTCTGCGGGCCAGTTGCCTGGCCGGCTGCCGAGCAGGGCAGCGACCATGGCGCCACTCAGGAAGAACTGGCTGCTGATCATTGCTGCGCGCTCGTCGCGCGCCCTCGACCAGGCGGCTGCGCTCTTTCGGGAGCGGCTTCCGCGGCAGCTTCTCGTCGCGGTTCGCCGTGTGGTAGACGAACGTCGCGACAATGACGGCGTTCTTCATCATGTCTTGCGGCGGCACGTGCTCGTAGACGTCCATGTTGGAGTGGTGCGTGCGCGAGAAGTAATCGATGTAGTCCTGCACGAACTGGAAGCCGGGAAGGCCCACGGCGTCGAATGCCATGTGGTCGGTGCTGCCGAGCCCCCAATCGTGATGGTGGTGACGCCCATGCTCTTGAGCGGTTCGATCCAGCTTTCGAAGATCAGGCTTGACCATCTCGTTGCCCTGCAGTACACGCCGCGGATCGCGCCCTGGCCGTAATCGAGGTTGGTAGTATGCGCCGACAGCTTCGCGTGGTCGGGCTTGAGCTGCATGGTCTGGACATCGGCGAGATCAGGTCTCTGACGTACGCCCTCGAACCGAGCAACCCCTGCTCTTCCCTCGCTCCACAGCCCGAGGCGGACTGTGCGCCGCATCTTGAGGCCGGTGGTTTTCAGAATCCGCATCGCTTCCATCATCCACCGCGGATCCGGCGGCCGTTGTCGGTCGCGCCGGTTCCGGTGTGCCACGAGTCGAAGTGTCCGCCGAGCATCACCACCTCGTCGGCCTTGTCGGTCCCGGGAATCTCGGCGATGACGTTGAACGCCGTGAGATCGCCGTCGGTGAACTTGTTGTCGATATCCATCTGGATCGTGACGGGCACTTTCTTCTCGGAGCGTGCGCACGATGCGCGGCCGTAGTGCTCCACGGCCATCATCACCTGCGGCGCGACCGGCGGATCCTTCGGATCGCGAGACCCACCCGCTTGAATCAAGCCGACGACGCCGTAGTCGCCGCGTCCGCGCCCCGGATCGAGGAGCGCGGCCACGCCTTCATCGACGAAGAACTTCATCTTCCGCCGCTCGAAGGCCTGATCGACGGACCCGCGGCCTGCCGCCCCACGGCCGGCGGCGCTCGCGCCCGACCCGCCGCGGCCGCGCGGCCGGTCTGCGGAAACTGGAGCGCCAGATCCTGGAGTTGGGCGTCCAGTGTAGCGGACCGCATCGGGCTCAAATGCGGCGGCGACTCGCGGGTCGGCGCGATGAGCACGAACTTGCCGCGCAGCTTGCCGCGGTACTGCTCGAGGTCCTTGTCGTTTTCGATGATCGCCATCACGGCATCGCCGGTCACCGGGCCGCTGGTGCCCGGCGTCCAGGCCTTCGCGAAGCCGATGATCGGGAACGGTCGCGGCTTGACGACGTTGGCGATCATGCGCTCGTTGGTCCAGCCACGGCCGAACGGCCACGTCTCGAAATGGACGTTCGCCAGGCCCCATTCCTTCATTGTCGTGATCGCCCAGTCGCCCGCCTCCTTCGCCCACGTCGAGCCGGTCAGGCGCGGCCCATAGAGATCGGTGAGGTAGGCTTTCGATCTCCATCACCTTCGAGCGCTGCAGGCCCTCTTCCTGATCTTGAACACCGCATCGAGATCCACCTTCTCGGCGGTGCCCCACTGGGCGCTCATCGCGGGTCCGAAGGCGATGGCCAACAGCACGACGGCGGCGAGCGAGAAACGCGTCTTCATCAGCACGGTCTCCAGGTTGTGTGACGACTCCTACTGTTGCGGCGTCGACCGCGCCGGCAGCGCCGGCATGTCGGTCTTGTCGAACCGCGGCAGCATCCCGTCTCGCATCGCGAGCCGGTAGAGCGTCGCGGCGATCACGATCGGCGGAGGTCTTCGCGTCGGCCTCGATCACGCGCTCGTAGCTGTCGAGACTTCGTGTGGTGCGTGCGAGTTGTATTCGATCGGATCCTGGCCGAACCCGATGCCGGGCAGCCCCGGCGTTGTTGAACGAGGTGTGATCGGTGCCGCCGACGCTGCGGCTGTTGCCCGCCACCGCGCCCATGACGCCCAGATCGGCGAACGGCGCCAGGGCCCGGCGGACGATCGCCGCGCCCTCTTGCGGACCGAACACGCTGGCTCCGCGCGCACGACCCGTCCCGGAGTCGATATTGAGATAGGCGTTCAGGATTCGCGAATTCGGGCTTCGGATCCTCGAACCGCCCGAAATGCTGCTTCACATAGGCCTGCGACCCGAGCAGTCCCTGCTCCTCGCCGCTCCACATCGCGACGCGAATGGTGCGCCGCGGCTGAACGCCGATGGCCTTGAGAATCCGCGCGGCTTCCATCATCGTCGCGCACCTCGATCGCGTTGTCCGTGGCGCCCGTCGAGCCCCGCCACGAGTCGAGGTGCCCGCCGAGCATCACGACTTCGTCTTTCTTGGTCGCTGCCTGAATCTCCGCAATCACGCTACGCGGTCCGTCCTTCCGAGCACACGCTTGCTGACGATATTGAATTCGAGCTCGACCGGCGTGCCATCGGCGAGGATGCGCGAGATGCGGCCGTAGTTCTCGTTCCGCATCACGACGGTCGGCGGCACCTTGCTCACGTCGCATGCGATTGCCGCCCTGGGCGATGATCTGCCCGTGCTCGCGGCCGGCGTCGTTGATGTGACCTTCGCGCCGTTGGCGATCAGGAAACGCGCGTTGACTTGCAACGTCAGCTCGACCGCGCTCATCGCCGGCTGCGCCTGCGGGCGCCGCGGCCGCCGCCGCCGCGTCCACCCCGGCCGGCGTTGGGATTGGCCGGATCGCACTGGGCGCGCACCTGCGCATCGTCGCCGACGCTTCGCGGGCGGATTGAAGTTCACCGGCACGACGATGCTCTTCCCGACCAGGACGATCTTCCCTTTGACGTGCTCCTTCTGACTGTCGAGAAACGCCGAGAGCGTCGCCGGGGTCGGTTGTCTGGCACGATCATCTGGTAGGCCTGGGCCGTCACCGTTCCCTCGGTCCCCGGCGTCCAGGCCAGGACCTCCGCGGTCAGCTGATCCTTCACCGGCGCGACAATGTGCGCCGAAAAGCGTTCCGTTGGCCCACCCCGGATGGCCCCAGTCCCAGGCTCGAGGTGGCCGTTGCTGAACCCCCACGACTCCATCGTCTTGATGGCCCATTCGCCGGCGGCCTTGAAGTTGGGCGATCCCGTCATCCGCGGACCATAGACGTCGGTCAGGTAGTGGAGCGTCCGCATTGATCTGCGAGTGCTCGTTGCCTTCCGCACGGATTTTCGCGTCGATGTTCGGGTCCAGCCGCTGCTGGGCCGCGATCGACGTCACCATCGCGACACACGTTGCAGTGAGGATCAGCCGTTTCCGCATCGCAGGATCTCCAGAGAGACGTCAGAACCGGACGCGGTGGACGAAGCGAACGACGCCGGGCTCGAGCTGGGCGCCGGTCTGTGCGCGCGCCGATCGTCATCACGGCACCGACCGCGCCGAGCGCCACGCCGCCCCACATCAGTTTCGTGTTCTTGCCTTTGAGCGCATTGCGAGTCGTTGCCGGCATAGGCAGGAATGCTGTTCTTCTGCGCGACGCACTCCGGACAGGTGCTGGCCGGCGAGTTGCCGGCGCTGTCATCTCGATTCGAAACACGGTCGCGGCGAGCACCGCGGTGGTGACTCCGGCGGCTCCGACAGCGACGCCGGGCCAGAAGAGTCTCCCCCGGCCGCCGCGCTCGGCCGGCTGCGCGGCAGGGGTGTCGGCGGCTTTCGCCACGCCGTCTCGAATCGGCTGCCCCTCCTGGGCAAGGGCTGGACTCACCGTCAGCGCGAATGCCAGCAACGTCGCAAGGCTTTTCATCACGGCTCTCCGCTCCAGGTTTTCAGTTCTTGATTCAGCGCCCCGTCAACCATGCCTTCAGGTTGCGGTTCTGCGCGTCCGTGGCATCCGCACGCACTTCGATTTTCCAGTTCCCGGCTGATCCTTCCGCGGTCGTGAATCGCAGCCCGAGACCACTCGAGCAGGTCCGCGTAGTCGAGTTCCTCGACCGACGACACCGACTTCCTGAACCACTCCCGCAGATCGACTGCAGCGATTTCTTCGGCGGTCGCGCGGAACTCGTCCGGCGTGAACCCGCGGTCGCCGCCGTATCGCTGTACGCGAGCCGCATCACGTCGTCGAAGCTTCTCCGGCCCTCCGTCGCGCGCCGAATTCTGGCGTCGAGCAAGAAGGCCCAACACGCTCCCTTTGTTGTAGTAGCTGACCGTGGTGGCGTTGGGGTTGACCCCCGAGTTGCTGTTGTTCCACACGTCGAGCGACGACTGCTCCACCGATTGCAGCAGGCGGCCGGGCGCGTTCTGCAGCCCGCCGATCAACGACGACAGCGACGCGAGATACTCGCTCCCGGGTCCGCAAGCCGGCGCGCTCGACGAGCAGGCCGCTGTAGTAGGACGTCACGCCCTCTGAGATCCACAGACTGCCGGTCGTCGGCGACTTCTCGAAGTCGAACGGTCCCAACTCGACCGGTCCGAGCCGCTTGACGTTGAAGAGATGGAAATACTTTCGTGGCTGAGCAGGCCGACCCCGCCCCACATCCGGCGGCCTTGCGACGGTGCCTCGGCCGGCGCTTCGGCCGGCGCGGCGGTGGCGCCGCGGCCCGCATTCGCCCCGCCGCGTCCCGCGCCAGGCCGCGCCGCGACGGTCGACAGCGTGGAGTTCTTGTGTTCGAGCCCGCCGCCACCTTGACGAAAGACGAGCAGGAAGTCGTACTCTCTCGTACGGGAGAAACTCCCCAGAATCGATGGACCTCCGTGACGTACGTCGCCAGGTCGGCGCGTCGCCCCTTCGGCGTCCCACCCTTCGACGTCACCGGCACTGACCACGTAGTGCATCTTGCCGGCGACCTGGAATTCGCGGACGCCGAGATCGCCGGCCATGATCGGAGAATCGACGAGCGTCTCGTAGTCCACGGCCCGAAAGTGATTGGGCTTGAGATCGGGCGCGTCGTCGAGCCCGGACATCGCGCGCGTCCAGGCCGGCGGCAGCTCGATCCGCACTTCGTGCGGGCGTCGCGCGCGTTCGACGAGCGTCATGAACGTGGGCGCGCCGTTGAGCACGGCGTACTGGCTGTCGACGTAGTTGGTCGTGACCGATCGCTGGTTGCAGAAGACCCGGCACGACAGGACGACGGACGGCTGCCCGTTCGTCGTGACCTGCCAGCGGTTCTTCGTCGTCTTGTCGATTTGAGAGGGTTTCGCCGTTCGCGGTCCTCGCCTTCACCTCGTCGACGCGCGCCGCATAGTCCTCGACGCGATAGTAGCCCGGCGACCACACCGGCATCATCATCGCGATCGCCGCGCGCCTGCCGGTCGGCACCGTGGCCTCGACTTCGACGTAGTGCGTGTCGGGTGCAGGAACTCTGACCGTGTAGACAATCGGGTCCAGCCTCTGCGCCAACACGGGCACTGGCGCAGCCGCCCACACGAGGACCGCGATCGTGAGGCACGCTTGCCGCATCAGGCGTTTCGTTACCATAAAGGTCAGAACGTCATCCGCATCGCGAGCGCTCACACACGCGCGCCGCTTGAAAATTCGACGGGATACCGAAGTTTGCCGAGCGGACGTCGGCCGAGAGGAACGAGCTCGCCGCCGCGTTGTTGAACAGATTGAACAGGTCGAGGCTGACGCTGAACGTCCGGTTGCGCGGCAATGCCACGTTCTTCTCGACCCGGAGATTGACGATGTGCACGTCGTCGGCCTTGATCATGTCGACGTCGTTCTTGCGCGCGTGGATAGCGGGGTTGAAGAACTGGTCGAAACCACGCGGCCGTTCGGACAAGCGTCACCGTCGGCGCGGCCGCACCCAGCGGGAAGTCGCCGGTCATGACATTGCTCCGGCTCCCCTGGTTGTAGCTGTAAAACACCGACCCGGTGATGCCGCCGCGCAGCCGGGCGAAGGATGACAGCCGGGCACGATGCCGTCCAGTTGCCTCGCTGCGAGAGCACGTCGTCCGGCGTGAACCCAGTGCTACAGCGTGTCGGTGCTCAGTTGAAGCGAGTAAGCGTGCCGGTCGAATTGATGGCGTACCGGTACGTGGCGTTGATGCCCCAGTTCCCGGTGAAGTTCTTCGTGTGAAACTGCAGTGATCGGTTCTGGAACCACTGGAACTGTTGGTTGAAGGTTTGATTGATGGCGTTGAAGTCCGGGAAGATCCGCCGAGGAACTTACCGGTCAGCGGGATCGCAGATCATGTTCCGGTCGATGCTCGACTGCACGTCCCAGTTCCGGCGCCAGAGAAACCACGGCGCTCACCGAGCTGGTCTTCGGCAGCTTGTGCTCCCAGCCGCTCGAGAATTCGTTCAGGTGCGTCCGGCCGTTGTGGATGCTCCCATCCCTGAGTCGCCGAAATTGGCGCTCACCGCCAGCCAGATCCCGGCAGCGTCTGGATTGAGCTACGCGCCGCCGTGCGGGATTGGCGCGAAGGGTATCCGTCGCGAGGACGTGCGGAAAGTGCGTGGTGCCATCGTTGCCGCCCAGGTCGAGCCACTCGTAGCTGGCGGCCGCGCCGCTCACGCGGAACACGCCCCCTTGCCGGCATTGACGGCAAGGCCGAAATCGGCGCCATCGTGTTCCTGATGGAATTCGAGGTCCGACGTATTGGTCGGAGGCAGGCCGGGCGGCAGCAGCTGCGGCAGCACCTTTTGCCGACCCTCCGTGAAAATGCTGATGGTCTCGATGCGCACGCCGGCCTGACCGAAATGCGCGAGCTGGTTTCCAGCGGTCCTGGAAGTAGCCGGCGCAGTGGTGCTCGTACGCCAGGTTGGAGACCGAACCGCCGGGCCCGTCAGGTTCCGCAGCAGCACTGCTGCTCGAACAGGACGTCGGCGCTGCCGGTCGTCCCTGGCGGCCGGAAGTAGAGCTCCGACCGGCATCGCGTTGATGCTCGACTTGTTGCGGATGCTCGGATAGAGATCGGCGCCGGTCGGAATTCATGTGAGCCCATCTTGTCGACGATGAGACGTCATCGATGGCGCCAGATAGATCATCGACCGCTCCGGACTTCGAGACGCCCCCGAAGCTGCCTTCCTGCGAAATCGTCGTCAGGCTGCCCGCGATGTTCCCGGGCCGCGTTGAGTCTGAATGATCTTGGTGGTCGCCAGGGGGTCGCCGTCGTTGGGTTGGAACGTATTCGGGCTTGTTGATCATGAAGCTGCCGACGGTCTGCACGACCACTCGCGACCCGGCCACCGCAGTTGTAGTTGAAGCACCGCCAGGGGCCGCCTGCTCACCAACGTGCCGAAGGCCGACGGCTGCCGAGCTGGGCGGTCGCGCCGCTCAGGCCGGTGCTCGCGCTCCCGAGCGTCTGACCGGTCGCCGACGTCCGCACGACGGCGTTCCTCTGCTTCGTGCGATCCCACTGGAACGTGATCTGCAGCCGATGCTTCTGGTGCACTTGGGACGTGCCTTTCACGAACCACAAATCGCCCCGCTGTTCTGGCCGGCACCGGTGCGTTGTTCACCGTGGTGTCCTGCTGGATGCGCCGATAGGCGCCGAAAAACCAGGATGCGATCCCGGACGATGGGACCGCCGAGAGTCACGTCGGGTTGCACGTTCTCGCGGCGGTTCGGCGGAACGCCGTCGACGTTGCTGTCGTTGAACCGCTGCGGAATCAGGCTGAATGCGGCGGACCCATGCAGGTCGTTGCCGCCGCTTTTCGGCGACTGACGTTGAGGAACTGTCCGACCATGCTGCCGCCGTCCGACGCCTCCGCTCCGAGCGCCTTGACCTCGACGTCCTGGATGGCATCGGCATTCAGGTTCACAGCATTGAAGTCGCCGCCGAAGGGATCGGTGACGTCCATGCCGTCGATGCTCGTGCGCCGCTCACCGGCCTGTCCCGCGCCTCCGGGATCGGGCACCATCAGCCACACCGTCCTGGAAGCGACGGTCCGTTGTGAGCGGGACGGAGGTCAGCGCCTTGTTGCTGACGTTGATCGCCGACCCCGCGCGCTCCGGATCGACGATCGGCGCCTCGCCTGTCACGGTGACCGTCTCGGACATCGCGCCGACCGTGAGCGTGAAGTCGACCTGGGTGACGCCGTTCAGCCTCACGGCCGCCTGGCGGACCACGCTCTGAAACCCTTGCAGCTCCGCCTTCACCTCGTACGTGGCGGGCGGCAGGCTGCCCACTCGATAGATCCCCTCATGGTCGCTGATGGCGCTGAAATCTCCGAGCGCTTCAGGACTCTTCAGGGTCACGGTGACGCCCGGCATGGCACCGCCGCTCGAATCGACGATCCGGCCGGTGACCACGCCTGTCGTGGCGCGCTGCCCGAACGCAACCACCGGCACCAGCACGAGCATCAGGGCCAGACGACGGCGGCCGGAAAACATGCACATCCTCCTATGGCACCGGCGGAAAATCAGTGGCGTCGGAGACGTTGTAGACGCGGCCCGGCCCGTTGTCAAACGATTAGTTCTAGCAACGTCATGAGTGTTCGGAATGATCTAGCTCGCCAACGGCACGTTGGAGCGATGGAGTCGGGCACTTCTGTCTCAAGCGACGTGTCGCCGGCAACCGAACGGAACAACCGCGCACTGCGGAAGCAGGAGCGAGTATATCCGTGCGGCGTTGCCCGCGAGCATCAGGTTCGAGGTCGTCCTGAGCCGCGCCGAGGTTGTCGAACGGCGTCAACTGCCGCATCACGCCGGCGGAGAGTCGCGTAACGAGCCGTCTGCGTCGCGATTCATTTTCGCGAACTCGGGACCGGCGGCGAATCGCTGGGCGTGAACGTGTGTGTCGACGATGAACCGGCCGAGGGACAGCCTAACAGACGTCACGCTTCGAAAGTCCGGCCACGAAACCCGACGAAGCACGTCGAAGAGGAAGTCAATCTCGGGTGTATGCACGGGCTGCTCGCGTGGAGCGCCGATGATGCACCTTTTGGAGTAGCGGTGCGGGACGTGCACCTCTGCGTATTCCCTCCATCATCATCACGATCCCGTTTGCGGGCGGAGTCGTGTTGCGAGCGGTCGCCTAGATTCTCGCGCGTGCGGCCGCTCAGCCTGCGGCGGGAGGTTCGCACGATTCGAAACAGCAGAGGTGTGTCGGTGGCGTCCATCGAAAACGATAGCGCAGGTGCGTCGGGGAGTTGACGCGCCTGCACGGTTTTTGCCATCGCCTGCGACCGCGTCTACGGCTGGCGCGAGCCAACAAGCTGATTGAGCAGCGTCTCGAGCGCTTCAATGCGAGCCTCTTGCCGTCGCAAGTCCTCGCGCTGCTGCCCGCAGCGTCTCCTCCTGGCGCTGTAGCTCGCTTAACAGCAGCACGCTGAGAGTCTCATAGTGGACCGTTTCGACCGTTCCATCGACATTGCGGACCGCCAGCTCCGGAAACACTTCGGCGACTTCCTCGGCAACGAGGCCGTACTGGATCGGCTTCGACCCGTCGCCCGATGCCTGCTTGCACCGGAACGTCACAGGCCGAAGCTGGAAGCAGCCGCGCCTGCTCGCATCCGCCATTGCGCGGATGTCCTCCTTGAAGCGGCGGGAGGAGGACACTGTTCCAAGCTGACCGGCGGAGTCGATCATGACTGGTATCGCGTCCGCATTTACGGTGGTCTTCCACTCTGATACCAACAGTAAAGCTTTTGTGATTGTTCCGCCGCTATCGGATCCTGATTGCCCAAGCGAATCGTTCCGAGCTCGTTTGCGACGCCATAGACATTGGCGCCGAGATAAATGTTGTTATACCCGTTAGCGAGGATGCCTGCATTGGCACCCAACGCGACATTGAAGCCGCCGGTTGTGTTGTGTTGAAGCGCAAACCTCCCCACTCCGGTGTTGAAGCGACCATCCGTGTTGTCGACAAGCGCACCGGCGCCGATCGCCGTGTTCTCGAATCCGGTCGTTGTGTTGGCTAGCGCGCCGTTGCCGACTGCGAGTATTACTGCCACCGTCGGTAGTGGATCGAGTGCTTGCTCACCGATGGCAGTGTTGAACCACTCACAAGGGTTGAAATTTCCCGCACCCAACCCTAAAAACGTGTTGCCAGTACCGAAGTTGTGCAGGAACCGTGTACGCCGTTCTTCGTGACGCTGCCGGTCGTTGGGGTCGAAGGATCAGATCGAGGTTCCCGGTATCGATGGTCTGGTCGCTGTAAACGTGTTCGCACCGAGCTTGGCGACGTTGCTCAGTGCGGCCGTCGCCGACAAATGCAGGCGCTGTCTGGGCGCCGCTGAACATGTTGGCACCGAGTTGTGCGTACGCGCGTCAGTAAATGACGTGTTGAGATTCAGTGTCACATCTCCGCTTGACCCGCCGCCGGACAGTCGGAGCCTGCCGCAACGCCGGTGATGTCGCTCGTTCCGTAGGGATCGGGTTGCCGACGAGATCGCGGTATGAAGCTGCGTAGACCGCTCCGGTCGCGTCGACGCAGGAACTTATTGACGCCGCTCGCCCGGCCCAGGACCAAATCGCCGCTCTGGCCCTCAAGGAGAACAGCCGTTGACGAACCACTGACCGAGGCATGAAACCCCACCGATCCACCTTGCGCGCGTAGCGCCGTTCTGATCCGCCTTGACCCTGCACGCCAACGCCGCTGGTTGTGCCGCCGACGACGCCTGTGCCGCTTCCGGTGCCGGTGCCGAAGATGCCGACGTTGGCCGAGGAGCCGGTGATACCAAAGCCCGGGCCGGTGCCGCGGACACCGGCGCCGTTGAAGCTCGCCGTAGATCAAAGACTCCGTCTGCCTGCCCGCTGTTCGCCGTCGCCTGGCCCGTCACCGGTTGTCGAGCCTGTTCCCGAAACGACACCTTGAACGGTGACGTTTCCGGCTACCGACTGATTGCCGCTGAAGCTGTTCGCTCCGAGCGACGCGGCGTTCGTGATCTGGCTCACATCGTGGCCATGCGAGGCCGCCGCGTAACGCGCGTCAGTGAACGCGGTGTTCAAAGACAGACTGATGTCGCCGCTCGCACCGCCGCCCGACAGACCGCTACCAGCCGCCACTGCTGTAATGTCACCCGTGCCGGTTGGAGTTGGATTTCCGGCGAGATCGCGATAGGAGCTCGCGTGCACCGCACCGGTGCCGTCGACCCGAAAGCGTTCGCCACGAGCTGTCGCGCCCAATCAGGATGTTCCCGCCGCCATGATGCGTGAAGATAGCGACCGTACTCGTCGGCGATATCCACATCGCCTGTGATCGCGACGGATGTGCAGTCCCCGCTAGCGAAAGCCTACCCCCTGGACGCCGGTACCCCGTCGACGTTGACCTCTCCACGCACTGCAGTCGGCCAAAACCCCACGCTCCTGTCTGCCCTCCATATCCGACGACGCCGGTGTTGCCGTGTCCTTCGACTCCGGCGATCCCGCTACCGGTAGATCCGATGATTGCCGACGATGACGAGCCAGACGAGGCATTTACGGTTCCAGCGATCGTCTGATTTCCGTTGAAGCTGTTGGCACTGAGCGTCGCGGCGTTGGTGATCTGGCTCGTCGTGCCCGTGCACGACCGGCGCATAGCGCGCATCCGTGTATGCCGTATCGAGTCCGACGCTCACGTCCCCGGCGCTTCCGCCGCCAGACAACCCGCGCCAGCTGCGACGCCAGTAATGTCGCCGCTACCCGTGGGGATTGGATTGCCAGCGAGGTCGCGGTACGAGCCGGCGTAGACGGCGCCCGTACGCGTCAACGCGAAATTTCTGGGTCCCACCCGTTTGTCCCTGCGAATGTCGCCGCCGTTTGCGCTGAACAGACCCGCAATTCCGGATCCGTTCGTCGACGCGGAGAGCGCTGTCGCAGTATTCGACGCGTTGCTGATATCGAAACTGCCCGCACCACCAGCCCCAGGTTCATTGGCCGCCACGGTTACCGTCGCGCCGAGCGGATTCACGCTCTGAAACGCCGCCGCCGCTGTGCCGGACCCTTCGCCGTTCGTCATCACGAACAGCGCCGGGTTCTTGTTATTCGCATCGTTGTTTCCGGAAGAAGCCTGCCGCGCCCACGCACCGCTCTTTTCCACGCACGCAAGCCGTGCGTCTGGCCCGAATCGTTGCCCCGGGTATGCGCCCGCAACATTCAGGGGAGGCATTAATCGTCTGATTGCCGGTGAACGTGTTCGCGGCGAGTCGCGGCATTCGTAATCTGGCTCACATCGTGCCCGTGCGTGATCAGCGCGCACAGCTGCATCCGGCTGTCCGTGCGATGTATCAGGGCAAGCGTTCCCGCGCTCGTGATTGGTCCCGCCGGTCAGACCAGTCCCGCTTCCCCACGCTCGTAACTGTGCCGCTACTGATGGGATTCCCAGCCAGATCGCGGTAGCGCACGTGGCGAGACACCGCACCAGGCGCCATCGACGCGAAGCTTGGTCACGTTGTTCACCTGTCCCGCCAGAGGATGTTTCCACCGGCGATGTTGTCGAGAACACTCCGGCCACACCTGCAGCGCTGTTCGCCCGGCCTCGAACGCCGACCGAGAATCCGGTGCTTTGCGTTCGAGCTACCGAAAACCACGGCCACGCCGTCAGGACTGAACGTATGGCCCTGGACGCCAAACGTCGCTCCGCTGGTGGGATTTGCCTGACCGAAAACGCCCGTCCCGCTGGTGGCAAAACTGTCGCCGCCGAACGCCTGTCGCGTTTCCGTTGGTTGCGCTCGCCTGTCCGCGCACGCCGACGCCGCTCGTATCAGCCGTCGCAGAAACTCCCGCGACACCGTTCGCACTCGTTGCCAGATGCGGCGGTTCCGGCGGGGATTCGTCGTCTCGAGCGCACCGCTCATGGTCAGCTTTCCGTTGATCGTCTGGTTCCCGGCGAAGGTGTTTGCGCTTGCGAGTTTCGGAAACGCCGCTTCATGAAGGCCGTCCAGCAGGTCGGCATTCAGGTTCACGACCGACTGCCGTCGAGTTCACCTGCAGCGGCGGCAGCCCCGAGGCCGCCTGACTGATGAAACTGGGACCCAGAATTAGCCGACGCCGTGAACGTCGGAGCGGTCACGCCGGTGGCGGGCCGGCTGGAAGGGGCGGCAGCCTGCGACGCTGTGCCGGCACCGTTAAGGTTGCGGCGTCGCGCTGGCTTCGCCGGCTTGATTCGAAAACACGCTGCCATGAATGCGGATGCCCGGCTTGCCACCCAGCGTCTCGGCGTCGGCGGCCCCTTCGGTGCGCAGGGCACGCTCAAAATTGGTGTCCGCGCAGAGCTCGTTTCTGACCCGCCAGCGCCACTCCCAACCAACGAATACCCCCGATTCAAAGGTCGCTAACGGTATGCCGTTCGAACTGGCAGCGCCGAGTGTGACGGTGTACCGCCCGGCCTGGTCTGCTCGGACCGTCTGCACCTCGGCCCAAAGAAAGAGTTCCGCCTTCACGCTCCGAATAGATTGCGAGCCTGATCTCGACCGAGGCCGGCTATTGGCCACGGCCCGCCGCATCCACCATCATTCCGTGACCGGCAAAAATGGTGGGACGCCCGCGATCGCTTGCGCCGGCACCGCCGGCACCTGAGATGCTGCGCACCCAAGTGCGATGGCGCAGGCTGCAAAAATGGCAACAACGACCGTTAACACATACATTCGCTTCACGGGACCCTCCATTCACTCGCGGGAACTTCACGGACCCTTTTCCCGAATCGACACACACCACGACCAGGGACGGTCGAAATGACCGTTGATTCACAACAAGTTCACATGTGTCAAAGAGAGGCGTAGAGCCGCCGCTACGCTACACGTCCATTTCGAGCTGGCGCAATAGCCAAATGCGTAAGTCGATTACCGATGCCACGACCCTTGAACATCCGCACCACCAACTCCAGGCCGGCCGCTGACGCCAACCTTCCTGTACGCTTAGCGTCAACTGGTTCTTGATCGTCTGATCGCTGACGCCCGGGTGCTGCGCGATCTCGCTGATGGCGGCGCAACCGATGGAGCAAAGCCGCAGAGCGATCTGCTCTTCACGATGGGTCAGTGTGCAGCCGAGCGTTTCGACCATGGCGTGCTCGCCCTGACTGTGTTTCGATAGTCGCCGCGCGCACAGCGGGTCCCATCGAAGTGCCCATAGAGACGGACGCACCGACGAAAGTCCCAAGCATCTTCATGGCCGATCTCGCTTCGTCAGCGGATCACCACCGTGTGAATCTGGGACGACGCAGCTCGCATCGATGCCGGATCTGGTACGACCCTGGCCAAGTGTCTTCATCGCGGTGTCGACGATTGAATCATCGTCGACGCCGTCATGCACGTCGACGAGCGGCACAGACTGGGTGACGCGTCGTCGTCATCGTGACCGGCTTGTCCGGCGGCATCGGTGGCGTCGCGCTAACCGGTCGTCTCGTCAACGCGAGCTCGTCCTGCTGCATTGCAGCGGACGATAGCCCGGTGAACGCAAGGCGCATTGAGCGCGAAATTCGGGATAACGAGCTGGAGCAGTCGCATGACCGTATTCCTCCATCACCTCAGAGCCATGTTTAAAAACTGTGGAACGGTTATTGAGACGGACGCAATCGTGCAGTTCGCAAAGAGGGCGCGACGTGTTTTGGTTGCAGAGGCGAGGATGAGTCCTTCGATTTCAACGGTTCCAGGAGATCACGCCGACGCCGATCTTCCCAAGACCTCGTCGTGCCGGTGCCGTGTGGAGGGATGGCGTTCGTCCGACGAACTGCGACTTCGTTTTGAAAATGGCGGCCGACAGCGAGGACAATCATGCCAACACGTCGACGAGATGGTATGGATGCTTCGCGTTTTAGTCGCTCAGGCGTGAACCAGCTCGAAAACACGACGCTTCCGGTCGTCGCGGAACATGCGCGAGTAAGCGAGGTCGCGCGGGACTGCGTGCAGCAACCGGCTCGTGCCGGTCTCGTCGCGATACGTCATCCAGCAACCCATGCATGCCTCGAGATAGCCATGGTCCGAACAAAGCCTGCGGCGTAAAGATTTGGCGATGATCAGTCGACCCTTGGCGGCGACCATGCGGAGTCTTTTATCACCGTCAGCGAGACGGCAGCTCGGTCAGAAAGGTACTCGTAGCAGCCGGCGCAGCAGGGCAGCATCGAAACCAGTGCCGGCAACTGAGATGGCAGCTCCGCGGAGATGATGAGCAGCGACCGACAGAGTTCGGGCGTCCCGGCGTTCCGCCGCAACGCGCTCAACGGCGCGAGCGATCAGCTCCCAGGCGGACCGCCCGAAGGGCTAAGAGGTATCGCCTTCGAGTTCGCAGGCCGCAATGCGGCGACCGCAGTCGGACGTATGCGCCGGAAGCGAGTCAGCGCGATCAGGAGGTTCAGGCTACCGTCGGCGGGCCCCGACGGATTCCTGCTCGAATACACCGCGTGAAATCGGCGACTCGTGAATCAAATCGAGGACTGGATGCTCGCTCACGACGCTGCGGGCGAACACCTGCCAGCCACCTTGCCACATGGTTCGCCGGCGCTGGGCAAGGAAGGCGCGTAAGCGCTTAACGCCTGTTCGATTCACCTCCTGGATCCAACGCGGCAACCACATCTAATTCCTCGCGGATTTCGTGCGAAGAAGCGAGCCGAATCGAGCACGGTCGCGGCGAATGCTCGCGAAAGAATGCCATGCTTCGTCCACGAAAGGCGCGTCAAGGAGGCGGACGAGGCGCGTTGCCGACCGACTTCGGGAAGGAAGCTGAGGTCCATGCCCAGTTCGACGGACGGGTTTGACATTTTTCCGCGGAAGGGCAAAGAACCGGCCGCTCCTCAGGCCTGACGCCGCGAACAAGATCCGCGTAGCTCTGTTCCCCGCTGAACCGCAGCCGCACGCAAGATCGTTCGTCCTGCGGCTGTCAGACCCGCCGGTGCCGTGGCGCACAATCTGGTTGTCCCACGGCAATCGCTGGCAACGCGATCGCAAAGATAACCGCGGTCATTACGAATAGAAGCTTTCGCACGCACCACCGAATCACAACGATTCTTCGCAGCGTTATAGCAATGAGCCTCGCCAATCAACAGCCGAAAGGCCGGACCCTGTTACGCCCGTTCGCATATCAAAGAGCAAAGACAACCCGGGTCGGGTGGATTTCGTTCAACGCCTCTATCACTCTCTCGAAATTCTGTGGCGGCGTCCCGAATGCCACGCTGGTTTTACATGGTGCGTGAACGCCAGCTTCGCCTTTTCCTGTCCTTTTCATTCTTGAACTCGAGAAAAGTGAATTACCTCCGAAATGAGTCATTGTCATGCGTGCCGAAAGGTGTGTTAGCGATCGTCACCCATGAGTCGTTCTTCGCTCGCAGCCGAACGATCTTGCCATTTCCTTTCCGCGATCGGCTGAGCAAGTCAGCGTAATCATCCATTATCGACTGTTTACAGCACTCACTTGCGTATGTTCGAAACCTTTCAACGTTCGCTCCAGGGGCTGACTCTGTCGCATACATCTTATATTTCCGTTCGCGCTCACAACTGGAGTATGGCTTGAGACTCGAGCCGGTTCCTTGAGTGAGAACGACCTGACATGTGATTTTCGACGCATCTACGTGGCGGCAGCTTTCCGCCCGTTAAGGCGGCGACCTCCTGCACATTCACGGCAACAATTCACGGCCGCTCCACTTCGCGTCGTCATCGCCGGGCGACTGATAGACGTCAGTTTCTCGTTCTTGGGATAGGTGAACGGATGGTCCTTCGTCTGGCCGCCAGTAATCGACAGGTCTTTGTTCTCGAGTGACCAAGAATCCGACCATTCTTTTCTGTCGCCGATTCGAACGATTTGTGGAGGCGTTGATGAATGTCGTTCATCGTGTCAGTCCGCCGTTCGAGCGCCCAATTCCTCAGGGAGCTACGTAGTCCTTCAGGCGCACGACGAGCATTGGCACGATGTGGAGTAACGTCCTTGGCATGAACCAGAGACGCAACCAATTTCCCTTCGCTCGCGAACATCTCCAACGCAATCAAACCCGTGAAGTTGAAGCGAAGTGTCCCCTCGGCGGGGATGACTGCGGCGGCAGCGCCGGCTGCGCGGTTCCCCTGCGCACCGCGCGGTCGTTCCCGCCAATCCAGCGGCTAGACGCGAATAAACGTAATCACGATCGACACTCATGGCGTCACCTCACGTTTCGAAGGCGTCAATTGTCGGACTCATTCGAGATGCCGTGTCACCACGACAGGCGCGGCCCATCACGACCGAGCCCTCGCCGATGGTCAGTTTCTCCGCGAATGATCTCGCGCTGTATGATGTGAGCACTCGTGCAGGATCGCTCGTGTCCAGGAACCCCGAATGGAACCGCGCGAACATGGTCCTGCCAGCCGAGTCTTCGACGGACCACAATGTGGCAATCACCGTCGGCACGCCCGCCTTCATAAAGGCACGCGCGACGCTGATCACGCCTTCACTTCGCGATCGGCCGTCGGCGGTGTCACACGCGCTCAACACGACCATCTCGACGGCGCAAGTCCAGGCGCTCGATTTCATGAGCGTATAGCGCGCCGTCTGGTCGATTGGGTGATACAGCGAGACGCGACAACTGAAGCGCATCGGATTTACGAGGGAGTGCCCGGCGAAATGGAGAAGGCTGTGTGCCGCGGCAGCTCGGCTCGGATTCGAAGCGACGTCGGCGTCGGCGATTAACTTGCTCTTCGGATACAAGCGCGCAACGTCAGCGGCCTCCACCGTGGCCAATGGCAGCGGCTCGAGGTTGATACCGAACGTCACTCCCGCGCAGCGCGGCAAAATGACAAGCGCATCTAGGCGACGTCCGGCCGATGGAGGTCTCCGCTCGACGCGATGCTGAGCGCCGGCACCATGGCGATCTCAGTCTGCGCTCACGATGAGATAGGGAGCTGACCCGGGACGTCGGAGCGCAGCGAAAAGGCGCTACAAGTTGCATGAAGAAGTTTGAAGAGAAGGAAGGAAGGAAGAAGAGGAAGAGGAGAGAGAGAGGAGGAGGAAGAGAGGAGGAGGAAGGAGGAGAGGAGGAGAGAGAGAGGGAGAGGAGGAGGAGGAGAGAGGAGAGAGAGAGGAGAAGGAGAAGAGAGAGAGAGGGAGAGAGAGGAGAGAGAGGAGGAGAGAGAAGGGAGAGAGAAGAGGAGGAGAGAGAGGAGGAGAGAGGAGAGAAGGAGAGGAGAGGAGAGAGGAGGAGAGGGAGAGAGAGGGGAGAGAGAGGAGGAGAGAGAGGAGGAAGGAGGAGGGAGAGAGAGAGGGCTTATAATATTTGCTCTCTCTGCCTTGCATGTTGTTGTGGCAGGCTTGCGGAAGAAGGAGAGGAAGAGGAGAGGAGGAAGGGGAGAGAGAGAAGGAGAGGAGAGGGAGGAGAGAGAGGAGGAGGAGAGGAGGAGAGAGGGAGGAGAGGAGAGAGGAGGAGAGAGGAGGAGAGAGGAGAGAGAGAGAGGAGGAGGAGAGAGGGGAGGAAGGCGGAGAAGGC
>ERZ1370068.8239-contig-711_pt1 | contig 29639 bp, 34 predicted proteins | sample MGYA00561227_ERZ1370068 | MGnify/ENA primary metagenome ERZ1370068 (study PRJEB38410, sample SAMEA6850437) | metagenome | study: Metagenomic assessment of the ecological functions of the soil: analysis of the soil microbiota associated with the...
ATTTGTACTTCGTTCGGTTACGTATTGCTGAATCGCCGCAGGTGGGGCGGCCGTTCTACCCATAAGCATCGTGCCCGGAAAGAAGGACCATCTCGATCGCCTGCAGAGCGAGGTCAGGGCTGATCGACGAGCTCTGGCAAGTCCCCTCGCTTCTCGGGCCTGCGCCGCGGGTTCCGGCCGCAGGTCGACGTGATCCGAACCGACGACCCGCCCGAGTACAGGGTGGTGGTCGAGGCTTGCCGGCGTCGACTCCGAGACCCTGCGGATGCTTCGCCGACGACCAGGCGCTCGTCGTCGCGGGCTCGCGGTCGCCCGCTGGCGCGGCCGCTTCTTCCACATGGAGATCGAGCACGGGCCAGTTCCAGCGGCGGATCCAGTTCGCCGAGCAGGTCGATCCGGCAGGCGCCCGCGCCGAGTACAAGCGCGGCCTGCTCACCGTGACGATGCCGATCGCCGAGCGCAGAGCCCGCACACGAGAAGGTCTCGATCAAGATCGGGCGGAGCAAGTGGGCGAGCTGCTGACCGAAGAGCGGATCGAGGAACTCGAGGCTTCCGGACGAGGCTGCCGGTCGCCTGCCGCTGAAAGGAGACGGTCGTCTTCCAGCAGTCGATGACGCCGCTCGCGATCGGGCAGGAGCGCTCGATCAAGCTGATCGACGACGTCGTCGACGGCGAGCGGCTGCGTCGCACTCGTGACGGTCACGAACCCGGAGGCCGAGCAGCCCGGCTGGGACGACCTGTACGAGGTCGGCACCGCGGCGGTCGTCCACAAGATGATCCGCGTCCCCGACGGAACGCTGCGGATCCTCGTCCAGGGCGTGCGCCGCGATCCGGCTCGAGGAGCCGCGTCGGCGACGATCCGTACCTGCGTCGGCCGGTTCGACGAGGTGCCGGACGAGGGCGAGGAGACGCCGGAGGTCGAGGCGCTCGACGCGCAACGTGCAGACCCTCTTCGGGCGCGATCATCGCGCCTCGTGCCCTACCTGCCCGAGGAGCTGCGAGATCGCGGCCGCGAGCGTGGACGACCCGAGCGCGCTCTCGTACCTCGTCGCCTCGACCCTGCGGATCAAGACCGACGAGAAGCAGCACCTGCTCGAGACTGACCGACGTCGAGCGCGCGGCTGCGCGAGGTCTCGGTGATCCTGAACCGCGAGCTCGAGGTCGTCGAGCTCGGCTCGCAAGATCCAGTCGCAGGTCCAGTCCGAGATGGAGAAGGGCCAGCGCGAGTACTTCCTGCGCCAGCAGCTGAAGGCGATCCAGGACGAGCTGGGCGAAGGGCGACGCCGAGCAGGCCGAGGTCAACGAGCTGCGCGAACGGCTCGCCGAGCTCGAGCTACCGGAGGACGTGCAGAAAGGCCGTCGACCGGGAGCTCGCCCGGCTCGAGAAGCTGCCGTCGGCGGCGGCGGAGTACGGCGTCATCCGCACGTACCTCGACTGGATCGCGACGCTGCCGTGGAACAAGACGACGCAGGACAACCTCGATCTCGAGCGCGCGCGCGAGATCCTCGACGAGGACCACTTCGACCTCGAGAAGGTGAAGGAGCGGATCATCGAGCACCTCGCGGTCTCGAAGCTCCGCAACGACGCCTCCGGCCAGATCCTCTGCTTCGTCGGGCCGCCCGGCGTCGGCAAGACCTCGCTCGGCCAGTCGATCGCGCGCGACGCTCGGGCGCAAGTTCACGCGCATCTCCGTCGGCGGCGTGCGCGACGAGGCCGAGATCCGCGGGCACCGGCGCACGTACATCGGCGCGATGCCCGGGCACGATCATCCGCGCGCTCCGCGACGCCGAGTCGATGCAACCCGGTGATGCTGATCGACGAGATCGACAAGATGGGCGCCGACTTGCGCGGCGATCCAGCGAGCGCGATGCTCGAGGTGCTCGACCCCGAGCAGAACAAGACGTTCCGCGACCACTACCTCGACCTCCCGTTACGACCTCTCGAAGGTGCTGTTCATCTGCACCGCGAACCAGCTGGAGACGATCCCGAGCCGCTTGCTCGACCGGATGGATGTGATCTCGCTCTCCGGCTACACGGACGACGAGAAGTTCGGGATCGCACGCAAGTACCTGGTCCCGAAGCAGGTCGAGGCGCATGGGCTCCAGCCCGGCGCAGGTCTCGATCACCGACAACGCGCTGAGGCTGGTCGCGCGCGAATACACCCGCGAGGCCGGCGTCCGAAACCTCGAGCGCCGGATCGCCGACCTCTGCCGCAAGGCCGCCCGCGAGGTCGCGCGAGGGTAGAAAGACGAAGATCCGGATCGACGAGAAGCGGGTGCGCAAGTGGCTCGGGCCGCGCCGCTTCTCGGGCGAGGTGCGCAAGCGAACCTCCGACCCCGGCGTCGCGACCGGGCCTCGCCGTCACCGCGGTCGGCGGCGACATCCTCTTCATCGAGGCGACGGCCTATCCCGGCAAGGGCCGCCTGACCGTTACGGGCCAGCTCGGCGACGTCATGCAGGAGTCCGCGACGGCCGCGCACTCGTGGGTGCGATCGCACGCCGTCCAGCTCGGGCTCGATCCGACCTGGTTCGCCGACCACGACGTCCACCTGCACATCCCCGCCGGGCGCGATCCCGAAGGACGGGCCGTCGGCCGGGATCACGATGGCGACCGCGATCGTCTCGCTCGTCCGCGGGGTGCCGGTTTCCGACGAGGTCGCCATGACCGGCGAGATCACGCTGACGGGTCAGGTGCTACCGATCGGCGGCGTCCGCGAGAAGACGCTGGCGGCCCAGCGCGCCGGGATCAAGCGGGTGATCATCCCGCACGAGAACGAGCCGGACACTCGAAGAGCTCCCCAAGGAAACCCGCCAGGAGCTCGGGTTCGTTGCTCGCCGACACCCTCGACGACGTGCTCTCGGCGGCCTTCGACGGCGTGGCCGTCGCGCCCCGTCCAGCGGCGGTCGCAGCCGACCGCCAAGCGGCGTCCCCTGTTTAGCCGTTAGTTTCCGCGGGGTAGAGAACCCGCGAAGCGAGCGAAAGGAATGCTGGAATGGCGAAAACAAAGGGAACGCGTCTCGGACGTGGAAGCCGTACGTCGAACGCGCGATCAAGGACGAAGAGTTCCGCGACAACCTGAAGAACGCGTTCTTCGCGGCCCGCGGCGTTGTACGACGAGCTGATGGGACCGCGCGGCGTCAGCGGCAAAGCCGTCCGAGTCGCTTCGGACAAGGACCTGCGCGACAACCTGCGCTCGGCGATCGACGACCTCCGCAACGCAGCCGACCGGATCCAGAAAGGGCCGAGCCACAAGGGCCGCAACCTGCTGCTGGTCTCAGGGATCGCGATCGGGATCTTCCTCTTCAACCCCGATGACCGGCGCCGACGCGCGCCGGTGGCTGAAGGAAAGCGTGTTCGGAGAAGAGGACGAGTTCGGCTACCAGGGGAACTCTGGCTCGTAGCCGCCCGCTTGTGATCTAGATCACTAGGGCTGCTGGCCGAACAGCGTGCTGACCGTCGCCAGGCGGCCGCCTTCGCTTTCGCTCAGCGGTGTGAAGAAGACGCGCCTCAGCGAGGCCGGGTCGAGGCCGTTGGCCTGGGAGATGTCGCTGGCCTGAAGCAGGATCGCTCCCGGCTTCGGCGCCGTGCCGGCGACGCCCGGCAGGTAGCCGGCGACCTGGGCGAGGTAGAGAGTCCTTCTGGTGCTGCCAGGCCTGTAGGTACGGCGTCGGGTCGACGGCTCCGTCGTAGCCGAGCGAGAGGTAGGCGACCGGGTGGATCTCGAAGTGGAGGTGGTAGGCAGTCCCCTCCGCGTCTCCCGTGTTGCCGATGAAGCCGACCACCTCGCCCGCCTTGACGCGGTTGCCGTCCTTGAGCCGCGGGCGAGTACGCGGAGAGATGCGCGTAGTAGAACTCGTTCCCCTGGCTGTCCCGCAGCCAGAGGCGGTTGCCACCGACGTTGTTCCAGCCTACGGAGAAGACAGTGCCGTCCGCGCAGGCCAGCACCGGCGCGCCAAGGGGCGCGAAGATGTCGTCGCCGTGGTGCCAGTTTCCGGGCACGTCGCCGCGGAAGGCCGCCGAAGGTGTCGATGAAGTTGTGTGGCCCGTAGACCGGGAAGACGATAGCCGCCCGCAGTCAGCGGGGGCTGGAGCCCGAACGGGATCTTGAACGCCTGTCCGAGTCCCTGCGGGTTGCCGGTCTTCGACGCCGGCGTCTTGGCCTTGGACTTCTTCGGCTTCACGGTCGTCTTGCCCGGAGCGGGCGGGAGGACCGGCGGAGGCGTCCCGGCCTGAGCCCACGACTCGGCGTAGCCGACGAGGATCTCGCTACCCGCCGGAAGCCCGCCGTGATCGGCCGTCAGGTGGATGTCGAGGCCGGTGACGTAGCCGCGGTAGCTCGGTGTCTTGCCGGCCGGAGCCTGAACCTCGGCCTGCTCGAGCGTGATCGCGTAGCCCCAATCACCGAGCGCCACCCGTCCATTGGCCCCCGCTCCCTGCGCGACGCCGCCGACCGTGAGCCCGGTAACGGCAGCGCCCGCGAGGCTTCCGGTCGCGCTCTGACCGCTCGTCGATGCGTTGGCGTGGCCGGTGATATTCGACGCAGTGACCTCACCGCCGAAGAGCGAGAGCGAGCTGACCGAGCTCGAAGCGATCGCGCGCGCGTTCGTCCCGACATTGGTCGAAGCCGAGACCGATACCGGGCCGGTCGTCAGGACCGAGCCGTCACTCGGATAGGCGAAACCGGACGCGAAACTCGACCGCGCGCTCGGCGGCGCCGAGACAGAGCTCGAGACTGCTCCGGCCTGGTTGGGCACGACCACCTTGATCCCGTAGGCGCTCGCCGTCGCACCGGCCTGCGAGCCCTGTGACGACGCCCCGCCGAGCCGGCGAGCAGCAAAACAGACGCAAGCGCCAAAACAGGCGGAAGCCGCATCGCTGCGCCCATTATGGCCCAGCCTGCGAACGGTGTAACTGTCAGCTCTAGTTCGAGCCGGCGGCGGGCGAAATCGCGGAAACGTTCTCGCGCGGCCTCATCCGGTCCCACGGGAGCGTCGGGAGGGATGTCGCGGGCGACCTCGTCGGCGACGGTCTGGACTTCCTCGACCACCCGCGCCCTGTACTCGGGATTGCTGAGCAACTGGTCGATCCAGGTCTCGGAGCCGTTGTACGGCTCGATGTCGCTCTCCACGAGCAGCTCGCCGAGGACGAGGCCGACCCGGATGTACGCGAAGGTCTTGAACGCGAGCAACCTCTGCGGCGAGTCGACGAGCGCGCCGATCTCGCGCGTGCTCGGCCTGAATCTGCGCGACGATCGTGCCGATCGGCTCGTCGACGAGCGGGATCCAGACTTCGTCAGGCCGAGTCATCAGCCCTAGGATAGGCCGGTTTCATCCGCACGGCACGCCAGGCCAGACTGGCGGCGACGGCGAGCATGAAGACGGCGAAGAGGCGCCGCAGCACGTCCTCGGGCAGCGCCTTCGCGAGCTCGACGCCGCACGGCGACGCCGGCGATCGAGCCGAGGCCGAGGAGCAGGGCCGCGCGCCAGTCGACGTTTCCGTAGCGCTGCTGCCGCCAGGCGCCCGCGACCACGGCCGGCAGGATCGCGAGCAGCGACGTCGCCTCGGCGTGCACCTGGCCAAGGCCGAGCACGAGCACGAGCGTCGGCACGAAGCAGGATCCCGCCGCCGACTCCGAACAGGCCGGCGAGGACGCCGCCGAGGAAACCCAGAACGGCGGCCAGGATCTCCATCAGACGAGCAGGCGGATTCCGACCGCCGCCAGAAGGACCGAGAACCCGATCGTCAACGTCCGCGTCTGGAGCCGCTGTTGCAGCGCCACGCCCGCGAGGGCGCCGACCGCAGCCGGCAGCCCGATCAGCGCGGCCGAGCCGAGCTTGACGTCGCCGTGGAGCCCGTAGGCGACGGCGCCCGCGCCGGCGGTGATGCCGATCGCCGCGAGCGAGGTCCCGGTCGCGCGCCGGCCGTCGAAGCCGACGAGAGCGACCAGGAGCGGCACGATGATGATCCCGCCGCCCACCCCGAAGAGTGCGCTGAAGACGCCGGCGACGAGGCCGATCGCGAGCAGGCGAGCCACTCTTCGTATCGTATGGCCGTGGGTTCGGACGCCCTGCTAGATGAGCTGGTCGAGAACCCGGCCGGGAGGCGGCGATCATGCTCGACGTCGACGGAACGCTCGCGCCCCGATCGTCGCCCGGCCGGAGCTCGCTCGTGTGCCGGACGAGACGCGGGCCGAGCTTGCGCCGCCTCGTCGCCCGCTACGCGCTGGTCGCGTGCATCAGCGGGCGGACGGGAGCCGACGCCCGCAAGATCGTGGGGGTCGACGGGCCCGTCTACGTCGGCGTCCACGGACTCGAGCTGGCACCGGAAGCTGAGAGGTGGCGCGGGCCGCTGCGGGAGTTCGCGGAGAGCGTCGACTGGCCCGTTGAGGACAAGGGCCTCGCCGTCGTCTTCCACTACCGAGGAGCCGTGGACGAGGAGGCTGCGCTCGGGACGCTCCGCGGTGTCGCCGACCGCGCGACCGCGCTCAGGGCTTCGGGCCCAGTTCGGGCGCAAGGTGCTCGAGGTGCGGCCCTCCGGTTGCGGCCGACAAGGGAACGGCCGTGCGGGCGCTGCTCGAGCAGCGCCGGCTGCGGCGGGCGCTCTACGCGGGCGATGACACGACCGACCTCGACGCCTTCCGCGGCGCTCGACGGGCTCGACGTCTCGGTGCGCATCGCGGTCGCGTCGGCCGAAGGCCCGCCGGAGCTCCGCGAGGCCGCGGACATCGTGGTCGAGAGCCTCGGCCGAGCTGGTCGAGCTGCTTCGCCGCCTCTAGACGCGGAGGCGCTCGCGCAGCGCGCGCGTCTGGCGCCGGGCGACGTCGAGCTCGGTCTGCTGCCGATCGTCGAGCACGAGCCGGAGCCGGTCGGGACCCACTCGGCGGACCGCGGCGACCTTGCCGAGGTTGACGAGGTGGCTGCGGTGGATCCGCGCAAAGCGAGCCGCGGGTAGCTCTTCCGCGAGCTCGCGGAGCGACGAGGTGGAGAGGTAGGCGCGATCGTAGGTGTGCACGCGGCTGTAGTCGCCGTCCGCCTCGATCCAGTAGACGGCGTCGTAGTCGAGCAGCGTCTTCGCGCCGCCCGCGCTGACGACCGCGATCTTCTCGACCGGAGCGAGCCTCGCGCTTACGCGCCTGCGCCAGGCGCTCGACCACACGCGCCAGCCGCTCGGGCTCGACCGGCTTGAGCGAGGTAGTCGAAGCGCCTCGACCGCGAAGGCGTCGACGGCGTAGCGATCGTGAGCGGTGACGAAGACGACCGCGGGCCGTTCCGCTGCGGTCGAGCACGAGCCGCGCCACCTCGAGCGCCGGTCAGCCCCGGCATGCTCGATGTCGAGGAAGACGACGTCGTAGCGGACCGCTCGCCGCGAGCTCGAGCGCCTCGCCGGCGCGTCGCGGCCTCGCCGACCACCTCGACCTCGGGATGGGCCGCCAGCAGGTAGCGCAGCTCGCCGCGCGCCGGCGCCTCGTCGTCCACGATCAGCGCCCGGATGCTCACTTCGCCGGGACGCTGCAGCCGGACGACCGGTGCCGAAGACCGCCGGACTTCAGGCGCACGCCCTCGCCGTAGAACGCGGTCAGCCGCTGGTGGACGTTCGCGAGGCCGAGCCCGGCGCCGTCGCCCTCGCCGACGCCCGGCTCGAGCACGCGCTCGAGCGCCTCGCGGGCGATCCCGCGGCCGTTGTCTCGAACGGTCACGCGCAGGCGGCCGCGGCGGACGCGCGCGCGGATCGATGAGGTCGCAGCGGCCGCTCGGTCTTGCCGTGCTTGACCGCGTTCTCGACGAGCGGCTGGACGAGGAACGGCGGCAGGCGCACCGCGAGCGCCTCGGGCGTCGCGTCGATCTCGCACCTCGAGCTGCGGGCCGAAGCGCGCCTGCTCGAGCGCCGAGGTAGCTCTGGACGTGGCGGAGCTCCTCGTCGAGCGTGATGAACTCGCCGGGCCGCGCGAGCGTCCAGCGGCAGTAGTCGGCGAAGGCGAGGACCAGCTCGCGCGCCCGGTCCGGGCTCGGTGCGGATGAAGCTCGCGATCGTGTTCAGGCAGTTGAAGAGGAAGTGCGGCTCGATCTGCGCCTGCAGCGCCTTCAGCTCGGCGGATGCGGCGGCGCGCGCGAGCCGGCGAGCTCGGAGAGCTGCAGCTGCGCCGAGAGCTGGTCGCCGAGCGAGCGTCAGCAGGCCGACGTCGTCGTCGGCGAGCGGCGCGCCGTCGGTCGCGTAGGCGACGAGCGCGCCGACCGGGCCGTCGCGTCAGCCGGAGCGGCACGACCGCCGCCGCGCCGAGCGGGCAGGCGCGATGGCCGCATGCGACCCGGAGCGCGAGCGGCGCGACGCAGCGGTCTCGTCCTCGCGCGAGCGCCTCGAAGACCGGCCGGATCGGCGCGTCGCCCGGCGCCGTGATGGTCGGCGCCCGCGCCGACGAACGCCAGCACACGGGCTGGTGTCGGTGACCGCGACGGCGCCGTAGCCGAGCTTCTCGAAGACCTCGTAGGCGACGGGTGCGGGCGCCGGCTCGGAGAGGCCGAGCCGCAGCTCCGGCAGCGTCGCGGCGAGCAGCTCGAGCGTGGGGCCTCGCGGCGCAGAGCGGCGAACGCGGGGCATGCGTTTTCGACCGTAGCATCGGCTTCATGCATGTCGACGAGGCCGTTCTCGCTCCACTCCGCGAGCGCTACGGCGAGCCGCCGCGGCTCGAGTGGGAGGGCGAGATCTCCGAGCGCGAGCACTCGCTGGCGACGTACAACCCCAACCGCGCGCACGACGTGACGCTGTTCATCTTCAACGGCGAGCGGCTGGCGCTGATCCGCAAGCACGGCTTCGAGCCGGGCATCTGGCGGCCGCCGGGCGGAGGCGTCAAGCCGGGCGAGGACTTCGTCGCCGGCGTGCAGCGGGAGGCGCTGGAGGAGACCGGGCCTGCGAGGTCGAGCTCCAGCGCTACCTCGTCGACGCCACGGGCGCACTTCGTCTACGAGCCGTACGACGTCCCCTGGCGCACGCACGTCTTCTCGGCGACGCACCGAGGACGACGAGCTCGGCCCGCAGCGACACGGACGAGATTGAGGCAGCGCGCTGGGGCACGCTGCCCGGAGCTGTCAGGCCCGCTCAGGAGCGGCTGCTCGCGACAGGCCGCGCGTTCTGGCGCTACCGCGTCGCGCTGCATGACGCGGCCGCAGCGGCGCTCAAGAGGGACTGACCCCGAAGGGGTCTGTCCGTATCACCATTCCGAACTCTCGTTTGCGGTTTGAGGGACAGTCCCCGTTCCGGGACAGTCCCTGCCCTCAGGCCCTGCGCACCGCACCGCGGTACCGTGAGCGCAGATCTCAGTGTCAAGCCAGAGTGTCCGGACACCTGGCCGAAACGCCCGTCGTAGCCGGAGGTCGTTAGTCGGCCAGAAGCGACAGGACCGTGCGGGATCGCGGTGATCCGCGGGCCTTGCCAGTCCCCACCTCGTCCCAGGGCGGTTCCTCTCCGTCGCGGTGGATCAGCGCCGAGCGCATGCCCACCCGCTCCGCGCCTGCGAGGCTCGTCGTTGGCGCCGTCGCCCACGAACATCGCCTCCTCGGCTCGACGCCTAGCTCCTCGCCACGCCGAGCTGATAGATCGCGCGGATCCGGCTTTCGCATGCCCACCGAGCACGAGAAGACGGCGGCATCGAGGCAGATCCACGAACGGCGTCTCGCTCCAGACGTCGGGAACGTCCTCGCTGCAAACCGTGATCAAGCCCACTCGCAGGCCCTGGGCTCGAAGCTCGACGAGCGTCTCAGAGCCCCAGGCCGCGGCGCAAGCAACCTGCGCGTCAAATCGCGCCGCAAGGTCGACGAGCTCGTCGACGAGATCTTCCGGCGCCCCGATCCCGAGCAGGTATTCGCGCAGCGTCCCGCTCTCGCGCTGCGCGCGCGCCCTCGAGCCAAGGGCGGCGAACTCGTCCGGATCACGGCCGAGCCGCGCCGCGCACTGATCCTGGAACTCCCGCCCGGCAATCGGGTCGAAAGTCGACCAGCGTGTCCCAGAGGTCGAAGACGACCGCGCGGGTCACGCCTTTCGGACTCGCACCGCCGTGCCGTAGGCGCAGATCTCGGTCCAGGTGTTGCCCATCTCGGACGTGTCGAACCGCATGCCGACGACCGCATTCGCGCCCTTCGCCTCCGCCTCTTCGACCATCCGGTCGATCACCTGCTGCCGGCTGTCGACGAGAGCTTTCGTCATGCCCTTCAGCTCGCCGCCGGCGATCGACTTCAGGCCCGCGCCGAACTGGAGAGAACACGTTCCGCGAGCGCACCGTCAGCCCGAAGACCTCGCCGAACACCTCCTCGGTCTCGTGTCCGGCGATCTCGTTTGTCGTTGCGATGATCATCGAGCCTCCCTCCGTAGGACATCCAGGCCCGCCGCACGTCTTCCTCGGTCGTGCGTGTTCCCGATCGCGAGCCGCAGAACGTAACGGCCATCCAAAGCCGTGTGCGAGAGGAACGCCTCGCCGCTCGCGTTGACGCGCTCGAGCAGCGCCTGCGTTCTCCTCGTCCGAGCCCTCGCGCCGGAAGCAGACGACGCGAGAAGAGCCGCGGCGCGCACGACCTCCCAGCCCGGCTCCTGCCGCACCCAGCCTTCGAACAGCTCGGCCAAGCCGCACCGCCTCGCGGATCCGCTCCTGCAGCCCCGCCCGTCCGTAGCAGCGCAGCACCGCCCAGAGCTTCAGCGCGCGGAACCGCCGCCCCAGCGCCGGGCCCGTACTCGCTCAGGTTCAACGCGTCCTCGTCGCCGCGTGCGCAGGTACTCGGGGACGAGGGTCATCGCCGCGTGCAGATCGTCCGGCCGCCGCGTCCACAGCGCGCGAGCAGTCGACCGGCGTGAACAGCCACTTGTGCGGGTTGACGACGAGCGAGTCGGCGCGGTCGACGCCGTCGAAGGCCCAGCGGAGCTCGGGCAGACCATCGCCGAGCCGGCGTAGGCCGCGTCGACGTGGAGCCAGACATGCTCGCGCCGCGCAGATCGTCCGCGAGCTCCGCACACCGGGTCGACCGAGGTCGACGACGTCGTGCCCGACCGTCGCGACGACAGCGCACGCGCCCTCGAGATCGTGCGAGATCCTCGGTGCGCATCCGGAACTCGTCGTCCGCCGGCACCTGCGGACCTCGAGCCCGAGCAGCCGCGCCGCCTTCTCGACCGACGAATGCGCGTGCTCCGAGCAGAGCGACGACCCGGCCCGGGAAGGCCTGCCTGCGCGCGCCGCACAGCGCCGCGAGCGTCGAGGTCGACGCCGTGTCCTCGATGTGGCCGTGCCAGCTCGCGCGGCAGGCCGAGCAGCTGGGCCAGCCAGTCCAGCGTCACCACCTCGAGCTCGGTCGCCGCCGGCGAAGCGCGCCAGAGGATCTGCGTCACGTTCAGCGTCGCTGCGAGCAGCTCCGCGAGGATGCCAGGCTCCGAGCCCGTCGTCGCGAAATAGGCGAAGAAACCGCGGATGCTGCCAGTGCGTTATCCCCGGCAGCAGCACCTCGTCGAGGTCGCGCGAGCACCGCCGAGAACGGCTCGCCCGCCTCCGGCGGAGACTCCGGCAGCGCGCGCCGGATCTCGCCGGGTTCCACCTGCGCCAGCACCGGCAGCTCGCGCACCCGTTCGAGGTACGAGGCCGCCCACTCGAGCGCCGCCGCGCCGTCGTCGCGAAAACTCAACCTCAGCAGCTTCTTGATCTGCGGCCACGGTCCGCGTGTTCAGCGACCTGCTCCTTCGTCAGCCAGGCCCGCCGGGCCTGGCCGACGCCGAGCTCTGGATACGCAAGCGCCCGCGTCGAGTGCGCGTCGCTCGAGATCGAGAGCAGGACGCCCGCCTCGCCCGCGGCCCGCGCGTGCGCGTCGCGCAGGTCGAGCCGGTCGGGCTGCGAGTTGATCTCGAGGAACGTCTCCGTCGCGAGCGCGGTCTCGAATACGCGCGTCGAGGTCGATGTCGGCCGGCCCGCGGCGGTTGATCTTGCGCGCCGGTCAGATGGCCGATGCAGTCGACGTTCGGGTTCTCCATCGCCGCAGATCACGCGCTCGGTCGGGATTCTTGTCGAAGGCCGTGTGCAGCGAGGCGACGACCCAGTCGAGCCGCGCCAGCGTCTCGTCGTCGACGTCGATCGAGCCGTCGGCGCGGATGTTCACCTCGATGCCCCTGAGCAGCCTGAAGCGGCCGAGCGTCTCGTTGCAGCGCCGTCGATCTCGTCGGTCCTGCGCCTCGAGCCGGCCGTCGCGCAGGTAGTGCGAGTGGTCGGTGATCGCGAGGTACGAGTAGCCGCGGCGCTTCGCCTCGGCGCGCCATCTCCTCGATCGAGTTCTTGCCGTCCGCCGACCAGGTCGAGTGCGCGTGCAGGTCGCCGCGGAGGTCGCCACGCTCGACGAGCTCCGGCAGCTCGCCGTTCGCGCGCGGCTTCGAGCTCGCCGAGGTTCTCGCGCAGCTCCGGCGGGATGTACTGGTAGCCGAGGAACTCGTAGAGCGCCTCCTCGCTGCCCGTCTGTGAAGACCTCGCCGGTCTCGACGTCCGTGACGCCGTTCTCGGAGATCGAAAAGCCGCGCGCGGACGGCGTCCTCGCGCAGCGCGACGTTGTGGTGCTTCGAGCCGGTGAAGTGCTGGAGCAGGTTTCCGTAGCGACCCGGCGGGACGACGCGAAGATCGAACCGCAGCCCGTCGTTCGAGACGACGGTCGCCTTCGTACTCGCCCTTGGCCGCGACCTCCTCGACCCAGCGCAGCTTCGTGAAGTAGTCGGTGAGCGCCGGCCGGCTCGGCTCGCGGTCGCGATGATGTCGAGGTCGCGGAAGGTCTCCTTGCGGCGGCGGACGCTGCCGGCCTCGGAGACCTCGAGCGGCGGCCGGATGCTCACGAAGCACCGCGACAACTGCCTGAACCGCCGGCAGCCCGACACCGAGCAGCGGCCTGACCTCCTCCGGAGCCTTCTTCTTGCCCGAGAGCGCCTTGCACGATCCGCTCCTCGAGCTTGGCGCCGATTCCCGGCAGAACGCGCAGACGCTCGGCCTTCGCCGCCGCCTTCAGGTCGGCGAGCGTGGTCACGCCGAGCTCCTGCCAGATCTTCCGCGCCGTCTTCGGGCCCGAGGCCCGGCAGCCGCGTGAACTCGACGACGTCCGGCGGCACGCGCGCCTTGTGCTTGGTCAGCGCCCGGATCTCGCCGCTCGTTGACGATCTCGACGATCTTGCTCCTCGATCGTCTTGCCGATCCCGGGCAGCTCCTTGGCCTTGCCCTCGAGCGCGAGCTCGGCGACGAGGCCCGACTGCTCGCGGACGAGCGCCGCGGCCCGCCGGTAGGCGAGCAGGCGGTAGGCCGCCTCGCCCTCGAGCTCGAGGATGTCGGAGAGCAGCTCGAGCTGCTCCGCGACGTCGGCGTTGCGCGGCAGCGTCTTGGCCATCTCAGCGATCATAGGCGCGAGCGGATCGCTGCTTCACGCACGCTTAAAGCGTGGGCAAACGGGGCTTAACGGGTAACGGTTAGAACCCGAACGACGACGGCGTGGCCACAAGTGAATCGCCCATGAGCGCGCGGCAAGACCAGCTGGATCCGCCTGGCCGTTGCGTCGGCTGCTACGGCCGCCGGTCTCGCCGGCCCTGCTCGCCGGGGCCGCCTTCGGGCTGCAGGCGGTCACACTTCCGCGGCCCTCGGTCAACCAGTTGCTGGCTGCGAAGACGCTTCACTGGCTGACCGCCCAGCACGCAATCAAGAGCACGGCGTTCGTCCGCGGAGAGCGGGTTTCGAGCATCTGCGTCAACGCCACGATCGGCCCACTGCACGCATATCCCAAGCGCCTCCACGCCTCGCTCTTGGTTACCGGCAACCGTCGCCTCGTCGAGACCCGGTTTGCGTCCTTTCGGCTCGGGTCGACCGTGCGAGAAGAGGACGGCCCGCTCCCGACCGTCCAGCTGTCCTCGCCGGCTGCCCGCGAGCGCTGGGACGTCGGATCGGCCGCTTTCTCGACGACCGAGCGCCGGTCCATGTCGAGCGCGTCTTCCTGCGCGGAGCAACGATGCTCCGCCTGAGCTTCAGACAGGGCCACGGCAGGCTCCTGGTGATCGTCAACCCTCGTACGTTCGTGCCGGTCGCGGTCAGGATTCTCCGCCTCAGAACCGGCTGGTCGTACCTGGCCCGCGCGAAAGCGACATGACCTCGACGGACCCGAGCTACGCCTTTCTCCCCCGGCTTCGCGTGGTCGTCAAGGAGGAGGCATGACGGCGTGGCTGCGAGAGCGGCGCGCGATTCTGGCGGTGGCGATCGGCTCGCGGGTGCTGGTGCTCGCCGCAGCGGCCGCCGACCACTGGTTGCACTGGCCCAGGGACCGCCGCCGCCTCACGGCGCCTCGACCTCGCACACGCTGAGCATCCTCAGCTACTGGGACGGCGCCTGGTACCGCACCGTCGCCGACCACGGCTATCTGCTGATCCCGGGACGCCAGAGCGATCCCGCCTTCTTCCCGCTCTTCCCGATCGTCCTGCGCGGGCTGAACGGGCTCGGCCTCTCCTTCCTGACGAGCGGGCTCCTGGTTGCGAACGTCGCGTTCGTGGTCGGGATCGTCGCCTTCTACGAGGTCAGCCGGCGGCTGTTGCCCCTCGACGTGGCGAGGACGAGCGCCTTGCTCGCGTCGCTCTTCCCGATGAGCTTCGTTTTCTCGATGACGTATCCGAGAGCCTCGTGCTCGCCGCTCTCGCCCTCGCCCTGGTGTTCGCCCTCGACGGCCGCTGGACACTCAGCGCGGTCGCCGGCGCCGCGGCCGCGCTGGGCAGGCCCGAGGCCACTTCTTCGCCCTCCCGCTCGCGCGCGATCGCGATCGGCCGCGCCCGGGCATCGGGCCGGGTGGCCGGCGGTCGGGCCATCGGAGCGGCCTTCGCTCCGGTTGCCTCGGTCGCGACCTTTCCGCTCTACCTCGGCTGGGCTCTTGACAACGTTGTCTGCCTGGAGCCACGCCCAGCATGCGTGGGGACGAGCGTTCTCGCACCTGACGGGATCGTCCACGCGTTTCAGCAGCTTCACGAGCCTGGATCCACCCCGTGGCTCTGGCGCGACGTGGGATTCTGCCTCATCTACCTCGGGCTGCTCGCGTCGGCGCGCCGGGTTGGGATCTCCTGGCCGTGGCTGGTTGCGAGCACCGCGCTCCTCCCTGCTCCCACTCACGAGCGGGACATTCCTATCCGATGCACGCATCCGGCCTCCGCTTGCGCTCCCTGTCTACTGGGGGCAGCCGCGCTGGCGCGCCGCCCGGTTCGTTCGTCTGCCGGTTCTCGTAGTCTCAGCGGCGCTGCTGGTGGCCGGGACGATGACGATTCCGCTTGCAAACCCCTGACGCCGTGCCGGACCGGCGCGCAACCGTCTGCCTGCCCACATACAACGAGCGCGAGAACCTCGAGCCGATGCTGCGCGCGCTCGGTGACGCCCGGCGTCCGCGTGCTCGTGATCGACGACAACTCGCCGGACGGCACGGGCGAGCTCGCCGACCGCCTCGCGCAGGAGCTCGATTACGTCGACGTCCTCCATCGGCCGTCGTAAGGAGGGGCTCGGCCCGCCTACATCGCGGGCTTCCGGCCGCGCGCTCGCCGACGGCGCCGAGCTCATCCTCGAGATGGACTGCGACTTCTCGCACGACCCGAAGGACGTGCCGCGGCTGATCGCCGCCGCCGAGGACGACGCCGACCTGGCGCTCGGCTCGCGCTACGTCAAGGGCGGGCAGGTCGCGAACTGGGGGCCGACGCGTCGCGCGATCTCCGCCGGCGGTTCCTTCTACGCGCGTGTGCTGCTCGGTCGTCGCAGATCAGCGACCTCACCGGCGGCTTCAAGTGCTACCGCCGCCACGTGCTCGAGACGATCGACCTCGACGCGATCGACTCGAAGGGCTACGCGTTCCAGATCGAGACGACCTACCGCGCGCTGCGGGCCGGCTTCCGCGTCGTCGAGGTGCCGATCCGGTTCGCCGACCGCGAGGTCGGCAGCTCGAAGATGAGCGGCGCGATCGTGCTCGAGGCGATCTGGAAGGTGCCTGCGCTTCGTATCGCCGCGCTCAGCGGAGGCAAGCTGTAGCCGATGCGCGAGGTCACCGACGAGACTTCGCAGCGCGACGTGCTCGAGGCGAGCGGGCCCGTCGTCGTCGACTTCTGGGCGCCCTGGTGCGGCCCCTGCCACGCGGTCGAGCCGGTCCTCGCCGAGCTCGAGCGAGAGCACGAGGGCAAGATCGAGCTTCGCGAAGCTGAACATCGACGAGAACATCGAGACGGCTTCACGCTTCAGCGTCCTCTCGATCCCGACGACGATCCTCTTCGAGGACGGCCGTCCGCAGGAGACCGTGATCGGCGCCCGGCCGCGCGCGCACTACGAGAAGGCCTGGGCGCTGGCTGGCTCTAAGTCGTCGACTCCTTGACCTGCCTCGGGGCGGCCAGCCGCCCACGCTTGGGGGCCGCGACCGCGCCGGACCCTCGTCCACGCCCACCGGCCCGTCACCCGAGGATCGATCCAGGTGTAGAGGATGTCCACGAGCAGGTTCGCGATCGCGACCGTGAAGCTGACGACGAGCACGACTCCCATGATCACGGGCAAGTCGCCGCCGGCGAGAGCCGCGGACGAGCAGCTTCCCCATTCCCGGCAGGCCGAAGACGACCTCGATGAAGAGCGCTCCCGCGAACGCGAGCCCGATGTCCATACCGAGCATCGAGACGACCGAGAGCATCGCGTTGCGGAACACGTGGTGGCGCACGACCTGCACGAGTCCCCGCGCCCTTGGCCTTCGCCGTCCGCACGTAGTCCGAATCCATCGCCTCGAGCATGCTCGCCCTGATCATCCGCGCATAGAGAGCGGCGAACAGCGCCGCGAACGTGAACCAGGGCAAGAGCATGTGGTACGTCCATTGCCGTCGGTCCGCCGCAGAACGTCGCCTTCCCGAGAGAAGTTGCAGTAGCCGGTGATCGGGAAGATGTGCAGCTTGTAGCCGAGCAGGTACGAGAGCACCAGGCCAAGCCAGATCGGATGGGCCGAGGCTCCGATCAGCACCAGCATCATCAGGCCTTTGTCGGCGAGCGAGCGCGGCCGTAACGCCGAGATGACCCCGATCGGAATCGCGATCAGAAACCAGATGATCACACCGCCGATCACGAGCGACGCGCGTCACCGGCACCGCGCGAGCGATCGAGTCCCGGACCGGGATGCCCGAGCGGATCGAGCGGCCGAGATCGCCGTGCTCGACGAGGTGGTCGACGAAGCTGACGTACTGCGTCGTCACCGGCTTGTCCCTGAGGTGGAATTGGCCCGCCAGCGTCGGGTCCGTGTCCCCACTTCCGGACACGCGTCGAGCGGGTGTCCGTGGGGATGATGAAGAAGATGATGAAGGTGAAGAGCGTGATCACCGCCGCCAGCAGGAACGCCCAAACGAGCCGCCTGACGATGAAGCCGATCATTGGCGGCTACCTTCGCGGCTCAGCGCACTTTCGCGCAAGCGAAAATGCTCCCACCCGGATAGGGCTACGGGGCCGCCCTTCATCCGGATTTCCACCCCGCTGCCCGGCTCGCAGCGGCCGATGACCGTGAAGCTCGCGGGGATCGGAAGTGGCGGCGAGCAGCTCGTAGTCCTCGCCGAAGCCGAAGTCCTCGAGTGTCGCGCCGGGGGCGAGCGGAACCTGCTCGAGCTCGATCAGCAGCCGGCAGCCCGAGCGTGTCGGCGATGTGGCCCGCGTCCGCGCCAGGCCGTCCGAGAGGTCGAGCATCGCGTGCGCGTCGCGGGCGAGCTCGACTCCCTCGTCGACCCGCAGCGGCGGGCGGACGAAGCGCTGCTCGCGAAAGGCCGCACCGGCAGCGCCGAGCGGGCCGGTGACGACGAGCAGGTCCCCGGCTTGGCGCCCGACCGGCCCGGAACGCGCTCGGCTCGCCCGACCGCCGTCACCGACACGAACACCGAAGCCGGCCTCGGTGGTGTCGCCGCCGCGGATCGGCACGCCGGCCTCGGCGATCCCGGCATAGAGCGAGAGCACGTCGTCGAGCTCGGTCTCGCCCGGCAGGCCGAGGCTGACGAGCAGCGCCTCGGGCCGCGCGCCCGAGGCCGCCAGGTCGCTGATGTTGACGGCGGCGGCGCGGAAGCCGAGCTCCTGCCAGGAGAGCCAGTCGAGCCGGAAGTGGACTCCCTCGACGAGCGAGTCCTGCGTGACGACGAGACCGGGCTCGAGCTCGGCGGCGTCGTCCTCGATCTGTTCTGGCCAGTCCTCGCTGTTCCAGCTCGGCGAGCAGTCCGAGCTCGCCCAGCTCAGACAGCCGCACGCTCGAGCGCGGTGCGGACTGCCGCAGCGTCGGTTGACGCCCGGACGACAGCGACCCCGATTGCACCCGCTTCCAGGCACAACGCCGCGTTCGTCGCGTCGACGCCGCCGATCGCGACCACGGGCGCCGCCACGCTCTCGCAGATCTCCGCCAGCCTGTCGAGACCCAGCGCAGGTACGCCCGGCTTCGATCGGCGTTGCCCAAATCGGGCCTAGCGCCGAGATAGTCCGGACGCTCGTTGTCGGCCGCCAGAGGCTTCCTTCGACGGTCTGCGCGGACAGGCCCAGGAGCAGGTTCGCCTCGCGGGCGCGCTCGATGCCCTCGTCCTCGCGGCCCAGATGCAGCGCCGTCCGCTCCCAGGGCGATCGCCGCGTCGACGTCGTCGTTGACGATGAACGTCACCCCGGAGCGAGCACACAGGTCCCTGAACGGCCGTCCTTCGTCGATCAGCTCGGCGGTCGGGAGATTTTTCAGCCGCAGCTGGACGTGAGTAGCACCGCCGTCGATCGCGGCGCGCGCGACCCTGAGGTCATCGACGATCGCGTGCAGGATCACGTCAGCCTCGCCCGTTCGTCGAGCGTCTGTGGATCGAGGCCGTCGAGCGCGTCGTAGAGGGCGGCATGAAACGAGCCTGGGCCTTTGGCCTCACGAGCCGCGTCCTCACCTGCGACACCCAACGCAACGAGGGCCTCGGCGGCCGCGGCGAGCGGCAGCGTCCGAGCGGACAGCGAGGAAAGCAGCCAGTGATCGCGGTCGCAATACATCCCGAACCAGTGATCCTAGCGAGCAGCGGATCACCGTTTGCGATCCCGATGGTCTCTTCGCCGTCGGAGACGTGGTCGACCGCGCCGGTGACCGCGGCGACCGTCCCGAGCTCCTGCGCCGCGGCCCGCGCGAGCTCTGCGGCGGAGTCGCTCGCGCCGATCGATTCGACGCCTCGGATCTCGGCCTCGCGGCCGGCGAGCGTCGCGATCTCGGCTGCGTTGCCGCGCACGACCGCGACGTCGACCTCGTCGAGCAGGCGGCGCGCGGTCTCGGTCCGGTAGGCGCGTCGCGCCGGCGCCCACCGGGTCGAGCACGACAGGGACGCCGGCGGCGTTCGCAGCGCGCGCCCGCCGCGAGCATCGCCTCGACCCAGGGCGGCGAGAGCGTGCCGATGTTGAGCACGAGCGCTGCGGCGATCGCGGCCATCTCCTCGACCTCCTCGCGTGCATGCGCCATCACGGGCAGCGCCCCGAGCGCGAGCGTGGCGTTCGCCGTCTCGTTCATGACCACGTAGTTCGTGATCTGGTGCACGAGCGGCTTCCGCTCGCGGATCGCGGCGAGGTCAGCGCCTGTCGAGAGCGTGATCTCGGTCGTGCTCACGAGCCTCCTCAAGTTGAAGACGTCAACCGGGCCGTCGCCGATGCCGAGGTCGGCGAGCCCATGCGCGACGGCGTCTCCGCGCGACGCGCGCCGCGTTCTCCGCCGCCTCTCGGAGCGGGCAGGCCGCGGGCCAGACCGGCGCAGAGCGTGGCCGAGTGCGTGCAGCCAGCCCCGTGCGTCGCGCCGGCGTCGAGCCGCTCGATCGGGATCTCGACGTGCTCGCCGCCGTCGAAGAGGTGGTCGACCGGGCTCGCCGTGCCCGCCGGTGACGATCACGGCCGCGCGCGCCGAGAGCGTGGATCCGCTCCGCCAGCTCGGACTTCGTAACAGTCTGTTGCTTGACCCCGCGAGCGCCTCCGCCTCGGCGCAGGTTCGGGCGTGACGACGGTCGCGAGCGGGAAGAGCCGCATCGATCAGCGTCTCGACGGCGTCGTCCTCGAGCAGCTTCGCGCCCGAGCTCGCGACCATCACCGGGTCGACGACCAGCGGCACCGGCCGATGCTCTCGAGGAAGTCGGCGACGGTCTCGATCAGCCGCGCCGAGAAGAGCATCCCCGTCTTCGCCGCGTCGACGCCGATGTCGTCGAGAACACCGCCTCGAGCTGCGCGGTCGACGAACTCCGGCGGCAGCTCGTGGATCGCCGTCACGCCGACCGTGTTCTGCGCGGTCAGGGCGACGAGCGCGGACATCCCGTGGCAGCCGGCCGCGGCGAACGCCTTCAGGTCGGCCTGGATCCCGGCGCCGCCGCCCGAGTCGGAGGTGGCGATCGTCAATGCATCGTGGAACCACATTCTCTCCCTTCGCCGGCATGACCCGGATCAGGTTCGCGGGTGTGATCTCAGCCCTGGTGGGCACCCCGGTACCGACAATCCTACTCCTGCGCAGGATCTTTACCGCACGGCCGCAAATCATTACGACACCATGATCCATTTGTAACGAGCCTCCTAACTTCCCGTGCTGGAACAAGCAGGGGTCAGGAAAGGAGCGGCCATGCGCATTCTGGCTGCACTAGCACTCGTCACGGCGGCCCTGGCGGCCCCGACGGCGGCGTGGGCCTACGGCTCGGAGGTCAGTGCCTACGGTTGCTACACGAGCGGCGGTCAGGTCACCCGGCTGGCCGGTACTGAGATCGTCGTCCGCCAGGGTTGGGCGGCGACGACTAAGCACTACGACCTGACCATCCACGCTCAGCAGACGTTCGCCTCGGGTCAACGGCGGCGGACCAGATCGATCTCTCCGACGACTGGACAACGCCGAGGCCGTACAGCCCGGACAACTGGGTCACGTACGTCTCTCTATCCGACCGATCGTGCTCGATCCGGGTCAGAGCATGACCTTCCACTACATGACCAGCCTCAAGCGGTCGGTCTTCGACGGAGTCAGCGACGCCGGGCCGGGAACCGTCATCGAGAGCAACTGCACGGTCACGGTCCTGAATCCGAGCGGGCTGAACCGGCGGTTGCCGCTTCGGATCGGAAGTGGCAACCGCCGCCGCCTGGCGCCGCGGCATGCCTGGCTAGCATCGGCGGCATGGGTGTCGCGCGGTATGACGGCGTCGCCGGCGTGGTACCGAAGGCCTTCCGCCCGTCGATGCCGCCGGACGAGCTCGACGTACCTGAGCGGCTGCTCGGCCGCAGGTCGATGGGCGTTGTCTCGACGTCGGCTGCGGGACCGGTTTGGCGACGGAAGCGGTGGCAGAGCTCGGCTGGTCGGCGGTGGGCGTCGACCTCTCCGAGGACATGCTCGAGACCGCCCGCGGCCGCGGTCTCGAGGTCGTCCACGGATCCGCGAACAGAGCTCCCTTCGACGACGCGAAACTTTCGATGCCGCGCGTGTCCGAGCCAGACGCACATCGATATCGACGACTTCGCTGCGGCGATGAGCGAGACCGCACGCGTGCTCCGGCCGGAGGCGCCCGTCGTCTACATCGGCACCCATCCGTGCTTCATGGGGCCGCATTCGGTCTTCCTCGGCTGGCCGGAGGCGTGCCGGAGCTGCACCGCGGCTACCGTCCAGGCCGGGCGCTACGACGAGTTCGGCTCCCAGGCGTCGCCAACCCCGACGGGCTCCGTGCGCTGTGTCGGCAGCCGCGCATCTGTCCGCTCGCATGCCTTCCTCGCTACGCATTCCTGCGACGCGGGCGTTCCGGACTCGAGCGGTTCGAGGAGCTCGGCAGCCGGAGACTATCCACACGTGATGGCACTGCGAGCGCGACGATGAGTCATCGCGACCGCGCCCCTGGGACGATCTCCTCCAGGGCGAGGAGATCGCCTACGTCGAACACGCGAGCCGGCACGCGAAGCCCGGCTCGCGCCGCTTCCCGGACGAGCTGCACTCGCAGCGTGCGCGACGCGCTGGCCGCGCAGGGGATCACGAGCAGCTCTACACCCACCAGCGCGAGCGCCTGGGACGCCGCCGCCCGCGGCGAGCACGTCGTCGTCACGACCGGCACCGCGAGCGGCAAGACGCCTCGCCTTCAACCTGCCCGTGCTCGACGCGCTCGCGCGCGAGCCGAAGCAGCCGCGCGCTCTACCTCTACCCGACGAAGGCGCTCGCGCAGGACCAGCTACGCTCGCTCTCGAGCCGTTCCGGCTGCCCAAGCTCCAGCGCGGCGATCTACGACGGCGACACCGAGACCGAGCGCCGCTGGCAGATCCGCAAGTGGGCGAACCTCGTCTCTGACGAACCCGGACATGCTCCACGTCGGCGTGCCTGCCCCACCACGACCGCTGGGGCGACGTGCTCTCGAACCTCCGCTACGTGATCGTCGACGAGGCGCACGTCTACCGCGGCGTCTTCGGCTCGCACGTCGCCAACGTGCTGCGCCGGCTGCGGCGGCTCGCGACGCGTCTACGGCGCCGAGCCCGCAGTTCCTGCTCGCCTCGGCGACGATCGCGAACCCGGGCGAGCTCGCCGAGCGCGCTGCTCGGCGTCCCGGCTGACCGTGATCGGAGACGACGGCGCGCCGCGCGCGGAGCGAACGGTCGTCGCTCTGGAACCCGCCGCTGACCGACGACGAGCTCGGCCTGCGCGCGTCGCCGCTCGGCGAAGGCTCGCGCGCTGCTCGGCCGAGCTCGTCTCGCGCGACCTGCGGACGCTGCTGCTTCGCGAAGAGCCGCAAGGCCGCGGAGCTGATCCACCGCTTCACGGCCGACCGGCTCGGCGACGCCGCACGCCTCTCCCCGTACCGCGCCGGCTACACGCCGGCCCAGCGCCGCGAGATCGAGCAGCGGCTCTCCGCCGGGCGAGCTGCTCGGCGTCTCGGCGACGAACGCGCTCGAGCTCGGGATCGACGTCGGCCTGCTCGACGCGGTCGATCTCGGTCGGCTTCCCCGGCACCGTCTCGAGCCTGCGCCAGCAGTGGGGCCGCGCGGGCCGCCGCGGACACGGGCTCGCCGTGCTCGTCGCCAGCGAGGACGCGCTCGACCAGTACTTCATGCGCGAGCCGCAGGCGCTGCTCGGCCGCCGCGTCGAGGCCGCGATCCTCGACCACGAGAACCACCGCGTGCTCGACGGGCACGTCCGCTCGGCCGCGTTCGAGGCGCCGCTCGACGACCAAGACCGCGGAGATCCTCGGCGACACCGCGCTCGAGCGCGCCGCCGAGCTGCCGGAGCTGAAGCAAGACCGACGCCGGCTACGTCTGGGCCGGCCGCGACTACCCGGCCGCCCGCGTCCCGCTCCGCTCGACCGAGCATGGACGCCTTCACCGTCGTCGACACGCTCGACCGGCTCCGTGCTCGGCCTGGTCGAGCGCGAGCGCGCCTACTCGACCGTCCACGAGGGCGCCGATCTACCTCCACCTCGGCGAGCAGTTACCGCGTCGTCGCGCTCGACCTCGAGGCCCGCGCGGCGCTCGTCGAGCCGTTCTCGGGCGACTACTACACGCAGGCGAAGAAGGAGACGATGACCGCGATCGACCAGTCCGCAGCGCGCGGAGCGCCGACTCGGCCTCGAGCTCTCCTTCGGCACCGTCGTCGTCAGCGAGCAGGTGGTCGCGTACCAGAAGAAGTCGATCCACGACCAGGCGACGCTCGACATCGTCCAGCTCGACCTGCCCGCAGACCGAGTTCGAGACCGAGGCGATCTGGTTCGTTCCCGAGCCCGGATGACTCGAGGACCTCGACGCACATGCCGACGCTGCTCGGCTCGCTCCACGCCGCCGAGCACTCGCTGATCGCCCTGCTCCCGCTCTGGGCGATGTGCGACCGCTGGGACATCGGCGGGCTCTCGACCAACGTCCACTTCCAGACCGGCGCGCCGACGATCTTCGTCTACGACGGCCACGCGGGCGGCGTCGGCATCACCGAGCGCGGCTTCGAGGCGTTCGAGGGCTGGGTCGAGGACACCGCGCAGCATGCTCGCAGGGCTGCCCGTGCGCTGCTCGGCTGCCCGTCCTGCGTCCAGAGCCCCGAAGTGCGGCAACCTGAACGAGCCGCTCGACAAGGCCGGCGCGCTTGCTCCTGCTCGAGCGAATGTCGAAATCGCGGTAGCCCGTTCGTCGTACTCTCGACATCGACAGAAGGAGGCGAAATGCAGTACGCACTCTTGATCTACGGAGCAGAAGGACGCTGGGAGCAGTTCAGCGAGGAAGAGCAGCAGGCCATGACCGAGCAGTACATGGCGATCAGCCGTGACCCGAAGACGAAGGGCGGCGCCGACCTCGGCGATCTCTCCCAGGCGACCACCGTCCAGGTCGACAACGGCAAGACGCTGACGACCGACGGCCCCTTCGCCGAGACGAAGGAGTACCTGGGCGGCTTCTACCTGATCGACGCCGACAACCTGGACGAGGCGATCGAGGTCGCCGCCAAGATTCCGGCCGCGCGGAATCGGCGGGACGATCGAGGTCAGGCCGGTGGTCGAGCACTGATTTCCGTCGAAACCGTCTTCCGCGAGGAGTGGAGCCGCGTTCTCGCAACCCTGATCGGCGTCCTCGGCGACTTCGAGCTCGCAGAGGACGCCCTTCAGGACGCGATCGCGACCGCACTCGAGCGCTGGCCGCGCGACGGAACGCCTGAGAATCCGGGCGCCTGGCTGGTCGCGACCGCGCGCAACCGCGCGATCGACCGCATCCGCCGGGAGCGCACGCTCGCGCGCAAGACGGAGCTGCTCCAGCGACTCGCGGAGCTGGAGACCGACGACGACGGCGACGAGCCCGTGCCCGACGAGCGACTGAGCCTGATCTTCACCTGCTGCCACCCGGCGCTCGCTCCGGAGGCCCAGGTCGCGCTGACGCTGCGCGCGCTCGGCGGCCTGACGACGACCGAGATCGCCCGCGCGTTCCTCGTCCCCGAGCACGACGATGGGCCAGCGGCTCGGTGCGCGCGAAGCGGAAGATCCGCGACGCCGGCGTTCCCTTCCGCGTGCCGCCCGAGCACCTGCTGCCCGAGCGGCCTCGACGCCGTCTTGGCCGTCCTCTACCTGATCTTCAACGAGGGCTACGTCGGCACCTCCGCCGGCCGGCTCGTGCGCGGCGACCTGTGCGAGGAGGCGATCCGGCTCGCGAAGCTGCTCGCCGTGCTGATGCCGGACGAGCCCGAGGCGCTCGGCCTGCTGGCGCTGATGCTCTTCCACGACTCGCGGCGCGCGGCGCGGATCGCCGCTGACGGCAGCCTGATCCTGCTCGAGGACCAGCGACCGCGGCCTCTGGAATCGCGACCGGATCGCCGAGGGCGACCGGGTGCTGACCCGCGGGCGCGGGCTCGGCACCTACCGGATCCAGGCCGAGATCGCGGCCGTCCACGCGCATGCGAGATCGACCCGACGACACCGACTCAGGCCCGGATCGTCGAGCTCTACGACGAGCTCGTCGCGCTTGCGCCGTCGCCGGTGGTCGAGCTCAACCGCGCGGCCGCGATCGCGATGGCCGAGGGTCCGACCGCGGCCTCACGCTGATCGACCGGATCGAGGGGCTCGACGACTACTACCTGCTCCACGCCGCCCGGGCCGACCTGCTGCGCCGCGGCGGCCGGCACGAGGAGGCCGCGCGCCTCCTACCGCCGGGCGCTGGCGCTCGCGACGAACCCGGTCGAGCGCGCGTTCTTCGAGCGGCGATTAGTCGAGGTCGGCCAGCACGGCGTCCACGGCCTCGGCCGGCGTAGCCGCCCGCTCGAGGCCCTCGACGTCCCAGCCGGGCTCGAGCACGACGACGCGGCGCCCGAGCCGCATGGCGAAGCCGATCTCCGCCAGACGTTCCCCAGCTGCCGCCGACCGCGATCACCGCGTCACCCGATGCCGCCACCGCCAGGTTCCGCGCGTGCCCGATCGCCGGTCACGACCGCGTGGTCGATCCACTCGTTCGCGTCGGCGCGGCTTTCGCCCGGAAGGATCCCGATCGTCGTGCCGCCGGCGCTCTTCGCGCCGCGCGCCGCGGCAGCCATCACCTCGCCGAGCCCGCCGGTGACGACCGTGCAGACCACGCTCGGCGAGCAGGCGGCCCACCTCCTCCGCCGCGCTGCTCGTGCTCGCGACCGCTGCCGATCACGGCGACCTGGATTGCCACGGGTGCGATGCTAGTGCGCGATGGATGAGTTCGAGCGTGCGTTCGCGCTCATGGACCGACTCGACGAGCGTACGGCCGAGCGGCTCGAGCCGACGCCCTTACGGGCCGGTTCTGGTCGCACCCGCGGCTTGAACCGCGTGCACGACCTCAACTTCCTGCGCGCGGAGGAGCCGGGCGACGCGACCGCCGAGGAGCTCGCCGCCGAGGCCGAGCGCGTCCAGGGCGCAGCCGGAATCGGCCACCGCCGCGTCAACATCCGAGGCGAAGAGCAGCGGGAGCGCCTCGAGCCGCAGTTCGTCCGGCTCGGCTGGGAGCCGCAGCGCTTCGTGCTGATGGTGCAGCGGCGCGAGCCCGACCGGCCCGCCGAGCACGAGGTGCGCGAGGTCGACGAGCCGACGCTGCGCCCGCTCTGGGCCGAGGCGATCCGCTCCGAGCCGCACGGCCAGGACGAGACGCTCGTCCAGCAGATCCTCGAGCATCGCCGCGACGTCGGGCAGGCGATCCCGACGCGGCTCTTCGCCGCCGAAGCCGACGGCAAGCTGGTCGCACACACGAGCTCTATTCCGAGGACGGCGTCGGCCAGGTCGAGAACGTCTACACGCTGGCGGACTACCGCGGAAGAGGCCTGGCGCGCTCGCTCGTCGCTACGCGGCGTCGCCGAGTCGCACGCGGCCGGCAACGACCTCACCTTCCTCGTCGCGGACGCCGACGACTGGCCGCAGCGGCTGTACGAGAAGCTCGGCTTCGAGACCGTTGGGCGCTACGCACGGTTCCTCAAGCCACGCGCTGTAGAGACGACGAACGGGGCCCGCAGGCCCCGTTCGTCGCGTTCCCTGCCGCGTTGAAGGCGGTCTATGCCTTGTGGATCACGATCGAGCCGCCGGCGATCGCCTGCGGATCCGCCGTGTCCATGTCGGTCGGCGACGCCGTTCCGGTTGTCGAAGATGACGGTTGCCGCCGTTGGTCCTCGTGATCCGGATCCGGAACTTGTCCGACGCCGCCGCCGCCGGTGATGTCACCGTCGTAGGCGGTCAGCGTGAAGTCGTAGCCGGAGACGCCGTTCACCGAGCCGGTGCCCTTGTACTGGGCCTTGTAGCCGGAGACGACGAGCCAGCTGTAGGCCTCGCTGTGGAAGTTGAAGTTCCCGACCTGGAAGTTGAACTCCGTCTCGCCGGTCGGGACCGTTCGCGCTCTTCTTGTACTGCGAGTTGAAGCCGAAGTTCGCGCGACCCGATCAGAGTCGGGTCGGCCGTGTACGGAGCCCGGCGTCGACGTTGATGCCAGCCGCCGCCGGTGACGAACCCGCCGTTCGGGTCGTAGACGACGATCCAGACGCTGGCGCAGCCGCTCGCGCCGCACGCTGTCCTTGACGCAGACGTTGATCGTGTAGACGCCTGTGTTCGGGAACGAGTGGGTGGCCTGGAAGTTCCTGGCCGCTCGTCGTCAGCGATCGCCGTGCTGTTCGGCCGTCCCGTCGTCCCAGTTGATCGTGTACGTCCACGGCCCGTTGTCCGGATCCGTGAAGTGCGCCTTGATCAACGATGATGGTCGCCGTACCCTTTGGCGTAGATCGAGCCGAAGCGCCGGCGAGTCGATGTAGACGGTCGGCGTGTTGTTGCCGAGCGCCGGCTGCCACGTCACCTTGTTGTCGGTACTCGTCGAGGCCGCTGTTCGCGTTGCCGGCAGCATCCGTGCTTACGCCCGGCGCCGATCTTGGCGATCACGTCGCCGGCGGTGGTCATGCCGTTGACGCGCACCTCATAGATCGTCGTGGTCGCCGCTGTCGTACGACGTTCGCCGATCAGCGTGCCGCCCGGCGGTGCTCGCGCTGAGGTTGACGTCGCCGTTCGTAGAAGGTCACCGGCTCGGTTGCTGAACACGACGGTGAACTTGATCGGGGCGCGTGCTCGTCGGATCGGCCTGAGCGCCACGCCTGGTTGATCGTCACCGTCGGGCGCTGGTATCTGATGGCGCAGACCTGGCCGGCGTAGCTGCCGCTGCCGGCCCCGGTGCCGCCGAGGCTTGTTGCCTCGCACCGTCGCTTGATCGGAGTCGTCGTCGGCGAGGTTCAGCCCGAGCGTGCGCGCCGCTGCCGTGCCGGTGCTCGCGGTGACGGTGTACGCGTTGCTCGCCGGTGACGCTGGTGACGTCCGGTGATCGCCGGCGAAGACCGCCGAGGCCGGTGCTGGCGAGCGCGGGAAGTCGCCGCTGCCGGCTCCGCCGGTGATCGTCCTCGCCGAACTTGACCGTCCAGTCGGCCACAGCGCGCGCGATTCGTTCGGGTTGGCGGCGTCGGCGCGTGCTGATCCGAGAGTGACGGGTCAGGCATGCCGGTACTCGATCGTGAGGTGGCGGACCGAGCTGTACGAGCTCGTGCCGCCGTCCTCGCCGCTCCCGCATTCACGCTGCCAGCAGTAGGTGCCGTCCGCGAGGGACGGTGCCGGCGGCGTGAAGTCGGACGAGCTCGTGGTCGTGTCGATCGCGTTCCGGCCTGGAAGAAGTCGCAGTCGTTGTCGACCTGGATGCGGTACGTGATGGTGTCGTTGAGCGCCCGCCGGGTCGGTGGAGTCGCTCCAGTCGAAGGTGGGCGTGGTGACTCGCCGGTCGGTCGCGTTGTCGGCCGGCGACACCAGGCTCGGCGTCGTCGGGGCGACGTTGTTAACGGTGACCCGCGGTGTACCGCGGACGCCGCCGTCCTTGTCCTTGATCTTGCCCCGACGGTGCGGACGCCGTTGTCGTTGGTGCGAGCAGGTGGCGCTCGCTGTGCCGGAGAAGGACGCCAGCCGGAGCCGTTACCGCGATCGAAGGCGTAGAGTGGAAGCTCGGCCGTCGCGATCCGCGGAGGAGGCATCCGATGCGGGCTGGTCAGCGAGAGGTGGAAGCTGCGAGCCCCTCGTCGACCGGTCCGATCGTTGCCGAAGGTGGCGGTCGGAGCGACGTTGTTGACGGTCACGTCGGTCGTGTAGCTCGTGAAGCCGTTGTTCTGGTCGATGATCCGCCCGCACCGTGTAGGTGCCGTTGTCATCGAAGGTGCAGTTGTGCGAGGCGCTCGTGTCCGCGGTCGCGTACGTGGAATTGCTCCGCAAACAGTGAGCCGCGTCGCATGGTACTCGTAGCGGGAAGCCTGCGGCCGTGTCTGGGCCGGAAGGATCGAACGCCTGGTTCGAGGAAGCTGACCGTCGCCAGCGAGCCCTCGTCGACCGGGCCCGTTGTTGGAGAGCGTCGCGGTCAGGTCGACGTTGGCGACGTCACAATCGTGACGGCCTCGGCTCCCATGTTCGACGCGCCGCCGTCGTCATCGTGGGCCCTTGATCCGAGACGTTGGTGCGTCATGGCCCGTCCGGGAAGAAGCAGTCGAAGCTGCCGCCGCCGGCGTTCGTCGACAGCGTCCCCATCATGCTGCGCCGGCGCCACTTCGGGTAACCGGCGTCGACCGTGAAGGTGTCGGCGGTGCCGGGGTCGGTGACCGTGAAGGTGTAGCTGTGAGTCCGAGCAGCAATGCGTAACTT
>ERZ1370068.198-contig-10178_pt1 | contig 29638 bp, 48 predicted proteins | sample MGYA00561227_ERZ1370068 | MGnify/ENA primary metagenome ERZ1370068 (study PRJEB38410, sample SAMEA6850437) | metagenome | study: Metagenomic assessment of the ecological functions of the soil: analysis of the soil microbiota associated with the...
TTGATCAGCGTTGAGCGCGTCGGCAGAACCGCTTGCCGGCCTTCGAAGCCTCCCGCGACGCCGAAGGTCATCAGCGAGCAGGCCCGGCCGCCGAGATACTTCCGCGCCAGCGCGTAGCAGGCGTTGTCGGCGAACCCGGCGTAGTTGACCCACTCCACTCGCGGATCGTCGCGGAGGAACTCCGCCACGCGCCGGCCGTTCTCCACGTGCCGATCGACGCGCAGCGCCACCGTTTCGATCCCCTGCAGCAGCAGAAACGCGCTGAGCGGCGACAGCACCGATCCGGTCGTCCGCTGGTAGACGCTGCGGCAGCGGCCGATGTAGGCCGCCTCCTTGTAGTGGTCGGTGTAGACCATGTCGTGGTACGACGGATCCGGCTGGCTGAACATCGGAAATCGTTCGCGCGTGCTCTCTTCCACGGAAACCGGCCGGCTGTCGACGATGGCGCCGCCGAGCGTCGTGCCGTGGCCGCCCATGAACTTCGTCAGCGAGTGCACGACGACGTCGGCGCCGTACTCGATCGGCCGCAGCAGGATCGGCGTCGCGACCGTGTTGTCGACGATCAGCGGCACGCCGTGCGCATGGGCGACGCGCGCCAGCGCTTCGATGTCGCAGACGTTGCCGGCGGGGTTGCCGACGCTCTCGCAGATAGACCGCCCGCGTCCGGTCGTCGATCAGCCTGCTCGATCGCGCTCGCGGACATCCGACGCCGCGAAGCGAACGGTGACGCCCTGGTTGGGCAGCAGGTGCGCGAAGAGCGTGTGGGTCGTGCCGTAGAGCTGCGGGACCGAGACGATGTTGGTGCCCAGCTCGGTCAGGTTGAGCGTCGCGTAGTGGACCGCCGCCTGTCCTGAGCTGACGCACAAGCGCCTCGACGCCGCCCTCGAGCGCGGCGACGCGGCGCTCCAGCACGGCGGTCGTCGGGTTGCTGATGCGCGTGTAGCGATAGCCGTCCGCCTCCAGATTGAAGAGGGCCGCGCCGTGGTCGGCGCTGTCGAACGCATAGGCGACGGTCTGATAGATCGGCACGGCGACCGGCCTTGGTCGTCGGATCGACCTCGTAGCCGCCGTGAATCGCGATGGTTTCGCGTTTCACGCCTGCACCTCGGATTCACGCAGCGCGAGTCGAGCTCATCTCGCGCACCACGTCGCTCGATGTCGTCCTCGCTGCGTGCGGAAACTCGTCACGCACGCGCGCACGACCGGCGAGCTCGTCGCCGAGCCGGACTTCCGACATCCATGCGATCTGACGCTCGTACAGGTCGGCGAGGAATCTGCCGGCGTCGAGGCCGTCGCGCGTGAAGCAGACCAGCGGCAGCGGCGTGCGGTTGACGATCGTCCAGCCCGCGCGCGCGAGCGACTCGCGCAGCAGGTCGCCCATGCGCGCCTGGTGCTCGATCATCTCGACGTAGCCCCGCTCGCCGTGCTGCGCGAGCGCGACGAACAGCTTCAGCCCGATGAAGCCGCCGCGACCACTGGACCGGGTCGTCGTAGGGATCGTCGACCGCTCCGGCGGTCGCGTGCGGCATGTAGGCGGTGTGCGCGCGGAAAGCGTCGGCGAACGGCGTCGGGATGCCGGCAGAAGAACATGCCGGCGCCCATCGGGACCGAGAACCATTTGTGCGCATCGCAGGTGATCGAGTCGGCCGCGGCGATGCCGTCGAGATGGACCGCGCAGCCGCGGCGACAGGATCGCCGCGCCGCCCCAGGCGCGCGTCGACGTGAAACCACAGCTGCGCCGACCGGCAGAACTGCGCGATGCCGGCGAGCGGATCGATCGCGCCGGCCGCCGTCGTGCCGGCGGTGCCGACGACCATCAGCGGCGTCGAGCCCGCTCCGTCGATCGCCGATCGACCTGTCGCGCGAGAGTCCGCCACGTCCATCCGCCGGTCGGCGTCGATGGCAACCGTTCGCAGCGCGCGACGGCCGAGGCCCGTCACCTGCGCAATCTTCGCTGAACGAGTCGTGCGCTTCGCCCGTCAGGTAGATCGCCGGCGTCGCCGGCAGACTCCGCAGTCCGCCGTCGCCGCACTGCCGGGAACGCGCCGCGCCGAGCGCGACGACGACCGCCGACAGGTTCGCTTCGGCGCCGCCGGTCGTGAAGTTCGCGATGGTCGATGGCGGCAGGCCGAACTTGCCGCGCCAGCCACGGCCAGCGTGTGACGCTCGATTTCGTTGGCGGCCGGCGAGGTCCGCCACGACGCCAGCTGCGGGTTGTGCATCGCCGTCAGCGATGTCGGCGATCACCGACGGAAGCGTCACGCTGGGGTTGAACAGGCCGAAGTAGCGCGGATGCGTGACCTGGACGTGCCATCGGCGCATCATGCCGTTCGACGTCGGCGATGACATCGTCCAGCGCGAGCGGGCGTTCGTGAAGTCGTAGCGCGGACGCGAGATGGCTGCGAATCTCGTGTGGCCGCACCGACGGCACGATCGGGGCCGGCCGCGATGTCGGCTTCGAGCGCCGCGACGACTGTCGGATGTCCTCGGACGTCATCCGTCGATACGTCCATCGCGTGACCTGCGACTCCTCAGAACGGCAGGCCCAGGAATGTCGCGGTGACCGACCGGGCCGAGCCTCATCGTCACCGTGCACGTCGGCGCCGGAGACCGAATCGCATCCGCTCCAGCCGGTGAGCAGCTGCTCGGACTCGCGGTGAGCGTGACCACGCGTGTCGATCGCGTATGGCTCCGGAGCAGTCGCTTCCGCAACTGATGCCCTGCGGACTCGAGGTCGACGGTGCCCTGCCCGCTGGCGAGACCGGACTTGTTGACGGTGAGGACGACCGGTTGCGGCGGCTGGTGCACTGTCAGCACGCGTGCTGGCGCTGGCTCCCGACTGATCGGTCGCCGTGATCGTCGTCGTGCCGGCGCCGACGCCGGTTGCGCGCCCCGTCGAGTCGATCGTGGCGACCGCCGTGGTTGCTGCTCGTCCACAGCTGACGCCGGTGCCGCTCATCGCGACCGGGCTCGTGGATCCGGTGGTGGTGCCGTTGCCGAACTGTCCCCACTCGTTCGCGCCCCAGCACTGCACCGCGCCGTCCGCGAGCCGCGCACAGCTGTGATGCCACCAGCCGGCCGTCGCGGCCGTGGCGCTGGAGATGTCGCGCGCGGCACCGGCGTGGACGAGTCCGCGACGGTCCCGTCCCCGAGCTGCCCGAATTCGGTTTTGTCCCCAACACCTCACCGTGCCGTCGGCGAGCACCGCGCACGCATGTGCCGCCAACCGGCCGAGACGCGCGATGGCCGTCGCTGATTCCACTCACCTGGACGGGAGCCGAGGCCGTATTCGTCGTGCCGTCGCCGAGCTGCCCGAACTCGTTCTCGCCCCAGCAGCTCGCGGACCATCCCGCAGCGCCGCGCACGTAGTGCACGCCGCCGCCGCTCACGCCGACCGCGTCGGCGATGCCGTTCACGCGAACGGGACTGGACGAGCTGGTGCGCGTGCCATCACCGAGCTGCGCCTGGTCGTTGCGGCCCCAGCAGCGCAGGGTGCCGTCCTCAATCAGCGCGCATGTGTGAAAGGCGCCGGCGGTGATCGCGACGGCTCCCGCGATGCCGCTCGACGGCCACTGGCGCTCGACGAACCGCTTGGCAGGTGTCGACGGGCTTCCGAGTTGTCCGTCCGACGTTCGAGCCCCAGCAGCGCATCGCGCCATCTGGCGAGCAGCGCGCAGGCGTGGCCGTAACCGGCCGCGATGGCGACGGCAGTCGTCGATGCCGCTCACCGCGACGCGGCTGTGCCGCGAACGTGTCCGTTGTGCCCGTCGCCGCGCTGGCCCGACTCGCCGAGGCCCCAGCACGCTCACCGTGCCGCCGGTCAGCACCGCGCAGGCGAACTCGTCGCCCGCGCGACGACGCTGTAGCCGTCGTGATCCCGGTGATCGGAACGAGAGCGGCGGAGTTGTCGAAGCGTGCCATTCGGCGAGCTGTCCGAATTGATTCCGTCCGGTGCACTGCGCGGTTCCGTCAGGCAGCCGCAGGCAGTGTATTCGCCGCCAGCCGAGACGCCGCTCGGCCGCGACCGTTCCCGCGGCCGTGAACTGCTGCAGTCTGACCGATCGAAATCGTGGGATTCGAAGGCGTGATCGTCAGGTCGGGCGCGGCCCGGCCTGTCAGGCTCAAGCCCACGAACGCCGGCGCCGAACGTGACGAGGTGGACTCTGATCGGCGGATTGGCGTTCATGCGGTTCTCCTTGTCTCACGCCGGCTGATCGCGCGGCTGGCGCGAGCGCGCGGTGGTCGCGACAGCGCTCCGCGCCGGATGCGTCATGCACTGCGGCTTGTCGAGGTGGAACGAACTGCCTCGCAGTCGCGATCGTCGAAATAGAGTCGAGTCGCTGGTTGGCGACCGGATCGTATCCGTCGCAGATCGAGCGACTGCTTCGTGTGCTTGAACGTCGTCGGTGACCGGCAGATCGCGGCGAATGCGCAGGAAGACCGGACGCGCGTAGTCGGGCAGGTGCTCGATCAGGTGCGACCGAAGCGCCGGAAGATCCAGCGCGCGCGTCGGCGACGATGGCCGCCATCCCGGCGCGTCCGTCGCGTGCCGGGAATCGCGACGCCATAGACCGCGGCGTCCTTGATGCCGGGAAAGGCGCAGATGGCGTCGGCGACTTCCGACGTCGCCACGTTCTCGCCCTTCCAGCGGAACGTGTCGCCGATCCGATCCACGAAGTAGAAGTAGCCCCGCTCGTCCTGCCGCAGCAGGTCGCCCGTTCGGACCCACGCGTCTCCGGGCTCGAAGACATCGCGCAGGATCTCGTTGCTCGGACGCCGCTCGATTCGGTGTAGCCCTCGAACCGGCTGCCGCACGTTCGAGCGATCGCTCGACGAGCCTGCCGATCGCTTCGCCCGCCTCGCGGGGCGCGCATCGGACGCAGAAGCCGCGCGCGTCGCGCACCGGCCGGTCCTGCGTCGGCGTCGTACTTCACGAGCGCCGCCGGGAATCGATGCGCCGAGGAACGGCGGGACGCGGCCGACCGAGCCGGGCTTGCCGTCGACGTTGACCAGCGACACGTTGCCCTCGGTCGACGCGTAGAACTCCAGAATCTGCGGGAATTCGAAACCGCTCCTTGAAGCGTTCCCAGATGTCGGGCCGCAGGCCGTTGCCGCAGCACAGCCGGATCGCGGTGCCGCGTCTCGCGTCCGCGCTGCGGCGGCCTTGCAGCAGGTAGCGGCACAGCTCGCCGATGTACTGGAACAGCGTGCAATCCCACCGAACGACGTCATCCCAGAAATGACCGCGCCGAGAACGTGTCGCGGATCACGACCGACCCGCCGGCGACGAGCAGGGCGCCGGTGGCGAGGACGCCGCCGGCGCTGTGATACATCGGCAGGCAGTCGTACATGCGATCGTCCGGGCTGGCGTCCATCAGCCCGGCGAACCAGTGACTCCACTGCAGGATGCGCGCGTGGCTGACGATCGCGGCCTTCGACGCGCCCGTCGTGCCGGAGGTGTAGATGTACAGCGCGCGATCGTCGATCGATCACGCGCCGCCGCTCGTGACCGCGAAGCGGACCGCCGGCATAGTCGATCGACGCGCCGATCGATGCGAGGGAAAGCGATCGTCTCCGTCACCGTGGATCCAGATCTGCGGCGCGCCGGCGAGTCGTGTTCCACCGCGGCCTCATCCGATCGACGAGCGCCGCGGCCACGATGAGGTGCTCGGTGCGCGCGCTGTTGACCGCGTCGGCGAGCGACCGCCCCGCCGAGACTCGTGTTGATCGAGCGCCACGACGCCGCCCGCACGCGCTGATGCCGAGCCAGATCGCGATGTACTCGGGCCGGTTGGGCATCAGGAGACGCGACCGACGTGCGCCTTTGTCGAGGCCCTGCCGAGCGCCCACCGCGAATAGCGCGGCGACCGGTCCGCGAGGTCGCGCGATACGTGAAGCGCTCGCCGTCCGGAAAGCAGCGCCGGAGCATCCGCCGCGTGTGTCAGCGATCGCTCCATCGATGACGCGGCAGCGTCCGCTCGGGATGCGCCGCGATCGTCGCGGTCCAGCGCCAGCGCGCGCGACCAGCGCGCTCGGTCGCACGATGAAGCCCGTTGCCGAGTCGGCCTCATGGCGTTCATGCCGTGCTGCCCGCGTCGACGGTCAGCACGGTGCCCGTGATGCTCCTGGCCTCGACCCGAGCAGGAACTCCACCGCGTCGGCGCGACGTCGCTCGACGTCCGGCAACCGGCGCAGCGCGCTGCGCCGCGCCACGCTGCTCGCGCTGGGCATCATCGATGCCCTGGGTCATCGTCCGTGTCGAGAAAGCCGGGCGCGACCGCGTTGACGTTCACGCCGCGGCGTGCCGACCTCGCGCGCGAGCGAGCGCGTGAAGCCGATCAGCGACGCCTTGGTGGCGCCGTAGACCGACAGCCCGCTGTAGCCGGTGAAGCCGACAATCGACGCGACGTTGACGACGCGGCCGCCGCCGTCGGCCAGCATGTGGCGGACGACGTACTTCGGTGAGGATGATGGGCGACAGCGTGTTCAGGCGGACCAGCCGCTCGATGTCGGCGTCGGGCATGAGCGCGAGCATGGCCGCCGATGCCTGCCGGCCGCGTTGTTGACGAGCCCGTAGATGGGGCCGAGTTCGCTTCGGCAGCGTCCTTGACGAAACGCCGGGATCTCGCCGACGTCCTCGAGATCGAACGGCGCGAAATGCAGCGACCCGGGACGCGACCGCTCGGCCTCCTCGATCGTCGCCGCCAGCTGTTCGTTCATCTGCCGCGCCACCGCGATCGCGCAGTAGCCCTCGCATACCAGACGCGCGGACGATCGCCAGGCCGAGGCCGCGGCTGCCGCCGGTGACGATCACCCTACGGCATGGCGGGCCAGCTTTCCGCCGCCGGCGATGTCGAGCGCGGGAACGATGCGAATCGTCGGCGGAACCTTGTGCGGCGGCAGCGCGCCGCGGCAGATCTGCGGAATCTCGTGCCTGAAGGCCGCGGCGTCGGCGCTCGCCTCGGGCGTTGACGAGCACGACGTCGGCGGCGACCAGGGAGCCGACGATGGAACTTCGGCCGGCCGCACCATCGACATGCGAACGGCGGGGTGGCGGTTGATGGCCGACTCCACCTCTTCGGGATAGACTTTCAGTCCGCCGACGTTGATGACGCCGCTGCGTCTGCCGAGGAAGTAGTAGCGGTCGCCGCGGCGCTCGACGACGTCGCCGGTATCGACGAATCCGTTCGGCGTCCGGCGAGCGCCCGGTGATTCGTCGCCGACGAGCCCGATCGCCATTGCGCGCCGATCGGACCCGCAGCGAGCCTCGACTCCACGCCGATCTGCACGTCGCCAGCCGCGCCGACGAGGCTCGCCGGAAACCCTTCGAGACCGTCGTCGACCTCGAATCCGACGCCGGCTTCCGTTGACGCGAAGGCGTGACACGATGCGCGGGCGTGCGGATAGCGCGCGACGCAGCGCGTCGAGAATGCCCTGATCGGCAACCTCCCCGGAGAGGCGAATGTATTGGGGCGCGATTGTGCGCGCCTCCGCGCTCATCAACGCACGGCGCCAGTGCGTCGGCGTGCCGGATAGATGCGTGGCGCCCTCCAGACGCACCATGTACGCGCTCATCGATTCGGTGGGACCAGACAGAACGAGCGACGCGTGCCCGAGGACGCGCGGATCAGAACCTGAAGCCCGCCATAACGCCGGATGTCGTAGAACGTGCCCCAGAGGACGCTGTCCACGGGCTCGGCCCGGTTCGCAATCGGCGCGGTCAATGTGCCCAGCGTGTGCGCCACCATCTTCGGCGCACCGCTGGTGCCTGATGTGAACAGCACCCACTCAGTGTCGAAGCGCTCGACAGGCATTCTGGACGCAGTGACCGTGTCGTGACACCGGATGCAGCGCGGCACCGGCCAGTCGAACAAGGCATCGACGCGGTCGGAGACAAGGGCATCGGCGCTCGCCTGCTCGACTACGGCACGGCGATGCTCGGCGGGGAAGTCGGGCGGACAGATGATCAGACGCCGAGCGATGCCGTCGAGCTCGACGAGCGCCAGCGCGGCGCTGAACTGATCGCGCGTATCGACGACGACAGAGCGTCCGACCAGCTCATCGACCCGGCCGCCGACACAGCTGCCGTTCAGAAGATCGGCGAAGCGCACGCTGGCGGTGGCGCCGCGCAGCCACTGCTGCGTTCCCGGTTGGGCGTCAGCTAGCCTGCCTCGTAACGTCCCTGGTATCGGCGACGCGCCGTTCCGCAGCATATTCATAAAATCTGATGAAGTCCCCGAGCGTCACTGGATACGGCGTGTCGCGTCGATTCAGCGAACGGATCGAAACCCAGCGTTTCTTCGAGTCGGACGACCAGTATGGCGAGGGCGAGCGAATCGAGCCCCGAGTCGAGCAGGACGAGATCGTCGGTGAGATCAGGCGTGGACTTGCGGTTCTCCGCCGCCAGCTGCCGAATCTCGGACATCACCGCCGCCTTCACTGACATGGCGTCTCCCTCCCGTTCCTAGTTGTTCCGTGACGATGTTCTGGATCAGCGTTCGAAGCAGCTCGACGCCCTCGAACATCGTCGCGATCGGGCAGTCCATCCGCGATCGCCATCTCGGCTTCGAGCGCGCGGAAGAGTTCCTGTGTGTGCGTGACGTCGCAGACGCCGTGGACGTCGGTGTATTCCATCTCGGTCGAGCCCTGACGCCGGGCGAGGTCGGCCAGATAGGCCATGAACCGCTGGATGAAGCCCTCGAAGAACGCCATCGTCACCACGATCGGCACGGGCGACAGGCGCCCGATGAACAAGCGGACGTTCATCAGATTGCGATAGACAGCCTCGGCATCCGCTTCCGACGGGACCGCGTTGGCCGCGATGGCGAAGCGGCGCATCATCCCCGGATGGCAGTCGCGCACCTCTTCCCGGAGGTTGTCGAGGATCTTTGCCCGTGCCGCATCCGATTCCGACTGCCAGCAAGGCGCCCGTCATCCAGTAGATGAAGTTGCCTTCGAGGACCGTGGCATAGCGCGCGATGATTCCGCGCCGCTCTTCCGCCGACAGCCGTCCGGAGTGAGGCAGCGATGCGAGGAGATCCTCAATCGTTTCGTCGACACGCATCTGGATCGAGGCGGCGCTCGATTCGGTCGATGACGCCGACGCGAGACCGACAGCTGCTTGGAACATCAGTGGCTCCTTTCGCGCTACACGTTGTCCGCCGGACCGTTGCGAGACGGGCCGTGCATTCGCCAGTGAATATAGGGGCGCAGCGAAGCCGGAGAAATCACCCGGATGTGACCGATGCCCGTAGCACGTCCCGCGCAAGGCAGGCATTCGCGCACTCCGCCGCCTTTCGGCGGCTGCCCGATCACGCTGGCATCAAGTCTGCTTCTGCCGCGCGGTCAGCTGAAGTGGTGTATGGAGTCTGGACACAATTTCATGCGCGATTGTGGCGATTGTCGGAAAGACATACAGGCAGACGCCTTGCCCGATGAATTGGGACCTTGGCGGCCCGGGTGGGTGGATGTGCCTTCACCGCCGTGCCCAGCCATTAGCACCTTAGTGTCATGGACGACCGAGTCTTGAGGCACACGACGATCGCTCGTTATGCGCCAATTCAGATGCTGGCGTCGACCAGTCCTGCTGGACGACCGCCCTGGCCCTTCTGGGCGTGACGCTCCACGCTCAAGGCAGCGGCAAACTCGATCCGACCTTGAGCCGCCGCGCCGGGTTGCTCTTTGGCCAGTCGAACGTCATCGTCACGCGCGCGACGCCGCCTCGCTGACGACGGTCGCTCAAGTCGTGCTGCTCGGCGGCGGCACCCTTGGCCGCGCGCTGCCGATCATCAATGCCCGTGCGGCCGTCGTCCCGAACGCCAGCCTGTCCGCGATCGCGGCAAGCGGGGCCGTCCTGCACATTGCTGAAGATCGCCTGGTCGTCGGCGCGGACGAGCGGACCGCTGCCACGGTTGGCGCCACGGCTGCTCGCGCCGACTTTGGCCTCGACGGTTCCAGGCGTCACCGATCGCAGTGATTGATTCGGGAATCACCGGCTGGCACGACGACCTGGCCGACTCGACTGGCGCCGTGCAGCGCGTGGATCGGTTCGTCGATTTCGTGCAGCAGCGTGGCGCTCCCTACGACGACTACGGGCATGGAACCCACGTTGCCGGGATCATCGCCGGCAACGGGTTCGATTCGGGTGGATCGCGATCCGGGATGGCGCCCGGAACGCACCTCGTGGTGTTGAAGGTGCTCGACGGCTCGGGCCGGGGGCGCATCAGCGACGTCATCGGCGCTCTGGACTACGTGCGCGCGCATCGCGCCGAACTGAACATTCGGGTCGTCAATCTGTCGATTGCCGCCAACGTCCTCGAATCGTACATGGTGGATCCGTTGACGCAGGCGGCGAAGCAGGTCGTCGATGCCGGTGTGGTTGTCGTCGCAGCTGCCGGCAACGCTGGACGCGATCGGAACGGCAACCCGCAGCACGGCGCGGTCACGGCTCCAGGGAATGCGCCGTGGGTCCTGACCGTCGGCGCGTCGAGCCACATGGGCACGGTCGATCGCAGCGACGATGTCATGCGCGCCGTTCAGCTCGCGCGGGCCGACCTCCCTCGATCGGATCGCGAAGCCGGACGTCGTTGCGCCTGGCGTCGGTATCGAATCGTTGAGCGCGCCGGGCAGTCTCTGTATGCGCGTCGATGTCGCCGTATTTACTGAGCGGCACCGTCCCGATGCCGACGTCTCCCTATCTCAGTCTGAGCGGAACGAGCATGTCGACGGCTGTTGTCAGCGGCTCGGTTGCCCTGCTGCTGCAGGCCAACCCGTCGCTGACGCCGAACGCGGTCAAGGCCGTCCTCGAATACACGGCGCAAATCTACCCCAGCTACGATGCGCTCACCGAAGGCGCCGGTTTCCTCAACGCCTATGGTGCGGTCCAGCTCGCGCGCGTCTCGGCCCGCCGCCGGATGCTCCGGAGCGAACGGCGGCGGCCGACTGGAGCCGGCAATTCGTCTGGGGCAACCAGCGCGTGACTGGCGGCCAATTGACCGATTCTGTCCAGCGCGTGGAACGTCGGCGTCGCCTGGGGACAGGCGACGTCTGGCGGCGGGAACGTGTCGTGGGGCCTCATCTGCACGGCGAACTGCGAGACGGTGGCCGCGAACTGGGAGCCGTGGACGGCCGACTGCGTCGATGCGGGCTGCGCCACACTCGTGTCCGGGAAGCGGCGCGTCCGACAACGTTGTCTGGCGCTCGTCGTGCGGTCTGACCGGGGTGCGTCACGATCTCGGTCCTCGACTCGCTGACCGGCATCGTTGTCGCGTGGGAGCCGAACGACAATGGTGACACGGTCGTGTGGGGGACCAACGACTCGGCGACACCGTCGTCTGGGGGACGACGATGTGCCGACTCGAGCTGCGAGCCGGTGGTGTGGGCCATGAGCGCGCATCCCGAGTCGCTCCGCTTCTCGAAGCTTCCGATGGCTTCACGGATGTACGTCTATGCCGTGGCGGCCGCCGGGACGTGCGGCCTGATCGCCTGTTTCCCGTTGACGGCGTCGAATCCCGTTCTGTTTGGGTCGCTCCTGGTGGCGGCGTGCGTGACATCGGCGTGGAAGGTCAACCTGCCGATTTCGCTGGGGAGCGGATCGACGCTGTCGGTTTCCTACGCGGCCGACCTGACGGCGCTGCTGCTGCTGGGCGTGCAACCGGCGGTGATCATCGCCGCCATCGGGGCGTGGACACAGTGCACGTTCAAGGTCAAGCAGCCGTATCCAGCGTATCGCACCGCGTTCAGCGTCGCCGCCGAAGTCATCACGATGTGGACGACCGGCTGGGTGTACCTGCGGCTCGGGGGCGAGTGGGCACCGCGGAGCTTCGAGTCGCTTCCCAGGCCGCTCGTCGCGGCGATCGCGGCTTATTTCCTGGTCAACACCGGTCTCGTCGCGTGGGCCATCGCCAGCTCGACCCGGCAGCGTTTCTGGCGGATCTGGCACGACGATTTTCTGTGGAGCGCCGCGAGCTTCATCGTTGCCGGTGACGGCTGGCGCCGTCGCGGCGGTGGTGATTGCGAACGGCGAGCAGTGGCTGCGGCCTGCTCATGGTCGCCCCAATCTACTTCGTCTACCGGACGTATCGGACCATCGTCGGCCGGCTCGACGATCAGCGCCGCCATCTCGAGGAGACCCACGCGCTGCATGAAGAAGCGATTGGCGCGCTGACCCAGGCGCGTCGCGCCGAACAGGCGCTGACGGCCGAGAAAGAGCGGCTCGCCGTGACGCTGGGCAGCATCGCCGACGGGGTGATCGCCACCGACACGGAGGGCACGATCGTTCTGATCAATGACGCCGCGGAGTCGATGACCGGCTGGAGCCACGACGCCGCAGTCGGTCGCCCGCTTCGCGAGGTCTTTCAGAACGTCGATCCGGAAACGCACGTCCGCTGCGACAACTCCGTCGCTGTCTTCCTCGCCGTCAGGAAGTCAGAACCGGACGGCGATACACAATCCTGGTCGCGCGCGATCTGAGCGAGCGGCCCGTCGAGGAATGCATCACGCCACTCCGCGACGACCATGGCCGCGTCATCGGCATGGTGCTGACGTTCTGCGACATCACCAGCGTTCTGAAGGTCCAGGAGGAGCGCGCGCGAGCCAACCAGTTCTCGGCGCTGGGACTGCTCGCCGGAGGGATCGGCCACGATTTCAATCAGATTCTCATGACCATCGTCGGGAACCTCGGCATGGCGCGGAAGCTGATGCAGCGAGGACTCGGCCGCCGTGGCACTGGTCGAGGCGGAGCACGCCTGCCTGCGCGCCCGCGAGCTGATTTGGCAGCTCTTGACATTCTCGAAGGGCTCTGATCCCGATGCGCAAGGCGGTCCAGCTCGTCGCGGCGATCGAGGAAGCGGTCGAGACCGCGCTGCGCGGCTCGAACGTCGACTACACGCTCGACATCGCGTCGGATCTGCCATCGCTCGAGGCTGATGAGGAGCAGCTGATCCAGGCGTTGACGAACGTCCTCATCAACGCCCGGCAGGCGATGACGCACGGCGGCGCCGTTGCGATCCGCGCTGAGACCGTCACCGAAACGCGGCGACGCTCGGCCTACGCGCTGCAAGTCGAGCCCGGACGGTATGTGCGCGTGTCGATCGCCGACCACGGCACCGGGCGTCGCGCCGAAAGATCTCGGCAGAATCTTCGATCCCTACTTCACGACGAAGGACCAGGCAAGGGGCCTCGGTCTCGCGATCACCCACTCCATCGTCAGAAATCACGGCGGGTTCGTGTCCGTCGACTCGAAAGTCGGCCGCGGCACGACGATGAACATCCATTTGCCGGCGTCGACACGTGAGGCTCATCTCGACGGCGCGCCGGCGCCGTCGAAGCGGTGGTGCAGGGCCGCAATCGCGTGCTCGTCATGGACGACGAGATCGCGGCGCGAAACGTCGCCCTGGCCGCAGGGTCGTACCGCATTCACTGAGGCTGAGGTTTCAATGCGAGTCTGTTGTGTGGCGCCAATCCGCAATCGCTAAGAGTCGTTCGACCGGCCCGCAATCGGAGCCGGTGCCGCTGCCCTGTCGCTGGCACCGCTCCTGCGCCGATCCGGATTGTGATCGCCGACGAGCATCCCATCTTTCGCGACGGGTTGCGTTGTCTACTGGAGACGTCGCCCAGACGTGCGGATCGTGGGCGCCGCCGACGCATCGAATGTCTTCGACGTCGTCGAACGGTCCTCGCCGGACGTTCTCATTCTCGGCATCACGGTCGCGTCGAGCGCCTCGGTCAACGCGATGGCGCAGCTTGCGGCCGCGCGCGCCACGGTGCGCACGATTCTGCTGAGCGCGACCACGGATGAATCCGCGGTTCTTGCGGCACTGCGCTGCGGAGCGCGGTCTGGTGCCGAAGGATACGACGCCCGAGGCGCTGTTCGAGACCATCGACGCGGTCATGGCGGGACATTACTGCGTCGGCCGCGAGCGGGTCGCCAGCGTTGAGGCAGGCGTCCGCGAACTCGACGGCGAGCGGCGCCGCGCGAAGGCGTTCGGCCTTTCCCGCCGCGAGCTGGAGCTGGTGCGCGCCGTGATGTGCGGCAACACCAACCGGCAGATTGCCGAGCGCTTCTCGATCAGCGAGAACACCGTCAAGCGACATCTGACCAATATCTTCAACAAGGTTGGCGCGTCCACCCGTGTCGAGCTCGCGGTGTTCGCGTCGCACCATCATCTGGGGCCAGGCCTGTGACGATGCCGATCGATGCACGCGACTCCTCAATGACCTGCGCCGCTCCGACCAGCGTGGTTGTCGCCGACGACGAATCCATGTTCCGCATCAGCTTGCGCCAGTTGCTCTCGGTGCCGCCGCACGTCATCACCCAGGTCTACGGCGTCGACGTCGGCGCCGGCTTTGAAGTGGTCGGCGAGGCCGCCAGTGGCGAGGACGCGATCTCCGTGGTTCGCGCGACGAAGCCCGATTTGCTGTTGGTGGATTTGTCGATGCCGAGGCTGACCGGTCTGGACGTGCTGCGCGAGCTCCACGCCTGCGCGGATCGACCACGCGTCGTCGTGCTCGCCGGCGCCATCGACAAACAGCAGCTGCTGACGGCGGTCCGACTCGGGCGCGCGGCGTCGTCCTGAAGGATTCGACGACCGAGCTGCTCTTCGAGGCGATGATGTGCGTCATGTCCGGCGGCTCGTGGCTCGGCAAAACCCTCGTCGCCGACCTCATGGACCTGGTCGGCACGCTCGCGACGAGACGCGGATGGCACCTTCAAGGCGCCCTTCGGCCTGACCGCGCGCGAGCGCGAAGTGCTCGCGCTCGTGGTGGCCGGCTATCGCGAACAAGGAGATCGCCCGCCAGTGTTCGGTGAGCGAAGAAACGGTCAAGCATCACCTCACCCGCATGTTCGACAAGGTCGGCGCATCCAATCGCCTCGAGCTCGCGATGGTCGCGAGTCAGAGCGGCCTCGTCGGTCACTGAACCCTCCGCGCCACCGAGTGCTACGCGTGCTGGTCACCTCCGGGTGATGGTGCCCGCCCCGCCCCGGACTATCTTTCAGCTGCGAGGTCGCGACGACTCGCACGTCCGCTGCAAGACTCGTGGACGCACGCCGTCTCAGAAAACAAACGCTCTCGAGCGAAGGGGCGAAGCCTTGCCGATCGACGCACACGACGAGCAGCCTTGTCCGGCCGCAATGGTTCGTCATCTGGACCGCGAGCCACTGCGAGCGGCTCGTCCAGGAACAACTCAGATCTGCCGGATTCGACGCGTTTCTGCCGATGGTCAAGACGTGGTCGCGGCAACGGGGCGCGCAGCGAGCGATCGCCGTGCCGATGTTCGCCGGCTACGTCTTCGTTCGCTGCGGCATGAACAAGCGAAGCTACATCGACATCGTCAAGCTGCGCGGCGTCGTCCGCCTCCTCGGCGAGGCGTGGGACCGCCTGACGCCGGTGCCCGACGACGAGATCTCCACGATCCGGCGCATCGTCGAAACGGACGTGCCGGTCTTTCCGTATCCCTACCTGCACGAAGGGCAGCAGGTGCGCATTACCGACGGACCGCTCAAGGGCGTCGAAGGCGTTCTCGTTCAGTCGAAACCGCGGAAAGGTCTGCTCGTCGTCTCCGTCGATCTCCTGCAGCGCAGTGTCGCCGTCGAAGTCGACGGCACAGATGTCGTTCCAAGGTCACCCGCATGCCACACTTCCGCGCGAAGGACTGGGGCTCGCACCGTGCACGCCGCGTCGTCGCTCGGTGCCTCCTGGCGCCTGATCATGACGATGGCGGCTGGCGCGTTGTTCGTTCCGCGGGCCGCGGATGGGCAGCCCGCGCTCGAGGTCGTGCCGTCCGTGGCCTTCGCCACCGTCCTCGACGACAACGTCTTTCTCGCCTCGACCAATGAGGAAGCCGACGTCATTTCGCGGCTGACCTCCGGCCTCGACGCCCGATACGAGCGGTCGCTGCTGACGATGAACGGGCATTACCGCCTGGATTCGGAACGATTCACCGACCATCCGTCGCTCACCGACATGAACGCGCGCCAGGACGCTGCCGTTGACGTCCGTTCCCACCGCTTTCGCAACGCGATACTCGGAGCCGACGCCGCCGTGACGACCACGCATACGCCCGGCGAGCTCAACCTGCTCAGCGGCCTGGCCGTTGGACGAGCGCACGCGTCGCGGATCGTGGTGCACCCATCGCTCGAACGCGAGATGGGATCGCAATACTGACAATCACGTTCTCGTACTCGTACGCACTACGATCGTCTCGAGGCTGGTCCGCGGGCGCACACGCACGGCGCCGCATTCAGCCTGGAGCGCCGCCGGTCGGCGCGCCGGAAATTCGCCGTCAGGTATGCCGCCGAACGCTTCGCCTTCGATCAAGCGGCGCCGATCGTCTCGCAGGTGTCCACGGTCGGCATGGAGACGAACGGCCGATCCTCGAGTGTGAACGTCGGGGCCGGCGTGCGGACGACCGGCGGACGGTTGTCGCCAGAACTGTCGCTCCTGGCGCGTCGGCGCGCTGAGGCGAGGTGAGCTGTCGGTCGCTGCGTCCGCACCACGACGACAGCCATCGGCGTCTCCGGCGCCGTCGACACGCAGAGCCTTGTCGGCACAGCCAGCTACGACATTCGTGACGCCATGCGCGTGCAGGTTGCGCCCGGCTCTCGGAAACAACGATCTCCGGGCGGCGGGTAGACGTGTATCGCGCTTGCGCTCGAGGTCTCGGTCCCGTGTGGCCGATCGCTGGCCCTGGTCGCCACGTCCACGGTCAGCGGGCAGCAGGGGTGGCTCGACGATCAACGTTGGATGGTCCTGTCACATCGCGTGTTCGTCGATCGGCGTTCGCGCCGCAGCAACCACCAGGAGCCGGGAGTAACTGCTGTGCGTCCGACTGCTCTCATGTTGACGCTCGTCGCCGCCATGGCTGCCGGTCCAGTCGCGCACGGCCGCTACTCAGGAGGCCGCCGCGCCAGCTCCGGCTTACGCGATCGGTCCCGAAGACGTGCTGGACATCGCCGTATGGAACAACGCCGACATCAGCCGCACCGTTCCAGTCCGGCCCGACGGACAAGATCTCCCTGCCGCTCCTGAACGACGTGCAGGCCGCAGGTCTGACGCCGGCGCAGCTCCGCGACAGTCCTCGCGAAACTCCTCGCCGGCTTCATTTCCGCGCCGATCGTCTCGGTCATCGTGCGGGAGATTCACAGCGTCAAGGTGACGGTCATCGGCGAGGTCAAGACGCCGGGACGGTACGAGCTGCGGAGCCGCGCGACGGTGCTCGACGTGCTGGCGATGGCCGGCGGGCTCAGCCAGCATGCGCCGCGCGGGCACGGATCACGGTGCTGCGGCGCGAGGGCGAGCGAGTCCGCGAGCTGTCCTACGACTTCGAGAAGATCCTGACCCGCGCCAGCCCGAAGAGCCCGCAGCAGGAGAATTTCTGCGTCGAGGCCGGCGACATCATCGTCGTTCCATGAGCCCCAGATGACCACCCGATTGGTTGACCGCTCGATGACGTCGCAGAAATTCGATCTGGCGCTCGACACGTGGCGCCGACGCAAGTGGCTGGCGCTGATCGTCTTTGCGTCCGTCGTCAGCGGCACCGTCACGCTGTCGCGGTCGCTTCCGAACCTGTATCGCGCCGCGGCGACCGTGCTCGTCGAGCGCCAGGCAGGTGTCCGAGGCGTTCGTCGAGGCCCTCGGTGACCGCCGAGGTCGAGACGCGGCTGCAGACGATCCGCGAGGACGTCATGAGCCGGACGCGTCTGACGGATCTGATCGCGCGGCTCGAGCTGTATCCCAGAGCTGCGGCAGAAGGTGCCGCTCGACGCGATCGTCGCGCCGCATGCGCCGTGACATTCAGCTCGAGCTCAAAGGCGTCGAATCCGCCCTGAGCGGACGTGCGTCGACGATTTCGTTCACGATCAGCTACGGCGGCGCGCATCCCTACACCGTCGCGCGGGTCGCCAACGAGCTCGCGCGCGGATGTACGTGCAGGAGAACACCAAGATTCGGGAAGGTCAGGCGTCGCGCACCGCCGAATTCCTCAAGGCGCAGCTCGCCGACGCCCGGCGCGAGCTCGACGCGCACGAGCAGCGTGCCAACGAGTTCAGGTCGAGCCACCTCGGCGAGCTGCCGCAGCAGGTCCAGACCAACCTGGCCAGCCTCGAGCGGCTGAACATGCAGCTTCGATTGAACGGCGAAAATCAGATTCGCGCGCTCGACCGCCGTGAACGGCTCGAGCAGCAGCGGTGCCGGCGCCATCAGCGCGCGCCCGTCAGTGGCGGCGTCCCCTGAATCGGATCGGCTGTCGAAGCTCAAACAGCAGCTCGACGAGCTGCGGGGTCACTTCACCGATGCCTACCCCGACGTCGTCCGGCTGCGCGACGAGGTCGCCACGCTGAGCGCCAAGGTCGCCGGGCATCGCGCCCGCCGAGGCCGGCCGCTGCGCCGCCGCGCGGCGCCGTCCGAGTCGGTCCTCGAAGTCGACTCCGAGCTGCGCTCGCTGAAGGACGAAGAGCGCGCGCTGCGCGCAGGCGATCGCCGGCTACGAGCGTGCGCGTCGACAGCGCGCCGAGACGTCAGCAGCAGCTCCAGGAGCTCTCACGCGACTACGAGACGACCAAGGAACGCTACGAGACGCTGTTGAAGCGGTACGAGGAAGCGCAGCTCGCCGAAAGTCTCGAGCAGGGCGAGAAGGCCGAGCAGTTCCGGATTCTCGATCCGGCGCTGCCGCCGCGCGATCCGGTCGCGCCCAATCGCTTGCAGATCCTGTTTCTCGGTGTCGTGCTCGCGATTGGGCTCAGCATTGGAGCGGTGCTCGTCGCCGAGCGGCTGAACACCTCGTTCCACACGATCGACGAGGTTCGCGCGCTGGTGGGAGTGCCGGCCCTGGGTCGGGTCCCGTTGATTCAGACCCGCGTTGAAACGCGCCGAAAGCGCCGGCGGGCGGTTGTTGCCACGATCTCCGCGCTGGCGGCGCTGTTGTTCATCGTCGCCGCCTCCCGCTACGTCGCCACCGGCAACGAGCAGCTGGTTCGGATGATGGAGCGAGGGCACGCGCAATGAGCGCCGAGGGCCGAATCGAGCGACTCGATCGCGTCGCGGAGTCACGTTTTCCGATCAGCGTCTCGTCCCGCTCGTCGGCCGCCCCGAGATTTCAGCGGCAACCGTGGCCGAGCAGCTGATCAGCCTGCATGCGCCGAGCTCGGTCGCCGCCGATCAATATCGCGCGCTCCGCCACAACGTCGGAGCCTTCGCAAGGATTCGAGTCCGTGCGTGCTGGCGATCACGAGCCCAACGCCTGGCGACGGCAAAACCGTCACCACCCTGAATCTCGCCGGGGCGTTCGCGCAGGAAGAGGGCGCCCGGGTCCTCGTCATCGATGCCGATCTTCGGCGCGGCAGCGTCGCGTCGTACCTCGGTCTGCCGGGGCATCCGACGCCGGGTCTGGGGGACGCGCTGCGCGATTCGCGGCACGATCTCGAGCGACGTGGTCCGGCGGATCAAAGACGCCAACCTCTGGATCGTGACGGCTGGGACACCCAACTCCGCGCCGCACGAGCTGCTGAGTTCTCAGCGCTTCGATACGCTGCTCCAGGATGCCCGCCGCGATTTCAGCTGCGTCCTGATCGACACGCCACCGTGCGTCCTGATGCCCGATTGCCGCGTCATCGAGCGACTGGTCGACGGATTCCTCCTCGTCATCGCTGCGCACAAGACGCCCCGAAAGCTCGTCGCGGAGGCGTTGCACGAGCTGGATCGCACCAAGATGCTGGGCGTCGTGTTCAATGCCGACGACCTTGCGGGTTCCCGGTATTACGGCTATTACGGCGGCTACTACGAGGCTCCCTCCGCGCGATCGCGCCGCGCCGCGTGGTGGAAGCGTCTGAGGGGTGCGCGATGACGATCGTAGCGGTGACACTGATCGCGCTCCTGCTCGCGTGGTCCCTCCGCGTCCGGCGTCTCGGGTCGACCGAGCAGGTGCTGATCGTCGGGACGAGTCCGCTGGCTCGCCAGCTGGTCGAGGAATTCGCCGGCCAGCCGAGCTGGCCGCCAGCGCCTGGCTGGAGTCGTCGACGACCTCGACGCGCAGGAGACGGACGTGGCCGCGCGCGTGGCCGGACCGCTGGCCCGGCTCGGCGAGATCATCACGGACCTGCGGCCCGACCGCATTGTCGTGGCCCCCGCCGAACGGCGCGGCCGGCTGCCGATGCGCGCCCTGCTCGAAGCGCGCGTGCGGGGATCGTCGTCGAAGACGGCGTCGAGTGCTACGAACGCCTCACCGGAAAGATTCCGATCGAATCGCTGACACCGAGTTGCCTCGTCTCGTCGCGCGATTTCAGAAAGAGCCACGTCGACCTCGGCTTCGGCCACGGACTGAGCCTCCTGGTCGCCGCGACCGCATTGGTGGCCCTTGCGCCGGTGTTCGCCGTCATCGCGGCGATCGTCAAGCTGGACTCACCGGGGCCCGTCCTGTTCGTCCAGGATCGAATCGGCCTGCGGGGTCGCCGCTTCCGGCTCCTCAAATTTCGAACGATGCGACCGACCAGCGAGCCACGTTCCGAATGGGTCCGTGACAACGGCCACCGGGTGACCAAAGTCGGGCGATGGCTTCGCAAATACCGACTCGACGAGCTGCCGCAGTTGATCAACGTCCTTCGCGGTGATTTGAATCTCGTCGGACCCCGCCCGCATCCGATCAGCAACTTCGAGCTGTTCGCCAGGGAGATCCCGTTCTACTCGCTTCGCTCTGCCGTTCGTCCGGGCCTGACCGGATGGGCGCAAGTGCGTCAGGGGTACGCGAACGGCCTCGACGAAGAGACCGAGAAGATGCGCTACGACCTGTACTACATCAAGCACATGTCGGCATGGCTGGACATCCGCATTTTATGCAGGACCCTGCCGATGCTGTTGTCGGGAAGCGGGTCGGCTACGCCGATCGACTCGAAGGCCGCAGACAGACCCAGGAGCGTGGCCACGCCTCGTCGCGTCGCGCGCATCGGTATCGCCAACTGATCAATCTGTCATGAGAATCGGCCGCACGTTGCCGCCCGCGGCGGCGCCCATGGCCTGGGGCGATCTCTGGCACGGTCTGGGCGGACTGTGTTCCCCGGGCCATCGATTCAGGCGATCGAAGCCGAGATCCGGGAGGACTTCGGCGTGTCGCACGCGTTTCTCGTGTCTTCCGGAACCGCGGCGCTGGCGATCGCGCTGATGGCCCTCAGGGACCGCGCATCATCGGACGACACCCGCAGAGGAACGAGGTCATCATCCCGGCCTACACGTGCTTTTCGGTCCCCGCGGCGGTCGTCAAGGCCGGACTGCGGCCGGTTCTCTGCGATGTCGATCCGTCGACGTTCGATTTCGATCGCGACGAGCTCGAACGGACACTGAACGATCGGACCCTGTGCGTCGTCGCGCATCATCTGTTCGGATTTCCCGCGGCGATGGGCGCGCTTCGCCGGCTGTGCGGCGCGAACGGAACGTTTCTCATCGAGGACGCGGCGCAGGCGATGGGCGCGGAATGCGACGGACGACGGCTCGGGCACGCTCGGCGACGTCGGAATCTTCAGCCTCGGTCGCGGCAAGAACATCACCTGCGGCGCCGGCGGGATTGTCGCCACCAGCTCCGGTGCCCTTGCCGAGGCGATCGCGGTCCACTATGACAGGCTGAAGACGCCGTCCTTGGCTGCACAGGCGCTCGACTTCGCGCGGATCGTGCTGCTGGCCATCTTCGTCCGGCCGTGGCTCTACTGGATTCCCGCGGCGTCTGCCGTTCCTCGGACTGGGACGCACCACGTATCCGACGCGCATCAGGCTGCAGCGACTGTCCGGGTTGCGTGCCGGCCTGCTCTGGAGCTGGCGGCTCCCGTCTGGCGGCGTCGAACCGCGGGCGCGCCGAGACCGCGGCCTATTTTGCGCGGCGCCTGCCGCCCCGCTTCGCGCGCGACGGTTCGCTCCCGTGGCTTCGCCTGCCGATCGTGGCGCCAAGCGCGGAGTGCCCGCGCGCGTGTCTACGCAGACTCCCAGAAACGCGGACTGGGTCTGAGCCTCGCGTATCCGACTCCGGTCAACGAGATTCCCGAAATCCAATCGGTTTTCGCCGGCCAGCGGTTTCCTGCCGCTCGAACGCTGTCGGAGCGGCTCCTGACGTTGCCGACCCATCATTGGCTGTCGGAGGACGACAAGCGCGCGATCGCCGGAATTGTGCCGCGAGCTGTCGCCGGCATGATCGCCCCAGCCATCTTCTGGTCGTCGGTGCTGCTCGTCGTCTACGCGTGCGTTGGATACCCCTGCGCGCTGGCGGCGCTCGCGCGTCCGCGACGACGCTCGGTGGCCAAGGGCAGCATTCGCGTGCGCGTCTCGTTCATCATCACCGCGCACAACGAAGCGCGTCGCATTCGCGAGAAGATCGAGAACACGCTCGCGCAGGACTATCCGCGCGTCGCTGCTTCGAAGTCTTCGTCGCCTCCGACTGCTCGAACGACGCGCACCGACGACGTGGCGCGGTCATACGGCGATCGCGTCCGCCTGGTGCGGGCCGCCGAGCGGAGAGGGAAGGAAGCCGCCCAGCAGCTGGCCGTCGAGGCGGCGTCGGGCGACGTTCTGATCTTCTCCGACGTCGGGACTGCGCTGGCGCCCGACGCGTGTCCGACGATGGTCGCGCAATTTCGCCGATCAGACGGTCGGCTGCGTGAGCAGCGTCGACCGCGATGCTTGGACCGACGCGGCCCGCAGCGGCGAAGGGCGCCTACGTGCGCTACGAGATGCGCCTGCGCATGCTCGAGACCGCCGTGAACAGTCTCGTCGGGCTGAGCGGATCGTTCTTCGCGGCCGCGCCGTGAGGTCTGCCGGGCCTGGGCGGCCGATCGACAGAGCGACTTCAGCACGCTGCTGAACGCCGTCGATCTGGGATTCCGCGGCGTGCTCGATCCGGACAGCGTCGGCTACTACCGCAACATCGTCGACGATCGGCGCGAGTCGGCGCGCAAGGTCAGGACCGTGGTCCGCGGCATCGCCGTGCGTCGCGAGGAACGCTGCGGATGCTCAATCCGTTCCGCTACGGACTGTTCGCGTGGCAGCTGGCGAGCCACAAGATCTGCCGCTGGTCGGTGCCCTTCGCCATGATCGGCGCGGCGGTCGCCAACGCGCTCCTCGCGCGGCAGTCGGCGTTCTACGCCGCGGTCTTCGCGCGGCCAGCTGCTGTTCTACGCTGCCGCCGTGCTCGGTGCGTGGACCGGCGCCAGAGCGCTGCGAATGCCGGCCTTTCTGCTGCTGTCGAACGTGGCCATTCTGACCGCATGGGTTCGCTACGCCGCCGGCGAGCGCATCACCTTCTGGGACCCGTCCGATCGACCGGCTGGGCTGCCTCACGCCTCCGCTCGCACCATGGCATGCGAGCTGCGGCGGGCTAGCGAGGCACCGGTCCCGAGCTCCTCAACGCTTTACGCAGAGGTTCACCGTGCTCAACGCTCTCAGCGTCGACGTCGAAGAGTATTTTCACGCCGCGATTTTTCGCTGCGGCACCGCGCGCCTGCCAGCCGGCGGGTTCGAGAGCCGCGTCGAGCGGAGCGTCGACCTGCTGCTGTCGATCCTCAGCCACAGCGGCACCAAGGGCACGTTCTTCACGCTCGGCGAGGTCGCCGCGGCACATCCGTCGCTGGTGCGCAGCGATTGCCGCCGAGGGCCACGAGGTCGCGTGTCACGGCGACCGGCACGAGGACGTCTATCGCCTGTCTCGCCGCGAATTCCGCGCCGACATCCGGCGGGCGAAGAGCCGCCTCGAGGATCTCGCTGGCGAGCGCGGTCATCGGCTACCGCGCCCCGAATTTCTCGATTCGCGCCGGACCAGTCGTGGGCCTACGAGATCCTGATGGAGGAAGGCTTCCGCTACGACTCGAGCACCTTTCCGATCCTGCACGATCGCTACGGGCGTCCCAACCGCGCCGCGGTTTCCATGCGGGATCTGGCGGAGCGGCCTGGCGTGGCTGACCGAATTTCCCATCGGCACGGCCAGGATCCTCGGCGTCAACCTGCCGATCGGCGGCGGCGGCTATTTCCGGTTGTCGCCCTTCGATCTGATCCGGCGCGGCATCCGCCACGTCAACACCACGATCGCCAGCCGGTGATGTTCTATTTCCACCCGTGGGAGCTCGATCCCGATCAGCCGCGGCCGCCGATGGCCTGGCGGCATCGGTTCCGTCACTACGTCGGACTGGAGACCGAGGCGATCAAGCTACGGCTGCTGCTCTCGCTGTTCAGTTTCGGCACCGCGCGTGCCGTGCTCGAGCGCGCGCGAATGTCCGATTGAGTCGTTCGACGCCGCCGACGATCCGGTGACGGTCGTGACCACCTGAATCGTGCGCGTTGCCCGCATGAATACCGCCGCCATGACCAGCCACTGCGTGTCGATACGGCCAGCGCTCGCCTCGGCCGTCGATGGCCGTCCGTCCGTGGAACTGGGCCGTCGATCGTCTGCCTCACGCGCGCCTGGCGCATGCGCTCGAGTGGTCAGCCGCAATCCAGCGCGCCTACGGTCACGAGCCGCTGTACTTGTCGGCCGGCGACGGCGAGCAAGACGTACGGATTGCTGCCAGCGTTCGTCGTCCGACGCCCGCTCGCTCGGCACCGTCGTCACCTCGATGCCGTTTCTCGACGGCGGCGGACCGTGCAGCACGTCGCCTGGCCTCTCGCGCCTCCTCTTCGAACAGCTGATTGCCGAGGCGCGTCGGCGCGGCGCGAAGTTCGTCGACATCCGATGCGCGGAGCCGCTGCCGACCGGCGACGACGCGGCACGAACACAAGGTCAACATGAGGCTGGCGCTTCCCGAACAATCCGACGCTGTTGTGGAAACGGTTCGACAAGAACGTGCGGAACCAGATTCGCAAAGCCGAAGCGATCGGGACTATCTTTCGAGTTCGGCGGGCAACGGCTACTGGCGCCGTTCTACGAGATCTTCGCCGGGCGGATGCACGATCTCGGATCGCCGGTGCACGACCAGCGGTTCTTTCGGCGCCATCCTCGAATCATTCGGGTCCGCGGGCTCGGGTCGCGCTGGTCAAGAAGGGCCAGGACGACCATTGGCGGTCTGATCGCCCTCGCGTTCAGGGGCGACCGTCACGGTCCCCTGGTCGGCCTGCTCGACGGATCACTTCGCGCTCCGTCCGAACATGCTCCTCTACTGGGAAACGATCAGGACTGGCCTGCGCCGACGGATTCACGCGCTTCGACTTCGGGCGGTCGACGCGGCAGTCCGGGACCTATCGCTTCAAGCGCCAGTGGGGCGCGCAGGAAGAGCCGCTCTTCTGGTATCGGATTCCCGATCGTCGTCCGACCTCGGCACCGCGCTCGACCGACGGCGGCTCCGGCGCGTTCGTCACCAGGGTCTGGCGCGCGTCTGCCGGCGACCGGTGACGCAGACGCGTCGGACCCCGCATTCGACGGTACTGATCCAATGAGCCGGCACCGACGTCACCGATCGCGCCGTTCGCGTCGGATTCATCGGCGCCGGCCAGATGGCGCGCAACCACCTCGACGGCGCTCGCAGCGCATCGGCATCGCCGAGCGTCGTCGTCGGCGTGCACGACCCGATGTCCGGCCAGGCGGAGCGGTTTGCCCGCCTCGCGCAAGACCGTCAGACGTTTGACGTCCGTGGATCGCCTGCTCGAGTGAAGGACGCCCGGACGTCGTCCACGTCTGCACGCCACCGGCTGCGCACGTCGACGCGGCGGCGGCCGCGCTCGACGGCGGCGCGCACGTGTACGTCGAGAAGCCGTTCGCGCCGACCGAGCGCGACGCGCGCGCTGCTTGGAGCTGGCGCGCGCGCGCGGGCGACTCGTCTGCGCCGGCCATCAGCTGCTGCGCGATCGCAGCGTTCGAGGCGCTCCTGATCGGCGGCCGGCGCCTCGGCGCGATCGTCCAGGTCGACAGCCATTTCGCGTTCCGGCCGGCGGCGCATGCGCGGCGCGGCTCGGCCCGCGCGCGGCTGGTGGATCAGCTGCTCGACGTCCTTCCGCATCCGCTCTACACGCTCGGTCGCGGCGCTGGAGCGATTCGGTCCGCCAGGCGCGGCGGTCGAGCATCGAATGGGCGCAGCTGCGGAGAACGCGAGTCTCCACGCGATCCTGCGGGCCGGCGACGTCGTCGGCCGACTGTCGGTCAGCCTCCATGCGAGGCCCGATCGCTTCGTCCATCACGCTCGTCGGGACGCGGGGCTCTCTCGCCTGCGATTTTGTCCGATCGATCGTCGTCGGCGCGGCGAATCCAGGGACCGCGGCGCTCGAGAAGGTGCTGAATCCGGTCGTGGAAGGGACGCAGCTCGTGTCGCGGACGCTGGCGAGCGTGGCGCGCCGGCTGCGAACCGGCGTGCGACCTATCCGGGTCTGGCCGAAATGATCGACGGGTTCTACAGCGCCATCGCGCAGCGGCGAGTCGCGTCGCCAGTCTCCCCCGAACACCTGGTTCGCGTGACCGGTCTCTTCGCTGCGCTGGCCGATCGCGTCCGCGCCGCCGCGCCACCCGCGACCGGCGCTGGCGCCGCGTCCGGCGGCGCCTCGACCAGAGACAGCGCCGCTGGTCGTCGTGACCGGCGCGCGCGGCTTTCTCGGCCGGACACGTGGCGCGAGCGCTCCATCGCGTCCGCGGCATCGGCCGTCTGCAACGACTGTCGACGATCGCCAACGTTCACGAATGGATCGCCGCGGACCTGGGCGACGGCGTGTCGGCGGCGGCGCTCGACGGTGCGGACGTCGTCGTCCACGCCGCCGCCGGAGACGGCCGGCAGATTTCGCGGCCCACCAGCGGAACACGATCGATGCGACCGCGTCATCTGCTTCACGCGATGCACGAGGCCGGGCGTTCGCGCGGCTCGTTCTCGTCAGCAGCCTGTCGGTGCTGAGGCCGCCGCGCACGCCGTGGGAGCGCCAGGACGAGCACACGCCGCGTCCCGACGATCCGGAGCGCTTCGGTCCGTATGTCTGGGGCAAGTCACGGCAGGAGGAGCTCGTCGAGCGGGACGCGCCGGCGCTCGGGATTGCCGTGCGCATCATCAGGCCCGGCGCGCTCGTCGACTGGAGCGAGCCGGAGCTGCCCGGCGTCAATGGGACGAATGATCAGATGACAACTTGCCGGCCCCTTTTTCATGCGCGCAACCGGAGCCAACGGCCCTCCGCCGTATCCGGACTGGAGTACTCGGAGGGCCGTTGGCCTCCGGCACTTCGTGCCGTAGGCGTCGGCAAACGCCTTCTGCTGGGCGGCAGCTGCGTCGCAGCGGCCTGAGCGGCAGCAGTGCGACACACGCATCGGCCACCGCCTTCAGCTTGGCTCCAGCCGCGACCTCTTCGGCGGCCTTTTTCTCGCCCTGAGCCTTGGCTAGTTCCGCCTGGAGCACCTCGATCTGCTCAGCAAATAATGACGGCCGCGGCTGTCTGAGCGGCAGCATCGCCGTGGCTTTCGTTTCCGACTCAGCGGTTGTCAGAGCGGCCTGCTTGGCCGCGACGTTCGGCTGACGCCTTGGCCGCGGCCGAGGCTTGGCGGCAGTCTCGCTGAAGCTCTTCAGATCCGCCTCCGCCTGCTGGACGGCTGCTTCGGCGGCTTTGATCGCCGCCTGAGCTGCGTCGGCCGCCGCCTTCTTCCGCGGCAGCCTGTCCATCGGCATCGGCCTTCTCCTTGGTAGCCTTATCGACCGCCTTGGCGGACAACTGGCATCCGGCCGCCTGCTTGGCGGCAGGAGTCAGTTTTCGACCTTCTGGGCAGCCTCGGCAGCGGCCGTAACGACTTTTCGGCCATTGCTGCTCGCGCCAGCAGCCTGGCGCCGCTCGCGCGGCACTTCGGCCTTCTCTGCGGCGAGCACCGCTTCTTTCGCACGCTCGGCATCCGCTCTGGCAGCAGCCAGGGTACGACAAGGGCGCTGCCGCCTCTAGCGCAGGCGGCGTTTCGCTCTTCTCAGCCACTAGCTTTCTGCGGCAGCACTTTATCTGCGATGGCCTTGTCCGCGGCCGTCTTGGCAGCCACAACCTGCTTGTCGGCGACGATCTTCTCGGTCGCCGCTTTTTCTCGGCGGCAGGCGTTGCCAACTCGGCTTGGAATTTGTACGATGGCCGCCGACGACTTTGGCTAAGGCTGCCGCGTTATCTGCAGCCATGACAGCTGCAAAGCGTTCTGTTTCGGCCCGTTTCGCCTGGTCGCTTGCCGCTGCGTGCTTATCGGTCGCCAACTTGACGCGCGGCCACTTGTCGGACGCGAGCTTGGACGCAGCTGTGAACTCGGCCAATGCGGCAGCCGCGGCGGCCTGTTTGACGACAGCTTCGGCGGCCAGCTCGACGCAGCAGCCAGGGCGGCGGGTTGGCACAGCGAGGGAATAAGCGAGCGACGCGCCCGGCGGCATCCCAGGAAACGACGTTGCCGAGCCAATCGCCGCCGACGACGGCGCTTGCCGTCGTTGCGTGAAGGCGCAGCGAAGAGCCGGCTCGCTGAAGGCGGGGAAGGACTTCTGCGGCCGCAGCGTCGCTGGCCCAAGTCGCCCACGACCGTGTTGTCGCGGCCGGCAGCGACCCAGGCGGCCGCCCGTGGCGTAGCGGCACGCAGAACGAGCCGCCGCCGTGGGCGGTCGGACTTGATCGGCGGTGCCCTCGTTCAGCTCCCACAGCTTGACCGTTGGCGTCGTCGCCGGCGGCCTGGCCGAGAGTGCCGGAATCGAGCCGCCAGCTCCCGTCGTTCAGACCGCGCCCGGTGTGGCCGCGGAGGTTCCGCGTATTCGCGGGCGCGTGTCGGCCTCCCAGACAGAACAGGCCGCCGCTGCGGTCGGCGGTGGCCAGCAGCTCGCCGTCGGGGCTGAATTCAGACGGCGTAAGACCCAGTCGGTATGCTTGCGAATCTCGTGCAGGAGCTCGCCGGTCTGGAGCCGGAGTAGACCCGCACGACGCGGCTGGGGCCGCCGAGGGCCACCAGCGTCTGTTGAGCCGCGTTGACGTCGGCCGCGAGCACGGCGTCCAGCTCCGTCGCCGATCTTGGCGATTCGCGCTGCCCGCTCTTCACGTCGTACAGCACGGCGCCAGCCCGATTGCCGCCGCGTCCCCGCCGGCCGACCAGCAGCGACGCTGCCGTTGCGGCTGAAGCGGACGCGTAGCCGGCACGCCTTCGCGGAACGGCAGAATGCCGAGCCAGCTGGCCGCTGCTCGAGTGTGATAAAGGGCGTCACCTGCTTCTGGCCGGCCACGGCGGCCAGCGGAGCAACTGGGGGCTGGTGGCCGGGGCCGTCGATCTGGCGGGACGGCTGCGTCACAGACCAGCGGCTGCTTGAGCAGACTTCCGGGCATCGCCGCGGGGCCGGTCGGGCTTGCCGGTCTTGCTCACCAGCGGCGGTCGATGCGAGCGGGCTGTGCCGTCGGGACGACTTGGAGCCGGCGTTTTTCCGGTGCGCCTTGCTCGATCCGTTCGCTTAGGATCAGGTCGACTTGGCCGCCGGCAGCTGTATTGTCACTGCTCCGGGCGGCATCTTGGGTTCGGCGGCGTGGCCGACCAGCGCCCACGGTCGCGAGCTGGCCCAGGTCGCCCGCGCACGCGTCTTCGCCGCTGGAGCCGCCGGCCATCGCCTTCGGCGTAGGTATCGAGCGCGCAAGCCGCTCTCCTGCTTGTCGGCGCTGTGGCGCGGTGAAGCAGTGTCTCGCGGAGGATCCGGCCGGACGTGAGCAATACGTAG
>ERZ1370068.6179-contig-5179_pt1 | contig 29637 bp, 39 predicted proteins | sample MGYA00561227_ERZ1370068 | MGnify/ENA primary metagenome ERZ1370068 (study PRJEB38410, sample SAMEA6850437) | metagenome | study: Metagenomic assessment of the ecological functions of the soil: analysis of the soil microbiota associated with the...
AAGCCATTACGTATTGCTCCCTCATTTAGTTTCCAGGTGCCCATGTGCAAATTCTGGCATAGCACACTGGCGCCATGAATAGGAAGAGTCCCAGCGCAAATAGAATTGTCTTTGGTTTCATGCTTACCTCCAGGAGAATAAGGTAAAAACTGAATTTCGCGTGCGCAGTCTATTGCTCAATGTTGTTTTATGCAACTGGTATTTTATCAGTCGACAAAGCGGGACGAATGATCGAGAATTCGATCGGAACTCACCCGCTAAGGCGTGGTGGTACTGACCTCATTTCGTCGAGGGCACGAATGATCAGCGGTCGATCAAGACGAGTTTGTCAAACTCATCCGTAGGATAATCCACGTAAATTACGGCAACGTAAACCGAAGTCGGCAGGGCAGGTTCACTCCGCGAACTGTTGAATTCGTTCTGGTACAAAGGGATCGGAAAGACGCAAACTCATACGGGTTTACTTCCTGCATAAGTAGCTATCTTGATGGCCCGCACAGGACGGCCCCGGGGTTGACTAAGGCAGCGGCGGAGTAGGTGAACGATGCAACCCGGAGGGTTGCGGAAGTAGCCGGTGGTCGTAGCGAAGCGAAGACCACCGGTTAGCAGGTAGAAATGACCGCACCCCGAGCGGGGTGCCAGATGTGAAGGATGCGCTTGAGATTCTGGCACCACTTCGTGGTGCAACTCTTTTCTGATTTGTTCCGGTGGTTTTCGCTTCGCTTCAACCACCGGCTACTATCTGACAGCCCTCCGGGCTGCGGCCCCGCTTCTACTCAACGACAACCATGATGAGCAGCCACGATAGTACCGATAAAAACGACGGCCCAGTCACGGTGACTCCCATCAACCGGCTGCGGGGCGAGTTGTGTTTACCGGGAGACAAATCCATCTCACATCGCGCCGCGATGATTGCCTCCATCGCTCACGGCGAGTCCATGCTGAAAAATTTTCATCTGCTCAGGATTGCGCAGCCACGCTGGACTGCCTGCAAGCGCTTGGCGTTCGTGTCGAGAAGGATGGATCTCACTATTACGATCCTCGGGAACGGAGCTTCGGGTCTGCAGAAGCCGGCGCAGATTCTGAATGCGCAGAACTCGGGTACGACGATGCGCCTGCTGTCTGGCATTCTTGCGGGCCAAACCTTTGAAACAACCATCACTGGAGACGATTCTTTGTTGAGTCGTCCCATGTTGAGAGTTGCGGAACCATTGCGCTTGATGGGCGCGGAGATTGAACTGGAGACAAACGGGTGCGCGCCACTGCGAATTAAAGGTCACAACCCATTACGCGCGTTGGACTATCAACTGCCAATCGCCAGCGCGCAGATCAAATCCACGGTGCTGCTTGCAGGACTAACGGCAGACGGAGTCACGACAGTAGAGGAACCAGCACCTACGCGCGATCACACCGAGCGTCTGTTGAGTGAATTTGGTGCGCCGATCGAGCGAAACGGAAAAAGATCGGCGTTCGAGGTGGCGTGGAGTTAGATTCTCGAAGGCTCCTGGTTCCGGGGATATTTCCTCTGCCGCGTTCTTCATCGCCGCCGCCGTCTCCTTCCCGGCTCCGATCTATTGATTCGCGATGTCGGACTTAACCCCACCCGCACAGCTTTCTTAACAGCACTTCGAGCGATGGGCGCAGATATCGTCGTGTCGAGACGAGCGTTTGGAAGGTAGCGAGCCGGTGGGCTCCGCTTCGCATCCGGAGCGACAGGTTGAACGAACTCGCGATCGCCTCGGAAGAGTTTCCGGCGTGGAAGTTTCAAATCTAATTGACGAACTGCCCCTGCTTGGCTTCTCGCCGCCGCCCTTGGCATGCGAGATGAATTTGCGTAACGCCGAGCGAGTTGCGCGTTAAGGAATCTGATCGCATTCGCTGCTACCGTTGCGAATCTTGCTCGCATGGGCGCGCGTGCAGAGAGCGGGCGGATGGTTGGCACATCAACGGCGCGGGCAAGCTGCATGGCGCTTCCCTGTCCGCGTTTGGCGATCATCGCATAGCCATGGGTTGCACAGTTGCCGCACTCTCCGCTCGAGGTTCTTCTCAGATCGAAGGCGCGGCGAATTCCGTTGCCGTGTCGCTGCCGGAATTCTGGAGTTTGTTGGAGAGTGTTGCTGAGTAAGATCGGCTAGCGGAGGTGATGACCTGATCTCGGCTTCTCTGTGAAACCTCAGTAGTCCTCTGTGTCTCTGTGGTGAATAAAATGGCGCAAACAATCACCACGGAGACACAGAGAACACGAAGGACGCACAGAGAATTTTCAAATTCGCACACTAGTTAACGGAGGGCCCTATTGCTTTTCGCACTCAGTGAGGTCAGAATCTAAGCGAAGAAACCTGACTCAAATTATCCCTATTATTAGAGGCCCTTCTGATGACTATTCTCCATGATGATAGTGCAAGCGCGGCGGCCAGTGTCAGTGAGGCAGCAAGCGGTCGCGACGCCTCCGTTCCCCTGAGTAGAAATGAACACCTCCTGCGTTGGGTTGCGAAAATGGCGCAGCTCACTCAGCCCGCCGCAATCCACTGGGTGGATGGCTCTGTGGAAGAGGACGAGACGCTCAAAGCGCAGATGGTCGCCGGTGGCACCTTTATCAAACTCAATGAAGAACTGTGGCCCGGATGCTACTACGCGCGATCAGACGCAACGGACGTTGCTCGGGTAGAAGACCGCACCTTCATCTGTTCGCTTTCCAAAGACGGAGCTGGTCCGACAAACAACTGGGAAGAGCCGTATCAGATGCGGCGAAAACTCGAGGAACTGTTTCAGGGTGCAATGCGCGGACGCACAATGTATGTGCTGCCGTTCAGCATGGGCCCGGTCGGTTCGCCCATGTCGCAGATCGGCGTGCAACTTACTGACTCGCCTTATGTGGTAGTTAACATGCGCATCATGGCGCGCATCGGGCTGCCGATCTACGCGGAGATCGATAAAGACGTGAAGCGCGTAGTGCCGTGCATGCATTCAGTCGGCGCGCCACTCGCTGCCGGAGAAAGCAGGATGTGCCCTGGCCCTGCAACAAAGAGAAGTACATCGTTCATTTTCCCGAGACGCGCGAGATATGGTCATACGGCTCCGGCTATGGCGGCAACGCGCTACTCGGCAAGAAGTGTTTCGCACTGCGCATCGCTTCCAACATCGCGCGCGATGAAGGTTGGATGGCTGAACACATGCTGATCGTCGGCGTCGAAGATCCGAAAGGGGAAAAGACCTACGTCACCGCAGCTTTTCCAAGCGCTTGCGGCAAGACAAACTTCGCCATGCTGATTCCACCCGCAGGGTTTGAAGGCTGGAAAGTTTGGACTGTCGGAGACGACATCGCCTGGATCAAGCCTGATGCAAACGGCCGTCTGCGCGCTATCAATCCCGAAGCGGGCTTCTTTGGGGTTGCACCTGGCACGTCCGAGAAGACAAATCCGAATGCGATGGCAACGCTAGCGACTAACAGTATTTTTACCAATGTGGCGCTCACGCCCGAAGGCGGAGTGTGGTGGGAAGGTATGACAGATGAACCACCGGCCGAATGTCTCGACTGGCAAGGAAATAAGTGGACGCCGAAAATCGCTAAAGAGACCGGGGCGAAGGCGGCCCATCCGAATGCGCGCTTCACCGCGCCGGCGAAGCAGTGTCCAACCATTGATCCCGCCTGGGAAGATCCCAACGGCGTGCCCATCAGCGCCATAATCTTTGGCGGCCGGCGCGCCACCACAATGCCGCTGGTCTATCAGGCGTTCAACTGGAGCGCCGGAGTTTATGCAGGCGCGACCATGGGATCGGAGATGACCGCCGCTGCCGCGGGAACAATCGGCAAGGTGCGGCGTGACCCGATGGCCATGTTGCCCTTCTGCGGTTATCACATGGGCGACTATTTCCGGCATTGGATCCGGATGCAGCGTTCGCTGAGCGAGACGCCACGTATCTTCCACGTGAACTGGTTCCGCAAGGATGAACAGGGAAACTTCATGTGGCCTGGCTTCGGCGAAAACATGCGCGTGCTGAAGTGGATCGTTGATCGCGCCCGCGGACGGGCAATGGGCAAAGAAACGCCGATCGGCTGGGTGCCTCATTATGAGGACGTCGAGTGGAAAGGTCTGGACTTCCCGAGAGATAAATTCGATGCGCTACAGGATTTCGACCGCGTGGCCTGGCGCAACGAAGTACTCGGACACGAAGAACTGTTTCTCGATTTGCACGACCGCCTGCCGCCGGAAGCGGTTTACGAACGTGAACTGCTGATTTGCCGGCTGTAGTTAATTGACCGCGACCGAGCGTTTATGGATCGGGTTTTCTACTTGCGGTCCACTGGCCGATCGTGAAGATAACAAACTCGGCGGGTCGAACCGGCGCAACGCCGACCAGGCAGATCAGACGACCATTGTCCAGATCGTTTTGTGTCATCGTAGTGCGATCGCATCGTACCCAGTAAGCCTGCTCAGGCTTATTACCCACCAGGCCGCCGCGCTGAAATTCATTCAACAGGAAATCCTCAATCGTTCGTCGGACATTGCTCCATAGTTGTTCCCCGTTGGGTTCGAACACGGCAAACTTTGTCCCTCGATCTATCTCCACCTCAAGCCAGGCGACGTAACTTTGCGTCCAACGTGAAACATAAAATCGCCGCGGCAGGATAGCGCGTAGAAAGCTACTGAGGAATTTGCTCATTGGTTTGGATACTTGTGCAATAAAAAGGGAACCAGTCAACTGATTCCCCTCTTCGGTACTGATGCATTTACAACCGCATTAGTACTTCCTTTTGATTGAACAACTTCTTACGCGCTGGCAACGCTGACGTGCTTCTCGATCATGCGCGAGATCGACTCTTTGCTGGTCGCTCCAACGACGCGTTCAACTTCCTGCCGCCACTGAAGAGAATCAGGGTTGGAATTCCCTTGATTCCATAACGTTGCGCCGTTGAAGTATTGTCATCAACGTTCACTTTTACGACACCCGCGCTCTCACCAAACTGCTCGGCAATAGCATCAATCGTTGGGGCCAGCATGCGGCAGGGCGCGCACCAGGCCGCCCAGAAATCTACCAGCACCGGTTTGCTTGCTTGCAGCACGTCCTTCTCGAAGGAACTGTCGGTCGTCACTTCCGAAACTTTCTCGCTCATCTTAAGTCTCCTCTATCCTTGACTTCTTGTTAGGACGGGAATTTCCTGCCCGTCAGTTATTTAATGGGACAGACCAGAGTCTGTCCTACTCTATTGTCGTTGTCCTTCGATGAAGCTCTTCAGCACCCGCGCTCGCGAAGGATGGCGCAGCTTTCGCAGTGCCTTGGCTTCTATCTGGCGAATACGTTCGCGCGTAACATTAAAGTCCTGCCCGACTTCTTCGAGCGTGCGCTCGTGTCCTTCCCTGTCCAACCCGAAGCGCATGCGTATGACACGCTCTTCACGCGGGCTCAGGGTTTGCAGCACGTCGCCGGTAATCTCGCGCAGGTTTGAAGTGATTACTCGCTCGGCGGGACTGGTACTGGATTTGTCCTCGATCAGATCGCCGAGTTGCGAATCTCCACTTTCGCCGATTGGCGTCTCCAGCGAGACGGGTTGCTGCACCAGCTTGCGAGCTTTGCTTACCTTCTCGACAGACATGCCCATCTTCTTGGCTATTTCTTCAGTCGTAGGTTCGCGGCCCAGCTCGCGCACCAGTTCACGCGAAGTGTTTCTCAGTTTGTTGATCACTTCAATCATGTGCACCGGAATCCGAATCGTTCGGGCCTGATCCGCAATCGCACGCGTGATTGCCTGGCGAATCCACCCAGGTAGCGTAGGTCGAGAATTTGTAGCCGCGGCGCCATTCAAACTTATCCACGCCCTTCATCAAACCGAGGTTACCCTCCTGAATCAAGTCGAGGAATTGCAAGCCGCGGTTTTGATACTTCTTGGCAATGGAAACCACCAGACGCAGGTTGGCCTCGGTTAGTTCGTGCTTCGCCTGTGCGGCCTGGGCTTCGCCGGTTACGATCATCTGATGCGAACGTTTGATCTCGAGCGGTGAAACGTGATGTTCAGCTTCAATATCCTTTCAGCCGGCGTTTTCCCGCGGATATCAGTTTCTTTAGTTCCTTGACTTCATCCGCCTTGATTCGCTTCTTCGTCAGCTTCGCCGTGTTAGCTTCAATCTCGCGCTCCAGGGTACGCGTTTCTCGATGCATCGTGGCGATCGCATTGATCAGACGCTGTCTGACTGCTTCCTTCAGGTGAAGCAGACCGATCTCATGCACGACTCTCGAGGCGCGTACGCGCAACTTTGCGCCGCAGTCGAGTTAACTTTTTCGACGCCTTACCGCGTCTCGAGCTTCTGCTCGGCGTTGAGTTGAGCCAAGCTCCTTGAGGCCGCGCTTGTAGAGTTTGCGAATGTTGCCGATGCCTTCGATGGTCCAGGCCAGATACTCTTCGGTCTTGTCCTCGTGCTCTTCGGTTTCCATCTGATCCGAGAAGACTGACCACGTCACGGATGCCAATCGTGCCCTCTTCCAATTCAGCGCCAACCTTCAACAACTCCGCAACCGCCATCGGCGAACGGGTGATTCCCTTTTTGCGCGCGCTTCTGTCCCCACTCGATTCGCTTGGCAATCGATACTTCCTGCTCTCGCTTGAGCAGCGGCACAACGCCCATCTCGCGCATGTAAACGCGGACCGGATCAGAAGTCTTGTCCAGCTCCCCTGCCGAAAGGTCCAAGTTCCATCTCTTCCGGAGCCGCAGTCATCGTCTTCGGCCTGGCCGCCGAAGATGAAGCATCGCCGATGACCGGCTCGTCTGACTTCATTGCCGGAAATGCCGGCAGTCGCCAGCTTCTCCAACACCTCGTCGATATCCCTCGATCGAGACTGCATCTTCCAGGAGCTCCTCATGAGCACCTGAAAAATTCGGCTTTACCGAATCCATTGGCTCAACCCCATCATGAATCTTTCTGAAGCCTACTCAATTGAAGACCGTCCTTTCATGTCATGCGAGACTTGCTTCTATGCAGAGAGCCGTCTCGCCGCTGCAACTCTCTACTGAACTTCACTTCTTCCGGTCACCGCAGTAATAATACGAATCCCGCGGAATACTAGTTTCCGGCCGCCACCAGCTGCACTTTCCTCGCTTGCTTCCGTTGTTTGGGCGCCGCAGTGCTGACGCACGGCTGCAAGCGCGAGACAACATCTTTTATGGTGATGTTAGCCAGCACTCGCTCAACCGCTGTGTCTACTTCGTCCAACACCTCGTTCAGCACCGTTCCGATATTGACGCCTACCGGGCAATCACGATTCGGAGGATGGCGGTGCAATGAAAAGACGCCACGGCTCTCCACGGCCTGGTAGATATCCAGCAATGTAATCCGCTCCGGCTCCGCGCGCGAGTTTGGAGCCACCCATAGCACCTGATTGCGAAACCACGAGCTTGGACTCGGCCAACTCACACAGCATTCGCCGAATGACAACCGGCATTCGTGTTGACACTTTCGGCTACATGCTCTGATTTGAGGGGTTCATCGTCAGCCCACGCCATCAGCGTGAGGACATGAACTGCTACTGCAAACCGGCTGCTGGTTGACATATGTAAATAAATCTTGGTTAATCGTCTGTAACCAATATAGTTACAGTTGCCCGATTTGTCAAGGCCATTCTGCACTGACGGTTCTGGCCAGGCCTGCTCTCCACCAAGAACGATTCAGCTGAGTGCAGACTTACCGAATTTCCCATTCACTCAGGTTTTACGACTAATCTGGCCAGCTGAGACGACATTGAGAAACTTATTGAACCAAATTCGCACAAATATTAAGCGCCGGAAGTGACCCGTTCTAATGCAGCATGCGATGGTAGTACCGGGCATTTTCAAGTAATACCAGTGCAATACCGCTGTCTGGGGGTTCCCTCAGATGGCATGAGCATTGCTCCGTGAAGGAGTGTTCCATTCGACTGAAACTGCGGTTAATTACAAAGGAAGAGAGATTATGCTGTGGACAATTCTTGTGATTTTGCTCGTGCTTTGGTTACTCGGTTTCATCGGCCACGTTGGCGGTGGACTGATTCACCTACTTCTGGTGATCGCGCTGATCATTTTCATCATCAACATTATTTCGGGCCGGCGAACCGTATAGCGCCAGTCTTCGTCCACTGGGTTAACTGGCCTTGTTGTGCGATCGTCGAGTAATCCCGATCAAGGCCGTTGTGTGTTCTAACAGATGGGAGCGCGCCACTTCTATGTGGCGCGCTTCTTGCGGAGCCCTGGCGGTAACTCGTCAGGAGCATGTCCACAGAGTCAACGCTTCTTCAGCCAATGGGGGAGCGTTGTCTTGTGGGGAATCCAAATTCAAGGGGAAGGCGCGGCCCATTAAGGGCCGCGACCTGTTTCTGGCGATGTATTTTCTGCTACCCCTCGTTAGACTTCACTGCTAGAATCAGTCAAAACTAGCGAAGGAACAACATATGCCGGAACAACGTGGCAAACAGGCGACTGCCGATGTCAAATCGGAGTGGACGCGTGCTTACCAAATCTATCTCAAAGCTCCAGGTGATCGTTACGACAAGAAGAAAGACCGCACCGCCCGCATTGATTCCGTGGCGAATGAACTGAGACTTACGCGCAAGCAGGCAAAGCGCCGCGTGAGAAACTACGAAGCCTGGCAACGAAATATCAAAGAAAGGCTTGGTCGAGCCTTAAGCACCCTGTCACGCTATTCCCTCGAACGCTTGCCCCCGTCCGTGTCCGTGAAGCCAGGCCATGGAAAATCGACTGAACCACAATTAGTCTCGCCCTGATAGTCTTCATCTGTTTTTCCTGCCCTGGGTACAAGTCAGCTGCGGCTCAAGCACCAGTCGATTGAGCGCAGTGGATCTCGCTCGCGATGGTCATAATTCACTCTGGCTAATTCCGTTGCTGATGCTGGCTATTCTGCTAGTGGCCGTTGCGCGTGCCTGGCGGGAACGGCGCCAGGTCTCGGCTTTGGTTCCATTCATAGGGGGAGTTGTGACCACTTTTCTCATGAATCGTGAACGAATGAGAGCCAATGATACCTCGGGCTTAGTTGCGGTCAGACTCACTGGCTGGTTTTGGCTGGGTCTGATGGCAGCGATAGGAATCGCAGGAGTCGCAGCATTTCGTTTTCTGAAAGGTTCGGAGAAAACCAGTTCGACCTCTCCGTAGCATTCAAGCTGTCGACTGAATTGCGGAATCTCTTTTCACCATCGCCAACCGCCTGAAGTTAGTTTTCATGAACTGATCAACTGTCGAAGTTCGCTGCACTTTCCAAAGTTTGTCGGCTCTGGTTACAATCCTCGCATCCCCTAATCAGTTTCAGTCATTCCCTGGTCAGTTTCAGTGACCTGCAGCCAATGGAGGCAGTATGAATTCTATTTGTCGTTATGGACATCTGTGGACTGGTGCGTTTCTACTCATCAGCCTGGGTCTCGCGCTCACGTCTTCGTGCGCCAATAACTCAAACCCACCTGCCATTTCAAGCGCGAAGGGTACTCCGGAAGAAGCCGAGAAGTTTATCGCCGCTGCCGAGAAACGCCTGTTCGATCTGAACCTTAAGTTCAGCCGCGCGGATTGGATCAAAAGCACTTTCATCACTGAGGACACCGAAGCTCTTTCCGCCAGTGCGAATGACGAGCTGATAGCTGCGACCACCGAGCTCGCCGAGCAGTCGCGCCGATTCGATGGTCTGCAACTCTCACCTGACGTCGCGCGCAAGATGAAACTCCTGAAGTTGTCGCTGACGCTGCCGGCGCCGAAAGACGAGAAAGAACGTACTGAAGTCACAAAGCTGGCTGCCTCGCTGGAGGGCGCTTACGGCAAAGGGCAAGTATTGTCCTGACGGCGACAATGGAAAGTGCCTCAGCCTCGGCGACATGGAAGAGATCATGGCAAACAGCCGCGACCCGGAAGAGTTAAAGAAGATCTGGCTTGGCTGGCACCACGTTTCGCCACCTTATCGAAAAGACTACGCGCGCTTTGTCGAGCTGAGCAACAAGGGTGCGACCGAAATGGGTTTCAAAGATACCGGGGCGATGTGGCGCGCAAAGTATGACATGGAGCCGGATGCTTTCGCTGCCGAAATGGAACGGCTGTGGCAGCAGGTCAAACCGCTTTACGATTCGCTCTACACTTACACACGTCGCAAACTTTCTGAGAAATACGGCAAGGAAATCGTTCCACTGGACGGTCCCATCCCGGCGCACTTGTTGGGCAACATGTGGGCACAGCAATGGGGCAACATCTATCCGATACTCAAACCGGAGGGCGGTGGGGATCGAGGTTATGACCTAACGCAAATTCTCAAGTCGCGCAATACGGATCCTAAACAATTAGTCCACTACGGCGAATCCTTTTTTACGTCGCTTGGTTTTGATCCGCTGCCGTCTACTTTCTGGGAGCGGTCCCTGCTCACAAAGCCGATGGATCGCGAAGTCGTCTGTCATGCGAGCGCCTGGGACGTCGATTACGAAAAAGATGTGCGACTGAAAATGTGTATCCAAATCAACGAGGAGGATTTCACTACAGTCCACCACGAACTGGGGCACAACTACTACCAGATGGCTTACGCGGGTCAGCCTTTCCTTTATCGCGATAGCGCCAACGACGGTTTTCACGAAGCCATCGGCGACACGATGGCCTTATCAGTGACGCCACCTTACCTTAAGCAAATAGGTCTGATCGATAAGGTGCCAGACCAGAGCGCGGACATTGGTTTCTACTGCAGCGCGCTCTCGATAAAGTTGCTTTTTTGCCGTTTGGTTACTTGGTCGATCAATGGCGCTGGAAAGTTTTCTCAGGCGAAATCAAACCAGAGTGACTACAACAAAGGCTGGTGGGATCTGCGCGCGAAGTATCAGGGACTGGCGCCGCCCGCACCGCGCAGCGAACAGGACTTCGATGCCGGCGCGAAATATCACGTGCCGGCAAACACGCCTTACGCACCGCTACTTTCTGGCAGCGATTCTGCAGTTTCAATTTCATCGCGCTTTTATGTCGTGAAGCTGGATTTCAGCGGGCCGCTATATCAATGTTCGATCTATGGCAACAAACAAGCCGGAGAGAAGCTGAAACAAATGCTGGCGCTGGGACTTAGCAAGCCGTGGCCGGAAGCGTTGAAGACAATGACCGGCGAAGACAAGATGGATGCAACCGCAATTATAGACCACTTCGCGCCACTAAAGACGTGGCTCGACGAACAGAACAAGAAACCGTAGCCACTGTTTCGCGCTCCAACGAGACAAGAGGCAGACTTTCTCACGCTTGAAATGCCGCAACCTTTCTCGGTCGCGGCATTTTCACATTGGCTCACCTTTGTTTTCGCTTGATAACGTCGACAGCAAAGAAAACTTAGTACAACTTCCGGCGGCCAATGGCGATGTTCAGTGCCTTCCCTGACAGTCGCGAGATTAACGCGCGTCACCTCATCCAAGGTAAGCTGAGCGCCTTCCCCAATTGGTCAGCGATGCTCGGTTGGTGTTGAGGAACGCCTGATTGAACCAGGGTGGAAGTCACCTAGAATTGAGCCAGTTATCGAAGGATTCTCTTAATTTCAGCGGCCTTCGGCTTCAGTCCCTAAAGCATAGCGCGCGCGCGTCAGGATGGAGACCAGGGGAAAGATTTTCAGATTTTTGAAGGTACTGTTTCATTTTTCACGCTGATAACCTAAAGAACGTCTCAATCGAGCGTGAATTCCAACAATCCGCCTCCCATGCAGCATAAAGCCCGACCAATTCAGGCAGCACTGGCTGGAACGCCTTCCCGATCACGGCTCTTTGCGTGTGCCGTTCGAAGCTTGTTGAATTCTTCCTGCAAGGCCTGCAGCTCTTCGTCAGATAGGCTTTTCCAAATTCACCAAACCGGTGCGGGCGCCTCTTACCCCTTTTATTAGTTCATCAAGTTTTAGATGGGTAGCCACTGCATCAGCGGTTCTGCGTATTTTGAATTAGAAACACGGCCAGGTATGTAAACACCGTGGTAGCCGTGTTAACGACCAACTGCCAGGTATCCGAATAACGGAAAAACGGACCGGCAACCAGCCACAGCAGGATCAGCCAGAACATTCGCAATAAACATCCACGACGAACCCAGGGCATTGGCTGCCGCAGTCGAGAAACTTCGCGAAATGCTTGGTTCATGATTGAACTCCTCGATAACAATAAAGCCAGTTCAAAACAAAGCCGCACGACTCGACGCTTCGAAACACACGCGGTGTGGCACTTCCAACCAGTCGTACCGAAACAAATCATCGAGGCGATCCATTTCGGTTCGGCCCCGGTTGTTAGAATAAGTACAATCTGTTGGGACTTAATTTCTTCTGCCGATCCTGATCGCTGCTTACTTCGCAGGTGCGCTGATGTTTACGTCGACTTTCTTGTTGCCGCCTATGAACCGGCCGCCAGATCACCAGCGCCGCTACTACTATGATCACAAAAATCCACCAGTACCGCTACGACCCCAGCACTACCGACTTCCGCTATCGTCTCCCATGAAAGTTTCCTCCTCTGAAAGTCTCTACCAAGTTTCCGTTTAGCCGGCGGTGGTTTCACCGCCGAGGTATCAGCACTTCTCTGACACTAACTCGAATCGATTTCTGAAGCGAAAAAAACAAACGCCAAAAATTCCTGCTCGTTTCAACTCTGCAAGTGCACGCGCCCGAGTGGCCCGTTGGAAATCCGGAAGCTTTCGTAAGTGGCCCAACTCCCTCAGTCCTGAGTTAAATGAAGGAACAAAACGGTGGCATCACGATTGCCGATGCCTTGAAAGAAGGATTCAAAGAGAATGAAGGTGGTCTGTTACTAAACAAGAGTTAGGGGCAAGATGTACAGGAATCCTACTACAGGCGACAGACCGCAGATTTCACACTTGAAGGAGAGTGCTGTGTCAGACAAAAGGAAACGGCAAGCGAGAATTGAGGCGACCAAAAGCGGAAATGAATTTTCCATCAGTAACACGAAACTCGATCCCATTCCTGTTTCAATGACAAAGCTGGAACAACTTCAGCAGATAGGAATACACCGCGTTGGCACAAAGGAACGCGGTTTCCAGGTAGCCAGCGAGCGCGATCTCGAAAAAGTGAGCGGAGCGGACCTCAAGCGCATCCGGGAACTAAAAATACCGCCAGCACCTGGAACGACGTTTGGATCAACTCCACAGCGGAGCGCCGCAGTACAGGCGATCGGCCGAGACGCTGCTGGTCGTTTGCAGTATCTCTATCACGCCAACCACACGCCGGCAAGAAGCCAAGAAATTCAAGCGAGTAATTAGAGTTTGCAGAGGCGTTGCCGAAAATGCGACGCTACGATAAGTTCGCAAGTCAAACAACCCGGTTTAGGCAAAGAACCTGTGATGGCCTCGATCTTGAGAATTCTCTCCACCTGCTTCCTGCGACCCGGTAGCCAGGTTTATGCGAGTGAAAATGGGAGCTTTTGGTTTGGCGACGTTGCGACCCAGGCACGTGAAGGTCAAGGGCGATGTAGTTGAATTTGATTTCCCTGGTAAGTCCGGCGTGCGTCAGGTGCGTCACCTTAAGGACCGTCGCGTCGCCAAAGTTGTCCGCAGCCTTCTGCGACGACCATCGCGGGAAGTTTTCAGATATCAAAACGGCAATGGTGAGTTTGTGAATGTAACTCGCCAACACATCGAACGACTACATCCCGCGAAGTCATGGGCGAAAAGTTCAGCGCCAAAGACTTTCGCACCTGGGCCGGCACTTTGGTTTGTGCGTGTGCCCTGGCGCGACGAGGTTGCGAAGCCGGAGGCGAGGTTCGCTACGGAGGCGGAAGGTTGTGGAGGCTGTTGAGGAGACTGCCGATTTGCTGGGCAACACTGCGGCTGTTTGCCGTAGCTCATATATCTGCCCCGAGATCATTCAGAGTTTCGAGCAGGGTAAGACTATCAGCGAACACTTCAACTCACTAAGCGAACTAACCGCGTATCGCGGCAGAAAAAACTCCACGCTGCAGAAAAGTCTCTTCTAAATTTCATGAAACGAGGAGCACTTGGATAAGCGAATCAAGCCTCAGTCCGGTGGTCTTCCGCTAGCTGCGACCACCTGCTACTTTCTGGCAATCCTTTGGTTTGCTGTCGGCTGCAGTTCGCGGTTGAATTCATAGCAGCAATTTGCGCAGCACCTCCAGGCAGATCGTGGCACTGCTCTTGCTCCAGTCAAGGATAAACGCAATAACTGTCCGGTTAGCGTGCAGAACGAGAGGCTGATCGTTTCGACGCGAACCAGGACTCGAAGATTCGGCCGGACAGGCTGAAATTGGGAACGCGTATGGAAGAAGCGAAGAAAGAGGAACTAACCAGCGCGAGCGGCTGGTTGAATCTAAGGATTCACCACGTCACAGCGTAGCCGATAGCTGGGAGGAAAAACATGGAAGGACCATTTCGCGGACTGCTTGCCGGCGCGGCCGCATGGAGAAGTTGGCGGCGGCTGCGTCTTCCACCATCCTGATTTTTCATTATTGTGTTTTGGCTGCTTGGCTATGTGCACTGCTGAGGCGGCAGCGCAATCTTTAAGTGCTACAGGAGCGATGCTGCGTCAGCATCCGCCAGCCATTCAAGCATTCCTTTGATTGGCGTAATTGCCTGCACCGGCAACTGCTCCGATCCGGGTTGAGGGCGTAACACTTCTTTGAGTCGTTGCGCCTTTTTTTCCGGTAACCAAAACATGATCCGCCTCGCATGATTGAAAAGCGGGAACAGTAAGCGTAATGCGTTCCTGACCCGACTGCTCGTTCCTGGTTGGCACAGCCAGATGCGACATCTCTTTCAAGGCCGCTGAATCTGGAAGAGCGAGGCCGTGTGCCCGTCTTCACCCATTCCCAGCAAAACCAAATCAAAACGCGGCCAGGCTAATCCGGCGAAGAAGGCTCGCAAGCTGGTTTTCGTAGGCCAGCGCATTCTCGTTCGCATTGCCCTCGCCAATAATGCGGTGAACATTCTTTGCCGGAATCGGCACCCTCGAAATTAGCGCTTCATACGCCATGGCGTAGTTACTGTCAGGATGTTCGGGGGGAACGCGGCGCTCGTCGCCAAAAGAGATCAACCTGAGGCCACTCGACTCTACTCTTGAACCGCTCGGTGGCAAGCAATTCATAAACTCGGCGCGGCGTGTTCCCTCCTGCGAGGTGACAGTAAAACTTTCGGTCACATCCCGAAGCTCATTGAAGTAATCCACAAACCGTTCAGCCGCAGCCAGCGCAAGCTGTTCGGGTGTTTCAAAAACAAGAATGTTGGGTTGGCGCTCCATCGATGATCAATTCGCCTAAACTTGAAATCTCTTGTGCATCCTCCGTGTTCTCTGTGTCTCTGTGGTGAGTGTTTGGTAGCGTTTATTCACCACAGAGACACAGAGAACACGGAGATTTCACAGAGAAAACTGCAATCAAGTTATTACTGCTTCTCCAGCAACTCTTCCCACTCAGTATGAACAAAGCCCTGCTGGGTTTATCCACACGTTCATACGTATGCGAGCCGAAGAAATCGCGCTGCGCTTGAGTTAAGTTGAGCGGCAGGTTTGCCGTGCGATACATGTCGAAATATCCAAGACTCGACGACATCGCCAGAACGGGCAAGCCTTGCTGTGTCGCGCTGCTAACTACGCTGCGCCATCCGGATTGTGACTGATCGATTTTTGCGCTGAACTCCTGATCGAGCAGAAGATTGCCGAGGCTGGGGTGCGCAGGTAAGCCTCTTTAATCCTTCCTAAAAACTTCGCGCGGATAATGCAGCCTCCCTGCCAAATGCGCGCCACCTCGCTCAGATTAATATTCCACTTAAACTCATCTGAACCAGCCTTGATAAGATTCATTCCCTGCGCATAGGAACAAATCTTGAAGCGTAAAGTGCGTCATGAATGTAGCCCTGCAACTTTTCGCTAAACCCCTCAAACTTTCCCGATCACGCGCGCAGCGATGCGTTTGCTCGCCTCGACCCGCGCATCTTTCTGAGACGACAAAACTCGCGCCACGATTGCTGCGTCGATGGTCGGTATCGGCACGCTGAGATCCAAAGCCAGCTGGCTTGTCCACTTGCCGGTTCCCTTCTGCCCAGCCTTGTCGAGAACTAAATCAACCAGAGGCTTTCCCGTTTCCGGATCCTTAACTCGCAGAATCTTCGCTGTAATTTCGATCAGGTACGACTCCAGGTCACCGCGATTCCATTCCTCAAAAATGTCCGCCATTGCGTCTGTGCTGAGCCCGAATCCATCGCGCAGCAGACCGTAGACCTCAGCAATCAACTGCATGTCGCCGTACTCAATGCCGTTGTGAACCATCTTGACGAAGTGACCCGAGCCGCCAGGGCCGATGTAGGTGACACACGGCCCATCAGGAACTTTCGCGGCGATCGCTTCCCAAATCGGACGAATCTGCTCATAAGCCTTAGCGTCGCCACCTGGCATCAGACTCGGCCCCCACAGTGCGCCTTTCTCACCGCCGGAAGTTCCCGAGCCGATCATGAACATGCCCGCAGTCTGAGTTCCTTTTCACGGCGCTCGGTGTCTTTGAAATGCGAGTTTCCGCCATCAATAATGATGTCGCCGGCTTCGAGGAATGGTTTTATTAAGTTGATGGTCCAGTCCACCGGATCGCCAGCTTTGACCAGCAGAATTATTTTGCGCGGGCGGTCGAGTGAACGTACAAACTCCTCGGGAGAATGTGCGCCCAGAATTCGCTTCCCTGCCTCGCGCGCGACGAAACGCATCAAGTACCGGGAGCTCGCGCTCGTACACCGCGATGGAGAAACCATTGCGCTCGATGTTGAGCGCAAGGTTCTGACCCATCACGCCCAAGCCAATCAATCCTATGTTTGCTTTAGTCATAGCAATTACGAATCAAGAGCGGGGGCAAGTCCGCCTTCCTTACCTCGAGCTAATCAGAATTGAGAGGTTCGATCACGTTGAATGCCTCCCAAGCGGGAACCATACGATCAATCTTCAATAGTCTCAAAGGTCAGGAAGGCGGGCTTGCCCCGCTTCTTCTTCTAACAGCTCTCTCAAACTTTCCAAACCCGCAATCAGATCATCGCCCAGATCAACCCGAATAGCCCTTCGACCATGCTTCAATAACGACTGAAAATCGCCCAGGGCCTGCGCATCCTTTAGAACGCTAAACGTGTATGGCGCCCGGGGACCGGGAAATCAACTTTATCCGGCGCAGTGATCTGAATGAACACCCCGGAGTCTGATCCGCCTTTATGTAGCTGGCCGGTTGAGTGCAGAAACCGCGGCCCGAATCCGTCAGTCGTCGCGCAGCGAGTCGCCTTCCGAACAGTAGTGCGAATTTCTCGGATGGCTGTCTCAACTTCCGGGTCTCTTCAATGTATGCCAGCAGCGCAACGTAATCTCCGGGCTTTATCTTCGCGCAATATGCACGCAGCGCTTCCGGAACTGAGAGCGCAGGTGACGATTCGCCCGCATCAGCGCCGCCGTAGATAGTGAGTTGACCATCGCTGGCTAAAGCGGGCTGCTCCGCGAATTTTCCATCTTGCTTGTATTTTTCCAGCAGCGCTTTTGTGGCATCCTTCGACTCCTGGACGTTTGGCTGGTCAAACGGATTTATGCCAGCGCCAGCCGGCAAAGGCGGTCGCCATTTCCCACAGGAAAAACTCCGCGCCAAGGTCGTATACGTCCGCGAGTTTTCGAGAAACAACTGGATGGCCCGCAGCTTCAAGGGCCTTTATTCTCGAGTTTGTTTCGTCGTCAGCGGGCCCGACACTAATCGAAACAAAGAGTCGATCGTTACCATAATCGGAAACAGCTCCGAGCGGTTCACCGACCACGGGGATGATGCCCTTCCCTTCTTTGCCGGTGCTCTCGGCAATCAGCTGCTCCACCCACAAGCCAAGCGCCGCGAGTTTTTGATCGGTGACGATTGTTAGTTTGTCGCGACCGGCGCGCGCGCACTCAGCCATCACTGCGCCAAGCATCGCCGCCGGGTTCTGATTTACTGCGGGCTGAACTCCGCAGGCTACAACCATCGAATGCGTTTGCCGCAGCAACCGCGCGGCGTCGACGCCCATCAGTGTCGCTGGCACCATACCGAAATATGAAAGCGCTGAATAGCGTCCGCCTATGTCGGCCTGGTTGAGAAAGATTCGCCGGAAGCCTTCGGCAGCTGCGGTGTCGGCCATCTGTGAACCAGGGTCCGTGATAGTCACAAAAGAGTCGCCTGGCGTAGCGCTAATCTTCGCAACTTCGTTGTACCAATAGCGATGGAAAGCGATCGGCTCCGTTGTCGTTCCCGACTTCGACGCGATGACAAACAAACACCGGGCCGTATCGATCCGCTCTTTGAAGTTATTAATAGTGTCGGGATCGGTTGAGTCGAGTACCAACAGTTCGGGAAAGCCTACCTGCCGTCCAAACGTTTGCCGCAACACTTCAGGGCACAACGACGATCCGCCCATGCCACAGACCATCACGTGCTTAAACCCCGACGCACTTACGCCCTCGGCAAACGTTTTGAGTTCATCGGCGACCGTGAGCATCTCGCCCGGGACCGTCAACCAGCCTAGAGAGTTTGCGATGATTTTCTGATGTGATGCTTCGCTCTTCCAGAGCGTCGCGTCTTTGTTCCAGATGCGCTCAATGACTTTGGCGCGGCTTGCCTCTTCCGAGTGCGGCGTTCACAGCTTCCGCATGTTCTCCAGGCGACACGCTCAAGGCCACGTAAGGATCAGTCTCTCGCTTGGCTTCACTTCCAGCATCATCCATAATCAGACCTCTAAGAAGACCAAATAATCGATGACGTGATTGGAGAACAGGAATAGTCTAACACGGGCCGTGAAGCACTCAAGCTCTTCACTGGGACCGCGGGCGTCCCGCCCGCCCGCGTACAATACTCACAAGTATCCAAAGTTAGAGCCAACCAACCTTGGAGCGGGCGGGACGCCCGCGGTCCCAGTAGAAGCTTGATCGCTAAAGGCGATCGGGCCTGCCCGTTTTCCCGCTTGTCACGTGGGCCAAATTGCCAGCATCATATACCGACCAGTCATTGAGGAAGGGGAACAAGGACTATGTCTGACAAGCAACGCGCACTGATTGTCGTAGATGTGCAGAATGATTTCTGTCCCGGCGGGACGCTCGCGGTACGCTGAAGGCGATCAAGTGGTGTCGCCACTAAATCAGTTGATTGAGAATTTCTCGAGCGTGGCGAACCCGTTTTCAAAAGCCGAGATTGGCATCCTGAGAAGACAAAACATTTCAGCCGCTCACGGTGGTACCTGGCCGGTACACTGTGTACAGAATACGAAAGGCGCCGAGTTTCATCCTCGGCTTAATTGATGACAAGCACATTCGCATAGTTTCAAAAGGCCTGGGTGATACGGATTGCTATTCTGCGTTTGATGAAACTGATTTGGAGCTACAACTTCGACGGCTGGGCGTTGAAGAAGTTTGGGTTGGCGGACTCGCTACGGACTACTGCGTAAAGAGCACCGTGCTCGACGCTTTGAAGAAAGGTTTCGGTGTGAAGGCGTTGGAGAATGCAATGCGCGCCGGTCGACGTCAATCCGGGCGACGGTGGAACGCGCGATTGCCGAAATGCGCGCCGCCGGAGCTGAGATAGTGAAGACACGGGGCAGGAAGCAGAAAACCAGGGGCAGGAGGCAGTGAGCAGAGGCAGGTGAACCGACTATGAACCTCGAGCGTCCGCAGCAGTCCTTTCTGCCTACTGCTCTGCCTCCTACTCCTAAGCACTTATGGCAACACTAAACATAGATCGTTATCACGCTGCGATGGGCGACGCGTCCTACAAAGACGTCACGCGCCTGCACGATCGGCCACTCAGCGACGCGCAAGCTACCTTCTACGTGACGCAACGGAAGCTGCCTTGCGCGCCCTGCCTCGGTCACGAGCGTCTCGTCCGTTTGCTGGTTGACAGTCAGATCGATCGTCCGCGTCTGCGATTCCTCGAACAGGATCGCGGCGGCTTGCAGCGATTTGCCAAGGCAATCGAAGACATTCAGTTCTGTCGGCGCTATTCAGCGCGGTGCGTCCGGCGACAATCGTGTTCGCGCAACAACCTTTCGCCGACATCACCGGCGCGTTTGGACTCACGCAAGCGCAGGAGATCAAGTTTGAGCACGCCTTCGACTTGCCGATGACCACTGCGAGCGACGGCGATGCAGTTTCGCATGGCTGCGGGCGAACATCGCTGGCTGTCTGATTTTCCCTGCGACGCAATGGCGACATCGAGCGCGCCGTCGATATCGCCGTCTACGCCTTCATCGGTGGCTTCAACGACACTTCAAACATGGAAGCCGCGCATCGCCTGGACATTCCGGCGGTCGGCACCGAAGCGCATTACTGGCAACAATCTTACATCGAGTATATGACGCAGCCGGAGATTGAACCGCGCACAGGCAAGCCGAAGCATTTCGAGCAGGTCGCCTTTGAGCGCTGGCTCGACGCGAACCCAAACGGCACCACACTGCTGCTCGACACGATTGACGTTTACATGGGCGCGGTGCATGCGGCGATGGCCGCGACCTCAACCGAGCGCGCGGCGTCGCGCGTTCAAAGGATTTCGCGTGGACTCAGGAGATCTGGCCGGAGTTGGGCGAGTGGTGCCTGCGTTTCTTCGAGGCGAACGGGCTTTACGACTTGAGACCAAATCTCACCGGGGACCTCGACGTGGAAAAGTGCGACGGATCGTCAGGGATTTTCCGCGCGCGGCTGGCTTTGGCATCGGCACCAAACTCTCGAGTGAAGTGCCGCGCCGTCGCCGGCGTTATCTTCAAGCAGTGCGTGATCGAAGGCCGGCCAACTCTGAAGGCGTCAAACTCAGAAGAGAAAACAACGCTGCCCGGCCGTCTGCAACTCTTCCGCGGCATGCGATGCAATCGGCAACTACGTCGGCGACGTCACCGGGCTCGACGATGAGGAGATTGAGATTCCCAGCGCCGTGCGCGTCGAACGTCTGCTAGTTCCGCTTCTGGGAAAACGGCCAGCACGCTTCGATTCCCTCAATCGAAAAGCAGAAAGTCCTTCGTCGCCGACCAGCGCCGGCGTTTTGCCGACATCAACAACTACCCTTGTTCACTCAGCGACAAGCTGCTGAAACATGCTCGTTCAGGTGCTGTCGCGTTCGGCGTTCGCTGATGCTCGCGGTCAGATGTTGACGATTTCGAGCGCGATCGGCCGGAAGTGGCGGCGGCGCCTTTGTACCGCGTGGACGTCTTATGATGCCGACGAGAGCCGCAAAGGCAAAGTCGGTCGTTCTGCGCGCTTTCTGGTTTTCTCGATACCTGGATGCCAGGTTCACTGATCGATATCCAGCCAGCCTTGACGTTGCCGCGGAAATGCGTTCGCGAGCTGCTGCGCCGTTCATTAATTAATCAGGCGTCCAGTCGGTTGCCTGACCATACTGGTCGCGGGATGATGGATTCAACGACGAATAATGACGGCGCAGAGCTCGAAGACGGTCGGACGGATGGATCGAGGTCGGCGGCGATACAGTCCGGTTTACCACAATGAACGCCGACGTAACTCGGGCTGGTGCGGGAAAGGCAGGCGAGCACGCGACCGGTCAGACACGAAGACCGGGGAGGCCGATCAGGCCGGAAAGCGCCCCATGAGGAAGCGTATCACGCCGGTCGGTCACCGATGGCGGTGGTGACCGTTCCGAGCGCCTTTCTGCGCGAAGACTAGCGCCAGGGCGGGAGCGCGGCCCGAGTGCCATCGCCGACTGCAGGTGTCGGGACGGACGCCGTCAGCCGGAGCAGGATGACGACAGTCACGGGCGCAAGCTGATTTCGTCGTATGGCACGAACGGGTTCGGACGCGGGCGAAAATCGGCGAAGTCTCCAACGGAAGAGGCGAATCACGCAAGGCAGGACCGCGGGCGGCAGAAGAAGGCCAACCCGGCCACCCTTGCCGCGGCCACGGCGCTCAGGTCGCAGGAAGGGCGCTTTCGCGAACCGAAGCGGGGCATCTCGCCTGGCGGGTCGGACGCCTGCATCGCAGGTAGCCAGCGCCGACGGGTCTCCGGCGCCACGCGCGTATTCGTCGGCGGCATGCAAACATCCACGGCTTTACGCGCGCAATTCTTACGACCGAGGACCAGAAACTATTGAGCCCCGGGGCCGGACGGACTTCTGCAGATCCCTGGCGTGCTCCGGATCATGGGTAGGAGTTCATCTGAAGGGTTGACCTTTCGCCTTATCTCCGGTGCCGGAAGGGCGTGACGGATCTTCGAGGTCCGGCGCGCGCAGCTCGACGATCCGCAGTACGTGATGGCGCAGGAAGTGGCGCGCATTCTCATGGTGAAGCCGAGCTGCACACTTGATCATCACCGGCGGCGCCCGGGCATCATGGAAGCCGCGAACCGGGCTGCAGGGAAGGCGGCGGCCGCTCAGCCGGTTGCAACATCAGGCTCCATTCAGGTAGGGTGCCAGAATCACCGTGATACCTGGTGAACTTCACCACTTCGCTGGTGCGAAGACGATGTTATCAAAAGTACTCGAATGCCTTCATCCATTTTCCGGGCGGCTTCGGCACGCTCGACCTGGAAGCGATCAGACGCTCACTGCGCTTTCGTCGACTCAGACGGGCAAAGGAAGCTCATCAGTTCCCATTGATCATGTTCGGCAGGCATTACTGGGCCGGCCTGATTCGTGCGCTGGCTAATCGCGGTGCTCGGCAGAAGAAGATCTCAAGCGGGCGACCTGGACCTAATCCTGCTCACCGACGATCACGCCGAAGCCAGGCTGATCAGCAGCGCCCACGCAGCGCCGATCAACGTCGGTCGCGGACGTCTAGAACTCACACCCCAGCCGAAACGTGGCCGGAAGAAGAAATCGACGGGCGCCCAGAAAGGGCGCGATCGGGCGGCTTCTGAAGGCGTCGCGCCACGGTTCGGGCAAGCGGCGATCCAGCGCGGACCGGGAACCAGAGCAGAAGCGGGCCGCCGAAGGCGCGGCGAATTGGCGCCAAGCACACGGCGCACGACACCTGCGTTTCCGCGGGGGAAGATCGAGCCACGCGCCACGCGCATCGACGGCACGAAGGCGTCTTTATGATCTGTCGACGGGTTCTGCCTACAGCGCGCCTGGCGCTACCCGCCTGCGCCAGGGTGTCACCTGTTCACGCAGCGGATGCTCGAGGAGGACGTCACCGTGGCGGCATGACGCTGACCGGCGCCCTGACGCCGGCCGGACTCAGGATGGCGGCGCGCATTCACTGCCGGTCGAGGATTCGCGTCGACTGGATCATCACCACCGGCGCGCCAATCTCTATCACGACACGCGTGTTTTCCTGGCCTCGGTGGCCTGTCGATGCCTTTCCACGGCAATCCCCAGGAATCGGACGTGGTGCTGCGCGAGAAAGGGGCATCGTCGGATCTACGACATCTTCTTCACGACCGACGTTTGTCTCCTCTCGATGAAACGCGTTTTCCGGAAGATCATCACGTCGAAGAATTCCAGCGGCCGATGTCCAGCGCCATGAGTTTCGCTGGCTCTGCGTAGATGCGTTCGCCCGAACGGGAAAGGCGCTGGGTCGGATCAGAAGTCGCTGCTCGCGCCAGCTACGAGTGCGCGGCGATGTGCGATCTACACATCGTCTCGGACGACTCGTCCATCGGCATGAACGTCGCCGCTCGCGCAAACGCGGGGATGCGGCTCAAGTGCGTCATCGATCCCAACCTCGGCGACGTCAACGGGAAGACAGCGTCGTTGCCGATCGTGCTCGGCGCCAAAGCGGGGCGGAAACAAGTCAGCGCCGGTGCTGATTCTGCGGCGGCGGCAGCGAAGGATTTTCATGCTCCAGATACCGAGCCGCAGATTCAACGGAAGTGCTCGGTATCGACGAGCGCCGCGAGCCACGCGACTGTATTCCTCCGGATCTGACGCGCGGCTGAAACCACGGGCAGGCTCTCCGGCGCCACGCCGAGGCGGAAGCGGTGATGGCTGGGGCAAGATCGATCGATCGTCTTCTGTCACCGTCGTCTGCTACACCGACAGCACGGTTGGCGCTGCCCATCCTGACAGCTTATGCCCACGCCGAACCGCAAGAAGCGCAAACTCTTAAACGACTGCCGCTGGCCGTCGCGAGAAGCTGTGGCGTCCTCCGCGAGACACGAAGCTCGCGCGGCCGGTGGACGCTGAAGGACGCCGACTACGATCCACTCGCGATGCACCGGTAGGTCGCGGCGCGTATCTTTCCATCAAGCGCCCGGCTGCTCGTGCGACAGCCCGGGCATTTCCATCTTTGCTGAAACCGGACCTTGATCGGGCTTTGAAGCGTGACGCAAGCTTGGCGCTGGGAAGCGGAAAGGCTGATGCACGAAGCTCAACGTCACCCTTCCGCGGGAAATTCGAACGTCTGACACGGCGGATCTCAAGGAGAACAGCGGAGTACAGGCGCTCTGGGCGGCGGCAGTTCGTCAGGCGCGCCTGGGAACTATCATCGACGTCTGACCAAGCTCGCCTCGATGAGCTGGAAGTCAGGTCGCGCCGCCGATCTGGAGTCGGGGCTTTGGCTCAAAGATGGTCGTCGACAAGAGGACGGACAGAAGGAGACCTATCGTATGGTCTTCGGCGATTGGTCGAATTCGAGAGGCACGTCACCATCTGGCGTCGCCGATGGACGCGCTGCTCGGCAAGGCGGTTGGGCGTCGCCAGGTTAAAGGCTTGCCCGGCGGTTTGCGCCAGCAGATCGTGGCGCTACGAACGATTCACGAGGCGAACGACCCAACCGATCTCGACCGTTTCGGATCAGTCCCGAACACGCGCGTGACGCCGCCATGGCGCTCGATAACTCGACCGATTTCCGTCAGTTGATCGGCCGCGGTCCATCAGATCGTGGCAGCGGCGTACGCCGCCTACTCGGGCGCGACGCCGATATGCCATGATCCGGCTGCGGCCAGTTCGAAGGCGATTCGTGTCCGGCGGGGATGGGCGGATTGTTGGCCAGCATCGGCGCAGTCTCGTTCCGGCAGGCATATCGCGATTCTCCCATTCCGGTGGAGACCGCGTGATTTGGGACGTCGACCGGCTCCAGACGCCGAGGCTCATCGCGAATGGCGAGGCGCGCCAGGCATCCTCCACGAATTGCCGTACGCGCGTGTGCAGGATGGCCAGCGGGCCGCGTCGTGTTGCGCGGCGGCCATCACCTCTTCCAGTGGCTGCTCCATGGTCAACTGCGGTCGCAGATCGCCGTGATGACCCGGCGTTATGGCGGCTCTGGCTGCTTCAGCACCACCGCATCGACCGTCTGTTCCATGATGGAAGGTCGATCGGCTTTCCTTGTATATTAATAGCCGACGATCGCGATGACGCCGGTCCGGCTCACCGCGATCGAATGCTCGCGCGGAGAAGCCGAGGGATGAATCTCCCGCGGCACCGGCGGGCGCCAGCGGTCAGTGCGACGCGCCCAGGCCGCCGGAAATCACGTCCGCCGCAGTGAAATCCCGCCCACTGGGAAGAACGGACTGCGGCGATCGAGGAGATGGCGGACGTCGGGCGCCTCGCTGGCGCGGATCGAATCCGGCGGATCGCTGGTGAGTGTCAGTCGTTCCGATTGATGGTGTAACGATCGCCCGAGGGCAGGACGAGAACATCCGCGGCGTCGTCTGGCGAGGAGCGTGACCGCGTCGTGGTTTTCCGATGCGTTCAGGTGTCGATCCGGATATTGAACGCCTTGCTGGAATTTTTCGACCGCGGAACTTTCCGCCTTCGAGGGGCATAATCGTGTTCCACGGCCCAGAAAGCGGCGGTGACGACGACGCTTCGCCTTCACGACGATCGCATCACCGCGGCTCGTCCACCACCTCGGCGCCGATGGTCCGGCCCTGCTCGATGATCAGCGCCGGCGCACCGACGCGATTCACGATCGTCAGCGCCGCGGGCACTGGGTCGAGTGCGATCGCCAGGGTCAATCGCGAGTCGTCAGTCGCCGCGGCCAGTAGTACGATCGCGCCCCCGACCAGCCCCTCCGTCCGGATCATCGGCTGCGCCTCTCTGCCGGTATCGGCTCAATATTCAGCGACTCAGTCGGTGATGTCGCGCGACGGTTTCGAAAACAACGCCGAGCGCATCATCGTACATCGTGAGGCCAGCCAGCAAAAGCTTATCACGCGCAGCGCGGTACGCCCACACGGACGAAGCGCCAGCCGCGTGATCCGCGGGGGCGCACGAGATGACATAGCCGGGCGATCGCCGGCTCGGCCTGAACTCGAAGACGCCAGCCGCAAATGGTGACGTATGCTCGAGGTATCGGACGCCGCCATTGCGCCAGCCGCGACGACCGGCTGGACGTGCCGCTCGCAGAATCTTCCTTCTCGACGAGGGCGGCGGACAATCCTCGCATGGCTACGCTCGCAGACGATTCCGATCCGGTGATTTATTCACCACGATGATAACAGAGTCCGGAAAGGGGACGCGGGCCGCGAGTCGGCTGGGTGCTCATGACGAGGAGACATCGCGCCAGGCGCAACTTCCCTGACGCCCGGGACGACCACCTTGTTAGCCGGTTATTTAACGCTTTCAGTCAGATCATTCCGGTACTCAGTCGATCCATGCCGCCGGACACTGGTCAAGCGCGTATCGCGCCATCATCGCCGGCGTTCAGACTCCGTTCGCCGGGCGCGGTGCTCAAAGATCTCGGCGATCCGATCTGGGCAAACGGTGCGTCGCGCCGAATTGATCAGAAACGCACGAAGGGCTGGACGGAACGATGGTGGACGCGCTCATCCTACGGAACAGTCGTACGTCGGTCGCAAAGCCGAAAAATCACCGCGCGCGAGGTCTCGCTGCGCCGGTCTCTACAAGGGAATTGTGCAGGCGTTTACCGTCAGTGGGCTGCGCCTGTCGTGACGAGCAGGCGATCACCGACGACCGATCAGATCCTGCTCGATCGGCTCTGCGTACGTCGTCATTGCCGGGAGTGCTGATCCCTGCTGAACGTTCCGATCCTGCAGCTCGCGGTCGATGTCCGAAGCTCACGTCGCGCTGAGTAAGGCGAAGCACCGCCTTACCCGGCACGGCTGGGCATCGTCGGATCGATCGTCGCGAACTTCACGTACCTGCCGATCACGCCGGCCAGCATCTCCGAGCCCTCGACGGGCGAAACGATGGGCAGGTGTGAAAGAAATGATGGCAAGATCGCTTGGCATTCCGCGGGTTGGCTGGGGATCAGTTGCGCTCCGTTCACATCGTCTGGCCCAACGTCGGCACCGGGCAGCGCCTGCTGATCGCGCGCGCCGCTGTTCGTGCCGCCGAACTTCGACACTGTTCTGCGCGTCGGACGTGGCGTTCGCTGCCAGTTCGTCGGCCTGAGCTTATCCGGACTTGAAACCAGTTTTCGATAGCGTCACGATGACTATGAACATGGCAATTCGTCAAGCCCCTGGATGGCGCAAAAGCGCGTACTCCCTGATGGGCAAGGCGGGCCTGCGGCTGGGATATCGCCCCACGCTGGCCATCGATCCGCCACGCGGCGCTCGTCAGGCGGGCTGGCTGCTCTGTGGATGCCCGTGCTGCCGCCGCTGTGGCGCTCCAGCGCCGGCCTCACGCTCGGAAATGGACGTGGAAATGCACAGGGAGGACGTTCGCGGCGCAGGTGCTTTGCAACCTGCGTGGCTTCCGGGAAATCCGTCCGGATGGGCTCGCCGCGCGGGATACTCCCGCCGCTCGGCGAAGTCGATCCGCTCGAAACTGAACGTGATGGCCGGATCGATCGCGATCGATCAGCACCCATTCGAGCGCCACTGGCGGCCAGTTCTCACCACGCTCACCAACTGACTCGGTGCCGGCGGGGGCAGTTCAGGCTTCTCACGTGGCGCCGCGCTGGCAGAATGGGCTACGCGATGGTGATCGAGGCCGCGTCATGACGACACCGACGCGGCCAGCGGCGCTGTCGACGGAAGGCGGAGGGCAGCGTCCTCGATATCTGGATCGGAGGCGTTTTCCCGACGCGCCGATCAAACGCAGCCGGTCCTGCTCTCGTCACCGAATTCGACGCGATCTTTTCAGAACGATCAGAGTCGGATCTGCGAAGGCTTTCACCGGCGATCGTCGTGATTGCATCGGGAAAGGATGACAATTTCATCCGCTGGCGCCGACGTCGAGCAGTTCGCCGCCTTCAAATCGCTTCGATGGACGGGGGCTTTCGCCTCAGCGCGCTCGGACAGTAGAATTACTGAATCGGCTGGAGCGCACTGCGCATTCATCCCGCAGTTGCCGCGTGATCACGGCACCTGCGGCGGCGGACTCGGAAGTCGCTCTCGCTGCACTTGCAGATACCGCGCGTCGCATCGACTGTGATCGAAAGACGATTCTCGCGCTGCCCAGAAGTGCAGCTCGGCGTCATTCCCGGCATGCAGGCGGGACGCAGCGGTTGCCGCGGATCGTCGGATTGCGGAGAGCGCGCCTGATGATCGCGGGACGCAACGTCAGGCGCCGAAGGCGCTGAAGATGGTCTCGTCGACGAGTGGTGCATCCGGCGATTCTCATCGAGATCTGCGCCATGAATCGGCACCGCGCCGGTCTCGCCGAAGGGCGAATCAAGCGCCCGCGCCGCCACGGAGGGTCCAGGCGACCTTCTGGGCCGGCAATCCCGATCGGTCGCTCGAGTGGTTTTCAAGGGGCGCGCGAGAGTGTGCTCAGGAAGACCCACAGGCCAGTATCCAGCGCCCCTCGCCGCCATCGGCAGATCAAGGTACGACCGCCTGGCTTTCAAAGTCGGGCTGCGCTGACGCCTCAGGCGAAAGCTGTTTGGCCAGCTCGCCAAATCGCGACGATGCATCGCCAGCTCGATGTACTCTGCTTCGCGCGCAACGCCGCAGAAGGATCGGGGTCGTGGGCACCGCTCACGCGCCGAGGAAGTACCAAACTCAGGATGATCGATGGCGCCGGCTGGCATGGGGGCGGGCATCGCCTCGGTTGCCGTTCAGGAGGACGCTCCGTTCGCGCTCCGCGACCGAGCTGCGCATCGCAGCCGGATTGCGCGCAAAAATCCGCGACATCCTCTGGGAAGGACGCGACGATACGAAGCGGATCGCGATTGCAGTTCGAGGACATGATGGTGCTGGCCAGACGGTTCGACCGACGCCAGCTGGTAGCGCCAGATCACCGTCATCGAGCGTCTTCGAGGATCTGGCGTCAAGCACACGGTACCACGGCAGACGGAGCCTTGCGATCGACGACGGCGCGCGTTTACGCGTCGAACACAGTACGGTCCCCATCACCAGATTGCCGAGGCCGCGCGGCGCCGAACGCGAAGTGCTCGGCATCGCGCTGCTCTCGCCGGTGCACAAGATGCCAGCTGCTCCGAAGTGGTGGTGACGCCGCTGACGACGAGCGCCGGGCGACGGTGACCGCCGTCGCCTACGGGCAGCTCGGCAGACGGTCATCGTCGTGAATACGGCGGTCCAGCATACGACGCGCGCATTTCTCTCCGCGTACATGAACGAGGCCGGCCGGTTGCTCGACGAAGTCCATCCGGGTCGATCGACACCGCGCTGGTGGATTTCGGACGCCGGTCAGCCTGCAATCACGCTGTCGATGAGGTCGGTATCGGCGACATCGGCGGGCATGTCGGCGCGATGCTGCACCCGGCGAGGCGTTCAGCGAGCCCGCATGGCGCCAGCCCGGAATCGCGCGGCAGGTCGTTGCTACCTCCGGTCACGGGGCCAAGCGGCGGCGGCTGCTTAATGCATGG
>ERZ1370068.2362-contig-1516_pt1 | contig 29634 bp, 47 predicted proteins | sample MGYA00561227_ERZ1370068 | MGnify/ENA primary metagenome ERZ1370068 (study PRJEB38410, sample SAMEA6850437) | metagenome | study: Metagenomic assessment of the ecological functions of the soil: analysis of the soil microbiota associated with the...
GTTCAGTTACCATGTTGCTCTGCGCTCACTATGTCGCGTGTCTTTGTGGTCACTGTGGCATGATTGTCACTGTGGCGATTGTGCAACACTGTTGCTCTGCGGCCACAGTCCGACGCGGCCCGGCACCCCCGGCTTCAAAATCGGCTCGCTGCGCTCGCCGAATACCCACGCGCAAATTCGCAAGCCTCTTTAAACAGCCATACTTATAAGCCGAATGTGGGGTGAGAGGGTGAATTATTTGCTTGACTTCCGGCCCAAAGTGTGCTATACTAGTGGGCATAATGGAGAAGTATGTCCAGTTTCGGGAGGTTTTGCACCCATCTGGTGTGTATATGCTTTTGCGCCATGAAAAGGTGGTGTATGTTGGCAAGAGTCTTAATATTTTCGCTCGACTCTCGCGGCATTACACGAACCTCCAGCGGGAAGCGAGCAGGAAAACCCCGGTATGGGAACCATGCTGGCCCGGTTATTGAGTTCGACGATGTACAGGCGAGGTTCCTTCCTGTAGACGAGCTTGATCGGGAAGAGGTGAAGTTGATCCTTCTTCACCTTCCCGAGTTCAATATGCACCATAACTACGTGCCGAAGGATCTCACTCACATCCCGGCCTTTAGAGAGCTTTTGCTCAAGGCCAAAGCGTCTGGCCGATTTACTACTGTCGACCGGATGCCCTTTGGGCTTCACCACTCGGCCTACGCCAAAACGGCGAGTGCCATCGCTCCCAATGGTGAGGTTCTGATGAAAACCGTAGCCGATCCAGCCTTCGTTCGGTTTCGTGAGTCGCATCACGCAATCGCGCGAATGTTTGCGGCTGGCTGGACCATCTCCAAAGTCTTCCCACGAGACGGCTACACCCGTAGGCGGTTTGCATATCCTTTTGACTGACCCATCCTTTCAGGAATTGATTGTCCAAAAGGCAAGAGCAGCAGCGTGAAGAGAAGATCGACGAAGGTATGGACCAATTCTACGAGGGTCTACTTCGGTAGCAACAATGATGGCCGCACGTCGTCTCAACGGGCGACTTGCCGAGCTTGAGGAAGCTGGATGAGCACCCTCCCTGTTCGGAGACTTCCGTTAGCCATCATCAAAGACGGAGCCGACCGTTTTGGCTGATGGCGCCAAAATCTACGCGCGTCAGCGTCAGCGTCGACTTTGCTTCTGCTTCTCGATCGTGCGATTGAGCGAAGCTCAACGGTGAAAACAATAGAGAGCCCATTCGGGACCAACGCCCCAAGCGTAGGTCAACCCCCGACGCAGCGACGTTCTGTTGGGCCTCGCCTTGTCGAGAAGCAGAGAGGCGTTGGAACCGGTCGGAAGCAGGTTGGTTACGCTGGCCTGCATCTCCGGTGCAGGTTGTTGCTCCTGCACGACCGTGCACCGTCATTCGAGCGCCTAATACGCCAGTAGCCTCTAAGGGGGCTAAATATGGATGCTGGGCTTAGTAGACTGGCTGGCTTCTAGTCAGTGCTAAAACCATTAGCTTTTGTAATGGGGGCTTTTCCTTGGGGCGAACCCGGAACACGTCTCGAGAAGTTTACGGGCCCAGAGCCCTGGCAGGCCGCACTCCTTACCCGTATGGGTAACGGCCTTCCACTCTTAATCCAGACGGCGATCCAAGAAGCCGCGGCCTCTGGTCACGGAGTGGGCAAATCCGCGCTCGTTTTCCTGGATCATCATCTGGAGCCCTCTCTACCAAGCTTTCCGGACACGCGTGGCGTTGTCACAGCCAACACCGAAAACCCAGCTTAAGACCAAAACCTGGGAAGCCGGAGCTTTGGCAAAGTGGTTTCATATGTTTATCGGGAAGGAGCATTTCAAACCAACCGGGCAACCGCTATCTTCCACGCGAGGCGAAGGAGAACATGAGCGAACCTGGCGTATCGATATGGTCCCGTGGTCAGGAGCGTAACATCGTGAGGCTTTTGCTGGTTTACACAATCCAGGGTCGTAGGATCCTCGTGGTCTGATTGACGAAGCCTCGGCTATACCTGATATTATTTGGGGAAACGACGGAGGGGAAAAAGCCCTCTACCGACAAGGATACTCAAATTATATGGTGTGTATTTGGAAACCCGACGCGGAACGTGGGGCGTTTCAAAGAGTGCTTCCCTGAGAGGATGCTTCTCCAACTTCTGGCATACCACACAAGTAGACTCCCGCGAAATCTCCTTTCACTGCCAACAAGGGCCAAATCGCTTGAGTGGATCGGAAGCCTACGGAGATGACTCCGACTTCGTCCGCATCCGCGTCAAAGGAACCTTCCACGAACCTTGAGCGAGCTTCAGAGTTTATCCCCTCCGCAGACGTAGAAGCCGCGCAATGAACCGCGACCCGCGCCAATCTGAGCTAACCGATCCACTTGTAATCGCGGCGTCGACGTTGCTCGCCACGGCCTCGGCGAAAGCGTTATCTATCTCGCAGGGGCCGCGATGCTAAAACGATGGAACCAATACGACTTAGGGGGCTCTCGACGGTCGAGTTGGCCGCGAAGGTCGCGGAGGTTTGCTTCAGATACCACGTGGACGCGATATTTGTTGACGGTGGCGGCGTCGGTGGTGGCGTGGTTGATAATCTTCAGGGCTCTTCACTCTTATTCTGTTATGATATCCAACCCGGCTCAAAACCCGGACGGTTTCGGTTTCTCCCAAGGAATAGAAGGCGAGAAGTACGCCAACAAGCGAGCGGAGATGTGGGGGCTAATGCGAGCCTGGATCAGAACTCGGCTCGATCCTGATGGAACCCCCGACCTTCGCGCTCAGCTTGTGGCGCCAACTTACACCTACAACCTAAAGAACGAAAATCCTCCTCGAAAAGAAAGAGGACATGATGAAGCGTGGGTTGGCCTCACCCAGACATCGCTGACGGCCTCGCGCTCACCTTCGCAATGCCAGTCAATAAGGTTGCTAACGCTGGTGGCGAAGGCCCACACAAACCCCTTGTCGAAAGCGAATACGACCCCTTCTCTCAGAAAGAATGGTGGCTTAAATGGCAATGTTATTCAAAGCCCTTCCACGCCACAGCCCTCCACCGCCAGTCTCCCGCCGCCTGGAGGCCCGCAGCAACTCACAAAACCCGCTCGGAAGTCAATGCAACCAACCATTCTTAGTACAGCAATGACTCCAGAGACAGGCACAGGCACAACCGGGAACAAGACCCTTTTAGGTCAGTAAATGCCGATTGTGCCTACCAATAAGCTAATCCCCGACAACACGCGGCTCGGCCGGATGAACAATCCTTGCTAATGGCCGCGGCCATCATGAAAGACCTCGGCCGATTTGATGATTTAGAAGAACCCGGCATGTCGAGGAACATGAAAGACTTTATCGAGCGCAAACGCGACATCCAAGACAATCCATATTCCAAAACGCCCCCTGCGAAGGAAATCCGCCCTGGCGAACAGATCGAAGCATCCCCAACGTGGGCCCAACTCCCTCTGAGCGCGACGTAAGAAATATCTAATGGCCCCTCCGAAGCCACAAGCCTCTCATCTCCAGCCCCTCAGAAAGATGTCAGAGGCTGATCTAAAGTGGCGTCGCCACTGTGAAGGCCGCCTAACCGGCCTCCGTACCAACCGCTACTCTTGGTGGACCCATGCCCGCGAGCTAGCCGACTACCTCCCTCCACGGAGATACAAATGGTTGATAAACCCCGAACCAAATGGCGCGAGGATCCCGATCAACCAGCATATCCTGGACTCCACTGGCACTTTGGCTGCCAGAAACTTGGCCTCGGGACTCGATGTCTGGCGTGTCTTCCCCCACGAGGCCATGGGTGAAATTGAAAATCAATCGAATCGACTCTACTGGAACGAACCCGATTTCCCTTTGGCTAGCTGAGTGCGAGCGCCTACTTGTTTTGATCTTTGCTGAGTCAAACTTCTACAATTCCATCGCGACGGCCTACTTTGACCTCGTGATCTTTGGCACAGCCTCTATTTTGATCTACGAAGATCCCGATAGCCTCATCCGTTGTTACAACCCTTGCTTTGGCGAGTTCTACGTTGACAACGATGGCAAATACCGGCCTACGATCTCTCTACCGCGAGTTCACGATGACCGTAGCGCAGTTGGTAGACGAGTTCGGCCTCGAGAACTGCTCTCCAGCAATCCAGTCGTTGTGGAAGACCGCTGGCGCCTCTACAACCCGCGAACTCGTCGTCGCCCACGCGATCGAACCTAATACCGACCCAACCTACGGTCTTTCACTCTCGCTTTAAGTTCCGCGAATGTTATTGGGAGTGGGGTGGCTCGGCCTCTCCACAAGGGGGTGCTGCCTATGCCCAAGGATTTCCTCCGAAAACGAGGATACTTCGAACAACCAAACATCACAGTTAGATGGGATCTGGTTTCTAATGATGCCTACGGACGAAGCCCTGGAATGGACGCTCTGCTCTGGCGATTAAACAACTCCAGCAGGAAGTACGTCCGAAAGCACAAGCTATTGACAAAACTGTCAACCCTCCAATGGAAGCCGACGTTCAACTTAAAACCAACCGGCTTCATTACTCCCCGGTGGCATTACTTACACAGCCGGATTGATGCAATCTGGCAATCCTGGCTTCCGAAGCGTCTACGGGAACTGGAAACCCGGCATCTCCGAAATCTCTGAGGATCTTCAAGAGATCCGCGAACGGATCAGAAAGACGCTCTTCAATGATATCCTACAAACAGCAAGTCAGTATGAAACACGGTCCAACGTTACCGCTGTCGAATGGGATATGCGAAAATCAGAATCTTTGGTTATGTTGGGCCCTGTCCTTTGAGCGGATCTACGATGAACTACTCAAACCCACGGTGGAGCGAACCTTCGCTATCGCTTCGCGCGCCGGTGTCCTTCCACCAGCGCCAGGACGAATTGCGGAGGACACAATAAACATCGAATTTATCAACATGCTTGAGCGATTGCCCAATCGGCTGCGGCTACCGCGGGCATAGATCGCCTCCTAGCTATCGCTGGCAACCTCGCTGGGCGTCGACGCCTCCGTAATGGACAACATCGACATCGACTACACCCTCGAGAACTACTCCACACTCTTAAACAACAACCCAAAGATCATCCGTTCGACCGAAGCCCTTGCTGCGATCCGTCAACAGCGTCAGCAGCAGCAGGCACAGGCACAGGCCGCTCAACAGGCCGAGCAATACGCAGCCTCGGCCAAGAACCTTGCCGCTACCGACGTTGGTGGCGGGCAAAACGACTCTACAGTCAATGCTTAAGCTCTGGGGAGGAACCCCCGGAGTTTAAAGGGAGAAAAACACATGTCAATAGGTCTTATCTTCTGGGCTATCATGTTACTCTGGATCCTTGGCTACATCGGGGAGTGTCTACTCCCCTGGGACCTATCCTTGGCCACATGCTAGCAACCTAATGCTCCTTATCTTGCTCTTTCTTCTTGGCTGGCACGCTTTCGGCTTCATAGTCCATGCCTAATGTACAACGCCGGTAATCGAAAGGACATCCGTCGTGCGGAGAAGGATGCCAAGCTCGCCGACCAGCAGCGTAAGGAAATTGTTACCCAAATTATGCAAACAATGCCTGGAAGGCGATGGATGCTTGAAAAGCTCGAGGAATGTCACGTATTCCGAAGCAAGCTTCAATCGCGACTCCTCTACAATGGCTTTTATGGAAGGGCAACGCGATATTGGTCTTAAACTTCTCAACGACATCATGGCCTCCTGTCCTGACGAATATCTCTTTAATGATGAGGGAATCAAATGAGCGACGTAGCGCTAGCGAACGAGCCCGAGAGCAGGACTCCAACGGGCGAGATAAAGGACCGTGACCCCGTCGACCCCATCGACGACATCTACACCGAGCCCGGCGACGACGACGGAGACGAAACCACCAGAGACGACGCCAGCTGAGAAACCGTCTCTTGTTAATGCCAAAGAGCCTGAAAAGACTGAAGCTAAGCCGTCTGAAGGCGCGCCCGGGAAGTACGAGGCCTTTAAAGTCCCTGAGGGCTTTGAAATGCCCGAAGAGCGTTTTAAAGAAGTAAGTGAGCTTTTTAAGGAAGGTAATGTATCTCAAGAGTACGGGCAGAAACTGGTCGACTATGTTAACAAAGTAAATAAAGAAGCTGCCGATGCTCCATTCAAAATGTGGCAGGAAACTCAGAGAGAAATGGAGAAACGAAGCAAAAGGCCGATCCCGATATGGGGCCAAAGCTCGACTCCGTCCTTGACACCATCTCAAAAGCCATCAATGGCCTTGGCGACGCAAAGCTCGCCACAGACTTCCGATCGGCTATGGATTATACCGGCGCGGGCAACAATCCCGTCGTTATCAAAGCACTCTGGAAACTAGCTGCACAGGTAACCGAAGGCTCTCACGTCGCCGGGCTTAATCCTGCCGCAGCTGGCCAACAACGCCCTGGCGCGGGTCCACCGACCACCGCCAAAGCTCTTTACCCTAATCTACCCTGAACCCAGCCTCAGAGAGGATGAACCGCACAAGCGCAGATGGGAGAAGGATCCGCACCATGAAACTTAACCCAATAGGAGAGCCTAAATGGCAACCCTAAGCACCACCGCACTAACCTACGCGGATTGGGCTAAGAGGATGGGGGACGACTATCGCATTGCGGCGATTATCGAACTTCTCTCTCAGACCAATGAGATACTAGACGACATGCTCGTCGTAGAAGGCAATCTCCCGACCGGGCACAAGACAACCGTCCGAACGGGCCTTCCACAAGCAACTTGGCGTCTGCTGAACCAAGGCGTTCCAAATGCCAAGTCAACCACAGCGCAGATCGTAGACACCTGCGGCAACCTGGGAAACCTACGCCGTCATCGACAAAGACATCGCTGACCTCAACGGAAATACCGCTGAGTTTCGCTTTGTCCGAGGGTGAAGGCCTTCCTTGAGGGCATGTCCCAACAGGTCGCTGCTACCTTGATCTACGGCAACCAGTCGACCAACCCTGAAAGGTTCACCGGCCTTGCACCCCGCTACTCAACTCTTACTGCTGCTAACTCGGCAGCGGCGGCGAATGTTCTCTCCGGTGGCGGCGCTGCATCGACTAACACGTCTATGTGGATCGCTGTTTGGGGATCGGATACTCTCCACGCTACTTTCCCGAAGGGTAAGATCACAGAGTCTCCAACATCGAGATATGGGAGAGTGGCCTGTCCTCGATTCAGCGTCCAACACCTACCAGGCCTACCGTGACCACTTCAAGTGGGAAATCGGCTTGGTCTTGAGGGATTGACGCTACGTTGCACGTGTATGCAACATTGACATCACCCTTCTCACTGGTGTCTCTGCTGCGAACCTGATCAACCTCCTAGTCCGAGCGCTCTATCGCCTTCCTACCGCTCCAGTCTCGGCCACCTCTGTCCAAACCTCCGACTCCCCTGAAGTCCGAGCGCCAACATGGGCCGCACGGTTATCTACTGCAACCGCGTGGTCCGGACCTACCTCGACCTTCAGGCTATGAACAAAACCAACGTGCTTCTCCGTATCGAGGAGTTCGATGGCAAACCCGTCACGACCTTCCGTGGCATCCCGGTTCGCACTTGCGACGCGATCCTCAACAACGAAGCAACGGTGAGCTAACATGATCTTAGACGCACTACTCCAGTTCACTGGCGCCCCGGCTACTGGCGGCATCGTCGTCACCGGGACCAACTACGACCTGCCAACTACGGGCTCGCAGAACTCTTCAGCAACACCATCGACCTCCACATGTCTGGCATCCCGGTTCTCGCGAACCTTCAGGGCGCTCGAGATATTGGCATCGGTGACAATCCTGCGCTGAAGCTCTTGGTTCAAGTCGTTACAACCATCACCGGAGGCACTTCTCTCCAAGTCGTTCTTCAGGGCGCTCCTGATAACGGCTCTGGCGCCCCGGTGCTTCTCACTAACTGGTGGGCCTCTCCAGTCTATCTCGAAGCATCTCTCATCGCAGGGACTCGTCTCTACGATATGGATATGCCTCGACCCCGGCTGGCGTAGGCATCCTCGGTTTCTTCGCATTGGCTACGTATCGTGCTGGCACCCATGGCGCTGGCGCTATCGGCGCGTGGATTGTCATTGATCGGATGGACCAAATGTACAACGCCACCAACAACGCTATTCTCGGTGGCTATCCAGCTGGCATCACCATCGCCAACTAACGGAGAGGCACATGACGACTTACGTTGTGGTTGATGCTGACGATCGCTACGATACTGTCACATCAACTAAATCCTCTGGATCGCAGCGACATAAGTTAGTTAGTGGTGCCGTCAATGGCACCACCTTCTATGGTTACTCCGGTTCAGTTAACGGGACCACTACCTTCTACGTCGTAGATAATGGCCCATCACTTGGAGAAGGACTAAGCACGTCATGAAACGACTTCTGCTGGCATTGCTACTGGTACTTGCGTCGGCGGTGCCAGCAGCCTCTCAACCTGCGGTCTTTGGTTGCAACAAGGTCTTCTCGGTTAACCAAGCTGCGGTTTCTATCACTAAGATCCTCTCCGGAGTTGCCGGGCAACACTTTGAAGTCTGCGGGCTCTCAGTGTCTGCTGGCGCTGCGGCAGGTTCCGCTACTATCACCTACGGCACCGGGACCAACTGCAATACCAATGCTGTAGCCATCATCCCTGCTATCGCCCTCGGCATCAACGGCAACTTCACCGATCACGTTGCTGTCCCTCATATTCCAATCCCCGCAGTTATCAGCGCCGTCCCTGTTGATATCTGCCTCACCACCGTCGGCGCTGGTCCGACAACCGTTATTCTCTATTACGCCCAATTCTAGGAGCCCTTTATGGCAGAGACCTATTAACGAGGAGCTAGACATATTCATGGAGGCCCTCGAGACGGCTCTAAATGAATCCAGGGGTGCTGGCTCATACCTCGCTGCTCTGGCTGTCAACAAAGCACGGAAGGCAGTTGAGCAAAGTCGACTACCAAAATCTGAACAACAATAGGAGCCCCTCATGGCCCGCTGGAAACTACTCGGTCCTCACTATCTCAATACCGATCCTCCTATCGAGATCGAGTTCAAGGAAACCGATCGCAACACCGGGAAGCAAGCTCGGAAGGTTTACAAGGTCCCTCGCTACATGGACCCCAAGGACCCCTCCGATTGTAACCGAGACGGAGACTGTGTCGTCTGTAACGGCACTGATCCTCTACCCGGTGACATCGTCATCACTGACGAACCAACCCCCGATATGGAAGCGATTGACGCTGAGGCAAAGAAGATCAGCGCCGAATACTGGGCCTCAGGCAAGTGGACCAAGAAAGAAGAGGGCATGGACTTCGGTGAGTCACTAATTAAGAAGATGATGGATCGAATGGATGCGATGAACGCTTCCGTACCGGCTCCAGGGGTTGATGCTAAAGCCTTTGCTGATCTTCAAGCCCAGGTGAAGGCCTTAATGGAACAAAACGCAAAGCTCACAGCAGAGAGAACCACTGTCTCTAGGAGGCTCTAATGTCCCTCGCAGACCTTGATAAAGGCGGCACCAACCAATTCAACAAAACCTGGCTTGGTCCTACCCTCGGTTGGGTAATGCTTCCTGTCATTCCACAAACCCAAGTCACAGCCGGGTCCACCTACGTTGTAGTCCCTTACAACTCTCAAGTGCTTCTAAGAGCGCCCTAAATGGCTGTCACCACCGTCCAACTACCTGACGTTACTGAGTGGATTAAGGCGTCTTATCAGCAGAACCGATCGCCGTGGGAACGGTCTTTGCTTATCAAGGACTTTGCCTACACTGCTGATGCACACCCTATTACCATCCTTCCCTTTGGCACACAGAAGATCGACGGTCAGGCTACGGCCGTTGTCTCTTCTGCTGGCGATGCGGTTCAACTCTACCCACTCGAGGACCTCACTGGTTGGTTCTTAGTCAAGTCTGGCGGTGGTGGTGCCGTTACTGTCCTCTCTAACTCCGCTATCGAGTTCATCATCAACAACCCCGTTATTGGCGTTGCTGGAGACGTTGGTGTCCCATGGGATTGTACCATCACTGGCGCAACCCTTCTCGCTGATCAATCAGGTTCGATCGCAGTAGATATATGGAATGGACCCTACGCCACCTATCCTCCAATCCTTGCCAACTCAATTGTTGGCGGTGCCCCTCAACAATCACTGCGAATATCAAATCCCAAGACGTTACCTTGGTCGGCTGGACCAAGAACTTGGCAGCAGGATCAACCCTTCGTTATAACGTGAACTCCGTTTCTGTAATCACTCGCTGCACCGTTTGGCTTGCAGTGACCAAGACTATATAAGGAGATTGTAATGGCACTGTTAGGTTGGGAAGGATTTGATAACGAAGCTTCGAACATACAGCTTGACTTGCCCTACAAACCCTTCGGTACAGGAAACCCAACGGGCTCACCTGCGGCAGGGTTTTGGTGGGGATACTTCGGCAATTTTGGTGTTACCTCAAAACAACCTGGGCTGCTTGGTGGCTTTGCAATGGGTGGCAACACCACGAGTGGAAGTGGTGGGATTTATTTCAATTCAACTTATACTAGAGTAATTGTAGGATTTCGCTATAGGGTCCCCAACATTCCATTTCCAACAGTTCAGCCTTTGTACCTTTGCGGATGGTAATCCATCTTTAGGTACAGGAACGCAATGTGGTCTTGGTCTTGACGCAAACACCGCTAGGCTTTTCTTCTTTAGAGGAACCCCTGCAAATCTATTGGGGACTGGATCAACACAGTTAATAGGCGCCTCATGGTACTTTATAGAGATTGATGTCACAATTAGTAACGGTGCTGGCGCATTTGCCGTCCGGTATTGATGGGGCCCCTGAGTTTAATGGCGTTGGTTTGAACACACAAGCAACAGCCAATGCCTTTCTCCAAAGTATCCGGTTTAGCGTAGAGCCTCCTGCCAATCCTGGAGGTGGGTGGTTTGATGATGTTTACGTCTGTGACACAACCGGTCCTGCACCTTGGAATACCTTCCTTGGAGTCATTCGAGTTGAAACCTTCTTCCCGACTAACAACGGTGCTGTCGCTTGGGTTCCTCTCGCTGGTACGAACTGGCAAGAGGTTAGTGAACCCAACATGGATAGCAACACCACCTACAACTCCACAACCGTTCCTGCGATCGACACCTTCGGGCATGGTTCAACTGTTGTAAATCCAATTACTATCTTTGGTGTGAACGTCTGTTCCTGTGCAAGAAAGAACGACGTTAAGAACTTACAGTACCGGAATAAGCTGACTTCTGGTGCAACCAGTGTCAACGGTGTTACTGCTACTCTTGCTACGAGTTTCACCTACACCAATGACCAATACATAACCGATCCCAACACCGGCCTACCCTGGACCACTGCCGGGCTGAACGCAACGATCTTCGGGTACGAGAGGATTATCTAGTGCCCTTTCCGACTCTTTGTAGTCACTGGCGCTTTCTTAGCCCAGGCGGGAGTTAATTCCGCAACGCCAATTATACCTGGAGTTCGCATTGTTGGCGATCTTCTAATTGCTCACATTGAAATCTCTACTACAGGAAAGACCTTCGGTGTTGGTGGTGGTTGGACGATACCCGATAGCTATAACGCAACATTCTCTGCTTGTTGGGCTTGGCGTATCTGTGATGGGACAGAAGCCAACCCAACCTTTACATGGGCTGGTCCAGCTACAGTGAAGGCGGTGGTTGTACAATGGAGAGGCGTCCTCGGGGCGCCAATAGGTGCGTTTACTAAGAAGTCTGGCGACTAGCACATTGGCCTCAGCAATCCCATCGTTACCACCTCCGACAATTCTGTCCTCCACGATATTCTATTGACGTCAGTTGGTGCCTACAATATTAGTGGGATTCTTAATCGAACTAGCATATACAATAACGGAACAACCTTTGCTACCTTGTCCGATTACAACGTAGTCAACCAGTCCGGTTCTACAACCGACACAATTGCCTATGCCATTAACAACTCGAACTGGATTATATTCTCTATTGAAACTCGTGGCACTAGCGTTGGCTCTCCCGACCAAATGCTTGCATCCCAAGATGTTTCAACAGCGGTTGAAACTTATACTCTTCCAGTTCTAGCAGCACGTGCGTCTCAGATAGTGCAGACCTCTCTAGAATCCTACGAGCCTCCCGTCTTGTTCGCAATAGTGTCACAGATAACCGTCTCGGCTCTAGTGCCTGTTGCCCCACCCACACAGAAGGTTCAAGTCCAAATCTATGATTGAGGTAATCCATGCCAAGTAAATCCCCCTCCCAAGCTAGGATGATGGCAGGAGCAGCCCACGACCCGAAGTTCGCTAAGAAGGTTGGCGTTCCTGTCTCTGTCGCTAAAGAGTTCAACCAAGCCGATGCCAAGACTGGCATTTTACGCAAAAGGAAGAAGAAGAAATGAGCGATAAATCTGAGGAGCTTCTTGAGCGTATTGCCATTGCCTCCGAACGTACCGCTCGAGAATTAAAGACAATGCGAGAGCTAATGATCGCAGACGTTAATGCTCGGACTGAAGCCGAGTCCGAAGTCCCAGAACGGATGCGCCGCTTTGGCATGTACATGCACGACGTCCATCATATCATGTGGATGGACCAAGAGAACGGGCAAGAGCCACCTGAATATGTTAAAAACCGAAGCCCGTCGATGCTACGACCGGTACCGTCAGATCTTGGCCGAACTCAACACCGACACTGGCTCCTTCGAGAAGATCCGGCGAGAGATGGCTACCGATCCACTAAACCGCTACGACCACGTACGACAACTACTCAAACCAACTCACAAAGGAGAAGTTGATGAAGCAAGGAAGAGCGACACACAGTTCAATGGGCTCGACGAAGGTTGAACCCAACTCTCGTGGTGTCAGCCCTTGTAGTGTAGCCCAAATTGGCATCATGCAAGGAAACCACGTTAGTGACGGTGAACCACAAAACCAACCCTACCACTCGAAGCCACTATATGAAGGCCGTGGGCTTAAGGCGCCCATGGTAGGCGAAACATCTCATCGTTCAGGAAGCCAAGGGAGGCACTAATGGCTGAGTCACTACTCGATATGGAGAAGCTAGAACATCTTATCAATCTCGAAGAGCGTCTTCGACTTCACCCGAACCTCAAAGCGATCATACGACACGGTGATGTTCGAACTGCTCGACGTTAATGAGGCTTGCACCAAGCAGGTAGAAGCCAGGGAAAAAGTAGAGAAAGAGAAGGCAGAAGCAGCTGCCAAACTAGCAGCTGAGAAGCAAGCGGCAGCTGAGGCAGACGCTAGAGCAAGGGCACAGGCTGACGCTGATCTACGTCAGAAGCAGATGGCACAGCAAAACGCGTACCAACCGCATCAGCCGCAGCCACAACCACTACGATAGGAGAGGCCCAATGGCTAGAGACATCCTTAGCGAATTTGGTTCTGATCACACCTCTTCAAAACAGGGCGTCGGCTCTAGTGGCCTCACTACTGGAGGTGGAAGCCTTCTACCAAAGACGTGAGGAACTTACAAATCCCCACAAGGCCCTACCTCTATCGGTAACAAAGGTGTCGGCCTCGGTGGTGATAACCATGACTGTGGAAGCCAAGGAAAGCACTAATGCTTACGATAAGAGAGGTAGAGGTTGTTAACCAGGCCCTACAATGTCTTGGTACCCGAACAACGGTGACCTGGGATGAGCTACAGAACAACAGTACCAACGAGGCCATTCAAGCTAACATAATCCTGCGCCCACTTCCGGGATGCTACGCTTCGAATGGCCCCTTGGAACTGCGCCCAAGCCTTTACTAATCTAGAACTTCTCACCTCTGTCCCAGGAACACCGGAGAACACATCGGTAGGACAGCCGCTGTGGGCTCCGGGTATTCCTGCGCCTCCGTGGGCCTACGAATACATCTACCCAAAGGACTGTCTTAAACCCCTTTACATCATCCCACAGTTCCAATCTGGCTTCACCTCTGGCCTTCCAATAAGCGGCGTTGTTACTGGTGGCGCTGCTTCATTCTGGCAAGGTCCTCCGGTGAAGTTTAAGGTTTCGATCGACAAGTTCTGGGGAATCTACACAGCACAACCTGTTAACCCTGGCACTGGCTATAACGTTGATGATCTTATCCACTTTGCTAAAGGCCCAACCAATGAACCTCCAATCGGCGTCCAAGCCACTCTGCGGGTTGTTGCAGTTGGAGGAGCAGGGGATATTATTACGGTCGTTCCAGTTAAGGACATGCACGATACTGACGCTGACGACCTTGGCTTCCTGACCAGATAGGCGGGCACTACTTTATTAGGCCACCCAATCCTGTAACGCCATCGTCAACTGAACGATCGCCGGAGAATACTAATCCAGTTCTAGGTTCCGGCGCTACGTTCAACTTTTTCTGGGACGACATACAATTCGACGCACCTGTGATCCTTACCAATCAGGAGTTCGCTGTTCTAGCCTACATTCGCCAAATCGTCGAGCCTGGAGTGATGGACCCGCTCCTCCTACAAGCCTGGGTCACTATCCTTAGCGCTCGCCTCGTTATGGCCCTTGTCGGTGACAAACAGCTGGCGAACATCAAAGTTCAAGAGGCCAATCAACTATATCCCCTCGAAGCCCGCAAGGCCGGATGGCAATGAAGGTCTTACCGTCAACGACGTTACCCCTGATTGGGTTAGGGTCCGTGGGATCAGCTATTCTGACTACTCCTACACCCCAAACGTTGATTTTAACTGGGGCCAACTGTGGACCCCATTCTAAGGAAGAGCAAAAATGGACGAACAATACACTGAAGGCTCTAAGGAAGCTAAGCTAGAAGAAATCCAGAAGAAGATCGACGAGCTAATCGAAGAAGAGAAAGGGATCAAAAGCGGTGCCGTTCAGCAGAAAAGCAATGATGGCGAGGTTTCCTCGATCATCGGGCTTCGCCAGGTATTCCAGCGGAGCTAGCTCAAAAGCTTGGCTATGCTCCTGAACAAGTTAGGGAAGGGCGCTACCTTTGAAAGCGCTACCCTAGGCTGTCCGCATTGTCGGCGCATGTGTCGTCATGAACCCCCTGCGGACTCTCGTGAGCGGGCGCATTGCTACCAGTGCAACCAGTATATCTGTGATGGTTGCGATGCCTTGCGCCATGAACCTGACTACACCCATCGAACCATTTGGGAAGTAAGAGAGAAAAAGTGGGAAGTGGGCAATACCTACTAAGCGGCTCTATGGAGCAATCAACCTTAACCAAGATCGGAGATAGCAATGGCTAAGAGAGTCTTCACTTCCGCTGCAATCACGTGGGCGGCTAACACAGCCGGTTCTGCGATCGGTACTCCCGGTACACCTAGCTGGATGGGTCTTAAAGGCGCCAGCGGTACGCAGATCACTGACGTACTTGAAATCCTCTTCTCCGGTAAGGCAACTGCCTCATCGTAGCAGCGATCGAGTACTGCCGTGCATCGACGTTGGAAACTAGCACCAACGACCCTTGCCGCTCCACACTCAGACGGCCCGATGCATTTCCGCTACGGCCGCTTTGGCTGCGCCTGTCGATGCCCTTTGTTGCTGCTGCGACTGGCCCAACGCCTTCGAACACAGTAACAGACGCCAAGCTAAGCCTCGGCCCTGAACCTGTTCGGCGGCATCATCCGTTGGAACCGCTGCACCAACGCAACAGTGGACTATCGTCGGCAATACCGCTCCTGGTGGTGAGTCACTGTTGTTCAACAACGTGACGGCTGGCGGCTCCGCTGGTCTCGGTGACGCTCATATCATCTACGAGACTTACTAAGACCGACGTAGCGCCACCAGCGGCTATACCTGCACCGGCTGACTGGTGGCAAGGAGAGGTATTCCCATGGCACTTCCTAGGCTATGATGGGTTCGACGATAACCTTGCCTCCGGGGCAACTATGTTAAACCCCAGAATCTTTGGAACTGGTTTGGATAATGGAGGCACTATTTGGTGGACGTGCTCCAACGGCCATACTAATCGGCTGGTCAACTTGGTGGCTCTCAGATTGTAGCAGCCAATAATGCCGATTTAATTCTCAATAACCTTGCTGCTACAACCCAAACTTTGTTTGTAGGTCATCGATATAGGTCTTTACTACACAGGTACTGCTAATCCCAACCTTGTAGGATTTTATGATGCTGCAACAGATTCAGGTTGGCTTGTCAATTAACCCTTCCGCTAAGCTAATAGTTTGGCGAGGTTCTACCGCTAATATTCTGGGCACTGGCACGACAACTATTGTTGGTTCATCGTACTACTATGTCGAAATCTCGTGTTTGGTTGATCCAACAGTGGGGACAGTTGAAGTCAAATTGAATGCGATATCTCAGAGATTTCATTGTTTACCGGCAATACCCGCACACTCAGGCGTTAGCCAAGTCAATAACGTACGACTTGGCCTGGTTTCAAACTCAGTCAGCCAGGTGTTGACGATGTTTATTTGTAGTGATAGTACAGGCGGTGCACCCTCAACACTTTCCTAGGAACTGCACGTGTAGAAACTATGTGGCTATCCTCTCCGCTGACGCTACGACTTGGACGCCGAACGCTTCGACTAGCGTCAGCCGCGGGTACAGGAAGCCAACCCTGATGACGATACAACATACAACTCCACGAGTACATCAACGAACGTTGATACGTTCAACCATACCGCACTGTCGTCCACTCCAGCTACGATCTTTGCCGTGGCAGTGTGTTCTCGGGCGAGAAAAGATGACGTTACTAACAAGACCTACCGTAACAAGCTCAAAGTCAGGGGCTACTACGTCAAATGGTGCAACACAAACAATGGCCACGTCCTATCAACTGATAAAGACATCTACATTACTGACCCCAATACAGGAGTGGCCTGGACCCAACCGAACGCTGACGCAACGAAGATAGGCTACGAGCATATCTAATGGCTATTGCATATGTAAATGGCGGAACATTAGCTACTAATGCTTCCCGCCAATGACCTCACACCTGCAATGCCAGGAGCATTGTTGCTAACAATTTTCTTGTGGCACAGCTAAGGTTTCGGTTAACGGAACTGGTAAGACTATTACCGAAACCAGTGGCTCGGGTTGACGCTTGGCCCTGTTACTAACACTGAAAACCAATCCGCTGCGTCAGCGTATAAGGTTGCGGTTGGTGGCGATGCATTCCGAGCTGCTTCATAGGCTGGCGCTGCGGCTTGCACTAGCTTCGTTGAACAATGGAGCGGACCCTACAGTCATCCGGTTGGATCAACGGCAACAAATCAGGTAATGCTACCACAACGGCCTCTGTTTCCCCGGCAGCGACTACTGCAAATAACTGTAATTTATGTTGTCTTATTCACTTCGAACAACCAAACAATTCCGTTACCCACGAACTTCACGAACATTGGAAACAACGCCGACGCCAATGGCTCAGACCGGCTTGCTTACGGCTTCGTAGGCGTCTCAGGAGCAACGCCACAGCCTGTTTCTGTTGCAATCACATCCTCCGACTTCACAGCGATAGCAATAGAAATAAAAGGCTCGGGTGCCTCCACTACAGGCTTTGAGCGTGCACGAACGCATCTCAACAGGTCCTTGAGAGCTATACCAATGTAACGAGCATACGCGACCAATGTCACAGCAGGTTCTTGAGAGCTACACTAACCCAACCAATATACGTGACAAATGTAAACATACAAATTCTCCGCTCCCAAGCACTTGACAGCCGCCGCTAATGCCGCAAATCTGATGTAATATGGCGGAAGATAAAGGACCATTTAAAGCGTTTCCACTGGATGATAAGCCAGTTGATATAACTGTCTTGTCTGGGCTTGCGGGTGGTACACAGGCCCAACCGCTGTTGATTTGCCTCTTCAACCAGTCATTCATTCTCATCACTTTCGTAGCTTTGCTGTTACTGCTGCTATTCCTCTAGAGGCATTATTTGACCCTAGCAGGTAACATTTCGACAGCCATATTTCACACGGCCAAGGGACCCTGCTCCGCTAATTCCTTTCGTGGCGGTAAATCTTCTTCCTATTCGATCTATCGTTCAGCCTCCGTTTAGACAACAAGATTGGAACTAGTCCCTGCACCGTTCCAGTTTGATCGTGACTTTACAGTCACATACAGTCTCACTCCTTGTCGGCAAAGATCGATTTCCTCCTCGGTAAGTTTAAAGAGGACCTTACTCCACGAGCATATCCGTTCCATGTCGAGTTACGAACCTGGCTTTGGAAATACAAGCCGTAACTTAACAGGTAAGGATCAACTTCCGACTGGTGGAATCTCTGCCCCGCTTCCTGTTGGCCCTGAGTACGCTATTCAGCTACGCCAGTGGGTTGGAGTTATGCCTCCAGCTGCTCCCGTTGCTGCCCCTTCGTCCAAGACGATTGGCCAATTCCCGTCAGCGCTCCGTTCCAGCTTCGTGAATGGTACGGACGTATCCCACCGGCGCCCACTACCGTCCCATTTGTACAGGATGATTGGCCACTACCACAGGGAACCCTATTCCAACTGCGAGAGTGGTATGGACGCATACCGCCTGTAAGCATTGCAGTTCGTTCTCTCAAGAAGATTGGCTCAATCAGCAACGGGTATTCTTCCCGGCTGATTTGGTTTCAATCTCCGCTTCGTATAACCTTAATCTAATCGGTCAAGACAAGCTCCCGACCGGGATAGAGATAACCGATCTTCCTCCTCAACCGGCGTTATCTGCAATCCAGCTACGAACTTGGATCAACTCCTGTTAGCCTTGCGCTGTTGGCTGGTACGCCGACCAAACCCTTTGCTCAATATGATTGGCCGCTTAACTTCAGCCCCTTACAGCCGACGTCAATATTCACGGCCACTTTCAATAAGAACCTTGTTGGCCAGGACAATCTTCCGAGTGGTGAAATCGTTACCGATCTTCCTCCACGAGCGCCGCAACAGCCAACGCCGATCTTTACTGCTACATACAATAAGAACCTGATCGGGCAGGATCAACTCCCTGCTGGTAAGGACGTCATTGATCTACCACCACAGCCACCACTCTCTGCTATCCAACTCCGAACGTGGATCAATACCACTAGCCTTGCACTATTAGCTGGACCACAAGTCAGACCATTCTGGCAATCCGATTGGCCTATTAACATTGGCCCACGGCAGCCGATCCAGGCCTTTACAGCTTCCTATAATCGCAACCTTGTTGGTAAGGATCAGCTTCCCAATGGCGAAATCGCTGTTGATCTACCACCACAGCTAACGCCATCGCTGCTCCGTAGCTAGGACACCGCAGTCAATCTAGCCCTACTCCCGGCCCCACAAGACCCGCTGGTAAAGCTGTTACCGATCGAGCGGTATTGCCAACCTATGTATTCAATACTTGGATTAGTAGCGTCAATCTTAGCACTGAACTCGCACCGCCGCCAGTCGTTACTGAAGGTGCGTCGTCATACTTCTCACCATCAAGAGGTTATGGGCGTGAATGGTACATTATAAGTACCCCGTTAAACACCATTGGACTATTAACAGGTGTTGGACCGCCTGTAATATTCCCGCTTCCACACAATCAATATTCTTGGCCGCTACCACAGAGCGCAACGCCTGGTTATGAGCAAAGATACTCCATTACATACCAAGGAAACAATCCACTTCCTAGGAAGCGGCATACCTCCCGTTGGTCCTATTCCACCTCCCTCCTGAACCAACGCCACCAGAAGATAAGAGGCTCATCTACAACGCTGGTAATGAGTGGCAACAACTCGATCGTATTCGTGAACCTGGACCTGTAGGCTGGAGATAATGGTACAGTCAGTAATCCAACATTCCTTCCACGCTGGCGAATGGGCACCGGCCCCTACGCTCGGGTCGACCTTGCAAAGTACAAAGCTGGTGCAGCGATACTAGAAACTTCTACGTCGACTATCGTGGTGGCGCTGGCTCACGGACGGGCACAAAGCACGTGATCCAGGCGAGGGACTCTGCCAACCCTGTTCGTCTGATCCCATTCCAAGCCTCCTCGACAGTCGGCTATATCCTTGAGTTTGGCAACCACTATATTCGCTTCCACCATCAGGGCCAACCGATCCTAGAGACATCAAACACAACCCGGCTCGCTACGATCACCAACGTAGTTGGGGGCACTATAACAGCAGGTAATGCTTTATGTTCCTGGGGATTGGGCTTTGGATCGAAGGTGTTAACGGGATCGCCGATATGTAACAATCGGTACTGGATCGTTGCTTCCTCGACCGGGACAACCTTCACCGTTACAGACCTCTATGGTATCCCCTTGTCTTTACCGGACATACGTCTCTGGAGGCAACGCCTTCTTCGTCACGTCATCGGTACTCCTTATGCGGCGGCAGATTTGAAGTATTTGAAGTTCACTCAATCGGTTGACAAACTCTTTCTCTGCCATCCAAACTACGCCCCTAATATCTTGACTATTATAGCAGCAGATAATTGACGCTTGCCAATATGGCCTTTGGCGCCACAATAAGTCCCGTAACCACTTTGGCCGCGGCCACTACCAATGCAGGATCTGGCCATTACCCTACTGTGTCACCGCGCTTGATGTTAACAACCAAGAGTCGGTAGGATCCAATGTTGTAAGCCAAACAGTAAATGTTGCCGCTGCTGCTATTTCTACTGTTAATCTTACGTGGACAGCCATAACAGGAGCGCAATCCTATAACGTCTATCGAACTCCTGGCCGCGATGGCGCTGACCCACCAGCTGGAAGTATACCCGGGTTTATAATGAACGTGGCGCAAAATGCAGCATCGGATATGTTCTTTGCTGGTACTGCGCAGTACCTTACCTGACTTTGCGCTTTGGGTGTCCCAATTCCAAAGAACCCTTTGGCTTGCCCCTGAGTGGGCTCTGCGACTGTAACGGCTCCCTGGGGCCTACGCTGGCGGCAAGCGTTACTCTGCCAACAGTTACATTCACGTGATCCCCTACCCGGTGGTACCGCTGCAACAGGAGCGGCTGTCCTTGGAATAATTGGTACAGAGCGGCATTGGTGGCGGTGGCACTGGTTTTCAGGTTGGTAATATATTTCAAGGGAAGGCAGTTCTTGGAGGCCCCACACTTCAGGTAGAGACGGTTGATGGGATTTGGACATGTTTTAAACTGTCAGTATCCTTAACCCAGGTTCAATATCAAGTGGAAGCACTCCCACTCAATCCAGTGACCTTTAATAAGATTAGTGGAGGTGGGGCTTTCGATTTATCACGGTAGTCTGTACCTGGGTGCTTCTCTCAGTAAACATAACAGATCCCGGTAGTGGATAGCGATGTTGCTCAACTGTCACTTTCTCGGTGGTGGCGCCACTGCAACGGCAGTTCTTGATGTTGATACTAGCGGTAACCCTTCTGTCCCCGGTCTATTCCAACAGCGTTTAGTCTTGGCCGCCAAACCCAACGCTGTTCAGACCTTTAATATGAGCCATCTGGTTCTTACTACAACTCTTTAACATAAGCAACTCCGACATTGTGCCTAGCGACGCTATTGAGGCAACGCTAGTTGATGGGCAGCTGAATAAGATCGTGTCGATGGTAAGTGTGCCGACGGGTTTGCTAATGCTAACAAGTCGAGCGAACTGGCTGGTCCAAGGAACCGGAGGTGGTCCACGCCTATTGACATCCAGGCCCATGCCCACTCCTACAACGGCTCCTCTGACGTCCCCTCCCGCTTATCTGTGCAACTTCGACATTCTATTTGTGCAAAACAAAAGGCTCGATCGTTCGTGATCTTACCTTTAACTTACACTCCAGACGTCTTTACCGACTGACATCTCGGTCCTCTCCAGCCACCCCTTCTACGGCCATGTTATGGACGTAGAATGGTAAGCTGGGCAGCAGAGGCTTTCAAGGTCGTTCTGGGGCAATTAGAGGTGATGGTACGGCCTCTTTCGCTTACCTACCTTAAAGAACAAGAACTAATCGGTTGGGCGCATAGCATCACTGATGGACTCTTCCGCTCTACTGCGGCTGTCTGTGAGTTGATAGAGGAAATGGTGGCTTCTGCCGATGCAGTTTACTTCTGTTGTGGAGCGAGTGGTTAACGGGGTCACGGTAAAGCATATCGGAGCGAATGGGCCGAACGGTTTCTTACCAACGGTGCTATAGACGCGTGGTGTGTAGATGCAGCACTTGAATGCGCGAGGGGCCTCCCCAGCTACCAGTTTTGTCGGAGCGGGAGCACCTGCCCGGAAAGACGGTAACAGGGCTGGCTGATGGAGTCCCGATCGTTCCCTTCTGTGATGCCATGTGCAGTGGCGGCTTTCTCACCTCTCAACGCCAGCTTCAAAGGTAGTAGTCGGCCTACCATTCGAGCCTCGGTTACAAAACCCTTCCCTTAGACATAGGCGAGCCAACTGTGCAAGGAAAGCGCAAAGGGGTTAACGGAGTGACAGCCGTGAGTACAAGACACCCTCGAGGGGCTTTTTATAGGAAAAGACTTTGATACCGGAGTAGCGATGAAGGATCTAGTCATTGGCAACGTAGGTAGCGCAAGTAACGCAATCGTAGACGGCCTGAGCCACAGGGGACGCCAGAACCATTATTGATCCTTCTTGGGACGTTCCAGGCCAATACTGTATCAAACAGCCAAATCCTCTCTTCCCCGTAAACTGTCCTCGGGGTCATCCCAGAGATTGGGATAGAGATCAGCCTTCAAATGAAGGCAGCGATCAAAATCCTGGTCGCTTGATATTTTCAACCCCGCATCTGTCGCCAGGAAGAAGAAGAGATTATGAGGCAGTCGCGCTAAGAGCAAAGCGCAAGAGTGGACACGGATGGATGGATGACGAAGTCGCTTGTGTGTGGAGTGGTAGCACCATCGCTTGTGTCGGACCAAGCCTACCTATGGCTCTATACCAATCGTCCTGTGGACGAACATCAGTTTACCTTTATCCGTCATTCCTAGCGAGTGATTGAGGATCTACTTTAAAACCCACAGTCAGATCACCGTTGGAGTTTGTGCAATAGCCGCGAGTCAAAGTCGGCGCTGGCTCAAGTGGCTTGGCGCTACGCGTTTGGTGACTCCGTAGACGGAAGTATATCCCGTTTCAGATAAGGAGGAAGTGATGGCCTTATACCAGTAATGGTTGGCATTAGTGCGGTCGCTACGATGGTTGGCGCGGGCCTCAGCGCCTATAGCTGGCGATGCGCCAAGGCGAAGCCCAAAAGAAGATGTACGACTATCAAGCAGCCTGGCGAAGATCAATGCAGAACACGCAAAGCAGGCGGGGCAGCAAGAAGCTCTAAGGTTGGGATGAAAACCTGCTCCGATATTGGTCAATCCAGAGCCATCATGGGGGCTAGTAATCTTGACGTTAATAGTGGCTTCGGCCATAACGGTCCAGAAAGACGCGACCGGACTTGGGTATTGGGATGAACAGACTGTTCAGGACAACGCCGCGTGGAAAGCTTTTGGCATTCAGTGCATACGCCAACAAGTGGCCACGGCGGCAGGGATGGAAGCTCAAACCACTGGGCAGATTGGCGCGGCTAGCTCCTTATCAGTGGCGTTGCAACTGCCGCTGGAAGATATGCACAAGGCCAGTCGATAGGACTTGCCCCGGTTCTGGCCCGACTACTACCGCCTAAGGAGTTGTGAGTGGCTCAAGTCCCATACACAGGCGTCCCGCACTGTCTCCCCATCCGAACTGCTTGAAGTCTCTACTATTCCAGCAGCGTTTGGAGTAGAAACCCCTCAAGCGCTTGATGGACTTGGCAAAGCTGTTGACAGACGCCAGTGGCGAGCTTTGGCAACGGGCTACAGCACTACAGGCGATGAAGAATGAGACAAGGCGCCAAAGACGCCAGCATCAACTTCATGATCGAACTATGGCGAACGCCACGCGAAGTTCAACGCGTTAGAAGGTGAGGCTCGAGTTAACGACTTCCAGAATTACTCAAGAGATATGAAGGAGATTTATTCGCGTCATCGGAATACTTTTGACAACGAACAAGCCCAGAATATGTTCGACTCCTCGGCCGTTCCTGCTTTACGGCAATCTATCTTCATCTAGTGCTGGCGCCTCAGCCACGGCTATGAAGGAGTGGTCACATAGCACTGATGTAGCCACCTTTAAAGAACCTTCAGAACGATGCTTACGTAATCCAGCTAGTGACCTTGAGCATAAGCAGCGTGAGGATAAAATCCGTGGTCTTGCTCGTAACTTGGCTACTACCTCTGCTGGCGGTTGGAGCAAGCGGAGGAGCAGCTAACATCTCGAACAGACAAGCGAGCTTTGGACCAATCGGGTCAAAGGTATAGAACGAGCCTCGCCATTTGCTGCTATAGAGATGATGGAACGCAAATAGAAAGAAGTTTACCACTCCAGATTGGTTAGCTCTCAATAAGGAGGTAGAAAGCGCGGTACTAGGTGCAGGGGCTGATGATCTTGCGCTGGACAAACTAAAACAATACCGCCAGAAGGATGGTACTTATAGTAAAGACTGATAAAGAAATGCGCGATGAGCTACGTGATGAAGTCACTACAAAGTGAGCGAGAAGTTTCCTCTATTACCTAAGGCCGCAGTGTCCCAACTTGAGAACCATTGGTATCGAGACGATCAAGCGAAGAAGTTAGACGCTAGTAATTTCAGGAAAACAGTACAAGATTATATCGTTGAAAATAACGTAACAACAATAAGCCAGCTTCCTCCTGATATGGTTAAAAGATGGAGGGCCTACACACGCAGTTCAAAAGCTTGTAGTGCAGGGTGGATCAACCTCGCGAACCGACAGCAAAATGAGATAACAAGAAAACAGATTTTTAGATGATCTACTGCAATGTATAATAATCGAAACGAGAAATTTATGACAATGGATCTTATGAGTGTTCCAGGATGGATGAAAGCTAACTGCGGATACTTCCGCCGACTACAACGTGAGGGTAAAGGTGGCGATGTCCGTGTTCAGGCTGTTATGAAACAGATGCAGGTTGCTGTGAGCAAGAGTTAGAGTCCTCGGTGGTTTATAGCAGAGAGAAGGGTAACCCTGAGAATTATGACCGGCTTACTGCTGCTGTGAGTGCGGCTACCTCGCTCCACTTAGAAGCAAATCATAAGATGCCAGATAATAAGGCAATTAAAGAGCAGATATGGCCAGCGGTTAAGGCAGATGTCAAGGAGTTCTCACTCCTTCGTCCATTCTCCGGCTTTAGCGTTAACACCCCGTTCTTCAAAGCCGCTATTCCTGACGAGGCTAGAGAGGCTATGGAGAAAGACGACGTTGCTACTGGCAGGAAGCCGCGTAATGAGTTCGAGATGCAGCGTACTACAACATGAATATGATGCTGAAACACTTTGGGGGTGAAGGATAAAGAATAATGGCTGAACCAGACTTCTGAAGACCCATTTGACTCAGACCCCGCCTGATGAATACGCTCCGATAAAGGCAGGCGGAAATCCCGCGCTTGGACGAGCGGCGCGCGCCATGCAGGCAAGCCAATGCAAAGATCAACTACTCTCAACGCCCTTGAGCGACGATCCTAAGAAAGCTCTCAAGGGCAGTAGATCTTGCGTAGGAGCAGCGACACACCAGCTGGGGCTATCCACTGGTGATCTACCGAGAACTACGAGAAGCAATACAGGCCAAGCTAGCTGGTGGGCTTTTGATCATCGCCACACCTGTCCGAGTATATCAACTCTCATCCCCTAATCCCATCGGCTGTGCATAAAGACGCGCAGGCAACATCGCTAAGGCCGGAGAGTCCATTCCATCAACGGGCTTCTGATCATAGACCGGCCGACCCCTGGTGGCAGATCCGCCCTGATTGTTCATGGCGGCCGCTGGTACAGCCAGGGGGCATCCAGATGGAGTTCTAAGCCAAGATGGCTTCTGCTGTTGGACGGCCAATAGGAAACGAAACCTGTACGGGAATGGTCCGCGTGCCCAACGGAATATAGAAGAGGAAATCTCCTATTTCAAGAGGAGGATGAAGAATCTCTCATATAGAGTTACTGAGTATCCATGCACAGATCTTTTGCACTCCTGCCCGCTGCCGCTGCTGGCGGTGTTCCAGGCGCCGCGGTGGCAATGGCTTCAAATGGCCGAGGACGAGGCCGAGAAAGCAATCAAAGCTGGCGCTCAGTGGCAAACTCCGGTACACTGGGTGGATTTGTTCTTGGTTCTGCGTTAGGGATGATACCCTTCTGGGGTTCTGGAGAAGGTTCACTGCAAGAGGTGCACCAGGAGATTACTGGCAAGTAACCAACGACTAAAGGAAGCCCTAGCGACTGGTGCAGCTATGGGTGCTGTGGGTGAACTTGGCGCAGCAGGGTCAGCGGCGATCGAGCGCATGACCCGCGATCCTGAGTGCTAAAAGTAAAGCCCCGATCTTCAACGGGTAATCGCCAGTGTGGTTGGTGGGGCGATCCTCGGCCCAACCTTTGGGACGCTTAACTCCTTTGTCGATGCTGGTGTAGCGATCCCTCCCGGTGCCCATCCAGCAACCGACGCGATCTTGATTGAGAAAACCAAAGTGTCGATAACGAAGCGTTGGACACTGCACGCAAGGACGCGGCCAAGACCACGACCAAAGAACTCCAACCGAAGTTCCTGGCCGAGTATTACAAGCTCAAGCCCAGCGCAACGATGGGGCTTGATGGGGATGCTGCCGCCGAAGCTCCTCTCATCCAGAGGGTCAGCTTCAACCGCAGATGATAAAGATCCCTGGTTGGGTGCCAAACATCGCACGGCAGCTAGAGGCAGCAGGAGGATGGCAGCGACATCGTAGTTCCACTCCTGACTACGTGGCGGCACATGTTTCCCTGAGGTTGACAAAGGGCCCCACGAGCCATCGACGGGTGGATGGTAACGGTCTGACGCCGATGACATAAAGAACCTCTACGCCTGCGCCTGAACAGCCAGTAGAAGGGCAGCCCCAAAGGAACCTGTTGATCTCATACCACGGCACAACAGAAGCATTTGACACTCCCTCAGCCCAGGGTTTGCTAAGAACAAATACGAGAAGGCTGTGTTCTTCTCAGATAAAGCCATGAGAAGGCCTGACACAATATGCCGAAGGCGAAGGCGGAGGATGTATAAAGTACAGGTTGATAAAGAGGACCTTTATCATCCTACCCAGGCTGAACTAGGAAGGCTTTATGGGAGAAGGGAGATTATGTCCAACAGGCTCATTGAGAAGGCAAAAAGAACTTGGTAAGAAGGGAGTTCATTTTGATCTTGCGGGCGAGCATGTTTATGCTCTCACAGATGTTCCGACGCCACGCCTTGGCGGCCTGCGCTCGAAGTGGCGATCGCTACCCTCGACGCAGTTCGACGACAGAATCAGCCTCTAAGCGGTATCCTCCCCATGCCGGAGGTTGAAGGCGCAGGTCGCTCAGCCGACTTTACTCCAGGAAGGGATTGCTTCCTCCTGGGGAAACCTTATCCTGGCCCCGCGTTCCCAAAGGACGGCTTTGGGCCAATCATAGCACGTCCTCAAAGAAGCCCCTGCTCGTGACTTCCTCAGACAGGTAGATCGTTCTGTTATAGAAGGGATCCCCAGAACCCTCTTTCAGTTCTTTGGCAATCGTATCGATAAGATCGCTGGTGATGTTCCTGTGCAGAGTTCTTACTAGGAAGGAGATGAATAGAATATATATGACATCTTTGGCGCGAGGAGCTCGGCCGGGGCTTTCTACTGGAGAGGATCTGGTGCTGACCAACCACGGATTGCTAATGCCTGAGGATCTTATCAATGGCCAATACGGGCATCAGTACGCAGCCCACGTGATCATCCACGAGATGGCTCATGGGGCCACCGTTAAGGCAATGGTAGCTAATCCTGATTTGAAGGCTTCCCTACTGGAAGCTTCGGCAAGAGACGTTGGAATGGTTACGAAAGCAATGATCCCGCTGCCCTTGAGGACCCCGGGATTAAGTACGCCTTTCACGATCCCGATGGCTTTGAATACATTGCCCAGGCTTATTCTGATTTTAACTTCCAAAGGCGTGTTGCGGATATTCCAATCTCTCCGGACTTGGCGAAGAACTCGGTCACCCAGGGGCGAACAGTATCCTGGGAAGGTGCCCGCCAACTAATCAAACGCGCCCTTGAAAGAGATCATGGGCGTCAAGATTCCAACAACAGTTATGGATGGCTTGTTCTCTCTGGCGAACGGTTCGATGCAATCCACGACCGCGCGGCAGCCGGAAGATTGGACCGGCAGTAGATTTCATAGAACAACCTGGCCCATCTGTGGCGGAGCGCCAGCTTTTCCAAGATCAGAAAACCCTTGGATATACTAAAGAACATTGGGAACGGATCAAAGACAAACTCGCAAAGGCTAGACAAGAGGATAACGAGTTCCAACAAAAGCAGGCAATGAAGGATGCCGAGCAACGACAGACAGAGGCTTGGAAAGAGAACTCTAAACTAGCACTGGCCGGATGCCGAAGCGAGGGTCTTGAGTCGCCCTGATATAAGTGCTGATCCGGTTCTTCCGCTTAGGGATCCTGAACGGCGACAAGGTCACTCGCCAAAGGATAGACGAGAAGTTCTTAGCCCCAGAGATAAAAGCTCAACTCTCACCTGAGTATTATGGGAAGAAGGGAATTGACCCAGACCAATCAGCTGGGCCGCTTGGCTATCGCTCCGGTGCGTCAATGGTATCCGAGCCTTATCGCATTGGAGGCCGACCGTAATAGACAGGGTCTGACTCCACAATGCCCATATCACTCAAGCTGATCGATGTTGAAGTCGATCGCATGATGAGGAGAAGTTCGGCTCGCTTGAGACACAGATCCTTGAGGATGCTAAGGACCATATTATCAACGATGGTCAGTTTGACCTTCCCACGAGGACACCCTACGTCTCGCTACCAAGCTCGGCTCTGATGCAACTTCAGTATGCCTGACGGCAAAACCATGGACCAAAGATAACATCAAGGCTATGGCTCAATACGACTTGGACCAGATGCGAAGTGGAGATGTCAAGTCTACTCGCATGTCTGACAACACTGGTAAGATCGGTCGGAAGATTGAGGACGCGGAGAACAGAGGGGATGTAAAAGAGGTTCTACGACTCGCCCAGGCCCGCGAGATTTCATTCTACAAGACAAAGGAAGCAAGGGATTTTGAGAAGCTCCAAAAGCAAGGGGACAAGCTCTTCAAGAAACATAAGAAGATCGAAGTCCCTGGGTTCAAGGACGAAGACTCCGCAGCCTACCACGACTTTATCCAGCTTCTCTTGGGCGACGTAGGCAAGACGATCAATCGCCGGTACGAAGATGTAAAGGCCGAGTTTTGAGAAGAAAGGGTTCAAAGACTTCCGATCGTTTGTTGAGAACAGAGAGCTTGTCTGGGACGAAACAATCCCCGCCCCAGACTTTATCCTCAACGGCGAACACAAGATCAATGGTAAGACCATAAACGAGAGTTCGGCGGATCCAACCGTTGGCGAAGCTTCCTCATTTATAAACCTTGTCAAATCCCTCGACCAACTTGGGCGAGAAAGACTTAGGGCTAATAGAGAATACGACTCAGTTATGCTTGAGCCTGTCCTCAATGCAGCGATAGGCGAAATTGAACGGTTTCCAGTTATAGAACGTAAGGCAAGTAAAGGTCCTATAACTGATTTTATACAAGAACCTTCCATCACTACGATGCCTCATCCCGCGTGATCGAAAGGTTGCTAAACCGGTTTGACAAAGACAACCCACGTGGGCCGCTTAATCAATATGTTGTCCGCCCACGACAGAGGCAGCCAACCGTGTGCCAAAACTTCAACGAAAATATGGGAGCAATACGTAACTACTGAACGAAGTACAT
>ERZ1370068.10399-contig-9101_pt1 | contig 29616 bp, 50 predicted proteins | sample MGYA00561227_ERZ1370068 | MGnify/ENA primary metagenome ERZ1370068 (study PRJEB38410, sample SAMEA6850437) | metagenome | study: Metagenomic assessment of the ecological functions of the soil: analysis of the soil microbiota associated with the...
GTTATTGCTGATGATTCAGTTACGTATTAGCTCGAAGAGAAGATGCAGAACCTGATCGCCTTTACCGGCGCGAGCGCAACCTCGTCGGCATCGATTACGCCAGCTCGATACGTCGCAACCGGCCTCGAGCTCGGCCTGATGTCGTATGATGACGCGCAAGCGCGTCCTCTGATGCTGGCGGACTCTCATTCCTCTCGCCGCTCTTCCTGATCGGCGCCATTGCGGCGGCAGGTGCCGATCCTGCTGCACCTGTTCCATCGCAAGACCGAAGTGGTGATCGATTTCCCGGCGGTCAGCCTGCTCAAGCGGGCGCCGGTTCAGCTTCATCGACGCCGGAAGCTCGCGCGAGCTGCTGCTGCTTCGCGTTGCGCGTGGCCGCGTTGCTGCTGCTCGCGCTGTCGTTCGCGCGGCCGTATTCTGGCCGGCGCGTCGGCGCCGAGTTCACAGCCGTTAACGGTGATTGCCGTCGACACCTCGATGAGCATGACGGCGCCAGGGCAGATGGATCGCGCGCGTGATGCGGCGTTACGCGCGGCATCGGCGGCTCCCGGATCGCATGCGCTCGCATTGATCGGGTTCGGCGACGCGGCGACGGTCATCGTCGAGCCGACGACCGATCGATCGGCGATCGTGGCGGCGATCTCGCAGTTGCGTGCCAACGCCACGGGCACGCGCTCTCGCACGCAGCTCGCGCAGGGCGAGCGAAAATCATCGGCGACGCGCGAGGGTCACGTGGTCGTCGTCACGGATCTGCAGCAGTCCGGATGGGAATCAAATGACGACGGCGGGTTGCCGGATGGCGTTGGTCTCGACGTGATCGGCGTGCCACCGCCGACCGGCAATCTCGCGATCACCTCTGCCGAGCGCGCGCGATCGCCGCGCATCGTTGCGTCGATTCAAAACTACAGCAACGGCGAAGTGCGCGCGCCGGTTGCGCCTGATCGCCGGCGGCAGGGAAATCGCGAAGGTTGATGTCACCGTGGCGGCGCGCGGGGCCGCTGATGCCGAATTGATCGGATCGCTGCCCGCGGGCGGTGACGCCGAAGTTCGCGTCGATGATGTGACGGGTTATCAGCCCGACAACGCGCGCAAAGATCATCGCTCGATCCGGCGAAGGCGGTTCCGATCGCGATCGTCGTGGCCGATCCGACGGGATCGACCGGGCGGTCACGTCGATGTCGAGCGCGCGCTGAAGGTGGCCGGCAACGGCCGCGAGTTCGACGTCGATATGCGCGACGGACGCGAGGTGCCGAAGTGGACCGCGGCCGAACTGTCGTCGCGCATATCGCGGCGATGTTCGTGCTCGGCACGCGCACGCTGGATCGCCACGGTCGCGAGACGGTCAGGAACTACCTGACGCGCGGCGGGCAGGTGTTTCTGGCAATGTGGATCCGGCGGCGTAGATCCGGGGACGCTTGGCGACGTGCTTGGGACGAACGTCGCGTTCGAGGAGGCGCCGGTGCGGACACCGGGCGCGACGACGATCGACGAGCGACTGCCGTCTCCATCTTTCGGCCGTTTCTCCATCAGTCCGGTGCTTTGGGCGACGTCCAAGTGGAGCAGCACCGGCGTCTAATGGATCAAGCGGACCGCACGGTGCTGGCGCGATTCTCGGGAGGCGACGCGGCGGCTGACCGAACAGGCCGCGGCAAGGGCCGGTTGATCGTGTTCACGTCGGATCTCGACAACGAGTGGAGCCGCTTCCCGCTGAACGCGGCATTCGTGCCGTTCGCCGTCGAGACGGCGCGGTATCTGACGAAGGCGTTCCGCGCGCCGCCCGGCGGCCGCGACCGTCGATGCCCGGGAGTCGAATCCGGCAGCGACGACGGTTGAGGAGCTGCACGAATGCCATCGGAAAGGCGGACGACGCGGGCCGGACGTGGCGAAAGGCGAAGAACGCGTGCGCGCGACGTCGAAGCGATGGTGGCAAGTTGGGTTGGTAATCAATGCTCGTCGCGCTGGCCGGTGGCGAAGCGGTTGGCCGCCAGGCAACCTAAGGCCAGAAGTCGCAGACGGCACGAAGACGAAGACTTGCCCCTCAGGCGGTGGAGCCGAAAGGGTCATTTATGACCGAAAGGTCGAGCGAACGACCATCCTCGAGAGCGTCGGGCGCGATGGTCGCGCCGCGCGCTGCGGGTGGTCGACGATCGCCGGCGTGGGCCGCGGCCGCGATGCGATGATGGTCGACGCTCGCGGTGCTGCTGATTGCGCAGGAAGGCATCCCGCTCGTCATCGTCGTCTCGATCGTCGGTTTTTGCCGGCATCGCGCTGTCGTTTTCACTGCTGCCTGAGGCGAAGCGTCGGATGGCAAATCGCGCGCTTCATCGAAGAACAATCGGGCGGCCTCGACGAAGTGGTCGTGACAGCTGTCGACGCCTGAATCGGGCATCGGGCCGGTGGTCGATCTCTCGTCGGCGATGTGCTGCGGGTTCGCGCGGCACGCTCCGTCGATCCGCATCGCGTTGTCTCGAACGACACGATGTCGCGCGCGGCGATCGGCGCGGCGATCGGCAGCGCGGGAAAGCGTTTCTGATCGCGTCTCTACTTCTTCGCGCCGTCCGCGGAACGCGCCATCGACACGTCGCCGGCTCATGCCTCGTTTCCGAGCTACTACACGATCGACGTCGTACTCCGGCTCGGTGAAGGTGCGCGAAGGTCAGCCGGTCACCGTCACCGCGCGCATTCCCGGCATCGGGGGCGGTCTCTGTGCCGCGATCACGGTCGGGCGCGGCGACCAGGCGCGCTCGGCGCGCATGATCGCCGGCGCGCACGCCCGACGAATTCACGATCACGCTGAACAACATCGCGGTGTCGTTTCCGTACGTCGTCACCGCCGGATCGGCGCGGTCGAAAACTACCGACGATGTCACGTGATCCGGCCGGTGCGTGTGTCGCGGATCGATCTCGGCATTACGTATGCGCCCGGCGTCGTGATCGACTCACACACCGAGGAAGACGGCGGCGACATCTACGCGCCGGCCGGCACCAAGGTCGAGCTCGCGATCACCACCGACAAACCCGGTCGCGCGCGGCGAGTTGACAATGAGCGACGGGACCGGCGACTGCGCCTGAACGGTCACGACCAGGTGCTGACCGCAGACCTGGTCGTCGTCAAAGGACGGTTCCTATCCGCGTCGCGCTGAACGACGTCGGACGGACTCTCGAACGACGGCGACCGAGTATTTCATCCGCATGCTCGAACGATCGTCCGCCGGACGTGCGCATCCCTGCGGCCGGCGGGCGACAAGCAGGTGTCGCCGCTCGAAGAAGTCGAGATCGAGGCGCGCGCTGACGACGATTACGGCGTCGCGCTCGCTCGAGCTCGTGATCAAGTCCAACACCGGCAAGGAGAAAGGTGATCCCGATCGGCGGGCCGATCAGCGGATCGGTCGCGGCCGGATCGCACACGGCATTCCTGGAGGACCTGAACAGTGAAGCCGGGGATGTCGTGACGTATTACCGCGCGCGACGTGATGTCGGGCCGCGGCCGGCAGCTCGACCGAATCGCGAAGCGACATCTTCTTCCTCGAGGTCAAGCCGTGCGAAGAGGAATTCGCCGCCGTCGAAAGCAACGCCGGCGGCGGACGGGCAACGCAGGACGACCGGTCTCGAGGATCTGATCGGCGCAGCAGAAAGACATCATGGCCGCGACGTGGAAGCTCGATGCGCGGGCGCGTCGCGGTGGCAGCGGCGCGCAGTCGCCGACCGACATCAAGGTGCGTGGCCCAGGCGCAGACGTCGTTGAAGGCAGCAAGACCACCGAGGTTGGCGGCGCAGATGGCGGCCAGGCTGGCCGCTGCAGCGTCGTCACGCCGCGGCGGACCCGGGACGCTGACGCAGGCCCGGCGACGATGCTGCCGCGGGCCATCGAAGCGATGGGCCGGCCGCCGGCGAGCTCGATCGCCTCAAGTTGTCGCCGGCGCTGCCGCATGAGGAACAGGCGCTCGCGGAGTTGCTGAAGGCCGCCTCGAGATTCGCCGACGGCAGATGGCGATGCAACAGGCGAATGGCGGCGGCGGGAACGGCAACCGCAGTCAGCCCGATCTTGTCGACGCTGTTCGACCAGGAGCTGCGCAAGCAGCAGCAGACCAATTACGAGCAGCAGAGCACGACCGCCGATGCGGCGAACGAGACCAAGAAGGACGAGCAGCGATCCGCTGGCGGCGTCCGAGAGCTGGCGCGCCGGCAGGAAGCACTGTCGAAGCCAGCAGCGCGAGCCTCGCGAAGAACAAAGATCAGCTGAGCGCTGAGGAAGTGAAGCGCAGCTCGAACGGTTGACGCGCGAGCAGGAAGAGCTGCAGGCGCGAAGCTGAAGAAGATTCATCGAAAAAATGCAGGCTTCGCGCGGTTCCAGGTTCCAGCGGTTCCAGTAGTTCCAGCGGCTCCGGAAAGCCAGCAGTTGCGAGACGCATCGGAGCAGATGCGGCAGGCCGCCGGCGATCTGTCGCAATCAGGATCCCGCAGCAGGCGAGGTGCGCGTGGATCGAGCGTGCCGGCGAGCAACTGCGTGGACTCGAACAGCAGATGCAAGGCGCGCGGCCCGAGGAACGGGCAAGCGCGCGATGGGCGATGCGCAGCTCGAGGCGCGCCAGATCGCCGATGCGGAACGCCGGCTGGGCAACGAGTCGTCTCGGACCGGCGCCCGGCAACGCCGGTGAGGATGCGCGCCGGAAGCTCGCCGCCGAGCAGGAGCGGCTCGCCGATCGCACCGATCGCCTGGGCGAGTCGGTGGAAACAACTCGCAGCGGTGCGGCAGCGCAGCCCGAAGAGAAGCAGGCGATGACCGAAGCCGGACGCGAGCTCGATCGCCAGAATCTCTCGGGCGCCGGATGCGCGAGTCGGCGCAGGCGATGCGACCAGGGGCAGCCATCCGGGAATGGGGAGCCGGAGCCGGGAACCGGAATGACGCCGACGACATCGCGAAGCGCGCTGGACAAGGTGGCCGATCAGCTCGAGACCGGCCGGCGAGCGCGATGCCGAGGCGGCGACGATTGTCGGACCAACTCTCACGCGCGCAGGAGCTTCGCGATCGACTCGAGCCGACTCGCAGAGAACGATGGAGGAGATAGCCAAGGCTGGTGACAGGTGCAGCAGGGCCAGCAGCCGAATGCGAGCCAGCCTGGATCAGAGGGCAAAGAAGGATCGACGGGCCAGCAGGGGATCGGCGGCTGGTGGACGCGACGGCAAGTTGTCGCAGTTGCAGCGCGACGCCGACAGCCAGATGAAGCGAAGCGCAGAAGCTGGCCGAGGAAATGCAGCGCCAGAATCCCGGCATGCAGAAGGGCGGCTACACGCCGGAGCAGTGGCAGCGCAGCGTGTCGGCGCCAGGCACCGAAGGCATTCCAAGCAGGATTTCGCGAAGTGGGAATCGCTGCAAGAAGAACCTGCTGGTCGCGCTCGATCAAACCGAATCGCAGCTGTCGGATCAGCTGCGCGCGCGCGAGAATCGTGAAGCGGCTGAACGCCGGCCGGCATGATGCAGTGGCCGACACGTACAGACGCTCGTCGATCGTTACTATCAATCGCTCGCGGCGCTCCCGACGACCGAATCGCTAGATGAGATTCGCGGTCGTCGCTTCCGTGGTGGGGGATATGCGGCGGCGTTCGGCGCCGCGCTGGTCTCTCGGCTGGCTCGCCTACGCGCGCGTGCCGGTGCAAGCTGACCGCAGGCCGGCGACATCGGTCTCAGCGCGCTTCGCGCGCTGACGCTCATCGCTGCTGATCCTGATCCTGCTGCGCCCGATCGTGATGGTGCCGCCCGCCGCCGCGAACAACAGCCTGTTGCCGATCCTCGTCGACGTGTCGCGCAGCATGCGCCTCAAGGATGACCCTCGACTTCGCTCGGGGCAGGCGACCGGCCTTCCGCATCGAGCGCGCGCAGGCGACTGGTGAAGGATCTGCAGGCGCAGCTCGGCAAGGAATATCGCCTCGAGATCCTGACGTTCGGCGATGCGCTGGCCGCGCGTCACCGATGTCGATCGCCTCGCTGCGACCGCGCGCCGCAGCACGATCTGAGCGGCGCGATCGCGCGATCTCGCCGAGCGTCACCGTCGACGATCGCCTCGCCGGTGTCATCGTGTTGTCGGATGGCGGCGATACGGCTCCGCAGGAATCAGGCGAGGCGCGCGCCATCGCGCGCTGGTGATGACGGTGGGCATCGGCAATGCCGATGCGCCGCGCGATCGCGAGATCGTCAACCTCACGGCCGGGCGAGCCGCTGCTGCCCGGGCGCGTCGATCGACGTGAGGCGTGTCGGCGACGAGCACGGGCTACGGAACGGAGCCCGTCGAGCTGCGCGTCAGCGCGAACGGCCGCCCGGTCGAAGTGCGCCGGATCACGCCCAACGGCGGAAGGCGCGCCGGTCCACGCCGTGTTCACCGTGTCCCCCGAGCCCGATGTGCCCACCGTCTACACGGTGCAGATCCCGCGGAGCCGCGGGCGAAGTCGCCGCCGAGAACAACAGCCGCAGCGTGCTCGTGCCGCCGCAGACCGGCAAGCGGCGGCTGCTCGTCGTCGAAGGCGCGCCCGGGTTACGAGCACACGTTTCTCGAAGCGCGCGCGTTGTCGGACGATCCCGGCCTCGAGATCGACGCGTGGTCCGCAAGGGCCAGAACGACGATGGGCGGGATACGTTCTACGTGCAGGCCGATCCGTCGCGGATGGCGGCGCTGTCGAGCGGCTATCCGTTCAAGCGGTCGGAGCTGTTCGCGTATGACGGCGTGATCTTCGGCAACATCGAGGCCGACTTCTTCACGCGCGAGCAACTCGAGCTGACCAGCGATTTCATCGCCGAGCGCGGCGGCGGCCTGCTCGTGCTCGGCGCGCGATCGTTCGATCGCCAGGGCCTCGCCGGCACCGCGCTCGAGCAGGCGTCTGCCGATCGATCTCACCGATCGCGGCATCGACGATCGCCCTCGCGTCCAGTCGCAGGCTCACCGCCATCGAGCCGAATACGCCGGCGCTCACCGTCGACGGCGCGATGCATCCGGCGACGAGGCTGCGCGGTGACGCCCGAAGAGAACCGGCAGAAGTGGGCGCGCGCTTGCCGGCGCTGGCATCGGTCGCGCACGTCGGCGGCTCCCGTCCGGGCGCGCAGATCCTCGCGGTGGCGCTGACGGCCGGCGGCACGCCGCAGCCGCTGATTGCGGCGCAGCGCTACGGGCAGGGACGCTCGGTGGCGTTCGCGGGCGAAGCGTCGTGGCGATGGCGGATGATGCGGCCGGCGACCGACACGAGCTACGAAACGATCTGGCGGCCAGCTCGCGCGCTGGGTCACCGCCGGCGCGCAGGGCCCGGTCACGATCGGCGCGATGAGCCCGCCGTTGCCCGGCATCACCGATCGCATCAGCGTGGTCGTGCGCGACGAGGACTTCAGGCCGGTCGCCAATGCCGAAGTGGCGATCGAGTGACGACGCGCCGAACGGCGAGAAGCGGCAGATGCCCGCGGCGCTGTCGAGCTCCGCAGGACGGCCGCTACGGCGTCGCGACGCGATTCGATCAGCAAGGCGTCTACAAGATCGACGTCGTCGCGACACGCGGCGGCACGCGATCGGCGCGGCCTCGCGGCCGGTGCTCGTCGGCGGCGTGGATCTGGAAATGACGCAGCCGCGCCTGAATGAAGCGGTGCTGCGGCGTCTGGCCGCCGAGAGCAACGGCCGCTACCTGCCGCGCGGATCAGGCGGGCGGCTGCCGTCGCTGCTGCGGGAATCGCGGGCCGAGGCCAGGCACGCCCGAGATGCGCGACCTCTGGCACAATGGGTGGAGCCTGCTGGCGATCGTCGGACTGCTGGCCGCCGAGTGGGTTGCCCGCGCGACAGAGTGAGGCTTAGCGTGATCAGACGTCTGAACGAAGACTTAGTCTTCAGATGACGCTTCGTGTTCTTCGTGGTTTCGCCTTTATGTGCGACCGAAGCGCGTTCGCCGAAAATCGCTGGGCCGTGATCATTTCCGGCGCCTCCGGCGGCGAGAAATACGCCGAGCAGATGGCGACGTGGCGCAACGATCTGCGCGCCGCCCTCGTCGATCGCTACCAGTTCAAGCCCGAGTTCGTGAAGATGTTCGTGGACGAAACGGCGACGTCGGGCGACAAGGGCTCGGCCGGAGAACGTCCGCAAGGTTCTTCGCCGACATGAAGAAGACGTCGGCGAAGGACGACTTCGTGTTCATCGTCTTGATCGGGCACGGCACCTACGACGGCAACGTCGCGAAGTTCAACCTCGTCGGCCCCGACATGACGGCGAAGGACTGGACCGATCTGCTGCACGGCATCCAGGGCCGCGTCACGCTCGTCAACACGACCGAAGCGCAGCTTTCCGTTCCTCGAATCGCTGACCGCGAAGGGCCGCGTCGTGATCACCGCGACGGATTCGCCGGCGCAGAAATACGCGACGGTGTTCCCGGAGTACTTCGTCAAGGCGATGAAGGAAGCCTCGACCGATCTCGACAAGAACGGCCGCACCTCGATCTTCGAAGTGTTCACGGCGGCGAGCGCCGCCGTGAAGCAGCATTACGAGCAGCGCGGCCAGCTCACCACCGAACGCGCGCTGCTCGACGACAACGGCGACGGCAAGGGCCGGGAAGCGACCGCCGAAGGTCCCGACGGCGGCATCGCGCGCATCGCCTATCTCGATTCGGAAGTGGTCGCGGAGTCGGCGAATCCTGAGCTAGCGGCGCTGATCCGCCGCCGCCGCGCGCTCGAGCAACAAGCCGAGGAGCACAAAGAGCTGAAGGGCGTGATGCCTGACGCGGAGTGGCAGGCGACAGTTCGAAAAGCTGATGCTCGAGCTCGCGCAGGTGTCAGCGGAGAATCCGGAAAGAGAGTCTTAGAGCAATTGACAATCTCTAGATCCTGCATCTCATGTCCGAGTCACCGTGTCCCACCACTCGACTTGCGTGCGTTCCGGTCGCTTCATGAACACGACCAGGATCAATCCAGCGACGAAGCCCATCACGTGCGCCCAGAACGCGACGCCGCCTGAGATCGCACGTTGCGTCTCGAACACCGGCAGCTGATTGATCGCCGTTCAGGAACTGCACCAGGAACCACATCGCCAGGAAGACGACGGCGGGCAGCTCGAACAGGAACACCGGAAACGGGAACAGCATCAGCACGCGCGAGTGCGGATAGAGCACGAGATAGGCGCCCATCACGCCGGCGATCGCGCCGCTGGCGCCGACCATCGGCACGAGCGAATCCGGATTGAGCGCGGTCTGCGCGATCGCCGGCGGCGAAGCCGCAGATCAGGTAGAAGACGATGAAGCGGCCGTGGCCGAGGCGATCCTCGACGTTGTCGCCGAAGATCCAGAGGAACAGCATGTTGCCCGCGAGGTGCACGAAGCCGCCGTGCACGAACATCGCCGTGAACGCGTTGCAGCGATCGAGAAATACGCCGGCACCAGGCCGAAGCCGATGATGAAGGCGTCCTGGTCCTGCGTCGCGTCAGCATCAGCTGGAACAGGTAGATCGGCGACGTTCAACACGATCAGGGTCACGGTGACGCCGGGTGTGGTGCGCGACGGAATGACGTCGCGCAGGGGATCATCGAGGGTTCACGTAGAATAACTTACCGATGAAATGCCGATCGTGCGGCGCCGAAATCGCCGCCAATGCCCTGATTTGCTACAAGTGCGGCACCGCCACCACCGAAGCCGAAGATCAAGCCGCTGCCCGCGGCGCGCGAGGCCTGTAGGCCGCGGCACGATTGCCGGCCTCATCCTGCTCGGGCTGGCTCTGGCGGCGGTGGCCCGGGAAGTGGCCTGCGGAAGCCTGCTATGATGAGGCCTGGTCCTTCGAGCTATGTGCTCAGCCAAACGCCCGGCTGGAAGTAAACGACGGCCTCGGCCAGCGCATCGTCCCGATCAACAAGGAGCTGCTGTGCATCGGCCGCCGCACGGAGAGCGATCTCCGCCTGGTCGGCAGCGACGTCGTCGCGCGAGCACGCCGAGATCGTCAAGCAGAACGGCGACTGGATCCTGCGCGACAAGGGGTCGCGCTACGGCACCTACGTCAACGGCGAGGCGGTCACCGAGCACAAGCTGACGCACGGCGATCGCGTCCAGTTCGGCCGCGCCAGCGGCGCCGACGTCGTGTTCCTGACCGGCGACGGCCCGCGCGCACACCGATCGATCGCACGCGAGCGCGGTCAACGATCTGCGCCAGCTCGCGGCGCTGCTCGAAGGCCTGCGCGCGCTCGGCTCGGGCCGCGTGCTCGACGAGGTGCTCGCGCTCGTGCTCGACGCGGCGATCGACGTGACCGGCGCCGAGCGCGGCTTCATCATGCTGGCGCCGAGCGCCGACGGCGACGGCACGGAGCTCGAGATGAAGCTGGCGCGCGCGCAAGGGCCGCGTCACGCTGCCCGGCACGGGCTTCAAGACCAGCCGCAAGATTCCCGAAGAAGTGTTCGCGACCGGCGAGCTGAAGATCGTCGCCGACCTGCTCGACGGCGATCTCGCCAACGTCGCACCTCGGCACGGTGCAGCTCGGCATCCGCCACGTCGCGTGCATCCCGCTGCGCATGGTCCGCTACCTCGATCGCGCGGACATGAAGAGCGAGACCAGGAACATCGGCGTGCTGTATCTCGACAGCCGCGAGAAGGGCAGCCTGCTGGCGCCGCACACGCGCACCGCGCTCGACACGCTGGCGACCGAAGCCGGCGTGGCGATCGAAAACGCGCGCCTCTATCGCGAGACGCTCGAGAAGGCGCGCATCGAGCACGAGCTGAAGATCGCCGCGGAAATCCAGAAGGCGCTGCTGCCGGAAGGCAGCCACAGCGGTCGCCTTCTTCCAGTCGGCCGGCACCTCGGTGCAGGCGCGCGCGCGATCGGCGGCGACTTCTTCGACATGCAGGACATGCCCGACGGGCAGTTCGGCTTCCTGGTCGGCGACGTCGCCGGCAAGGGGCCGGCGGCGGCGCTGCTGACGTCGAAAATTCTCGGCATCTTCTCGGCGTTCGTGTCGATCGGCGACAGCCCGGAGCAGACCGTCGATCACATCAACAAGGTGCTGACGCGCCGCCAGATCGATGCGCGCTACGCGACGCTGCTTCTACGGCCAGCTCTCGGCCGACGGCAAGCTGATGTTCTGCAACGCCGGCCACAATCCGCCGCTGATCTACGGCGCCGACGGCCTGCGCCGCATCGAGACCGGCGGCATGCCGGTCGGCATGTTCGAAATGGCGCCGTACTCGTGCGACACCATCACCATGAAGCCCGGCGACACCATGGTGCTCTACAGCGACGGCGTCACCGAGGCGCACAACGTGGCGGGCGAAGAGTTTGGCGAGGCGCGCCTGGTCAGCGTGATGGAGCGTTACACGCGCGGCAGCGCCGACGTCGTGCTCGAACAGATCATCGACGCCGTCAAGGACTTCGCCCACGGCGCCGAGCAGTACGACGACGTGACGGCGCTGGTCGTGAAATACACCGGCACCGAAATGAGCACGAGTGCGATGCTGGCGATGGCCTCTGGCTTGCTGCTGGCCATCGTCGTCTTCAACGTGAGATTCGACTGGCATGTGCGCGCGGCCAACCACGCGTTCGTCCGATCGCAGATCGCCAGGCACCAGCAGGGGCTGCCGACGCTCTCCATCAATGACGGTTTCCGGCCGATGGTGCGCGACGCCGCGCGTCACGTCGGCCGTTGTGGCTGCCGTCGCGGCATCGCGCGCCGACCGGCGTCGAGGCCAGCGACGCATCGACCGTCCCGCGCCCAGAGATAAATGCTCGAATCCCTGATTTACGACTGGAACAAGATCGGCGCGCCGGCCAAGCCGACGCGCGTGATGCTCGACGACGAGACGCTGCGCGACGGGCTGCAGTCGCCGTCGGTGCGGACGCCGACGATCGCGCGAGAAGATCGCAGATCCTCCACCTGATCGATCGGCTCGGCATCGACACCGCCGACATCGGCCTGCCCGGCGCCGGCCCGCACGTCGTCGGCGACGTCGAGCGCCTGGCGCGCGAGATCGTCGATGCGAAGCTGAAGGTGCGCGCCAACTGCGCGGCGCGCACGACCGTCGCCGACATCACGCCGATCGTCGAGATCAGCCAGCGCACGGGACTGCCGCTCGAAGTCGGCATGTTCATCGGCTCGTCGCCGATCCGCCAGCTACACCGAAGGGTGGAGCATCGAGTGGCTGCTCAAGACCACCGAGGAGGCGATCAAGTTCGCCGTGAAGGAAGGCCTGCAGGTGATGTACGTCACCGAGGACACGACGCGGTCGGATCCGACGACGCTGCGCAGGCTCGTATGAATGCGCGATCCGCGCCGGCGCGCATCGCATCTGCCTCGCCGACACCGTCGGCCACGCGACGCCGTGGGGCGCCGCCGCGGTGGTGCGTTTCGCGATGCAGGTGATCGAGCGACAGCGGCGCCGCGGTCGGCCTCGACTGGCACGGCCACCGCGATCGCGATCTGCGCGATCATCAACAGCATCGCGGCGCTCGAAGCCGGCGCGACGCGCATCCACGCGCGCGGCGCTCGGCATCGGCGAGCGGGTCGGCAACACGCCGATGGATCTGCTGCTGGTGAACCTCGTCGTGATGGGCTTCATCGATCGCGACCTGTCGCCGCTGATGGACTACGTCGAGACGGTGTCGGCGGCCACGGACGTGCCGATTCCCGACAACTATCCGGTGGTCGGCCGGGACGCGTTCCGCACCGCCACCGGCGTGCACGCCGCCGCGGTCGTCAAGGCGCTGGAAGAAGGGCGATCGCGACCTGATGGACGCCGTCTATTCGGCGATCCCGGCCAGCCTCGTCGGCCGCGCAGCAGGAGATCGAAGTCGGCCCGATGTCAGGCAAGTCGAACGTCGTGTTCTGGCTGGAGCAGCCACGGCATCCCGTGCAGCGAGCCGATCGTCGATCGCGTGTTCGCGAAGGCGAAGAGCTCGACGACGGTGCTGACGGAAGCGGAGATTCTTGCCGAGGTCTACCGGTAATGCGTCCGAGGCACGGAGACACGGACTCTCACAAGCCGATGCTGCTTAGCGTCATTGGCGTTCAGAGATGGCTCCGTGAGCTCTGTGTCTCGGTGGCTAGTTCTTCAGAAGGCGCGCTTCGATTTCCGGCAGCGCCGCGACCACCGTCTCACCGACCTACCTGCAGGCTGCCGCGCGGCGACCGCATCGAGCGTGTCCTGCGCGGTGTGCCACTGCGGGTAGTCGAGATCGATGATGTCGAGCGACGGCACGCCGGCTTTCACGAACGGAATGTGATCGTCCTCGACGGTCGGTCTCTTCATCCATGAAGCGCGCGGTGGCCGAGCTTCTTCGCCGCGCCCCACACGATGTCGGTGAGCCAGCGCGTCGAGTTCGACTCGCGCCGGATGGTCAGGTTGCGATCGCCGATCATGTCGAGGAGGATGAACGCGCGCAGTGATTTGAGCGAGCCTGACTTGCGCGCCGGCATCGACGTAATAGCGGCTGCCGTAGGTGTTGTCGTTGCCCTGCCACTCGATGCACCGCCTCCTCGCCGTCGAGGAACAGCAATTCGATCGTGAAGGGCAACTGGCCGCGCGCCTTGATGACGCGCGCCAGCTCGATCAGCGCCGCGGTGCTCGACGCGCCGTCGCTCGCGCCGACGAAGCGCAGGTTGCGGAACAGCTTCGTGTCGAAGTGGCTGGCGAGGACGATGCGATCGGTGCGCTTGGCCGGGGATGGTCGCGATGATGTTGACCATCTTGACCGGCCCGGTCGGCGTCGCGCCTTCGAACGGCTGCTCGGTGGTCTTGATGCCGAACGCCGCCATCTGCGCCTTGATGTAGTCGCGATTCTTGACGTTGGCCGGCGATCCCGACGGGCGCGGACCGATCGACACCTGCTGGCGCAGGTGTTCCCATGCCTTCGAGCTGTCGAAGGCCGTGGACTGACCGCTCATTGGAGCAGCCAGGCACACCGGACACCAGCAGGAACAATCCGGCTAGAGCCGGATGCCCTAGCGTTTGTTGAGCGGGATGTAGTCACGAGTCGTTGGCTCCCTCGTAGAGCTGCTTCGGGCGCGCGATCTTCGTGCTCGGGATCGAGCAGCATCTCTTCCCACTGCGCGACCCAGCCCGACCGTGCGCGGCGATCGCGAACAGCACCGCGGAACATCGTCGACCGGGAAGCCCATCGCCTGGTAGATGAGGCCCGAGTAGAAGTCCACGTTCGGATAGAGCTTGCGGCGTGACGAAGTATTCGTCCTCGAGCGCGATGCGTTCGAGCTCGAGCGCGATGTCGAGCAGCGGGTTCTTGCCCGTGACCTCGAACACTTCGTCGGCCGTCTGCTTGATGATCTTGGCGCGCGGGTCGTATGACTTGTAGACGCGGTGGCCGAAGCCCATCAGGCGGCCTTCGCCGGCCTTGACGCTGCTTGATGAAGGCGGGGATGTTCTGCACGCTGCCGATTTCCTTCAGCATGCGCAGCACGGCTTCGTTGGCGCCGCCGTGCAGCGGGCCGTAGAGCGCCGCGGCCGCGCCGGCCATCGCCGAGAACGGATCGACGTGCGAGCTGCCGATGCGCGCGCATCGCGCTGGTCGCAGCAGTTCTGCTCGTGATCGGCGTGCAGGATGAACAGCACGTCGAGCGCGCGCTCGAGCATCGGGTTCGGCCTGGTATTTCAGCTCGGTCATCTTGAACAGCATGTTCAGGAAGTTGCCGGTGAAGCTCAGATCGTTGTCGGGGTAGACGTAGGGGCGGCCGATGCTGTGGCGGATAGGCGTAGGCGGCGATGGTCGGCGACCTTCGCGATCAGCCGGTGGATCTGCTTCGTGCCGCGACTCGCTCGTCGAAGATCTGCTTGCGCGTCCGGATAGAACGTCGAGCATCGCGCCGACGGTGCTGATGAACACGCCCATCGGGTGCGCGTCGTACGGTGAACCCTTCCATGAACTTCTTGATGTTCTCGTGCACCATCGGTGTGCAGGGTGATCTCGTGGATCCACTCTTCGAGCTGCGCGTCGGTCGGGCAGCTCGCCGAAGAGGATCGAGATACGCCGTCTCGAGATACGTGCTGAGTGCTCGGCGAGCTGCTCGATCGGGTATCCGCGATACATCGAGGATGCCCTTGTCGCCGTCGATGTAGGTGATCCGGCTGCGGCAGGCGGCGGTGTTCATGAACGCCGGGTCGTAGGTGCCCAGCCCCTGGTCGTCGCCGCCGGTCTTGATCTGTCGTGAGGTCGGTGGCGCGGATGGCGCCCTCCGCGATCGGGACCTCGTACGGTCTTCCCGGTGCGGTTGTCAGTGATCGTCAGCGTGTCGGCCATATGATGAGCAGTACTAATTCTGGGTCGGCGTCGCCTCGCTGTCGGGATGACAGGACGGTTCGCTGGCGACCGGTACGTCCGCCGGCCCATCGGGCCAGATCGTCGTTCCGGCAGCGCTCGCTGCAGAACGGCCGCCAGCGTCGTCCGCTGACGCTATGGCTTAGGACGCACAGCGGGCCTCGCCCATCCGATAATCGTACTCGGGCTACAGTGCCACGCTACGGGTTCCGGCGAGCTGTAGCTGCGAGAGTCTAGATCTTCCCGCGAGGTGGTGGCGGACGTCCTAGCGCCGAGAGGATGAAGATGACGTCCTCGGCGACGTTGGTGGCGTGGTCGCCGATTCGCTCGAGATGCCGCGAGATCAGGATCAGATCGAGCGACGGCTCGATCGTGCTCCGGGTCCTGCAGCATGTAGGTGAGCAGATCGCGGAAGACCTGGGTCTTCAGGCCGTCGAGCGCGGTCGTCCGCGTTCAGCACCTGCCGCGGCCAGCGTCGATGTCGCGGCTGCACGAAGGCGTCGAGCGCGTCGCGCAGCATCGTCTGGGCGATGCTCGCCCATCTGCGGGATGTCGATCAGCTGCTTGACCGGCGGATGCTGCAGGTAGCGCTTGCCGGCCTCGGCGATGTTGACCGCCAGGTCGCCGACGCGCTCGAGGTCGGTGTTGATCTTCACGGCGGCGACGATCGCTCGCAGGTCGGCGGCCATCGGCTGGTGCAGCGCCAGCAGCCGGAAGCAGCGGTTGTCGATCTCGATGTGGAGCTGGTTGATCGGCTCGTCGCCAGACAGCACCTTGTCGAGCAGCGGCGTGATCGCGCTGCACCAGGCCCGTGACCGACGGCGCGCACGCGCTCCTCGGCCAGGCCGCCCATTTCGAGCAGCCGGCCCTTGAGCTGCTCGAGCTCCTCCTGGAAGTGCGGTACCTGCGTCGATTCCACCTAGCCGAATCCTCCCGGTCACGTAGTCCTCAGTCAGCTTCTCGGCCGGAGCCGTGAAGATCTTTTCGGTCCGATCGAACTCGACCAGCCGTCCCAGCCAGAAGAACGCCGTGTGAGTCCGACACGCGCGCCGCCTGCTGCATGTTGTGCGTGACGATCACGATCGTGTAGGTCTTCTTCAGGTCGTAGATCAGCTCCTCGATGCGCTGCGTCGCGATCGGATCGAGCGCCGAGGCCGGTTCGTCCATCAGCAGGATGTCAGGCCGCACCGCCAGCGCCCGCGCGATGCACAGCCGCTGCTGCTGTCCGCCCGACAGCGCCAGCGCCGACTCGTGCAGCCGATCCTTGACCTCGTCCCAGAGCGCCGCCTGCTTGCAGGCTCTCCTCGACGCGGCCCGGCCAGCTCCGCCTTCGTTCCGGCCAGGCCGTTGATGCGCAGGCCGTAGGCGATGTTCTCGAAGATCGACTTCGGGAACGGGTTCGACTTCTGGAACACCATGCCGACGCTGGCGCCGCAGCTGCACGACGTCCATGCCCGACGTCGTAGATGTCTGCGCTGTCGATCTGGACGCCGCCCTCGACGCGCGTGCCGGGATGATGTCGTTCATCCGGTTCAGCGTGCGGAGGAACGTGCTCTTGCCGCAGCCCGACGGCCCGATGAACGCCGTCACCAGGTTCGGCTTGATCGCGAATCGAGATGTCCTCGCAGCGCGCGCTTGTCGCCGTAGTAGAAGTTCAGCGCGTCGACGTCGATCTTGCACCGGGCGTTCGAGCGCCGCTGCTGTCGTCCTTGCTCGGCGTGGCGAGCTCGCCGAGCTGACGAGAGCGGTCTGGTCGCGCCGTGCTCATGCGCGTGCCTCGCTTCTGGTAGCGATCGCGCAGCCAGATCGCGGCGGCGTTCATGCGTCAGGAGCAGCGCGAGCGAGCACCAGGATGCCGGCGGCCGCGTTGGCGTGAAACTCCACCTGCGGCCGCGACACCCAGTTGAAGATTTGAATCGGCAGCACGGTGAACTGCGACCAGATCGCAGTCGGGCGCGAACGTGACGAACGTGAGCGCGCCGATGGTGATGAGCGGCGCCGTCTCGCCGATCGCGCGCGACAGCGCCAGGATCAGCCCGGTCAGATTCGCCGGGCAGCGCCACCGGCAGCACCTGGTGCCAGATCGTCTGCCACTTGGTGGCGCCCAGCGCGTACGAGCCCTCGCGCAGCGATCTCGGCACCGCTGCGCAGCGCCTCGCGCGTCGACGAGGATCACGACCGGCAGCACGAGCAGCGCGAGCGTCGAGGCGCCGGCCAGCACGCTTGCGTCCCATGCCCATCATGCGCACGAACAGGCCGAGGCCGAGCAGGCCGTAGATGATCGACGGCACCGCGGCGAGGTTGGCGATGTTCGAGCTCGATGAAGCGCGCGGCCATGCTGCGCCCGCCGCATTCCTCGAGGTAGATCGCCGCGGCCACACCGATCGGCACGCGCGAGCAGCGCCGTCAGCGCGATGATCACGAAGATGCTGCCGATCAGCGCGTGCCAGATGCCGGCCTGCGACGCGCGTCGCGACGAGAAGCTGGTGATGAAGTCCCACGACACCGTCGCCCGCGCCGTCGGCGACGATGTCCCAGATCAGCGTCGCCAGACGAGGCGAGCGCGAGCACGAGCACGGCAAGCGCCAGCACCTGAACGCGACGTCAGCAAGCTGACGAATCGCCAGCGCCCGGGAGCCGAGCCTGGCAGGGGTCGGACGCGATCCGAGCGACGATCGGATCTGGCCTGCGCTCACGCGCATCCTCGCGGAAGCGCTCGCGCAGCCATGCGCTGACGAGGTTCAGCCCGAACGTCCCGATGAAGAGGAGCATGCCGACGGCGAAGATCGTGCGGTACTCGAGCGTGCCCTGCGGCGTGTCGCCGAGGCTGACCTGGACGATGTAGGCGGTCATGGTCTCGACCGGCACCGTCGGATCGCAGCGTCAGGCGCGGCTGCTGGCCGGCGGCGATCGCCACGATCATCGTCTCGCCAATCGCGCGCGACGACCGCGAGGATGAACGCCGCGGTGATGCCGGAGAACGCCGCCGGCACGACCACGCGCGAGGCTCGTCTGCATCTTGCGTCGCGCCGAGCGCGTACGAGCCTTCACGCAGTCCGCGCGGCACGCCGCGCATCGCGTCCTCGGAGAGCGACGACACCAGCGGCAGGATCATGATGCCCATCACGATGCCGGGTCCGAGCGCGTTGAAGCCGGCGAGCGTCGGGAAGAACCGTTGCAGCAGCGGCGTCACGAACAGCAGCGCGAAGTAGCCGTAGACGACCGTCGGGACGCCCGCGAGGAGCTCGAGCACCGGTTTCACGACGCGCCGGACGCCGCGAGCCGGCGTACTCACTCAGATAGACCGCGCTCAGGAGTCCCATCGGCAGCGCGACCAGCATCGCGATCGAGCGAGACCAGCAGTCGTGCCGAGCGACGAGCGGCAGCACGCCGAAGCGCGGTGTCGCGAAGAGCGGAGTCCACTCGGTGCCGAACAGGAACTCCGCTGATCGGAACTTCGCGCAGGAAGCCGGCCGTCTCCACCGTCAGGACGACGATGATGCCGATCGTCGTCCCGATCGAGAGCAGCGCGCAGCAGAAACAGCCCCCACTCGATGAGGAACTCGCACCGCCTCATCCTGACGCGGTCGATGCTGCTGGGCTGACCCTGAGGGTCCGAAGGGTCATTGCTCTCGCGTCAACAACTGCTCGAGGGTCAGGCCGACCTGGGATCCGCCCGCGCCGAACGCCGTGCCGACCTTGCGCTCGGCGAAGTGCTTCTTTGGCGAGGTCGTAGATCTGCGGCGTCAGCTCGACGTAGCCGACCTCGCGCATCAGTGCTGCGGCGCCGAAGTACGACTCGACGAACTTCTGGACCTCCGGACGGTCGGCCGCCTTCCTGCGCGACGTAGATGAAGAGCGGGCGCGACAGCGGCTGATAGCGTGCCGTTGCGGACGGTCTCGGCCGTGGAGCATGATCGGACCGTTGCCGTTCTCCGCCTTGCCGTCGTCGACGGGCACGAGCTTCAGCTTGTCCTGTTCTGCTCGACGTAGGCGAAGCGGCAGGAATCCGAGCGCGAGCTCGTCGCTGCTGACACCCTGCACGAGCACGTTGTCGTCCTCGCTCGACGTGAAGTCGCCGCGGCTCGCGCCTTCCTTGCCGACGATCGCTTCGGTGAAGTAGTCGTAGGTGCCCGAATCGACGCCGGCGCCGAACAGGTGGATCTCGCGATTCGGGCCAGCCGGCGACGGACCTGGTTCCAGCTGCATGATCTTGCCCTGCGCGTCAGGCGCCCAGAGCGTCTTCAGCTCGGCGACGGTGATCGATCGTCGCCCACGTGTTCTTCGGGTTGACGACGCACGGCCAGGCCGTCGTAGGCGATCGGCAGCTCGATGTATTCGATGCCCGCCTTCTGCGCAGGCTTCGATCTCGGTCGGCGCTGATCGGTCGCGAGGCGTCGCTGATGTCGGTCTCGCCGCGACAGAACTTCTGGAACCCGCCGCCGGTGCCCGGAGATGCCGACGGTCACCCGGATGCCTTGGGTTGGCCTTCTGAAACTCCTCGGCGACGGCTTCGCTGATGGGGAAGACCGTGCTCGAACCGTCGAGCTGAATGAGCGACTGGCTGCGGCGTTGGACGCCGCCGTGCCTCGCGTGCTGCCGCCTCCGCAGGCTGCGGCGGCGGTCACTGCCAGACACGAGTGCGAGTGCGCACAGGCGCATGCTGAAGCACTAGGCATGAAATCGACGCTATCGAACGGGAATTTCACACTGGTTTCTGCGGTGTTAAATCCGTGTTACGGCTTCAGCGATCAGGCGTGGGCGCGCTTTGCGTTTTCTGCGCCAGCACGGCGTGTGCCGATGGCTCGGGTGTTGCCCTCGGCCGTCGACGGCTGCGGGACGGGCGCCGTTCCGGTGGTATCGACGCCGCCTCGAGGCGGACCGGCTTCCCAGAGCATTCGCTCGAAGGGCTGGAGATGTGCGGTTCGTGGCCCACACTTCGAGCTCGGCGTCGCCGGTCGTCTTGACCTGCAACAGCGCATCGACACCGCGATCGCGAAGGTCGAGGCCGGCGATCGCCTGCGTATGACTGCGGTCGAGGCTCTCGGCCAGCGCGCAGGATGGACGCGAGCGTGCGGACCGTGCTCGCGCAGCGGTGACGGCAGCCTGGCGTACTCCTCGTGCGATCGTTTGGGCGTCCCGCGCCGGTGATAGCGCGCGACGAGGGCGACGACCTCGATCTCGTCGGGATCGAAGCCGCGCAGATCGCCGTTCTTGATCAGATAGTACGAATGCCGGTGATGGCGCGCGTAGCTGATGAGCGCCGCCGATGTCGTGCAGCAGCGCCGCGATACTCGAGCCACTCGCGTTCGCGATCGGTCAGCCCGTGCACGGCGCGCGTCTGATCGAAGAGCGCCAGCGCGAGCCGCACGACCTGCTGCGCATGCTCCGCGTAGTAGTTGCACCGCTCGGCGAGCTCCAGCGTGCTGCGCCGCCGGACATCGGGGATGCTGTCGACCTGCGCGATCTGCCGGCGGTTGCGCCGGATGTAGTCGAGGACGAGTCCTTCGCGCAGCGCGAGGTCGCACAGCGTCAGTTCCTCGGCGCCAAGGCGGCGCGAGGATCGTATCGAGCAGCACGGCGCCGGCGACGATCGAGGTCGGCGCGCCGCGGGTCGAGGCCCGGGATGGCCAGGCGCTGCGCGAGATCGAGGCGCGATCGACCTCCTTGCGCAGGCGCCGGATCTGCTTGGCCGACGACGCGCAGGTTGCGCAGCTCTGCCGGCGGCTCGCCCCGCGCCGCGGTCGCCGCGACGGCGCCCAGGCTGAGGATCGTGCCCGAGGTGCCGATCACGCGATCGAAGCCCGTGCGTCGATGATCTGCTCGCAGTGACGATCGATCTCGCCGAGGATGTGCTTCGTGAGCTTCCGCTCGTCGCGGCTCGGAGAGCGGATCGCTCTGGACGAAGCGCTCGGTCAGTCGGATCACGCCCGATCTTGAAGCTGCGCGCGCGCCTGCACCGTCGGTGGCGGTGCCGAGCGTGATCTCGACGCTGCCGCCGCCGATGTCGATGACGACCGCGCGCGCGCTGCCGACATCGACGCCGTAGACGGCGGCCTGATGAATCAGCCGCGCCTCTTCGGCGCCGGTGATGACCCGAGGACGGATGCCGGTTTCGCGCTCGATGCGGGCGAGGAACTCGCCGCCGTTGCGCGCTTCACGCGTCGCGCTTGTCGCGGCGGCGAGAATCTCGTCGACGCGGTGCGATTCGGCAAGCCGCTTGAACTTGGAGAGCGCCTGCAGCGCGGCGCTCATCGCTTCGGATGTGAGCGCCTTGCCGTCGAGCCCGCCGGCGCCGAGCCGGACCATCGCCTTCTCGCGATCGATGACCTCGAACGAGAGGTCCGGGCGCACGCGGACCACGATCATGTGGACGGAGTTGGTGCCGATGTCGATGGCGGCGATAGCCGCATGTGACGCTCTACGAGGACCGCCGAGTTTATGTTAACGCCCATGAGTCCGCGGTCGTGCCATGATTGATTCCCATCCGTCGGAGGCTGATGATTCGGCAGCGGCTGTGTCGGCGTTGGCACGCGACGCTGCCGTCCGCATCGAGCGGCGACGTCAACGCGATCCACCAGGCCGTGTCGCGACGCGACGCGTGCGCGCTGCGCTGCCGATCGTGACGCGCGGCTCAGGCGACGAAACTGAAGAAGTCGTTCACGCGATTGACGCGCGGCGTCTCGGCGGCGTGCGCGAGCTCGACGTGGCGATTCTTGACGGCTCGACGAGTTGCGTCTCGATCCCTCGGTGCCGGCGGAAGGTCTCGAACAACTGCGCGTGATTCTGCAGGAGGAGCGTCAGCGTTCTACGCGGAAATGAGCGGGATCGTCCAGCACGTCGATCTCGGACCGGTCTTCAGCGTAAGACTCTCGCCGCGGCTCAGCGCGCGCATCGAACGACGATTCCGACCAGTCCGACCTGAAGCGTCTCAGGTCGGTAGTCAAAGGCCGGGCGACGTGCGTTTGCGCTGCAGGCGGCGATCGAGAACGCCGGAAACATCTACCTCGCCGGATCGCCTGCACCAGGTGCGGATCGCCGTGAAGAAGTTGCGCTATGCTCCTGGAGATCGCTCGCAGAATTGAGCCGATCGCGCGCGTCGGCCCGGATCCGGATGCTCAAGAACGCTCAGGACCTCTCTGGCGTATGCACGATCTCGAGGTCCTCATCACGCGAATCCGGCACTTCAGGGCGCCGGATCGCGCCCCGACGCTGAAAGTCTCAGCAGATCTCGATCGGCTCGTGCGCCGGCTCGAGACAGAATGCCGTCAGTTACACGTTCGATACATGGGCTTTAAGAAGAAGTTACTCGAGCTCTGCGATTATGTGACTGCTGCCGATGCCCGGCAGCCAGCCTCAGCCGCCTAAATGGCCAAAACGTCGCCGCCCCCATGTGAGTCTCTACATCGTGCGCCATGCCATCGCCGCCGGAGCGCGGCGATGACTGGCCCGATGATGACGACAGCGCCCGTTGACCGAGAAGGGCATGTGCTCGATTCTGAAGACGGTGTCGCCGGATCGGCAACTGGCTGGACGTCGGGCTCGACGAGATCTTCAGCAGCCCGCTCGTGCGAGCGAAGCAGACGGCTGATCATCTCTCGCCGCGGGCATCTCGGGAAAGGCGTCCGGTGAACATTTCCCGCGCTCGCGCCCGGTCACTCGCCTGAACAGGTGATGGAGCGGGCTGGCGCAGACCGCGAAGCGACGACGGATTGCGCTGGTCGGGCACGAGCCTGGCCTCGGAGAGTTTGCCGCGCATCTCATCGGCGCCAAGCGTCCGCTCGAGTTCCGCAAGGGCGGTGTCTGTCGAATCGATCTGCAGGGGCTGACCGAGAACCGGCCCGGATCGCTGATCTGGTTCGTGACGCCGGAAAGTGCTTGCGGCATCTCGGAAGACCGTAGACCAGGTCGATCGAACTTCCTCGGTTCGCCTTTCTCGGCTCTCAGGATCAGCCTGAACCGAACAGATAGAGCGTGAACGCTAGCACTCGTCCACAGGACGAGAAAGGTCGCGTCATCATCAACCCGATCTCTGGAGCGGGTCGGCGTCGCGGACGTCGCTCGCGTTCGCGCGGAGCAGGCTGGCGGCGCTCGTCGAGAAGCGCCGGCTCAACGCGCGAAGTGTTCGTCACCGAGCGCCCCGGTCACGCGCGCAGCTGGCGCAGGCGCGGCCTCGGCGTGGCGTCACGACGTTCGTCGCCTGGGGCGGCGACGGTACGGTGAACGAAGTCGGATCGGCGCTCGTCGGGTACGGATGCCACGCTCGCGATCGTGCCGAGCGGATCCGGCAATGGTCTCGCTCGCGAGCTCGGCATACCGCTCGAGCCGGCGGTGCATTTCAGGTGGTCTTCGAGGGACGCTCGCGAGCTGATCGATGCGGGCGAGCCTGGATGGTCACCTGTTCTTCAACATCGCCGGCATCGGGCTCGACGCGCGCGTGGCGCATCGATTCGCGCAGGGAGGTCTCGAGCGTCGCGGGTTCGTGCGCTACCTCGAGCTCGCCGCGCGCGAGATCGCCTCATTCACTCCGCACGAATATGCGCTGACGGCTGATGGCCGCGACCTCACCGGTGCGACCCCTGCTGATTGCGATCGCCAACGCACGGCAGTACGGCAATGGCGCGTTGATCGCGCCCTGAGGCGCTCCTCGACGACGGCAAACTCGATCTCGTGGTGGTGGACTACCTGCCAGCGTGGACGTGTGTTGATGCACGCACCGAAGCTGTTCGCGGGAACGGTCGCTCGAGTGCCGGGCGTGTCGATCACGAAGACGCAGGCGGCTGGGAATCGCGTCAGACGCGGCGCTCGTGTATCACGTCGATGGCGAGCCGCATGTCGGTGGACAGTGCGTCAGCGCGCGCGAGTCCACGCGCGCGCGCTGAGGGTGATGTCGGCCATCCGCTAAAATACCGAGAGAGCTTGCCTCCGTGAGCACTGCGTAGCCCATCGAGTCCTGGATAAACCCACGTGCATCAAAGAGATTAACCTGGTTTACACAACGTTTACACCAACGTGTCCCTTCGGAGAGGTATAGATCAGGAGTTATGTACTTCCGCATGTTTCAGAAAAGCAGGTCAGACCAGGCGCTTCACCATCTCAGACGCAGGCAGTCTGGGGTGGGAAGTGACGAGAGGAACAGGACAGTCAGATCCTTTGGAGCATCCGCTACACGGACTGGCACCGCGTCGAGAGCGAGTCTCGCATGACGTTCGCGCGGAAGCCGCATCGCTCGCCAGCGCTGGTTGGAAAGAATCCTGATCTACTCGACGAACCGATAACCCAATCCGACGACCGTTTCGATTCTGCCGTCCCGCCTCGCGCAGTTTTCCGCGCAGGCGACCGACGTGCACATCGACCGACCTGGTTTCCACGAAGCGGTCGTATCCCCACACGCGTTCGAGCAGCCGGTCGCGTGAGAGCACGCGGTTCCGGTTCTCGACGAGATACCGCAACAGCTCGAATTCGCGACGCGTCAGTCGAATGGCCTCGCCGCTCACGCTGATCGCGACCGCGTCGAAATCCGGCGACGATGATGCTTGCCGCGGTAGACGAGCGCTTCGGCTCCGCGCGCACCGTTGCCCGACTCCGCGCGCCCGCGACGCAGCACCGCGCGCACGCGCGCAGCCAGCTCGCGAAGGCTGAACGGCTTGGTGATGTAGTCGTCAGCGCCGACGTCGAGTCCCGTCACGCGATCGCTTTCACCGTGCGTGCGCGTCAGCATGATGATCGGCACCGTCGCGCGTGTTGGGACGCGACCGCAGGATCCGGCACACCTCGAGCCCCGCTCAGCACCGGGAGGTTGAGATCGAGGACGATGAGATCGGGCAGTGCGCTCGTTGACCGCCTTGAGCGCGCTATCATCGCCGGTCCCGACGATCTCGCACTTCGATGTCGCCACCTTCTTTCGAGACCGTGTTTGATGAGCCCGGCGATGTCCTGCTCATCGTCGACGACCAGCACGTGAGTGCGGGTCGTGGTGCGGCGCGATCATGCGTGGGTCGGAAACGCTGCTTGACTCCGAGCTGTATTGCACTGGTGCTCCATTTCTCATCTGGGCGTTACAGGAATCACGTTAGGAAATCGGAGTTTCTGGTGCGTGACGCTGGAGTTAAATCTGGGTTAAGGCACCGAAACCGACTCATGAAGTAGGATCGCGAACGATGACGAACCTCGAAGAGACCTCGGGGCCACGCAGCCAGCCCTCGATGGTGCCCAGCGCTGGCTTCCAGCGCTTTTATTGCTGTTTGTCGGGTCAGGCTGCGCGGCCCTCATTTACGAAGTCGTCTGGTTCCAGCTCCTGCAGCTGTCGATCGGCTCGTCGGCCGTCTCGCTTGGCGTGCTCCTCGGGATCTTACATGGGCGGCATGTGCCTGGGCAGCCTGCTGCTGCCGCGGTACCTCGAACCCGTCGTGGCATCCGCTGCAGCGTCTACGCCGCTGCTCGAGCTGGGCATCGGCGTGTTCGGCGTGATCGTGCTGTTCGCGGTGCCGATCGTCGGGCACGATCTACACGCAGATCGCCGGGACGCGGCCAGGCCAGCCTGTTCCTGCGCGCCATCGTCGCGAGCATCTGTCTGCTGCCGCCGACGCTGCTCATGGGCGCGACGCTGCCGGCGATCGCGCGATGGGTGGAGACCACGCCGCGCGGCGTGTCGCTGGCTCGGCTACTTCTACGGCGGCAACCTGGCCGGGCGCTGTGGCCGGCAGCCTGCTCGGCCGGGTTCTACCTGCTGCGCGTCTACGACATGCCGACGGCGACCGTCGTCGCCGTGGCGCTGAACGTCGTCGTGGCGGTGCCGTGCGACTGGTCGTCGCGACGCGCACGCCGCACACAGTCATCAGCGGCGACGCGTCGAGCGCCGCCGCCGGCGGCCGCGTCGCCGCCGGAGACGCGCGCCTCGTCTACGTCGCGATCGCGCTGTCGGGTCTGACCGCGCTCGGCTCCGAAGTGGTGTGGACGCGCGTGCTGTCGCTGCTCTTCGGCGCGACGACGTACACCTTCTCGCTGATCCTCGCGGTGTTCCTCGTGGGCCTCGGCATCGGCAGCAGCCTGGGCGCGGCGCTGCGCGCGGCGTGCGCGAACCGCGAAGCCGCGCTCGGCTGGTGCCAGGTCGGGCCTGTGCGCGGCGCTCGCGTGGGCGGCGTATGCCACCGGCGACGTCGCTGCCGTTCTGGCCGATCAACCCGTCGATCTCGACCGGCGCTCGTCGTTCAACTTCCAGCTCGATCTGATGCGCGCCATCTGGGTCATGCTGCCCGGCGCGATGCTGTGGGGCGCGAGCTTTCCGCTGGCGCTGGCCGCGGTGGCCGCGCCGCGGTCAGGACTCGGCGCGCCTGGTCGGCGGCGTCTACGCCGCCAACACCGTCGGCGCGATCGTCGGCGCGCTGGTCACCAGCCTCGTGCTGGTCGGCACCGTCGGCAGCCAGATCACGCAGCAGATCGCTCATCGGCGTCGCGGCGCTGTCGGGCCTGCTGATGCTGATGCCGGCGACCGGCGAGAGCGCGAGGTCGCGCTGACGTCGACGCCGGTCGTGGTGATCGGCGTCGCGCTGCATCGCCGGGTCTGCTGGCGCGCATCGGTGCCGCCGCTGCCCGGGCTGCTCGGTCGCCTACGGGCGCTACGCGGCGACGTGGGTCGGGCAGAACGAGATCGTCTACGTCGGCGAGGGCGTCACGGCGTCGGTGGCGGTGCTCGCGCACGCCGAGCGGCGTGCTCAACTATCACAACGCCGGCAAGGTGCAGGCGTCGAGCGAGCCGCAGGACATGCGGCTGCAGCGGATGCTCGGCCACATCACGACGCTCGTGCCGAAGAACCCGACGAAGGTGCTGGTGATCGGCTGCGGCGCGGGCGTGACGGCCGGCGCGGTGTCGATCGATCCGACTGGTCAAGGACCAGACCATCGCCGAGATCGAGCCGCTCGTGCCGCGCGTCGTGTCCACCTACTTCGCCGAGCACAACTTCAACGTCGTCGCGCAACCCGAAGGTGAAGGTGCACCTCGACGACGCGCGGCACTACCTGCTGACGACGAACGAGAAGTTCGACGCGATCACGTCGGACCCGCTCGACCCGTGGGTGAAGGGCGCGGCCACGCTCTACACGCGCGAGTTCTTCCAGCGTCGTGAAGGCGCACCTCAATCCGGGCGGCGTGGTGACGCTGTTCGTGCAGCTCTACGAGAGCACGCGAGGCGGCGGTGAAGAGCGAGATCGGCCACGTTCCTCGAGGCGTTCCCGAACGGCGCCGTGTTCGCCAACACCGTCAACGGCCAGGGCTACGACCTGGTGCTGTTCGGCCAGCTCGAGGGCGGCAAGATCAACGTCGACGACGGTGCAGGCGCGGCTCGCCGATCCCGCAAACGCCGCCGTCGCGCGAGTCGCTGCGCGAAGTCGGGATCATTCTCGCCGTCGATCTGTTTGGCACCTACGCGGGCCGGCAGCGCGTGACATGAAGAACTGGCTGAAGCGATGCGATCGATCAACACCGATCGCAATCTCAAGCTGCAGTATCTAGCGGGCCTCGAGGCTCAACCTCTATCAGAGCGACCGATCTACAAGAGCGATGATCCGCGAAGGCTGAAAGTGCTGGACGGACTACTTCACGGGACAGCCTGAGACGCCGGCACGCGCTGCGAGCAAGAGTCGACGCGTCGCTCGGCGGCGCGGCCTCAGTTCTGAACGGACGGCGGGTCGCTGCCGGGACCCGGGTCCCAGGGAGTGACCTGCGCGCCTGACGATCGTCGAGTCTGACAACAGTTCCCGGTCTGATGACCCCGCCTTGCGGACGACGATGATGCCCGCCGCGGATGTAGTAGCCGTCGCCGTCGGCGCTGCTCGAGCTGCTGCTCGTTCATTGACCAGTGCGCGCGCCATCGCCGATGCGGGCGTTCTGTCGCACGATCACGCGATCGAGCGATCACGTCGCGCCCGAGGCCGAGTCCCGGCTGATGTCGGGCGGCGCCTCGTCATTCGTAGTCGGCGCCGAGCAGCACCGATCGCGTGACGCGCGAGCCGTGACTGCACAGGTGCGCGGACGCCGACGACCGAGCCGTCGATCTCGCAGCCCGCGAGATAGCAGCCCTCCGACACGCAGTCAGAATCAGCGCGATGTGCCCGGCATGAGCGACCCGGGCAGATGTCTGGGTGCGTGTAGATCGGCCGCTCCGCGATCCCAGAAGTGGAACGGCGAGTCGAGCCGGCCGAGCATGATGTTGGCCTGGTAGAACGATCGTCGATCGTTCCGACGTCGGCCCAGTAGCCCGCGGAACAGATACGGCTTCACGCGTAGGCATGCCGAGCGCGTTGGGATCAGCTCGCGGCCGAAGTCGTGACCCGGCTTCGCAGCGTCGAGCATGCCGGCAGCACGCGCCGCGTGAAGACGTAGACGCCCATCGACGCCATGAACGGCTGATCAGTCGGTGTGACTCGCCGAACGTCGAGCCGTCGGGAATGCTGCGGCCGATCTGCTCGAGCCGCGCGGCGTTCGGCTTCTCTCGAAGGCGATGATGCTGGCCGTCGTCGTCGAAGCGGAAGATCCCCATCTGCGTCGCCGTCTCGGCGGTCGACCGGCTGCGCCGCGATCGTGATGTCGGCGCCGCTGCCGTGCGGTGCGCGTCGATCGAGGTCGGCGTAGTCCATCCGGCACAGATGGTCACCAGCGAGGATCAGGTCGTAGTCTCGCCGTCGATGCTGCGCTGAAGTGCGCGCGCCGCCTGCGCGTACCGCGTCGGCCGTGCCCTGATACCAGTTCGGGTTATCCGGCGTCTGCTCGGCCGCGAGGATTTCGACGAAGCCGCCGGAGAAGCGGTCGAGCCGGTAGGTGTTCGAGATGTGGCGATTGAGCGATGCCGAGTTGAACTGCGTCAGCACGAAGATGCGCCGGATGTCGGCGTGCAGGCAGCCGCTGACCGGCACGTCGATCAGGCGGTACTCTGCCGCCAATCGGCACGGCGGGTTTCGAGCGGGTGGCGGTCAGCGGGAAGAGACGTGAACCCTGGCCGCCGCCGAGGATGATTGCGAGTAGTGTCGCTCGTCATGTCGCATGCGTGATCCACGTATCGCGCCGGTGGTGACTTTAACACAGCTGTATCCCCGATCAGATCCCCGAATGCAGACGCCTAGCCTGCAAGACATATGCGCGTGGTATACCACGGCAGTGGGAGGGCGACCGCACGCGGGTGCGGCGCCAACAGGCTGTAGCCGGCACGCAATGGCGGGCGCAAGTCGATGGCGCATGACCGATTAAGCGTCATTGTCTGCGCCCACAACGAAGCGCAGTATCTGCCTGCCTGCCTCCACTCTCTTCTGGCCCAGTCGCGCACTCCCGACGAAATCAGCAATACGTAACTGAACGAAG